>ENA-ORSA01001548-ORSA01001548.1-human-gut-metagenome-genome-assembly--contig:-NODE-1548-length-18690-cov-4.052804_pt1 | contig 18690 bp, 9 predicted proteins | sample MGYA00242179_ERZ509142 | MGnify/ENA primary metagenome ERZ509142 (study PRJEB26280, sample SAMEA2338659) | human gut metagenome | biome: human gut; feature: human-associated habitat; material: faeces... | reverse complement strand
ACGGCATGACGGTTACCGACTGCCTGGCTTGTGGCAGGATGTACACATGAAATGCTATGGCAAAAGCAAAAGGCAATGCTGTTATCGCATACACCTGAACTGCGGATGAACCCGTATTGGAAAAAGGTTTATGGCTTTTGTATCATCATCTGATAAAATAGTGCAAAGCGGTAAGCCGGATTTTCACTACCTTTGCAGACGGAAAATAATCTGAAAACTATACGACCAATGATGAACTTTACGAAAAACCTATGTCTGATCGCAGGCGCACTGTCGCTTTGCAGCAGCATTGCGGCCGAGACGGTAGACATCTCGACACCGCACACCTCTTTGATATTAGACGCTACGGAGGGGCAAGAGCTTAAGCAGCTGTATTACGGCGACCGCCTCACTGCCGCCGATATAGCCAACATCAACGCCGCAGGCGGCGCCTCTTACGCGGCATATCCTGTGTACGGAACCATCTGCCAAGGCGAGACCGCGCTGGCAGTGAAGCATACGGACGGCAACCTGTCGCTGCAAATGGAGGTGGTGAAGGTCGGCAAAAAGACCGAAGGCAACGCTACGGTTACCACCGTAACGATGAAAGACAAGGTGTATCCGCTCTACGTGGATGTGTGTTACAAGACATACTCTGACGCCGACGTAATAGAGACTTGGACGGAAATACGCCACGACGAGAAGGGCACGGTGGTGCTAAACCAGTTCGCCTCGGGCTATCTGCCCATACGCCGCGGCACGGTATGGCTCTCGTCGCTCTACGGCGCGTGGGCCAACGAGGCGCAGGTGTGCCAAGAGCGGCTTGAGCCCGGCATGAAAGTGATTAAGAACAAGGACGGACTGCGCAACTCGCACACGGCTCACGCCGAGGTGATGTTCAGCCTCGACGGCCGTCCGAGGTAGAACTCCGGCGCGGTAATAGGCGCGGCCCTCTGCTACGGCGGCAACTACAAGTTGCGCATAGACACCGACGAGAGCGACTATCACCACTTCTTCGCCGGAATAAACGAGGAAAACTCGGCCTACAACCTGCCGCGCGGCAAGGTATTTGCAACGCCCGCCCTGGCCCTGACTTACAGCCGGGAGGGCCTTAGCGGAGCGAGCCGCAACTTCCACCGGTGGGGCCGCAAGCACCGCCTTATGCACGGCGACAAGGAGCGAATGATACTGCTCAACAGCTGGGAAGGCGTGTACTTCAACATCAATCAGGAAGGCATGGCGCAGATGATGCAGGACATCGCCTCGATGGGCGGCGAGCTGTTTGTGATGGACGACGGCTGGTTCGGCTCGAAATACCAGCGCAACAGCGACAACGCCGCGCTGGGCGACTGGACGGTTGACGGCCGCAAGCTGCCCGAAGGCATAGAAGGCCTGCTGCGCGACGCCAAGAAGAACGGCGTGAAATTCGGCATATGGATAGAGCCGGAGGCCACCAACACCACCAGCGAACTGTATGAGAAGCACCCCGAATGGATAATAAACGCGCCCAAGCGCGAGCCCGTAACGGGGCGCGGAGGCACGCAGCTGATGCTCGACCTGGGCAACCCCGAGGTGCAGGACTTTGTGTTCGGCATCGTTGACAACCTCATGACGAAGTATCCCGAGATAGCTTACATCAAGTGGGACTCGAACATGGGCATACAGAGCGCAGGCTCGTCATACCTCACCAAGGACAACCAGAGCCACCTGTACATAAACTATCACCGCGGATTTGAGAGCGTATGCCAGCGCATAAGGGCGAAATATCCCGACCTGGTAATACAGGCCTGCGCCAGCGGAGGCGCGAGGGCGAACTGGGGAGTGCTGCCTTACTTCGACGAGTTCTGGGTGAGCGACAACACCGACGCGCTGCAGCGCATCTACATGCAGTGGGGAACGTCTTACTTCTTCCCGGCCATTGCAATGGGCTCGCACATCGGCTCGAACCCGAATCACCAGACTTTCCGCAACATTCCCATCAAGTTCCGCATCGACGTAGCCATGAGCGGCCGCCTCGGCATGGAAATCCAGCCCAAGAACATGACAGAAGAGGAGAAGGCCCTGTGCCGCAATGCCATTGCCGAATACAAGCAAATAAGGCCCGTGGTGCAGTTCGGCGACCTGTACCGCCTCGTCTCTCCCTACGACAAACTCGGCGTGGCGTCGCTCATGTACGTGTCGGAGGCGAAGGACAGGGCCGTGTTCTACTGGTGGAAGACGGAGACCTTTGTCAACCAGCACCTGCCGCGCGTCAAGATGGCAGGCCTCGACCCGGCCAGGACTTACCGCGTGCACGAGCTTGACCGCATTGACAACAAGCCGCTTGCGTTTGAGGGCAAGGCCTTCACGGGGCAGTTCCTTATGGACAACGGGCTGGAAATACCCTACACGCACGACGTTGACTACAACAAGCTGAACAGCTGGTCGAGCCGCGTGCTTCTGTTGGAAGAAGTTAAATAATATAGTAAATATAGTTGCTTCAAGCAGCGAAAGCCCTGCATGGCGCGGCGTTCCGAGGCCGCCCTGCGGGGCTTTTGCGTGCCTGTAAGCACCGCGCGGAAAGAGTATTTGCACACCGCCGTGTAACGTCTTGATTTCCAATGCGTTGTAAAAGGCCGTCTTTTAGCCTGCAAAAGACGGCCTTTTGGCCTGCGAAAGGCGGCCTTTTAGAAGGTAAAAGACGGCCTTTCACAAGGCGGCTGGTAATGAGGGTGTTTACATATAAATGTTGTTAAAGAGGCGGAAAGTGCTGTCATAGTCGGAAATAATTGCTAATTTTGCCAACTGGATATTACAAAACAACTAATCTTCAAACAAATCTAAAATGTCAACCTTAACACTTACAATCGTCGTGGTATTCATCATCGGGTACCTCTGCATCGCCTTGGAGACGCTTACCAAGGTGAACAAGGCGGCCGTGGCGCTGCTGATGCTCGTGGCATGTTGGACTCTCTACATGTTCGACCCCGGCAACTTTGCCGCCGGACTGTCGCCCGACGGCATCGCGGCGACCGCAAGCTCCGTCATCGAGGGCCACCTCGGCAGCACCGCCACTACGCTGTTCTTCCTCATGGGAGCCATGACAATAGTTGAAGTTGTTGACCAGAACGGCGGCTTCAACTTCGTGCGCGACATGATGAAGACCAAGAGCAAGCGCGCCCTTCTGTGGCGCATCACCTTCCTTACATTCTTCCTCTCGGCCATACTCGACAACATGACCACGGCCATCGTCATGGTTATGATACTGCGCAAGCTCGTGGCCGACCGCAAGGACCGCCTCATCTACGCCTCGCTCGTAATCATAGCGGCCAACTCGGGAGGCGCATTCTCGCCCATTGGCGATGTCACCACCATCATGCTTTGGAACAAGAGCCTCATCACTGCGGCCGGTGTAATCAAGGAGCTGTTTATCCCCTCGCTCGTATCGGTGGCCATCCCGGCCTACATCCTGTCGTTGTCGCTCAAGGGAGAGGTGGCCGGCGGAGCATCGCTTGCAGCTGAAACGGCTCACAACGACTTCACCGACAGGCAGCGCAAGGCCGTGTTCTGGCTCGGCGTGGGCGGCCTTGTGTTCGTCCCCATATTCAAGTCGATCACACATCTGCCCCCGTTCGTGGGCATACTCCTCGTGCTCGGAGTGCTTTGGACTGTCACAGAGCTGTTTTACCGGAACGCCCGTGAGGACAACGGAGGTATGCAGAAGCGCATCACCAACATAATATCGCGCATCGACATGGGCACCATCCTCTTCTTCCTCGGCATACTTATGGCCGTGGCCTGCCTGCAAGAAGTGGGCGTGCTGGCCGCCCTCGGCGAGGGGCTTAACGCCGCGTTCGACAGCAACCACTACCTCGTAACCGGACTAATAGGCGTGCTCTCGAGCATCATAGACAACGTTCCGCTCGTAGCCGGGTGCATGGGCATGTATCCGATGGCCGCCGTCGGCGACATGGCACAGGACGGAATATTCTGGCAACTGCTGGCCTTCTGCGCGGGCGTAGGCGGCTCGATGCTCATCATCGGCTCGGCAGCCGGAGTGGTGGTGATGGGACTTGAGAAAATAACATTTGGCTGGTACATGAAGCGCATATCGTGGATTGCCTTTATAGGCTACGTAGCCGGCATCCTGGCTTACTGGGCGGAGAAGACGGTATTCTAAACAAACAAGCGACAAGCAGACAAGTTACGAGAGATAAGTTACGGGCAGACAAGCAACAAGGGACAAACAGACAGCAACTCGTCCCTTGTTGCTTGTCTGCTTGTCCCTTGTCTGCTTGTAACTCGTCTCTTGTCTGCTTTACAGCCGAAGGCTAAAATACATACTGCATGTGCTTCATGGCGTGGCCGCCCCAAGAGGCTTCTCCCACGGTCTTGAAGCCCACGCGGGCGTACAGCTTCTCGGCCTTCGGGTTGCCGGTGTCAACGAGCAGGCCCACGGCTGGCAGCCCCATGCCGCGCGCCTTGTCGATGGTGGCGTTGAGCAGGGCCGTAGCTATGCCCTTGCCCCGGCAGTTCTCTGGCACTGCTATGCTGTCGATGTAAAGCTCGCCGGGCTGCGTCTCGTCAGGCATGGAGCTGAAGTCGCGCCCGAAGTTGTCCCTGGCAGCGTCAACGAAAGCCTTTCGCAGCTCGTGCAGGCGCGCCCCGTCGTATGACACGCAGGCTCCGCACATGCCTCCTTCATCGTCTATCGCCACCAAGGTGTTCAGGTAGCTGTACTGCGACTTGTCTGACAATACCAGTGAAGTCATTACGCGCTCGAAGTCGTCGAGCGTATGGTCGGGTCCCGTGAAGTAGCGGCAGCAGTCGTAATTCATTGCCTGCATGATGAGCCTCGCTATCGACAAGGCCTGAAAGTCTTGTGCATTCTGTATTTCCATAGTAACATATTTTTGAGGTAAGAGTCAAGAATTAAGAGTTAAGAAAATATGCTTTGCTGAATAAACAGGCAAGAGTATTTTTTTAATTCTTAATTCTTAACTCTTAATTTTCCTTGTTTTCCTTGAGCGTTACGAGCACTTTGTCGATGCGTACGCCGTCCATGTCAACTATTTCAAGGTTAAAACAGTTCCATTCGGTGCGCTCCCCGGCTTGCGGGATGTGCTTCAGCTGCTCGATGATGAGGCCTGCCAGCGTGTTGTAGTCTTGCTGCTCGCTGTCGTAAAGGTCCTCCTTGTCGAAGTAAGAGAGGAAGTCGTAGAATGAGCATTGGCCGTCAACGAGCCAGCTCTCGGAGCCTTCGCGCTTCACGATTTCGGGCTCTTCGGCCACTCCGTCGATGTTGCCGACAAGGCCTTCGAGTATGTCGCGCAGGGTGACTATGCCCTGGAAGCTGCCGAACTCGTCGCAGATGAACGCCTGCGTGAGGCGTTTCTCCTTCATCTGTTCAAGGGCTTTGTACACGCTCATGTTCTCGTAGAAGTACACGGCGGGGTGCATCAGAGCCTTCAGGTTGGTCTTCTCGCCGTCGAGGCGGAAGAGCAAATCCTTCAGCAGCACCACTCCGAGGATGTTGTCTATGCCGCGGTCGATGAGGGGGTACGCCTCGAACAGGTTGTCGGTGATTACCTGCTTGATTTCCTCGTTGGTCATGCTTACGTCGAGGGTCACCACGTCAGAGCGGTGTGTCATTATGGAGTCTACGGTCAGGTCGCCGAGCATGAAGACGCGTTCGACGATGTCCTGCTCCACTTCCTGTACTTCGCCGTCTTCCTTTCCTTCCTGTACGATTGACTTGATGTCTTCCTCCGTCACCTTCGTCTCCGCGTCCTTTACGCCGAGAAGGTTAACCATGGCCTCGGTGCTCTTGGATAGTATCCACACGAACGGCCCCGCGATGACCGACAGCACGTACATCGGGCGTGCTATTACTTTTGACACCCGCTCGGCCACGCTCATGCCGATGCGCTTGGGAACGAGCTCGCCGAAGACTATTGTGAGGTAAGTTACGATGATGACTATCAGGCCCTGGGCCAAGGGGTAGGCCCAACGCTCGGCCATGCCAAGGCTCTCGAACACGTCGGAGAAGCGCCCGGAGATGGTTGCGCCTGAATAGATACCGGTGAGGATGCCTATAAGCGTGATGCCGATTTGCACCGTGGAGAGGAAGCGGTCAGGGTCGTTTGCCAGGCGCAGGGCCGTGCGTGCGCCCCTGCTGCCCTTCTTTTCGTCGTTGGATAAAGTTGTTTTTCTTGCCTGGATTACTGCTATCTCTGACATGGCAAATATGCCATTGAGCAATATCAATAGCAGGATGATGAAAATTTCGTCCATTAATGGTTGCACATATTGTTTCCGCTGCAAAGATAGTGTAATTCGAGTGAAATGCAAAATAAATGCCGCTTTTACTTGCATTTATTTTAATTCACGGCACGCCGTGCGGCCCTGCCGACAGTGCCGGGCGGCATTCCGCTGCAAGGAACGCCGCCCGGCACTAAAAGGGGAAAGACGGGTGGAAGCCGCCATGCGGTCAATAGTAATGCTCCTGGTAAATTTCAAGGAACATGGCTCCGCCGTCTGACTCGAAGGATATCTTGTCCTCGCGGGCCAGCCAGCCCACGGCCAGACCCAGCTCTACGGGAGTGAGGCCTGTGGCGATTAAGAGTTCGTCCCATGAAAGCCGCCTGTTAACCAGTGTGCGCCACACCAGTCCGGCATTCTCTCCGATAACAGTCTTGTTAATATCCATAGTTACAATCTTTAAGTTAAACAGTCACATGCTACATATATACATTATTTATCGCGTCCACAAAGTAACAAAATAAAATTTACAAAACGGCAAAAAAGTGGATAATTTTTGGCTACAAACGCAAAATTGCACATTCTTACGGTGAAACGGAATATGCTTTGTACAAGACGGCTTGCGGCTTACGGTAATGCCGGAGGCCGTCTTTCGCCGTGTAAAAGGCGGTCTTTCGGCTTGCAAAAGGCCGTCTTTCAGAGCGCGAAAGACGGCCTTTTACATTGTAAACAAATGTACATGAATTTGCTATGGATTATTATAAACGGTATATCTTACAAGCAATACTGAAAGAAAAAAGCCTGTAAAATGTAACAGTTTTGCGTGCGTCGCCCGTAAGGCGGACTGCTGGCGTGCCGTTACCGGGTAAGCGAGAACTTGAGGCTAAGGCCGAAGTCCTGCGTGGTCATAGGGTAGCTGCTCGACGATAGCAGCGGAGTATTGGTCTGGCGGTCGTAGTAGAAGCTCATGGTAAGCAGGCGCGAGAGGGTGTAGTCGGCCGAGAAGGAGAGCTTGAAGGCCGTGTTGCCGCTGCTTGCCGAGCTTGTCATCGTGGCTATGTCGCGGCAGATGGAGGCCTGCTTGCGGTACGACAGGTCGAGCCGCAAGTTGAGGTCGGTGTTGAAGCCGCTGCCGCGCGAGGTTGAGGATGTTGACGAAGAATTATTGTTTTGCCGTCCTGCGTTGCTTGAGCGCACGCGGCGACGGCGGCCGCCGCCGAAGAGCTTGAAGTTGTTTATCTTGTAGCTCATGCCCACCACCCAGTCGTTGCTCACGGCCTCGTTCACCTGTATGCTCGTCATGCTGAGGCTGAGCACGCGCGTCTTGCGGTACTCCAGCTTGCAGGTAAGGTTGTTGTGGAAGGTCATGTCGATGCCCAGCAGCGGCGAGAAGGCCTCGTTGATGCTCACGGTGCTCACGTTGAACATGCTGCCGGGCACGGGGTTGCCCGTCGTGGCGTCGCTGATGAAGCCCAGGCCGTTCATGTATTCCTGGAACGTGGAGTACGAGCTGTACGAGCCTACGGCGTAGATGCTCTTGTAAGAGTGGTTGATGTTGAAGCTCTTGAACACGTCGCGCAGCCACGGCAGCTGCACTAGTCCGCTGTAACGCAGCGTCCAGTTGGGCAGCAGGCGCGTTAGGGTGGGGAATATTGAGAGCGACTTGCCGCCCATTGACGTGTACGCCGAGAGGAACGCGGGCACCATTACGTCCGCGCTGTACTTGCTTACGGTGCCGTTGGCGGGGTCGAAGGGCTTTCCGGCCAGGGCCGTCCCGGCGGGATAAGTGGCTCCAGCGTACTGCGCTTCGACGCGGTTGCGAAAGCCGTCGAGCGAACGGCAAAACTTCTCGAACGTCTTTGAGTGGTAACCGTTCTTGGCGTCGCCCATGCCCTCGAACGCGTTGCCGAGGCTGATTGTGGTCATGGTGAGCGTGCCGCTCTGCGTCGTCGGACTGCCCTGATACATGTACTGTATGCTCTTCGACTTGGTTTCCGTGCGGCTGGCGTTGAGGTCAATCTTCAGGTTTTTTACCGGTTCGAGCGTCATGCGCAGCTGAAAGTCCTCGGTAAGGCTGGTCGTTGCCGGTGTAGCCACGCTGTCGGCCATGAGCAGCCAGCCGCGCTCGGCGGCCTTGTCGATGTAGCTGTCGTCAGCAAAACCGAACGCGAAGCCCACTCCCGGAGCCATGACGTCGCCGCCGCGCTGGCCGAACATGTCGCCCACCTCGGGCATGAAGCCTGGCAGGTACATGCTGTACTGGTTGCGGTAGGAGAAGCTTACGTTGCGCACAAGCATCAGTCCGCGCGCCACGCACTGCGCCGCCTTGTACCACTTGGTGTCCTCCAGCGGGGCTTTCGGCGTGACGGTAAGCTTCACGGTGGTGGCCGTGTCAACCTTGTTGACGATGCGTATGCGGTTGTTGTCGAGCTTTTTGTATTTCAGGCGGAAGGCCTTGCCGTCCTTGGTCTTGGCGCTTACCATGAGGCGGCGGCTCTTCTTGCCGTGCGACACGACGAGCTGCGTGTCGGGCATGAGCACTATTTCCTTTTCGAAGCTGCGCTTGTTCTTTGGCAATACTTTCTTCTCCTTGTCGCCGTCCTTGTCGTCCTTGCCGCCTTTGCGCGCCGTCCTGGCGTTACGCTGGCTGCGCCTTCTCGACGAAGAGAGGCGCTGGCTGCGCGCCGTTTTGTTGAAGCGGTCGTTGGTTTTCTTGAGGAACGGCACGTGGTTGTACAACCTCTCGAGGTTGAACGTTCCGTTGATGTTGTACTGTCGGTTCATTGTTACCGAGTTGCCGAGCGACGTTCCGTCCTCAAGCTCCGTGCCGCGCGTCCAGTTGTAGGTGGCGTTATAGTTGCCGTCGGCGTTAATCCAGTCGAATATCGGCACGAGGTTGAGCGGCAGCTGGTACGAAGCCGTGAACGTCTGGTTGTAGTCCAGCGGGCGGCCGAAGTCCTTTATGCTCGTCCATACGGAGTCTTTCCATGCCGAGTAGCGGTCGGGGTAAAGGTCTTTGTTCACCAGCGTGTAGGGCGTTTCTATCTCGGCGTTAGTCGCGCTGGTGAAGTTCATGTGCAGGTTCTTTGTCAAGTCCCAGCGCACGGAGAACGATCTGTTCCACAAGAACTGCTCGCTAAACGTGAGCGGCAACATGTTGCCCTCGGTGCTTTCCATGTCGCGCTCCTGCAACTCGTAGTAGTTGCGCGTCATCTCCGTGTCGAACGTTATGTTCTGCGGCAGCCAGTTCAGCCCGAAACGCTTTAGTATGTCAAACCATTTGCTCTTGCTCTTTATCATCTTCTTGAACGGTTCGAAGGGCTTGTACACGGGCGTATAGCTGTAGTTCAACGCCCCGCGCCAGTTGTCTTCCTTCTCGTACACGGTGGTCTCTCCGCTCGTATAGCTGTGGCTGTGGCTGTAGCTGAACGAGAAGTTGGCCGGGTCGTAGGGCATGGGATGCCGCTTGGTCTGTATGCCTACACGCACGTTTGAGAGCGAAAAGTTGGTGTTGGTGGTCTTCGTCACGGCTATGCGCTCCACTGAGTCGCGCTCATGCTTGTCGCCGATTGCGTCGAGCGACTCGTCAAGCAGCATGTCTGTGTCGAGCGGATTGTACTTCGGGCGCGTCTCTTCTTTCGTTATAGAGTAATAAAGAGGTGCGCTGACCTTTGCCTTGTCGGGGAAGAAGCGGCCAAGCTCTATGTTCGCCGTGAAGCTGTACGTCTTGTAGTCGTCCTGCGAACGCTCGGCCACGCCGTCCTCTATTCCGCCGAACCCGTCGGTAACAATCTTGCCCGTGGCGTTCAGCGAGCCGATGTCTGAGAGCTGTACGTTCAGCGCGCCCTGCGCCGCCCAGCCTCCGGTGTTGTTGTATTCTTTAAGCCTAAGCTCGTTGACCCACACCTCGCCCGACTTTGTTTCGCCCGAAAGGTTGCGCACCCCAATCATCATCGTCTTCACTTCGCCGAGCGTAGGGTTGCCCACTATGCTGATTTTATTGTTCGGCTTGTCCTCGTCGTAGGCGGTGTACGGTACGCTGAACGACGCCAGTCCTTGCGACTTGGCCGTGTTGCGGGCCTTCTTCAGGTCTGTAAACACGCTCAACGGTATATCGAGCATGTTCTCCTCGGGCCATACGGCACGGGCATCCTCCAAAGAAAATCGCCCGTAAACCCCGGGCGCGGTAAGCTTCAGGGGTATTTCGTATTCGTAATAGTTGCTGCGGTAGTCGCTTCCCAAGCGGATGAACACTGCCAGCTGGTTGTCTGCAAGGTTGGTTGTGTTCTGCTCGAAGGCGTTGGCATGCACGAACATCTCAAGCCGCTTGTACTGGCGCAGGTCGAGAGTGGTGTTCTTGTAGACGGCCTTCGCCTCGTTGGTGGAGAAGTTGTTGACCGTAAAACTCAATGCCTGCTCGTTCTCTTCGGCCAGCTGCGGCTGCGTAGGGTCTTGCTCGCGGGTGATGCCCGGCGGCAATATGTAGTTCACTGGGCTCTTGTCGTTGTTCTCCTCGATGTTCACCGCGCTGACAGACATGCTTCCGCTTTCGTGCGAAGTGTTGTCAAGCGGCTGCTCATACGTGCGCCATTCACCGCGCACAAGGTCCAAAGTGGCGAAGCGGAGCACGACGGGTTTCTGGAAATCGGTGAGGAACATCCGCATGAAACGTATCGAAGAGAAGTCGTTTATGGAACCGACACGCGTCTCGAAGTCGTCCAGCGGTATGCGGAACTGGTACCAAGTGGCATGTCCAGGCTTGCCGTTGCGCAGCCTCGGAGAAGTCTCACGCTTGTCAACGATGAAGTTCCGTCCTACGACAAAGTCTTCCGGGCGCATGGATATGCGGTACTGGTAGTAGTTTTCGTACTCGTTGAGGGTGTAATCCTGGTTTATGTCCTCCACGTCGGGCGTGGTTTTGTACGACGTGTCATAGCTTTCCGTGCGGTTGTTGCTGTCGGGCGAGTTGCCTTGCGGATTGTTTATGCGCTTGTATCGGTACAGGATTGGAGCCTCGATGCGGTCGAAATCAGAGCCGCGGAAATAGTGGTAGTCGTCGTTTGCGGGGTCGTTCATTATTGAATCGAGCTGCGCCGGCGACACATGTCCTTGTATTGCAGACAGGAATTCCTGGTAAGGGCCGAACTCTCTTTCCTCCGCATCGGTCAAGCCATTATAGCCGACGTCCTGCAACTCACGGGAACCGTCGGTCGTGGCGAAGGCGTATGTCACGGTGGCTTGCGTCGGGATTTTGCCCCATTGGGTAGTAGTGAAGCTCTGCGAGCCGTCCACCGGCATCCCGCTTTCATAAAACTTGCGACCGTCACGCAGTATGTCCTCGCTCACTTCGCCAAGGTTTATGTACAAGTCGCCGCCATATTGGTTGGCGTCAGGCTGCTCGTTGGAATAAATGAAGGGGTCAAGCAGCCAAAATTCGATGTACTCTATGTTGGCCGTCTCGAAGTCGCTGGTGTCCAGCTTGCGCATCATTCCGCCCCAACGGCGTTGCGGATTGGGCAGCGTTCCGTCGTAGTTGAGGTTCGGGTCGAAGTTGTACGGACCGCGTTCGTCTGGATAATACGCGAGGTTAAGTATCGGAAGCGTGGACGTTACGCTGTTGTAAGAGTTGTTGCCACGGTTTGGAAACAGCTCTCGTGTGTTCACTTCGCGCACATAGTAATTGCTAAGCTGGTCGAGGTCGCTCTTTATATGGGCGGGCGTAAGCGACGAGCTGCGGCGCGTAAACAGAGGGTCGATGGTGTACCAGGCCAGCAACGCGCGGTTGTAACCGCTCTGCAAGGTGGTCTTGTCGCTCTGTTCGGGGAACATGGAAGGCACGCTTGAAAGCACCCACGACGTCGGAGTAGACACGTCGATGGCGTTTTTCGTATTCTCGAAGTCGTCGATGTACGAAGCGTTGTCCTGCACTCCGCCGGCCTGTCCGGCAATAAGTTGGGCAAACTCGCCGGTAAACGAGATTTGCGAGGGCTGCGTACAGTGCAGGAAAGGCAACTTGTCGAGCATGTTGGTGAGCCACTGGCTTTCGTGCTTCCAGTTGATGTTAAGTCCCCAAAGGGTGTTGTTCAGCGGCTCGGAGCCCATCGATACCTTTGTGGTAAGCGCCTGTTCAGACAAGTGCTGGATTGTTCCGCTAATCTGGAAGTTCTTTGAAAAGTCGTATTGCCAGTTCAGTCCGAAGAATGTCTTGCGCTCCTGGGCGTAGTCGGTGTTGCTCTCGAACGAGGCGTTGATGGCCGTTCCCGCGTCGATAAGGCTCTGGTTAAGGATTGTAACCTCGCCCGAAGAGTAGTCAACGGTATAGTCCGAGCCTTCGGTGAGCGTCACTCCGCCAGCTGTAACCACCACGGAGCCTTGCGGAATGTTGTAGGCTCCGAGCGAAATCACGTTTGCCAGCGTGCCGCGGAACTGTCCGCTTATCATGTACTTGTTCTTTTCGGCTATCTGCTTGGCGATGGTCTTGGTCGAGTCGTACAGCTCCGTGTAGCTGTAACGGCTCGCCACGTCGGGCGCAACGCCGCGGCTTGTAAGCGCGGTGTACATGTATTCGCCGAAAGGCTCTGCCTTGGGGAAGAACACGCGGCCGTTACTTACCGTGTAACCGTCAACGTAATCGAAGTAGCCGTTGCTGTTCGCCTTGTTGTTATTGTCCAGACGGTCGGCTCCGATGAGGCGTATTATGGGCAGGCTCTTCACCTGTTGCTCAGGTATATAAGAAAGGTAGACGCCCGTTGTGTCGCTCTGGTACTTCACGTCGAGGCGAAATTTCTCTTTCTCCACCGACGATGCAAGGTAGTAGACGTTCTTCATCATCAAGTCCCAGTTGCCCTGCTGTGGGTTGTTGCTGGTGTTCTTGAGCGACTTTACGAAAAGAGCCTGGCCCACGTCCTGTATGTCTGATGCGAACTCGCCCACCTGGTAGGTCACTCCGCCGTAAGTATATTCGTATGCAACGGCGATAACCTGGTCGGTCTGCAACGACGACTTGAGCGACACGTAGCCCAAAGCCGTGTTGACGGTGTACTCCGAACTGTTGAGCAGGCGCGCGCTTTCAAGTTTCTCATAGTCAACTCCGCCCATGAAGCCGGGCACGGCGTCGAGCACGGACGACGTCTGGTTGATGTCGCGCGCCGCCGCATATGATGTCACCATGGTGCTGTATTCGTTGTTGGCCGAGTTCGACGGCACGGGCTGTCCCGTCACTCCCCACATCGGGTTGCTTACCTTCTGGTTCTCGCCGAGGTCGGTCAGGGCGACGATGTCGCGCGAGTTGGTAGTGTTTCCGGTCTTGTTGGTGACCCAAATCTCCACGCGGTTGATGGTAATTCCCGTCGTAACGTTTGGCAGGCGCGACATTCCTTCGTCATACCTGTCGCGGAAATAGCGCGAGAGGAAGAAGTGGCGGTTCTCCTCGTATTCGGTAACGTCGAACTCGAAGGCGGTGAACTGCGTGCCGCCTTTCGACGAAACGCTCTTCGAGGACGACTTTTTCTGTGACACTACGGTCTGCAACGACAGCTTGCCAAACTGCAAGTCGGTGCGTATGCCGAACAAAGACGACGCGCCGTTGACAAGCGACGAGTTGCTGGGAAACGACACATTGCCGCCCTCGACGAGCTTTATTATTTCGTCCTCCTTGCCCTCGTACTTGAGCTTGAGGTTCTGCGAGTCGAAGTCGAACGTCGCGTCGGTGTTGTAGTTGAGGTTCATGTTTACCTTGTCGCCCACCTTTCCATTGACGCTAAGGTTGATTTTCTCGTCGAAGTCCATCGTCGTTGTCTTGCGGTTGCGTATGGGCAGCGACGGGTTGTCGATGTTTTTCAGCGTGGCTCCGAACTTCAGCTCGGCCGTTCCCTGCGTCTTTATGCGCACGCCGCCGGGTCCGAAGATTTTTTCTGCCGGCCCGAGGTCGAAGTGCATGTCGGCGAACGAGAACTTGTCCTTGCCCCCTTCCTTTATGAGCGTGTCGTTCTTCTGGCGGAAAAAGCGGTCAAACTCGCGCTTCTCGCTCCACTTGCGGTACTCCTGCGGCGTCATCATGATAGGCGTTGACAGGTAACCGTCACCCATTTTGGAGCCAATGAAGTATCGGTCGAGCGAGTCGTCGTACTCTACTTCCTGCTTTATGTTGTCGGGCAGGGTAAGGTCGGCGGCCTGTTTGTCAAGGTCTTGCTCGGTTAGGGGCGTGATGCGCTGTATTTTCCACCGCGGATGCAGCAGCGAGTCGGGTATGGTGTCGTCCTCGACCATGATTACGGGGCTTACCACGGTTACCCTCCGGGCCGTGTCCTGGCGGCTGCCTTGTGGCGCTGAGGGCTGCGGCGTGCGTGTGCGCCGCGTCAGGTCGTCCTGCGGATAAGGCACGGTCAGGGCGTAGCTTGCCACACTAACGGCAAGCAACAGCAGCAGAAGTCCGTATAAGATTTTCCTCATCAGCAAAACTGAACTAAATGAATAATGTATAATGAATAATGAAAAATCCGGCTTGCGCCTTGCTAGGATATATTAATTCATGCCACAACCGCGCACTGTTTTTTCATTATTCATTATACATTATTCATTTTCATACTTATTTAATCTGTTTCAGCGCGAGCTTAACCACCTGCTCCACGGGCAGCGAAGGCTGCTCTTTCAGTATGGCGGTAACCACCTTCGCCGACGGCGCCGGGGCGAAACCGAGCATCGTGAGCGCGCCCACGGCCTCGTCTCTTACCTCTTTGTCAACCTGCGGCTGCGGCTCTCCGGCCTGCACGGGCTGCTCTCCGGCTATGCCGAGGGCGGCGATTTTGTCGCGCAAGTCCACAATTATGCGCTGCGCCGTGCGCAGGCCTATGCCCTTGACGGTCTTCAGTATTTTCTCATTTCCCGCCGAAATGACGGAGCAAAGCTCGCCAGGTGTCAGCTCGGAGAGTATCATGCGCGCCGTGTTGGCACCCACTCCCGACACCGTGATGAGCAGCAGAAACATCTCCCTTTCCTGCTTTGAGGCGAAGCCGTACAGCGTGTAGGCGTCTTCGCGTATGGCCTCGAAGGCGTACAGGCGCACGTCCTTCCTGCCCTGTATGGCCGTGTATGTGTTGAGCGTGATGCTAAGGCCGTAGCCTACGCCGGCCGCCTCGACCACGGCGTATGCCGGAGTAAGCTCGGTAAGTTCACCCTTTACGTACTCTATCATTGTCAATGAAATTTTAAATTACACCTTAATAAAACGTGCAAGCCGGTGTTTTATTGCGCGGATGACTGATTTTCGGCCGACGTGCCGCGCCGTGCAGGCCGTGCCGCAGGCGCGCAGCTACGCAATCACCGCCCTGCGGTCTGCCTGCGCGGCATGGCCGAAGGACGGTGGACAGAAGTCTGGCTGATGTGTCAGCCGTAAGTATATATCGTTTATGTTGGTTCCTGACAGGCCGCGGCTGCGGCTTTATGGCAACGGGTGCAGTGCCCGGTGGCAAGCTGCTTCATGGCAGCGGAGGGCTTTGACTGCATTGCGCTGCAAATTTATATAAATGTTTTAAAATTACCCCCCCGAAAGCTAAATATTGTTAATTTGTCTATTGTAAGGCGGATTACGGCCTACAAGATACCGGCAGGCGGCAAGTTACAGTTTGAAAGACGGTTTCCGAGCCTGCGAAAGACGGCCTTTCGCAACGTGAAAGACGGTCTTTTGCAGTCCGATATGCCGTCTTTTGGAATGTTGTTGACATGCGGCTGCAATCTGTCACAATATGACCCGTAAAACGAACAAACTGTAATTTGTGCGTATTTTTTACATTTCTTATATCACGGTGATGTTGCATTTACATGCGAACCTATTAACTTTGCACTCCTGAAAAAAAGGATACACTAAAACATTTACGCAGAAATGAAGAAAATCAGAGCGGCCGTAGTAGGCTACGGCAACATCGGTAAGTTTACGGTAGAGGCTCTTGAAGCCGCTCCCGACTTTGAAATAGCAGGAATAGTAAGGCGCAACGGGACGGCCGACAAGCCCGCCGAACTGGCGCAGTACGACGTGGTGAAGGACATAACCGAGCTGAAGGACGTCGATGTGGCAATACTCGCCACCCCTACGCGCAGCTGCGAGGAGTACGCATCGAAGATACTGCCGCTGGGCATCAACACCGTTGACAGCTACGACATACACACAGGCATAGCCCAGTACCGCCAGAACCTTATGAAGCTCTGCAAGGAGCACGGACGCGTGGCGGTAATCTCGGCCGGATGGGACCCAGGCTCGGACAGCATCGTGCGCACCCTCCTGGAGAGCCTCGCGCCGAAAGGCATCACCTATACAAACTTCGGTCCGGGCATGAGCATGGGCCACTCCGTATGCGTGCGCTCGAAGAAGGGCGTGAAGGACGCCCTCTCGCTGACCGTGCCCAAGGGCGAAGGCATACACCGCCGCATGGTTTACGTAGAACTGGAAGAAGGCGCAAGCCTTGAAGATGTGACAAAGGCCGTAAAGGAAGACCCCTACTTCGCCAGCGACGAAACCTATGTAATCCAGGTGCCGAGCGTTGACATGGTTAAGGACATGGGCCACGGAGTGAACCTCGTGCGCAAAGGCGTGAGCGGAAAGACGCAGAACCAGCGCTTCGAGTTTGACATGAGCATCAACAACCCGGCGCTCACCGCACAGGTACTCGTCAACGTGGCGCGCGCGTCAATGCGCCAGCAGCCCGGCTGCTACACCATGATTGAGCTGCCCGTGGTTGACCTCCTGCCCGGCGACAGGGATGAGTGGGTGGCACATCTGGTGTAAAGCCCCACCCCAACCCTCCCGAAGGGAGGGAGCTTAGAATGCTTTTGTGGATAACGTCAACGTTTTGCTGATATACAAAATAAAAGGAACGTGGGAGAAAGTAATTTGGCTTTCTCCCACGTTCCTTTTATAAACATCAAGAAAAACAGCGAAACACATCAAGCCCCATCCCTCCAGAAGGGATGGGGCTTGGTTTCTACTCGTCCGGCAGGAACAGCGGGTCTTCCGGCATTACCATGACGGGCTTCTGCTCGTATTGCTTCAGCATCTTGGCCGGAACATACTTCTTGTCAACCACGAGGCGGAACATGTACTCGTTGAACCAGTCGTTAGTCATCACGAGGCAGCCCTTCTGGCCGTAGTCCGCGCCCCAGCTGTTCTCCACTTTCCACATCAACGGCTTGCCGTCCTTGTCGAGGTTGACCGCCGTGAGGGTCATGGCGTGGGTGGAACCGCTGTCGTATGTCATTATGCGCTCGGCCTTGTTCATGGCGAAGTCGGTGCCGAAGAGCGTGCCGTAGTCGTAGTTCTTGAGGTCGCAATAGCCGCGCTTGTTGTCGAGGAACTTGCCAACGTCGTATGAGCTGTACATCTTCCTGCCGTCTTTCAGCGACGCTATTGCCAGCTGCGCGATGTCTTCCATGGGCAGGTTGAGGTACTTCCAGTTGGTGCCGTCATACGTATGGCGGTCATACTCCACCTCGTAAGTCTTGTAATACTCGCGGCGCGGGTCGTTCATCACCATTATGAACGAGCCCATGACGGGCGTGTCGCCCATTATTTCGGCGGCGAACGTCATCGGGTTGTACGTCTTCGCTTCGGTAACGGTGCGCCCCTGCTTGTTCTTGAAGGCGTAGGTGAACTCCTGTATGGGCTCTCCTATCGTGAGCGCGAGCATACGGTAGACGGTGGCGAGCATGGCAGTCTTCTCCTTGTTGATGTCGGCCTGCGTCTTGCCTGCGGCCGCCATGGAGCGCAGCTTGAGGCCGTACTCGCGCAGCTTCGACTTCAGCAGCTGTGCCATGCGTGCCGTATTCTCGGCCGAATAAGTCTCGGGCATCACCTCGGCGGGCACAAGTCCGTACTTCGCCACGAGGTCGGCCACGCCGCAATAGGTGCCTCCGTCGTTGATGGGGCTCTTGAAGAAGAAGCGCACGCGCTCGTCTTCAATGGGCTTGTCGGCGCAGTCTACCACGCCTTGCAGGAATAGGTTGGCCTTTTCCAGCTGGTCGTAGAAGAAGAGGTAGGCGTGAGACAGCTCTACGGTGAGCGAGTCGGTGCGCTGTGCGAACGCCGAGCGCAGCACGTTGAAGCCGCTGAACATCCAGCAGCGGCCGCTCTGCTTCTGGTCGGTGATGCTCTGCGAGGGCGTCTCCACGCTGAAGTAGGTGCCCACCTTGCCGTTGTTGGCGTAGTTCTTAGCCAGCGCGTCGATGCTGTTGCCGGCCAAGGCGTTGCGCAGAGCGCGGCCTTCGGCAGAGCCTTGTTGTGCCTGCCTGATGCCTGTGAGCATATCTTTTGATATGCCGCCGTCCTTAGTCTGTGCCGCGGCAGGCAGCGACATTGCCGCCAGCACGAGGCCTGAAAGGATAAAAGTCTTTGTCTTGTTCATATTCGTTAGATTTATTTTTGGCTACAAAGATAATGCAAGCCGAGCGCAATGCAAAATAAAAGGGAGAGAAACGACCTTT
>ENA-ORSA01001540-ORSA01001540.1-human-gut-metagenome-genome-assembly--contig:-NODE-1540-length-18803-cov-7.092437_pt1 | contig 18803 bp, 19 predicted proteins | sample MGYA00242179_ERZ509142 | MGnify/ENA primary metagenome ERZ509142 (study PRJEB26280, sample SAMEA2338659) | human gut metagenome | biome: human gut; feature: human-associated habitat; material: faeces... | reverse complement strand
CGGAAAGCATGATTTGTCGAATGAATTTTCCATAAACATTTTACGGGGGCTGCCCCGGTATCATTTAATGAGGTAGAAAAAGTTGACAGAAGAGAAATATACGATCCGAAAGTATAAAAGAATTTTATTTTATGTGGTGATCCTTGTGCTGCTTGCAGCCTTTTTTTTAGGGCAGCGCATTTACCCCAGTGAGAGGGACACGGTCACGGAGGAAAGCATTACTTTTACGGGAACCTTTTACCGGGTGCTGGCAGACGGAACAGAACAGGAGATCCAGGTCCCGGGCAGATGTGATGTGCCTGCAGGAGAGCTTCTGGTCATACGGTCAGTGCTTCCACAGGATTATAAGGAAAATACGATCGCCATCAGGTCCTCCCTGGAGAATGTGCGTATTTACATCGGAGGGGAACTGAGGACGGTGTATGATACGGAGAATACCAGACCTTTTGGGAAAAATTCTGCCAGCCGGTATGTGTTCTGCGAGACATCAGGCGAGGATGCGGGAAAGGAAGTGCGGATCGAACTGCAGTCCTTTACCGACAAGTATTCCGGTGTCGTCAATACGGTATATTGTGGGGATAAATTAGATATTTGGGCATATATGTTCCACTGCTATTTTATGGTAACTTTGATCGCCTGTACGATGTTGTTTGCCGGACTGGTCGTGCTGATCATCAGTCTGGTGCTCGATATTGTATACAAGACGAGATTTGATCTGGAGTACCTGGGATGGTGCATGATCCTGGGAGCAGTGTGGATGCTGGGAGAATCGAAGCTGCGTCAGCTGTTTGTTTCCAATGCTTCTATTCTGTCGAATATGTGCTTCTTCGTTGTGATGCTCTGCCCGGTTCCGCTCATGTTCTATATTGACAGTGTGCAGCAGGGAAGGTACCGGAAGGTCTATCATGTGGCAGAGTGTATCACTTGTGTGAATTTGGTACTATGCACGGCCTTACAGGTACTGAATATCGCAGATTTTATCTCGACAATGTTTTTGTCCCACATGGTGATCGCAGGAACCTTCCTGACGGTATTTATCACCATTTGCAGGGATCTTATTCAGGGAACAGCGAAGCATTACAAGCTTCCGTTGATCGGACTGGTGGCTGCCATGATCGCAGTCATGCTGGAGGTGACAGCAGTGTATCGTGTTGTGTCTCTGTCCGGAATCTTTATCGCAACCGGACTGGTGGTCCTGTTGGTCGTTACTCTGATCCAGACAATGGACCGCATCCGCGAGCTGGAGCTGGCCAGGCAGAGAGAGGCAAGGGAAAGCCTGGATTATCTGACAGGTCTTCCTATGCGTCATAAGGGTGAGGCACTGATCCTTGAGAAAATGCAGAAGCAGGGTGGCTGTCTGGGATTTGTGGATATGGATAATCTGAAGAAGATCAATGATGTCTATGGACATAAGGCGGGGGATTATGCCCTCAGACTGGTAGGAGAGGTGCTCACAGAGTGCATGAAGAACGCAGTAGTCTGCCGGTTGGGAGGAGATGAATTCCTGTTCTATCTGCCGGAGGTATCGGAAGCAGAGATAAACATGCGGGTGAGAAAGCTGTTTGACAGCTTTCGTGCGGCAAAAGATGCTGCGGCGGAGACTTCACCGGCATCCCTGTCCTGCGGTCTGTGCATGTGCAGACAGGGAGACAACTTTGAAGAATATTATATAAAAGCGGACAAGGCATTGTATTATGTCAAACAGAACGGCAAGAATAATTATCGGTTTTATGAGGAGTTGGAGGAACAGTAGCCGGATGCTGACTACAGCAAATAACAAAACCAAAAGAATGATCCAAGAAAGGGTGCCAGATAATCAGGCATCCTTTTTATATAAAGTTTTTTATAAAAAGTTTACAAAATTTTACGATAATGTTCAAAAATATACAATTTATCAAAAGTGATGTAGACAAACAATAAAAAGATGGGTAATATGTATATGTAATCAGCCGGATGAACGAAAAGTATGTACAATATGCTACATATTTAAAGCAAGAAATATAAAATAAGGAGGAATGTTGCCGATGAAACAGTTCAGCTATATCATTAAGGATGAGATCGGTCTGCATGCACGTCCTGCGGGACTGCTCGCCAAGGAAGCGAAAAAGTATCAGAGTACAGTGACACTTTCCTGTAAGGGGAAATCAGCTGCAGCAAGCAAGCTGATGGCGATCATGGGAATGGGTGTGAAGCACGGAGACAATGTGGAAGTCACGATAGAAGGAGCGGATGAAGATACTGCCGCAGCAGAGCTTCAGAAGTTTTTCCGTGAGAACCTCTAGGAGAAGACCTGCACGACAGAGTTTGGAAGGTAGAAAATGGAAAAATATATTGGAAAATCCGTATATAAGGGAACAGCGATCGGACCTGTCAGTGTTTTGAGGAAAAAGGACAGTCTCGTTAAGAGGATCCATATCGACAACACAGAGGAAGAACTGAAACGGCTGGATGCGGCTAAGGAACGTACGATGACGCAGCTGGCGCAGTTATACGAGAAGGCTCTGCAGGAGGTCGGAGAAGTCAATGCAGCCATTTTCGAGGTGCATCAGATGATGCTCGAGGATGACGATTATCAGGATGCCATTCACAGCATGATTCAGAACGAAGAAGTGAATGCAGAGTATGCGGTGGCAGTGACCGGTGATAATTTTGCAGAGATGTTCGCCAACATGGATGATGAATATATGCAGGCCCGCTCTGCGGATGTCAGGGATATCTCCAACCGGCTCGTCCGCAATCTGTCCGGGGAGGAGCAGATTGACTGGAGTACCATGGAGCCATCCATCATTGTGGCAGATGATCTGACTCCCAGTGAGACGGTACAGATGGATAAGAGTAAGATCCTGGCCTTTGTCACAGTACATGGCTCAACGAATTCCCATACTGCGATCCTTGCACGTATGATGAATATTCCGGCACTGATAGGGGTACCATTGGAACTGGAGAAAATCCATAATGGGACCCGGGCTATTGTGGACGGCAGGGAAGCGGTATTTTACCTAGATCCGGAGGAAGAGCAGATCCGGCAGGCAGAAGCGGCACAGCAGACGGAACAGAGACTAAGAAGTCTGTTGGCAGAATACAAGGGACGGGAATCCGTGACAAAGAGCGGACGCAAGGTCAATGTATATGCAAATATCGGCAGCGTATCGGATGTGGCATATGTACTGGAGAATGATGCGGAGGGAATTGGCCTGTTCCGCAGTGAATTCTTATATCTCGGAAGGGACTCTCTTCCGGATGAGACAGAACAGTTCAATGCTTACCGTCAGGTGCTGCAGATGATGGCAGGGAAAAAGGTCATCATCCGTACCCTTGATATCGGCGCGGACAAAAATGTAGATTACCTCGGACTGGGCAAGGAAGATAATCCTGCCATGGGATACCGTGCGATCCGGATCTGTCTGGAGCAGCCGGAGATATTCAAGACCCAGCTGAGAGCACTTCTCAGGGCGGCAAAATACGGAACATTGGCTATTATGTATCCGATGATCATTTCCGTGGAGGAAGTGCTGGATATTCAGAAAATCGTGGCTGAGGTGGCTAAGGAGCTGGAAGAAGAAAAGCTTCCTTACGCAATTCCGGAACAAGGAATTATGATCGAAACTCCTGCGGCTGTCATGATGAGTGAGGAGCTGGCGGAGCATGTTGATTTCTTCAGTATCGGCACGAATGATCTGACACAGTATACTCTGGCTATCGACAGGCAGAACAACAGACTGGACAGATTCTATAATCCACATCATGAGGCAGTCCTGCGTATGATACAGATGACTGTTGATGGGGCACATAAGCATGGAAAATGGGTCGGCATCTGCGGAGAGCTGGGAGCGGATACGACACTGACCACACGATTTGTGCAGATGGGAATTGATGAACTCAGTGTGGCACCGTCCATGGTGCTGAATGTCCGTAGTAAAATATGCGAAATGGAGTGAGAGATTCATGAGAATATACAAAGCAAAAGATTATGCAGATATGAGCAGAAAGGCTGCAAATATCGTATCGGCACAGGTTATTATGAAACCGAACTGTGTTCTCGGACTGGCTACGGGATCTACTCCCATCGGCCTGTATAAACAGCTGGTGGAATGGTTCCGCAAGGGAGACCTGGACTTTTCTGAGGTTATGACAGTGAACCTGGACGAATATAAGGGGCTGAGCCGGGAAAACGATCAGAGTTATTACTATTTTATGCACCAGAATCTGTTTGACCATGTGAATATCCCGGTGGAAAATACACATCTGCCTAACGGAATGGAGCCGGATTCGGAGAAAGAATGCCGTAGATATACGGAACTGATCCAGTCACTGGGCGGCGTGGACCTGCAGCTTTTGGGAATTGGACATAACGGGCACATCGGCTTCAACGAACCGGGAGAGAGTTTTGACAAGCAGGTACATTGTGTGAACCTGACAGAGTCTACGATCGAAGCCAACAAGAGATTCTTCGCATCGGCGGAGGATGTCCCGAAGCAGGCATACACCATGGGGATCAAGACCATTATGCAGGCGAAGAAAATATTGATCGTAGCCAGCGGCGAAGACAAGGCGGAGATCGTACAGAAAGCTTTCTTCGGCCCCATTACACCGCAGGTGCCGGCATCGGTATTACAGCTTCATAATGATGTGACACTGGTGGCAGACGAAGCAGCGCTTAGTAAGCTTTCTGAATAAGAAAGGGGAAGCTGATAGGTCATGAGAATCAGAAATGCAAATATATATACAGAAGAGCATCGGTTTGTCAGAGGGGATGCAGCCGTGGAGAACGGCAGGTTCGTAAGCTGCACCGGGGATCCGGCAGGTGAGGAAGCTGTTGTGGATGCCAAAGGCATGTATCTGATACCGGGACTGGTGGATATTCATTTCCATGGTTGTAAGGGCGCAGATATGTGTGACGGTACGAAGGAAGCACTGGATGTCATCACATCATATGAAGCCTCCGTCGGTGTGACAAGTGTCTGCCCGGCTACCATGACGATCCCTAAGGATGAACTGCTGGAGGTCATGAAAAATGCCGGCAGCTATGAGTATTCCGGTGGATCCCACCTGGTGGGCATCAATATGGAAGGACCTTTTATCAGTCCGGCGAAAAAGGGTGCTCAGGCTGCAGAAAATATCATGCACTGCGATTATGAATATTTCAGTCAGCTGCAGAAAGCGGCGAACGGGCTGATCAAGCTGGTAGATATCGCACCGGAGGAGCCGGGAGCGATGGAATTTATCGACAGAGCCAAAGGAGAAGTGGTCATTTCACTGGCGCATACAGCTTCCGGTTATGATACAGCAAGGGAAGCCATTGAACGTGGAGCATCTCATGCGACACATTTGTATAATGCAATGCCGCCGCTGAACCACAGGGAGCCCGGCGTGATTGGAGCAGTGAGAGATTCAGAGAAATGTCATCCGGAGCTGATCTGTGATGGTGTACACATTCATCCGTCAGTGATCCGTGCAACGTTTGCGATGTTTGGCGCTGACCGCATGATCCTGATCAGTGACAGTATGCGTGCAACGGGACTGGAGGATGGTGAATATACGCTGGGAGGACAGCCGGTTACTGTCAGAGGCAATCTGGCTACCCTGCATGACGGCACGATCGCCGGATCTGCGACGAATCTGATGGATTGTATGCGGTTTGTAGTAAAAACAGTCGGTCTCCCGTTAGAGACGGCAGTGATGTGTGCCACGGAGAATCCGGCGAAGGAGATCGGCATTTTCAATGAAGTGGGCAGTATATCCGTTGGTAAGAGGGCAGATTTCGTACTCCTGGATCAGGAACTGAACATTGTAGCGGTATATATCGACGGAAAGGAGTTCACATGTTAGATTTTTTGAAAGGTAAGCGAAAAGGAAATTGTATCGGATCTCCCTGTAAGGGGAAGGCAGTTGCTCTTACGGAGGTGCCGGATCCTACATTTTCCGAGAAGATACTTGGAGACGGATTTGCAGTGATCCCCTCTGAGGGGAAAATATATGCTCCCGCAGACGGAGAGGTGACCGTGGTATTTGATACGCTCCATGCGATCACCATGACAACGGATCAGGGAGCGGAGCTTCTGATCCACATCGGACTGGACACCGTGACGCTCAAGGGGACCCCCTTCACGGCACATGTTGCTGCCGGAGATCATGTCAAAAAGGGCGATCTTCTGCTGGATGCGGATCTGGAGAAGATTCAGGAAGCCGGACTGCATATCATCACTCCGGTACTGGTCTGCAATACTGATGAATATAACAAGATCAGTATTCTGAAAGAGGGAGAGGTATCTCCCGGCGAGGACGTGCTCCAGATCTCTTAAGAGCGGTACGTCCGTATCAACTAATGAAACTGACCGGAACTGTTCCGGTTTAGTATAATGTAAAGGAGGAGAAATGTATGAAGTTTCTTCAAAAACTGGGTAAAGCGTTAATGCTTCCCGTAGCGGTTCTGCCGATCTGCGGTATCCTCATGGGTATTGGTTACTGGTTGTGCCCGGCAACAATGCAGGGTGGTGCGATCGAGGGTGTAAGAAATCTGATCGGTCTGTTCCTCGTAAAAGCTGGTGGTGCTCTGATCGACAACATGGCGATCCTGTTTGCAATCGGTGTAGGTGTCGGTATGTCAGAGAAAAATGACGGTACCGGAGCCATTGCAGCTCTGGCTTCCTGGCTGATGCTCACAACACTTCTGTCTACCGGATTTGTTACGACCATTATGCCCTCTATCGCTGAGGATGCTACCAAGACACTGGCATTCGATAAGATTGCGAATCCCTTTATCGGTATTATTGCCGGTATTATCGGTTCCATGTGCTACAACAAGTTCAAGGATACCAAGCTTCCTGACTGGCTGTCCTTCTTCAGTGGTAAGCGCTGCGTAGCTATCGTAGCAGGTGTGGTATCTATTCTGGCATCTGTTGTACTGCTGTTCGTATGGCCTTTACTGTTCGGCGGTCTGGTAGCTCTCGGTGAAGCTATCGTAAGTCTGGATGTAGTCGGTGCCGGCATTTATGCTTTCCTGAACCGTCTGCTGATCCCTACCGGATTACATCACGCACTGAACAACGTATTCTGGTTCGATACCATCGGACTGGGAGATCTGCAGCACTTCTGGAAAGGTGAGACAAGCGCTGATGTATCCTGGAGCCTTGGAATGTATATGTCCGGCTTCTTCCCTTGTATGATGTTCGGTGTCCCCGGTGCGGCTCTGGCAATGGTAAAATGTGCAAAGCCCGCCAAGAAAAAGGCAGCGATCGGTCTGGTAGCTTCCGCAGCAATCTGTTCCTTCATCTGCGGCGTTACCGAGCCCTTTGAGTTTGCATTCATGTTCTTAGCTCCCGGACTGTATGTGATCTACGCAGCACTGTACGGCATCTTCACCATGATCACTGTTGCTCTTGGCTTCCGTGCAGGCTTCAGCTTCTCCGCAGGTGCGATGGATCTGCTGTTCTCATCCCGCCTGCCTGCAGCGGCCAGAATCTGGCTGATCATCCCTCTGGGTATCGCAGCATTTGTTGTATTCTACTTCGTATTCCTCTTCGCTATCAAGAAATGGGATCTGAAGACCCCCGGTAGAGAAGATGATGATGTAGAAGCAGAGAAGAAGATCGAGCTGGCAAATGATGATTTCGCAGCAATCGCAGCAACCATTCTGGAAGGCTGCGGCGGCAAGGACAACATTGCAAGCATTGACAACTGCATCACAAGACTGAGACTGGAAGTAAAAGACATTACCGCAGTGAATGATAAGGTGATCAAATCTGCAGGCGTAGCCGGTGTCATGAAACCCGGTAAGACCTCTGTTCAGGTAATCATCGGACCTAAGGTTCAGTTCGTAGCGGATGCATTTTCCAAGCTTTGCGAATAATAAAGCACTGATAAAACTGAATATATGATCGCAAGAAAGACCTGCTTGGGAAGACCATGCGGGTCTTTCTTATACGCAGGCCCGATGCCTGCGGGATGTATTGTAATGTAATAGAGAGAAAAGTCATGAAAAAATCAACAGAAAAGTATAACCCGGCGATATATAGCATGTCTTCGGATAGACCGGATTCGCTGAAGCAGCGTGAAATTCATTTTCTGAACGGATCGACAGCCAAAATGCAGGCCGGATATTTCTCGGTGACAGAGGACACACGAGGGAAGGGGGGATACAATATCTATTATTATTGTGATGAGTGTCTAAGTGATAATGATAGTGTGAAAAATAAGCATCTGGATACCTGTGCGACAACATTTCTGTGATGGCGCTTGAGAGGAATATGTTATCTTCCCAGACATAACCCGATATTATCAGAAATATAGCAGATGTACCCATGCTTCCCGGCGTAGGTGGCTGCCTGCCTGCGGATGGTGGGATCCGTTGCGTATTCCAGGGTGTAAGCGGTACAGCCGTGTGACATAGCCAGATCCAGATACTCAGTATAGTATTCACGCGTGCTTTGATCATTTTTAGTATAGACATCCTTTGAAAAATCATACGCAGTAAAAACGTTCTCCTGGTTTACCCCATCGATGAGAACGTTTTTTTCTTTTGTAAGATATTTTTTTACAAAACAGTCCCCGCCGTTGATCATGATCTTTCTGCCGGTATGGTCCATATAGTCCAGAATCGTAAGGATTCCGTCATAGATGGATTCCTGCGGATAGTTATAGTATACATCCGTGTTATCGACAAAAAAGCCGTCCACACCCTTCTGTATCAGGGCGTCTACTCTGGAAGCTGTACATGCCTGCCATTCCGGAACTGAGACATCGATCCATTTTTCCTCCGGCCAGTTCTCATAGGCACCCAGAGTATATTTCTCAAAGTCTGTATCATAGGACCGGAAGCTTTCGATCGATCCGATATTGATATAGGAGTAGATTTCGCGGATACCATTTTCTCTTAAACGGACAATGTCATTTTGGGAAAAATATTCCGCATCTATGACAAGCAGATCAATGTCAGAAAGCTTTTCTATGATTTCAGAATCTTCGCCGATCAGGACAACGTATTTTTCTGCTTCATCGGAAGGATCAGCGGAGCAGGCACTGAGCAGGGCAGCAGATAATATCAGAACGAGAACATATATTTTTCTTAAGAATATCTTCGTTTTCTTCAATTAACGGCACCTCCTTTTTCCACGATCAGCACTCATATCTGCATCCAGATAATTATACTATAGATGGCATTGCATTGCATCTATTTTAGAGCGTTTGGAGGGAAGGAAGCAGGAAGAAAGCATAGATAGAAAATGTTGTTAAAATATCGGTAAAAATGGTGAAAATATCGAAAAATATTGCAATTTGTGGTATAATTTTTATGTAAATGTAAGATGATGCCGGGATCAAAAATTACCGGCTTTATGCGTTCAACGGTTAAGATGACCGGGAAAGTAGGAAGTTATATGAAGATTCAGGATTTTTGTGACATGAACAAATTTGAGCAGATCATGAAGAACTGGGCAAACAGCACGGGACTGGCAACCGTGGCTGTGGGTGCAGACGGAAAATACATCAGTGACTGTTATAATTTTACGGAGTTCTGTATTGATCTGACGAGAGGAAGCGCAGAGGGGAAAAAGCGCTGCGAGCAGTGTGACAGAGAAGGCCATGGTGTGTATCCCTGCCATGCGGGACTTGTGGATTTTGGTATTCCGATCACACTGGAGGATGGAACCGTGCTGGGCAGTATTATCGGAGGACAGGTGCTGCCGGAGAATCCGGATGAGGAGAAGTTCCGTCAGACAGCAAGAGAACTTGGCATTGATGAGGATAAATATATCAAGGCCTTGAAAAAGGTAAATGTAAAGACAAGGGAGCAGATCGACGCTTCGGCAAATCTGCTGGGAGATGTGATCAACATGTTCGTAAGAGCCAGCTACGTCAACAGGAAAAACGAGAATCTGGTAGGTGAGCTAAAGGGTGGCATTACGAAAGCTGCGGAACAGATCGAGGAAGCAACGGACAAGACCAAGGAAATCGATGGCTACAGCAAGAGACAGCAGATTCTGGCACTGAATGCTTCGATTGAGGCTGCAAGAGCCGGAGATCAGGGCAAGGGCTTTGCCGTGGTGGCAACGGAAGTACAGAAGTTAGCAAGAGATATGGCGACCTCCAGTGCGGACATTAAGAAGCTGTTGGGAGAGCTGCATGTTACGATCAACCATTTGAATCAATAGTAATTTAGGATAAAGTTTACAGGAAAACCGTTTTTCTGATCCACAAAGGCGCAGAAAGGCGGTTTTTTTGCACATTTTGCATGTTTCCTTTTGGTGTGTATAAAAAAGTCGGAGAAGTTGTCCGATATTCTCAATAGAGGAACCAGGTAAACAAACGGATTTGGCATTTATTTTCAAGGAGGAAATAATTATGGCGGGAATCGGAGCAACCGGCAGCATAGGTGCGTATGCTGCGCAGAGTGATTACAGCAAGAGTACGAAGACGAAGAAGTCGGAGGCATTCGGAACACCGGATAAGACAGCCGGCACAACAGGTACGGGAAAGACGTCCGAAACGGCACAGACCAGGGGGGAAACTGCGGACTACGGCAGAACCATCGGTCAGCCGGAGCTGTCGGAGAAGGCTGCGAAATACTATGAGCAGCTGAAGAAGAGGTACGGAAATTATGATTTTATTCTGGTCAGCAGAGATCAGAAGGAGAATGCAAAAGCCAATGCTGCAAAATACGCCAACGGCTATAAGACGGTCGTCCTCATTGATGAAGACAAGATCGAACAGATGGCGACGGATGAGAAATTCCGTAAACAGTATGAGGGAATCCTGAGTGGTGCCGCTGCACAGATACAGCATTTAAAGACCAGCCTGCAGAGTTCCGGTGCGAATGTCAAGGGCTTTGGAATGCAGGTAAATGATGGAGGAACACTGTCATTTTTCGCTGTATTGAAGAAATCCAGCGCCGAGCAGAAGGCCCGGATCGAGAAAAAGGCTGAGCAGAAGAGAGCAGAGAAAAAAGCTGCGGAGAAGAAGGCAGCTAAGAAAGAAAAGGAAGAACGGCTAAAAGACAAGAAGTCGGATAAGGTAGCAGACAGCAAGGAGGAAGCCGGCACAGAGGATACGGTAACGATCAGCGCCGGTTCCATAGAAGAACTGTTGTCTAAGATAGAAACCTACAATTTCAACACACGGAGTGACAGTGTGCAGACCGCAAGCGAACGGCAGGTCGGCCAGAATTTTGACTTCAGAGGGTAAGGTGAGGTTGCATGATTTCTATGGGGAAGTCCGGAGGTGTTTACGGGAGCGGCAATACCGGTTTGCCGCAGGCATTTTCCGGAGGAAGAAAGACGCAGAACAATCAGAAGAGTATCTTCGGAGCAAAAAATAAAAGTTCTGTTACCGATATTCGTAGAATGCTGTCCAGAAACAGTCAAAGTACGCAGACGCAGGCAGCGAACAGTTGGGGACAGGATTCCATCGTTACAAGTTCCCTGAGTTACAGTGAATCGCTGCGCAATCAGAGGCAGCAGACGAAGAACACGACGCTGGCGCTGAAGAAATTGAAGTACCAGTTCAAAAATATCTCGTCCAAGATACTGCGGAGCAAGACGTCCCAGGCGGCAAAGCAGGCAGCCGGGCAGGCGCGGAGAGAAGTCCTGCGCCTGAAACGGCAGAAGCAGAACAGTGACAGCGACAGTGAAGAGATCGAAGCAGCAATCGCTCATGCACAGGCTATGGAACGTGTGGCGAAGAAAAAGGCAAAGCATCTGGAAGAAGAGGAACTGGCGAAGGCAGCCGGCGGAATCTGCCAGGGAGACCGGATCAGCGAAGAAGAGACGAAGGATGTGCAGGACGCAGAGGCGGAAAACGCGCAGAATGAGGAAGAAATGTCTGCGGAAGGTTCCGCGGATGAAGTGTCCGGGGATCTCTCTGCGTATGAGTATGCGGCGGATAGCTATGATATATCCGATTATATTGATCTCGGCATGGATGAATTCTATGCGCAGGCAGGAGATTTTATGTCGGAAATGAGCGACTTTACTTCTGAGATGATGCAGGAAATGTCTGACAGCCTGCGTGACCTGATGGAAGAGATGGGACTAGACGTGGAATCGGATACCGTGGTCTCGGTGAACAGGGAGATGGATCCCGCGGACCTCAAGATGATGAAGATCAAACACCGCAACAAAGAGATGAAAGACATCGTCAAGGCCGATGCGGAGTACCTGAAAGCAGTCTTCGACCACCTGGAGAAAATGAAAGACAACATGGTCATTCCCACCGGAGGCGGCATGAGCTTATCTGCCGGATCCTCCGGGACATCTTTTTCTGCCGATGCCGCTGGAATCGGTGCTCAGGTCGCACCTGCTCCGGTAATCGATATTTCGTTATAAAGTAGTATTCTGAGGAACTTAGGGTATCCCGATTTTCATACATTAAAAGACATGAAAATCGGGATATTTTTATAAAAATATGCCAACATTTTTGATTTACGTGAAAAACCAGGCAAAAACATTTTTGATTTACGTGAAAATTAACTTATAAGCGAGAAAAAGGAGAGAGCGGATGAAAACAGTAGTATTGTTGTATGATACCAGTTGTATTTACGAAATTGTGATACTGAATTATTTTCTGAAAGTAACGGGAAAAGAAATGCAGTTTGTATCTCTGGACGGGAAAGAGATTACGACCACGGAAGGATACCGGATAGTGCCGGAGGATCGGCTGGATTCTGCGGATCCGAAGGATGTGGAACTGCTGGTTATTCCGGGAGGTGATATTGAGAAGATAGATACTCCGGAGGTATGGAAGTACCTGAAAAGAGTAAAGGACCTGGGCGGACGGATCGCCGCCATCTGCGCTGGCGTGGATGTTGTAGAGCATGCAGGACTGTTAGAGGGGATCGAATCGACGCTCTCCGGTGAAAAAGATGTGGTGACTTCCGACCGGATCACTACTTCGAGAGCAAACGGCTATGTGGATTTTGCAATCGAAGTGGCGAAACAGCTGGAATTGTTTGAAGACGAAGCGGATCTGCAGGAGACCATTGCTTTCTGGCGGGAATTTCAACGGATAGAGTCCAATTAAACTCTGCGTTCCCGCATCGGCGTGGATGCCGATGGCTTTCGTCAGGAATAATCGATAATCCATATCATAATAGTCCTGAAAGACGGTCTGCATGTTGGAGAAGACCTCGTCCCGGAAGGCTTCGTATTTGCTGCCGGAGCATTTCTCCAGCACAAGCTCGCATTCCTGCTTATGCACACAGATATATTCCATGATCTGCCGCTCATTCGCCTCCGCGTAACCCTTTTCCAGGAATTTCTCACGCCCGCAGCGGATTAATTTTTCCTCAGTGATTCTCTTGCCTAAAGGGTACGGATATGTTATAACTATACTCAAAGTTGGTAACAGCTTTCTGCAGAAGAAATTTTCCATTTATTTTAAGGAGGTAACAGAGGATGACTGCGTATGAAAATGATGTATTGATAATACCAAAGAAATACAAAAAGATGTCTGTTTCCGAATTAAATAAGGAAAAACAGAAGCTTTGGGAAAAAATAAAGAGTTCAAAATCACCGCAAAGGGAAAAAGGGAAAACGGCAATTAACTTTTATTTCTAATGCATACTTGAAGTCAAAAGGCACTGGATTCATCCGGTGTCTTAATTTTTTTGGAACCTTTTTATCCACTTGCGACTCATATATAGTGAAGCCGGAGATAAGAAGGAGGTGGTACCTTGGCAGCCATGACAAAAGAAGAGTTTGTGCAACATGTGAAGAGTGACACGCTTCCCATGTACCGACTGGCGTATTCGATTCTGCAAAACAGTGCGGATGCGGAGGACGCGGTCAGTGAGGCTATCGTGCATGCTTATGAGAAATTAGACACATTGAAAAAAGCAGACAGTTTTCGTAACTGGATCCTGCAGATTGTAGCCAACGAGGCGAAAAAAATCTATAGGCAGAACAAGCGCACCAGTCCGGTGGAATGGGAAGAGAACCTGTCTCCGGAATTCTACGATGAGCATCATGAGTTGTGGGATGCGGTGATGCAGTTGGACGGCGGGTATCGGGATGTAATCGTTCTGTTTTACTATGAGAGGTGCACAATCCCGGAGATCAGCAGAATCCTGGAATGTAGGCAGGGCACAGTGAAATCCCGTCTGCATCGGGCGAAAGAGCAGCTGCGGGCAATGTTGTAGCAGCGGAAAGGAGCAGGAGATGCAAAGCGATTTTTTAGATAGAAAATTATATAAAATGGCAGAACAGGAACAGATGGCGGTATCGGAAGATCTGGATGCGAGGGTGGATGATATTTTACAGCATCTGGAGAAAAACGGCAGAGGCAGCAGACACCATTACAGCTTCCGGCGGGCGGCGATTCTGGCGGCAGCTTGTCTGGTACTGGCGTCGGCGACGGTGACGGCATCCGGAATGTATCAGGCACGGATGGAAAGCATGAATCACGAAAAACTGGAGGAGTATTTTGCCCAGTTGCAGGACGCAAATGCCTCTGCGGACTCTTACAGCAGACCGATGACAGAGAGCGAGACGGCGAGACTGGAAGAACTTAGGCAGGCATACCTGGAGCAGGGATATTTCCCGAAAAAGGAGCTTACGCTGATTGACAGCCCCGAGAAATACAAGAAAGGCGTGGCTTTTTATGCGGAGCGGAGTACCTTTTTCCTGCCGGAGAAGGAGCTTACGGATGAGCAGCTGCTGGAGCTGATCGATTTTAAGGAAAAGAGAGAGTACAGTCTGGCGAAGATCAGCGAGGAGATTGCGGAAGGTTCTTATGAGTATGTAAAGACAGAGCCGGAAAAGGATGCTGCGCAGCAGGGACATACAGCACAGCAGGGAACGAGTGGTACGGTTCTCGGCGCCGATACGGCAACGCAGGAATGGCAGATTGCTTATGAGGGAGACGTAAGTATCCGTTGTGCGGCAGTGGCAGAGAACGGTCTGTATGTGGGCGGTTTCACTACGGACGGACAGGCGAGAGTGGAATATCTGCCTTACGGCAGCGGAACGCCAGAGACGTTTTTTGAAGATTTTGCAGAAAACGGAGAGGTCTACAGTCTGTGCACGGCACCGGACGGCAGCATCTATGCGGGACTGAAGGGACTGGCTGTACCGGGAGCGGAGCACGGCTGGCTGCCTGTAATCTATCATATCAGCCCGGAGGGAACGCTTCTGAACAGTTTTACTGTTGGGGAGAGGGAATGGAATATCGTTGATAGTATGGCAACAGATGCCCAAGGCAGATTATATATGCGGATGCGGATGCAGGAGGACGGCAGTTATGTGCGGATCTATTCTGCGGAAGGAGAACTGATCGGAAACGTGGCGGATGACAACAGCTATGCCGTACAAGGTGCCGGAGCATTAGGACAGGGCAAGGACGGCAAAGTCTATGCGGCTGCACAGGCAGTGGGCGATGCGACAGCAGGGAATATAGCTATGACATTAGTGTCAGTAGATTCGGAAAGCCTCAGGTTTGTTCCGGTGGCTGGAGGTGAGAATGTTGTTTGCAGTGCCGATACGATCTACCCGTGGAAAATGGTGGCAGCAGGTGTGAGTGAGACGGCAGATTTTATCCTATGGGGATACAACGGCGTGGACACCTATCGCCTGGGTGAGACGGAATTCACCAGAGTGCAGGAGAACTGGGAGATGCCCTGCGGTACGGAAGGTACCTGTGCGGTCCTCGTACCGGACGGTCGCATTCTCTATATCGGCGCATCCGACGGCTTCCAGGGAACGACGGCGGACGGCGTGGAAATCAGCGGAAAAGATCCTGCGCAGACAGTGCTCTATTATGAGCCACTCGTAAAATAGAGTGACAATAAACTGGCGACACCGGGAAGCCGATGCCGCCAGTTTTATAGTTCCAGACTGTTAAGTTTCCATCTGCTCAATTGTGCATTTACAGTGGTTATGTTATAAAAAGACCAGAAATAACAGAAAGCGGTCGCTTGGGTGAAAAAAGTAGATTCAGGGGTAAAATTTTGTTATGCTGTTTGTAACAAACGAAGTATAAAAGTCGTCAATATAGATAGAAGGGAAACAAAGGAGGGGCTTATGAAGAAGATTAACATAAAAGCAACCATTTTTCTCAGTGCAATCGTATTGGTGGTAGTGGTACTTCTGCTGAATCTCATCGAATTCCGCAAAACGGTGGATTTCACGGTGCCGGGGATACAGATGCCGAAGGAGAACGCTTTCGGAAAGCAGGAAGAGGTACAAGTGAGCGTCAACGGAACCTATTATTACCGGGTACTGCCCTGGATCCACGGCAGCACTTTCCATGGGCAGATATCTTTCGTTGGAGAGGGAGAGGAACCGCAGAATTATTTCTTTACCTATGGAGCAAGCAGAGGATTTCTGAAGGAGGGAAGAGGGGCTGGCTGGATCGGAACCCCGGATGCCCAGACCACCGTAGCGATTTATCAGGCGGTACAGAATGTGGAAAAAGGGATGATATCCGTAGAGAATCTCGCCAGCTATGTTTTATATCCGGCGGCAACACCGGAAGAAGCCTATGCCATAGCGGATATATGGTATCCGGGAATGCTGGAGAATGAAGCAAAGACAGCATTCTGCGCGGCTTTTTTGCCGGAGGAGTGCCCGCAGAAGATCGGTTGCAGCTTCTGTGCGGAGGATTACGATTATGTGGAAGATGTCGATACCGTAGAGCAGCTGTGGCAGGAATTTATACAGCTTTCCGGAAAAGTGACGTCAGATCCGATCCCGCCGGAAGAGATGGTGGAAGGTGTGGGATATTTTCAGTTTGTCTATGCAGACGGTGAGACAAGGATCTTTCGCTACGCGTCGGAAGAACAGGGATTATGGATAGGTGAGGACGAACGCTGCCTGGTGGACGGACAGGCTTTCTATGACTGGCAGGAGCGTCTGATGGAAGCGGTGCAGAAGTAAGCACGGGAAAGAGAGGGGCGGAAATGAACGGTAAAAAGAAAAGGCATGTTATTTTGATCGTGTTGGCAGTGGTGGCGCTGGCGGCAGGGATTCTGGGCGGACGTGAGTTATGGCTGTATGAGCATCCGGAGATACAGATCAGATTCAGCCATGATCGTAGTGAAGATCTCTACCGGTCCTATCCCATATGCTCCATTCGCAGCAGATCCCACATCGGACAGGGGTATGCGAAGCAGTATGGTGAGGAACTGCGGCAGTATTGGGAAGCAACCAATGAGGTTTTTGTGTGGATCAGTGAACAGTATCGGAAACCGTTATATGTCACTTCGGATGTGACCATAGGAGATGGAAAGACAGTGATCTCGTTCCGGGGGACCGGCACTTCCATGACTACCGGGGAGACAGAGGAAATCCATAGAGACTGCGTGCTGGATTTTGAAATGCATGCGGAGGTATTGCGCTCGGAAGAAGAGCCGGAGCTGACAGTAAGTGACTGGAATCCGGAAGAAGAGGGACAACAGAATCAGGCAGAAACGATTTATGACCCTGAGGCGGGTGTGACTGTGACCCTGCGGGATATTTCCAATATAGGCGCCAGTATTGTCATCCGGCGGGAGGATGAGGATGCCGGGACAGAGGTGACCTATGGAGATGCCTATATCCTACAGCGCAGGATCGAAGGAGAATGGCAGGATGCGGAGACAATCATAGACGATTACGGATTTACGATGATAGGTCATACGGTGGGCTGCGGGGAGGAAGTCTCAAACTTTTACAAATGGGACTGGCTTTACGGAGTATTGGAGCCGGGAGAGTACCGGATGGTGTACGATGTCTTCCGGAAAACAGAGGGCGCGGGGAGTGCTCAGAAATACCGGGAGTACATCCGTTTTCAACTTTAAAGGAATCAGATTTCTTACTTGACAGATGGGTCGGTAGAATGTAGACTATAATTACAAAGAGTCTATAAAACATCGACTATGCCTTGCCGGGGGGGGCAGGACAGGAGGGGCTTATGGGTGAGAATATCTACAGAATATTTGACGGTGTATGGAACTTAAGTCTGGTGGGAGGATACTGCGTGCTGCTGGTGCTCCTCGCCAGACTTTTGTTGCAAAAAGCACCAAAATGGTGCTCCTATCTGTTATGGGGAATCGTGTTTGTGCGGTTGTGCTGTCCGATACTACCGGAGACAGGAATCAGTCTGATTCCGGACAAATTGCTGTCTGTGGGGACAGAGATGACGTCCGGGCAGCAGACAGTCGGTCCGGGCAGTCATGGTTATGCAGAGGCCAACGATACGAAGGATATCGGAGATGTCCTGCGGCGGGAGTATGATGCAGAGGAAGTACCGGACAGCCAGGCGGCAGAAAAAACGATGGCTGGTGGAAATGACAATACTGTCATGAACACTGACGGCACGCAGGATTTTTCCCTGGGAACTGCGAGAACAGAAAGTGGAGCTACGGTTGCAGGGGTGGCAGCCAGTGGAACAGATGCAGTGATTTCGGGAACATCTGCCGGAACGGGTACTGACGCCCGCGCATGGACATACCCGGTGTGGTTCCGTGTATTATCCATGGTATGGCTGGCAGGAATGCTTGGCTTCCTAGGATATCATGCTTATTCTTACCTGCGTATAAGTAATCGGATTCACCGACCTGACAGCGGTGTCAGACAGGTGGAGCCGGGGATCTGTGAGATCGATGGAGGGCATCTGTCCTTCGTCATGGGACTGGTGCATCCGGTAATTTATCTCTCTTCGGGGCTGGATCCGGAGAGCAGAAAAGTTGTTCTGTGTCATGAACGGGTGCACTTACAGCGCAGGGACTATCTGTTTAAGCCTGCGGCGTTGGTAATCTGTTGTGTCCACTGGTTCAATCCGCTGGTGTGGCTGGCATTTTATCTGATGAATATGGACTGCGAGATGTCCTGTGATGA
>ENA-ORSA01001539-ORSA01001539.1-human-gut-metagenome-genome-assembly--contig:-NODE-1539-length-18804-cov-29.453198_pt1 | contig 18804 bp, 14 predicted proteins | sample MGYA00242179_ERZ509142 | MGnify/ENA primary metagenome ERZ509142 (study PRJEB26280, sample SAMEA2338659) | human gut metagenome | biome: human gut; feature: human-associated habitat; material: faeces... | reverse complement strand
TAAACCATGCCGACAAGGAAGGCGCCGTAGACGACAAACTGCTCTATTCCATCATCAACAAGCAGCCCAAGCGTGCCGATCATTACTGGTTTATAAATATGGAGTTTGTAGATACTCCAGACACGCTGGAGTACAGCTGCAAAACTCTGGTGCCAGACACTCTCTATAGTGTGACGATGCACATAGGTTTCCGCATTGAGCCTCGTGTGAGTCTTTATCTGCGACAAGTGGTGGAAGACCTTGTGGCAAGCAAGAAGGTAGATTTAAAAAGCACCTATCCTTCGCTTCGTAAGAACGGAATACCTGGCGATTTCCGATTCATCATCATTCATCGTGTATACTACCCGGAGAGTTCCGCCAACCGTCAGCAGAACTTGTTGATGACTTTCTACGCTCTTATCAGCAAGATAGGCATCGACGAGCCTAAGGCGTTGGGGCTCGACACTTCTATGGTGGTAGTAGAACGTGTGCCGCTCATCATCAACCAACGCAACAGAAGCATCAGGCGCATCACGCAGATTGTGAACAAAAAGGAAGAACAGAAAGAAAAAGGATGTTTGTAATAAACTTTCGCGAACGATTTGCGTCTAATTGAATGTATGGTATTTATAAATTTTTAATTTGTAGCTTATGAAAAGAATTATGAGAATTGTGATGATTGCCATTTTTTGCATGATGTCATTCAATATCGTAGCAAATGCGGGCAACGACAAACCTATCAATGTTAATGAACTTCCTGCCAAGGCTCAGACCTTGCTTAGCAAACACTTCAAGGGTCAGAAGGTGATGCTTGCTACGATTGAGTCTGGCGTTGTCAGCAGAAGCTATGACGTTGTTCTGCGGAATGGCACGAAGCTGGAGTTCGACAAGAAAGGCAACCTTACTGAGATTGACTGCAAGCAAGGCTTCGTGCCCAGCCAACTGATTCCGCAACCCATCAAGAACTACTTGAAGGAGAATTATAGAGGAGAAGCTGTGAGAAAGATTGAGTTGAACAAGAAGGAATACGAAGTGGAACTGACGAACGGAATTGACCTGACCTTCAACAAGCACTTCCAACTGATTGATATCGACTGATCGGCAGAAAAAGAAAAAACCTACTGATTTTAAACGAAGAGCATAAGAATACAACATGCAGATATTATTAGCAAACGCCAAGATAATGTTCGACAAGACGGACAGAAAGCCGCTCTCCACCCCACTCTTCCAGAACGTAGCCGACACTCTGGCTGCAGAAATGGCAAGGATGGACGTTGAGGATTTGGCTCGGCAGCTGGATTGCAGCCAGAAGATAGCGACTGAGAACTGGAGACGCTATCAGAACTTTATGGCAGCCGAGAAGATGCCAGCCCTGCTTGCCTACAACGGTCAGGCATACAAGCATCTGCGTGCCGGCACCTTGAGCGACGAGGCATTGGAATACGCCCAAAAACATCTCTGGATAACGTGCTTCCTATATGGTCTGCTCCGCCCAATGGACAGCATTGTGCCTTATCGTATGGAGCATTGCGTCACGCTCGAAGCGACAAACGACCAGCCCATAAATCAGTTCTGGAAAGACCGGCTGACAGATGTGCTAATAGACTGCGTGCGGGCTGACGACGGCATCCTCCTGCATCTCTCCACAGAGGAATATGAGCATCTATTCGACTGGAAGAGGGTATGTAAGGAAGTGACGGTCGTACAGCCTCTCTTCTATGTGCGACAGAAAGACGGCAGACTGAAGACGCAGGCTGTATGGGCGAAGGCGTGCCGCGGAGCTATGGTACGCTTCGTTCTGAACAACCGCCTCACCACTCCCGATGAACTTTCAGCTTTCAGCTACGAAGGCTTTGAATTTGCCCCACAATCAGACAAATCGACTTTCCCATATTTTATAAGAGAGCAATTATGAATTAATGTGGAATAAGAGTATGAACATTATTCAACTCATAGTTTGTTTATCTCAGATTGAACATATATCTTTGCAACATAAAACAAACATAACAAAATTATGAACATAGGAGACAAAATACCCGAGATTCTTGGCATCGACCAAGACGGACGTGAAATCAAGGCAAGCGACTACAAAGGTCGCAAGATTGTGCTTTACAGCTATCCTAAGGCAAACACCAGCGGATGCACAGCCGAAGCATGTTCCCTCCAGGCGCATAAAGAGGAGTTGGCTGCTGCCGGCTACGAGATAATAGGTGTCAGCAAGGACAAGCAGACCCTGCAGAAGAAATTCGCTGACGCTCAGGGACTGCAGTTTCCACTAATCGCCGACACCGAGACAACACTATTGCAGCAACTCGGCTGTTGGGGCGAAAAAGTAGCGTGCGGCAGAAAAACCATCGGTATTCTCCGCACAACATACCTCGTTGACGAGAATGGCATCATTCAGAAAATCTTCACACCGAAAGAAATAAAGACGAAGATTCACGCCGAACAGATTCTGCAATACATTCAAGAGTAAAAAAGTAAAAGAGTAAAAAAGTGAGAAGCTATACTGGCTTTCTGCTTTTTTACTCTTTTACTTTTTTACTCTTAAAAGCCCTTTTTACTCTTTTACTTTTTTACTCTTTTACTTTTATCAGAACGGTGCCGGTTCAGAAGAATCTCCGAAGGGCGAACCATCCATCATATCGGGTGGCAACGGCACATCGCCGCCGTTCATCTTGCTGCCGATAATCTCTGAGCCATACGGCACATCGACGATAGGCGCAGCCTGCTTCTGCGGATCCTGGAAGCGTGTAAACTCGCCACGGAACGTGAGGAGCACATCACCCGTGGCACCCTTACGGTGCTTGGCGATGATAATCTGCGCCATACCGCGAAGGTCGTTGCCCTTCTCGTCGGTGAGAATATGATAATACTCGGGGCGGTGTACGAAGAGCACCATATCGGCATCCTGCTCGATGGCTCCCGACTCACGAAGGTCGGACAGCTGCGGACGCTTACCCTCCAAACCCTCACGGTTCTCAACCGTACGGTTAAGCTGCGAGAGAGCGAGGATAGGAATGTCAAGCTCTTTGGCGAGACCCTTCAGCGACTGCGAAATCTTCGACACCTCCTCCTGACGGCTACCGAAGCGCATACCGTTGGCGTTCATAAGCTGGAGGTAGTCGATCATGATAATCTTCACGCCCTTCTCGCGCACAAGACGGCGTGCCTTGGTGCGCAGCTCGAAGATAGAGAGGCCCGGCGTATCGTCGATGTAGAGCGGCGAGCCCTGCAGATTGCGCACATTCTTGTCAAGGCGTTCCCATTCGTCGTCAGAGAGCTGACCATTAAGCATCTTGTTGCCCGGAATCTCGCAGACGTTAGAGATAAGACGGTTTACAAGCTGCACGTTGTTCATCTCAAGAGAGAAGAAAGCGATAGGCGTATGATAGTCGACAGCTATGTTCTTAGCGAGCGAAAGGGCGAACGAAGTCTTACCCATGGCAGGACGTCCGGCGATGATGACAAGGTCGGAACTCTGCCAACCACTCGTCTTCTCGTCGAGTTTCTCGAAGCCCGTAGGCACACCCGTCAAGCCGCCGGCGTTGGCAGACGCTTTCTGAAGGATGTCAATGGCGCGGGTGATGACGGGGTCTACCTGCGTGTAGTCCTTCTTCATGTTGCGCTGCGAGAGCTCGAAGAGCGAGCCTTCCGCCTCCTGCATCAGTTCGTCTACGTCCTGCGTCTCGTCGAACGCCTTTGTCTCAACAACGCTGGCATAAGAGATGAGCTGTCGGGCGAGGAACTTCTGTGCAAGAATCTTGGCGTGATACTCGATGTGAGCCGAAGAAGCCACGTGCGAACTGAGGTCGACAATGTAAGGCGCACCGCCCACGTCGTCGATAGTGCCCTCACGTTTCAACTCGTCTACTACGGTCATGATGTCGACCGGGTTCTCGTTCATCGAGAGCGTCTGTATGGCGTTGTATATCTTCTGGTGGCGCGGTTCGTAGAATGTCTCGGGGCGCAATGTCTCGGACACGATAGAGAACGCATCCTTATCGATCATAAGCGCACCAAGCACCACCTTCTCTATGTCAATGGCTTGCGGCTGCAGATGGCCATAGTTCTTGTCGAAAGCCTTTGGTGCAGCTTTCGAAGAGCGTTTTGTAGTAGGATTATCTGGCATGAATGAAATTTTGAGTTTAGAGTTTTGCGCTCGGCTTTGCCGCTTGCCAGAGCAAGAATTGTGCGCTTTGCGCATTTTGAATTTATGAGTTGGAACTTGTGAGTTGTGAATTCAGAATTCAAAACTGAATAATTCATAATCGGCGAAACCGATAATTCAAAACTCAAAACTCAAAATTCAAAACTCATAAACTCTACACTTTATTATTCTCCGGGAATATGACTGAGGGGCGGAAAGTCTTTGCCTCCTCAAAGTCCATGAGAGCGTAGGAAATGATTATCACGGTGTCGCCCACAACAACCTTGCGTGCTGCCGCACCGTTCAGGCAGATGCAGCCCGAGCCGCGTTCGCCCTTAATAATGTAGGTCTCGAAGCGCTCACCGTTGTTGTTGTTCACAATCTGCACCTTCTCGCCTTCAATCATATTGGCAGCATCCATGAGGTCTTCGTCGATGGTGATGCTGCCGATATAGTTAAGATTCGCCTGTGTTACCTGCGCACAATGAATCTTCGACTTTAATACTTCTATCATCATATTTCTGAGAATCTTATTTCTTATAGGTGATGTGATCGATGAGGCGTATCGGGGTCGTGCCGCAATAAACCGTGATGCAGCCTACTACATACGCGCTGTCGTCCCAATTAGCTACATCGAGCAATGTGTCGCCGTCGACAATTGAGAAATACTCCACCTCAAGTCCGTCTACGGCGTTGATTGTAGAGACTACATACTCGTGAGTCTCTGCCAGTGTGTGTGTCTTGGCATACTCGCGGCTCGCCTTCAGCGCCTCGTAGATGCGCGGAGCGATAGCGCGTTCGTCGGCTGAGAGAAGCGTGTTGCGCGAACTCTTAGCCAAACCGTCTGCCTCGCGTATTGTGGTACACTCTACAATCTGCACATTGAGATTGAGGAAACGCACCATTGCCTTTACTACGGCAATCTGCTGCCAGTCTTTCTCGCCGAAATAGGCGCGGTCTGGACGTACAATATAGAACAAGCGCGACACTACCTGGCACACGCCGTTGAAATGACCCGGACGATGCGCACCCTCCATCACCGTTGTGACGGGCGGGAAATCGAACTGGCGCTTATCCTCTACGGGATACATCTCCTCTACTGACGGAGCGAAAACATAATCGGCTCCACAAGCCTCCAACAAAGCGCAGTCTGCATCAAGCGTGCGCGGATAGCGCTCGAGGTCTTTCTTGTCGTTGAACTGGGTCGGATTGAGAAAAACAGAAACTACAGTCGCCCCATTCTCCGCAACACTGCGTTTTACGAGCGACGCATGGCCCTCATGAAGAGCGCCCATTGTGGGCACAAGACCTACTTTCTTTCCTGACTTCCTAACTTCAAACAACTCATTCTGAAGTTCAACTATACTTCTGAACAGTTTCATCTTTATCGTGTTTAAAACCTAAAATACATTCGACACGTTTCGAATTTCGATGCAAAATAACAAAATTTTTATCAGACAAGCGCATGTAAATCGGAAAATCTTCAAGCGAAACAATAAAGTTACATTTATCGAGTGAATAATTCAATATTTTTTTTTTAAATTTGCACATAATATGCGGATTGGAGCAATATCCTATTGTGCCAATCATATACATATAATAACAAACTCTAAAGAAACGCACAACCATTAAGAATGGAGAAAATCAGAATTAAGGATATCGCAGAAAGAGCAGGCGTGTCGGTCGGAACAGTAGACCGCGTACTACACAACCGCCCGAATGTGTCGGCACCGGCACGTGAGAAAGTGGAGAAGGCTCTTAAGGAGATGGAATATCAGCCCAATGTCTATGCAAGCGCCCTGGCTTACAACAAGACATACGTGTTCTATGCGCTCATACCGCAGCACGAGTCGGAAGCCTACTGGGAAGAGATAGAACAAGGCGTGAAGAAAGCCATCGAGGTAAGACGCGACTTCAACATCAACGTAAAGATCATGTACTATGAGCGTTTCAACAACCAGTCGTTTGTCGACTGCTACACGCAATGTCTCGAGTCGAACCCGAACGGCATCATCATAGTGCCGCAAGAAATAGACATAACAAGACAATTCACTGATATTCTCCACGAGCGACAGATTCCGTTTGTAATGCTCGACTCATACATGCCCGACCTCAAGCCGCTCTCGTTCTTCGGTCAGGACTCGTTCTGCAGCGGCTATTTCGCAGCCAAGATGCTCATGCTCATCGCAAGCAACGAGAAGGAGATAATGCTCCTGAAACAGATGAAGGACGGAAAGGTGACGAGCAAGCAGCAGGTGAACCGCGAAGTAGGTTTCCGCCATTATATGCACGACCATTTCCCACAGATAAAGATTACGGAGCTGTGTCTGCCGTTCAAAGGTACACGCAACGAATACGATGCCATGCTGAAAGAATTCTTTGAGCAGCATCCAAGCATACACCATTGCATCACACTCAACTCGAAGGCGCACATCGTGGGCGAATTCCTGCTGCGCAACAACATGCGCGACATACAGATTATGGGCTACGACATGGTGGCAAAGAACGCCGAGTGTCTGCGCCAGGGAAGCATGTCGTTCATCATCGCGCAGCACGGATACCAGCAGGGATACAGCTGCGTCGACACTTTGTTCAAGGCCATCGTGCTGAAGAAGAAGGTGCAGCCGGTGAACTACATGCCTATAGAGCTTCTGACGAAAGAGAACGTCGACTTCTACCGCCGTACACAGCTCTAAACGGCAAAGACACAGTTCCAAGACAAAAAGAAAAGACTAAGTACATTAAAAGGATAAACTAAGTACAATAAAAATAAACATGAACAATTTAAAAGGAGTTCTTGCGATAAGCCCTCTTTTGGTTTTTATCACATTGTATCTTGTAACATCAATCATAGCCGACGACTTCTATAAAGTGCCAATAAGCGTAGCGTTCATGATTTCGGGCATATACGCCGTAGCTATAGCAGGCGGCAAGAACCTGCAGAAGAACGTTGCGGTATTCAGCCGCGGAGCCAGTTCGCCGAACATTATGACGATGTTGTGGATATTCGTACTGGCTGGCGCCTTTGCCAACTCAGCAAAGGCGATAGGAGCCGTCGACGCCACAGTGAACACCATGCTCTCGCTGCTGCCAAGCAATATGGTGCTGCCCGGACTGTTCATTGCCACATGCTTCATCAGTCTGTCGATTGGCACGAGCGTCGGAACAATCGTGGCTCTTGTACCCATCGCCTCCGGACTGGCACAGACCATGCAGCTCGACGTGGCGCTGCTGACGGCTGTAGTTGTAGGCGGAGCGTTCTTCGGCGACAACCTCTCGTTCATCTCCGACACCACCATCGCCGCAACAAGCACGCAGGGCTGCAAGATGAACGACAAGTTCCGCGTCAACTTCTTCATCACGCTGCCGGCTGCCATCATCACACTCGCCTTATACGTATTCTTAGGTCAGGAGATGCAACCACTCGTGAATGTGCACGGCATCAACTATCTGAAGATACTGCCCTACATAGCCGTTCTCTCTACAGCCATCGCCGGCATGAACGTAATGCTGGTGCTCACCATCGGACTGGCTATCACCGGCGTTATCGGCTTGCTCGACGGAAGTTTCGACGTATTCGAGTGGTTCCACTCTATGGGCGACGGCATTCTCTCTATGGGCGAACTCATCATCATCACAATGCTTGCGGGCGGCGTGTTCGAGATAGTGCAGAAGAAGGGCGGCATCGACTTCATCATCGCCAAGACAACGGCGGGCATAAAAGGCAAACGCGGAGCGGAGGCCGTAATCGGACTCATGGTGGCTATCGTAGACCTTTGTACAGCCAACAACACCGTGGCTATCATTTCCACAGGAAACATCGCACGACGCATCAGCGAACGCTTCAAACTGGACAAGCGCAAGGTGGCAAGTCTGCTCGACACGTGCTCGTGCTGCGCACAGGGTTTCATTCCTTACGGCGCACAGATGCTTATGGCTGCCGGACTGACACAGCTGAACCCCGTCAGAATAATGCCATATCTGTTCTACCCCATGGCTCTGACGCTGTGCGTAGTTGTGGCTATCATCTTCCGTCTGCCACGCAGATACTCTTAACATTCCTCGACACCCCACACCATCTCAACACCCCACACTATCTCAACACCCCACACCATCTCAACACCTCAACACCCCACACCATCTCAACATCTCACCATCTCAACACCTTACCATTCTGATATGGATATAATAAAGCGTAACTTTTTCCGTATTCTGCAAAATACGGTGTTTGGAATGAGCGAAGAAATAGAGCCCATGTCCAAATACAAATGGAACGTACTGGCTAAGCTGGCTGAGACGCACGGCTTGGGCGAGTATTTTGCCGACCGCGCCGACATACCTGTCGTGGGCGGACTGCAGACTCTGCCCGACGCTGGCTTCTCGAGAATGCAGAATCTTCTGCTGAACAGCCGACTGAAGAAGATACGCAAGACGGAACCGTTCAGCGAGGACTCGTCGATAGAGACCCTAAACTTCCTGGACATCATCGTACAGACCACACAGACCATCCTTACCAACGGTTTGCACTTCGCAAACATCGTGCGCATCGGCGATTATCTGCGTAAAGACGGTGACAAGATCGATTTTATCAAGCTCGAGAAATGGCTCAGCCGACTGCAACTTGCAAAGATTGCACAGTTGGAGGCAAGCATTCTGATACAGACGCTCGGATTCGAGCTCGACGAGATTCCGTTCATAACCAGCGTCACACCGCAAGCCTACGACATGGCTATCGAAGCCCTCGACGCACCTATCGTGATAAAGCAAGACGAATGGCAGTTCCATAATTCCGGCATCTTCGTGTCGAACAACTCGAAGGCTATGAGAAAAACGTTCCGCAACTACAAGAAGTATTTCTTATATGCGCCGGTGGAGGTAGCAAGCTGCTGCGTACACAGATTCGAGAACAGTATCTCGACCATTGAGGAATAAAAGAAAAGGAAACTAAAAAGCATTAGCCGACCAGCTAAATGTAAAAGAAAAGTCACCGTTCGCGTTCGCCGTCCGATCGGTTCGCGTTCGCCGTCCAATTGGTTTGCGTTCGCCGTCCGATCGGTTCGCGTTCGCCGTCCAATCAGACCACGAACGCGAACGATGACTTTATCACGTTTGATAACACTATTAGTTTTACCAAACAGCTATAAATAACTATTGTTATTCTTTGTTAGGCAAGTGGAACTCGTATGACTTGTCGAACACCTGACTTACCTTATTTATTTCGAGGAATGTTGTGCCCGTCGGGTTGCCCAATCCGAAGCTACCACTAAGGTATGCTATCTTATCGTCAGAACCGATATAGCCCTTCTGTCTGAGCATACGCAAGGCTGCGGTGAACATGTATGCAGCCGGCGCGTGTTCCTTCTGATGAACGGGGATGACGCCGAAGCTGAGGTTCAGCCAACGCTGAGTCTTATCCTTGTAGCAGATGGCAAGAATCGGGTTCGGACCGCGGAATGCAGCCAGGTGGCGCACGGTCTCGCCCGTAAGACTGTCGGTGATGATGCCAGCTACGCCGAGTTTCTTAGTAGCCTCAATAGCTGCATGCGCAAGGAACTCGCGCTGCGAGCAGTTGTCGTTCATCGGCACGTCGTAGTCGCCCAACGCCGAGCGGTCTTTCTCTGCCTGCTCTGCGATGGCAGCCATTGTCTGTACAGCCTCAAGCGGATACTTGCCGCTTGCAGTCTCGCCGCTAAGCATGAGCGCATCGGTATACGAATAGATAGCGTTGGCAATGTCGGTAACCTCGGCACGTGTAGGACGCGGATTCTTGATCATCGTGTGGAGCATCTGGGTAGCTACGATAACCGGCTTCTTCTTCATCACGCACTTGCGGATAATCTGGCGCTGGATGCCAGGTATCTGCTCGATAGGCACCTCGATGCCAAGGTCGCCACGCGCAATCATAATGCCGTAAGAAGCATCGATAATCTCGTCGATGTTGTCCACACCTTCCTGGTTCTCAATCTTAGAGATGATCTTTATGTCGCTGTTGTGCTCGTCGAGTATCTTCTGTATCGCCAAAACGTCATCGGCAGAACGCACGAACGAGTGAGCGATGAAGTCGATGTCTTCCTCAATGGCGAGGAGGATGTTGTCGTGGTCTTTCTGCGTGATGGCAGGCAGAGCGATATGCTCGCCCGGCACGTTAACGCTCTTGTGCGCACCAAGCACACCGTCGTTCTGCACCTGAGCCACAAGCATCGGTCCGTCGTTCTCTATAACAAGCATGTCGAGTTCGCCGTCATCGAAGAGTACATGGTCGCCAACCTTAACGTCCTTGGCAAAGTCGATGTAAGAAACGTTTACGATGTCGTGCGAAGAATCCATACCCGGACGACCGAATATCTTAACGACATCGCCTGTCTTGTACTCTATAGGCTCGGCGCAGCCAGTGGTTCTCACCTCCGGACCCTTTGTGTCGATCATAAGGGCAAGGTGGGGCGAAACTGTTCTTACATTCTTTATAATATTACGTATCCCGTCAGGCGTCGCATGCGCTGTGTTCATTCGCACGACGTTCATTCCGGCAAAGAACAATTTGCGGAGGAACTCAACATCACAACGGCGATCGCTAATAGAAGCAACAATCTTTGTCTGTTTCATCGTATGTATATTTATATGTTTTTCGTATGCAAAGTTACTGATTTTCTTAGAAATACCACCAATATTTACTACACATAAAATCTTAAATATGTGTAATAGCTAAGGAGTTACCATTGATGTGTTCAGCAAATTCTTGGCTGTATCGTGTATTCTCATGCGATACTTGTCGGCATAACTGATGCTCATTATGCGCTGTGGCTCGGCAATGGTTGGCGTAAGAGCCAAAGCAAGGTGTCCCATAGTGCGGCGCAGATTGAGTTCTACGCACGGATGAAGCATGAAACCGTCGCCGTCTTCGCGTGCTACAGCCATCATGTCTACGCCAAAAGCGCCCTCATACACGCCCTTGAAATGAGCTGAAAGAATATTGCAGATGCGCTCGCTGACGCTATCCACAAGTGCGAGGTCGGCATAACGCGAAAGCATCTCGCGCTTGTCTGCTTCGGTAGCAAGTATGTTGCCTAAGTAAGCACCGCCGCGTGTGGCGAAAAGCGAAATTCCCTTAAAGTCGATCGTGCCGTCGACGTTGCAGAAGAACTCCAGTCCGAAGTCGTACACCTTATTATATAGTGGCTCTACCATGATGCCGCCTTGACGTTTTACGACATTCGCAGCCCATCCTTCGAGATGCGCGTCGGGTGCGGCGGTCTCTACATAGCGCACTCCCCTACCGCTACTGCTCCATGGCGACTTGAGTACGCTCTTGCCGTTCTGCGCCATTGCCTGCTTCACCACCTCCATCGTTGTGCAGTAGTGGGCTTCGCCTATGGTCTTTTCCTCGCCTGCTTCACGCAGCAGCGGCAGAAGATGTTCTGCAGCGAAGCGGCGGCTGCTCATCTCACGAATGGCGGCAAGCGTGTCATCGCTTGGCATGAACGATTGAAGATTGCTGTTCGCACGCAGCAACTGCTCTTTTATCGTGCGGTCCCAGCCCCACGGATCTACCTGAAAACTCTCCACGTCTTCAAAAGCAAAGGCCTTCAAGTCGGCATAAGTCACGAAAACCACATCTTTGCCAAACTTACTCAGATGGCGACGCGCTTCTATCGCAGCCTCAACATCGTCTACAAGCACCATGTCGCCTTCAGAAGCCCAGAAAGCAGGTATGAATCCTAAGTCGGTGCGCAGACGTCGACCCGCATGAGGAGCTGTAAAACGTTCCTGATTGGCAGCAAGAGCTATGTCGTGCTCTGGATTGAATATATGTAACTTCATCTGTTATTATCTTTAATTACTTCGTAAGATTTTCTATTACTTCGTAAGCAAGTGCAAAAATACCACTTTTATTTCACATTCGAGCGGCTACATATCCGCATTATAGCACACAGCAAACGATGCAAATGCAAAAAATAAAAAAAAATGCAGTTTTTGCAATACAGAGTTTGCAAATAAAGAAATTAATATTACCTTTGCATAGTTATAGAAGACTATATAATAAATAGCAAAACATTCAAAGCAACTGAAGCAACTGAAACAACGGACAGGGTAATGGAAGCTTTCTTTAAAACTCATAAATACCTCGTAGAGCATACGGACGCACCAGTCAGACGCAATCTTATGGACGAGATTGACTGGAGCGATCGTCTTATTGGCATTAAGGGCACACGAGGCATCGGAAAGACTACATTCCTCTTGCAGTATGCCAAGGAGAACTTTGACACAAACGACCGCCGCTGCCTATACGTGAACATGAACAACTTCTACTTCCAGGGACGCGGCATCGCCGATTTTGCTATGGACTTCTACAATCACGGCGGCGAGGTGCTGCTCATCGATCAGGTGTTCAAACAGCAGAACTGGAGCAGCGAGCTTCGCAAGTGCTACGACCAATGTCCTAACCTGAAAATCGTCTTTACCGGCTCAAGCGTGATGCGACTGAAGGAGGAAAACCCCGAACTTTGTGGCATCGTAAAGAGCTATAATCTGCGCGGATTCTCATTCCGCGAATACCTGAACCTAAAGACCGGCAACAACATACCCATCCACACACTCGACGACATACTCGCCAATCATGTAGAGATTGCTAACGAGATAGCAAGAAAGGTGGACATTGCCGACAACTTCGACAACTATCTTCATCATGGTTTCTATCCTTTCTTCCTTGAACACCGCAACTTTGAGGAGAATCTGCTCAAGACGATGAACATGATGACTGAAGTGGACATTCTTCTGATAAAACAAATCGAACTCAAATATCTCACAAAAATAAAGAAGCTTCTCTACCTGCTTGCTGTAGACGGACTGAAAGCGCCGAACATCAGCAACTTGGCTGGAGAGATTGAGACAAGTCGCGCCACGGTGATGAACTATATCAAATACCTATCTGACGCACGCCTGATAAACATAATGTATCATCCTGGCGACGAATTCCCGAAGAAGCCTTCTAAGGTGATGATGTACAACCCTAATCTCATGTACTGCATCTACCCCATCGTGGCAGACCGTCAGGAAGTGATGGAAACGTTCTTCGTGAATATGCTTTGGAAAGAGCACAGCGTAAACCAGGGCAACCGCGACGCCGCATACATCATCGACAACAAGCAGCACTTCCACGTTACGAGTGCCAACCACATGCGACGCTCACGCAACTCCTCAGAACAACTCTACGCCACCTACGACCTCAACATCGGCCAGGCAGACAAAATTCCACTCTGGGTGTTCGGACTACTCTATTAAAAGTAAAAAAGTAAAAGAGTAAAAGGGAAAGTAAAAAGACTTAAGAAGGCTTAGAAAGGCTTAATAAAGAAAGGTCCAATAAGGCTTAGACAGAAAAAGTTTAAAAACCACTATAAGTATTCACTAATTAAAGAATTAGTAAAATGGCTAAAGAAAAAAAATTTATCACTTGTGATGGTAACACAGCTGCCGCTCATGTGAGCTACATGTTCACAGAAGTAGCTGCTATCTATCCTATCACTCCGTCATCTCCGATGGCAGAGCATGTAGATGAATGGGCTGCCAAGGGTCGTAAGAATCTCTTCGGTCAGCGAGTTTCTATCCAGGAAATGGAGTCAGAGGCTGGTGCAGCAGGTGCTCTCCACGGCTCACTTCAGGCTGGTGCCCTCACCTCAACATACACTGCTTCGCAGGGTCTGTTGCTGATGATTCCTAACATGTATAAGGTTGCAGGCGAGTTGCTGCCGTGCGTGTTCAACGTTTCTGCACGTACATTGGCTTCACACTCTCTCTGTATCTTTGGCGACCACCAGGACGTTATGGCTTGCCGTCAGACAGGCTTCGCAATGTTCTGCTCTGGTTCAGTGCAGGAAGTTATGGACCTCTCTGCAGTTCCTCACCTTGCTACACTTGAGACATCAGTACCGTTCATCAACTTCTTCGACGGTTTCCGTACATCACACGAGTACCACAAGATCGAAGAGATGGATATGGAAGACATCCGTCCGTTGGTAAATCCTGACTACATCAAGCGCTTCCGCGACCGTGCACTCACACCAGAGCGCCCTGTTACACGCGGTACAGCAGAGAACCCGGAGACATTCTTCACACACCGTGAGGCTTGCAACGAGTACTACGACCGCATCCCTGAGGTAGTAGAGAAGTACTGCCAGGAGATGACAAAGATCACAGGTCGCGAGTATCACCTCTTCAACTACTACGGAGCTGAGGACGCAGAGAACGTAATCATCCTCATGGGTTCTGCTACAGAGCCTGCACGCGAGGCTATCGACTACCTAAACAAGCAGGGCAAGAAGGTAGGTATGGTTGCTGTTCACCTCTACCGTCCGTTCGCAGTAGACTACCTGAAGAAGGCTCTTCCTGCAACTGTTAAGCGCATCGCCGTGCTCGACCGTACAAAGGAGCCAGGCGCAGAGGGCGAACCGCTGTACCTCGACGTTAAGTCGGCTCTCTACGACGACGAGCGCAAGCCGCTTATCGTTGGTGGCCGCTATGGTCTTGGTTCTTCAGACACAACACCAGCTAAGATCGTCGCTGTATACAAGAACCTCGAGCTTCCGCAGCCTAAGAACCACTTCACAGTGGGCATCGTTGACGACGTTACATTCACTTCACTTCCTGAGGAAGAGGAGATTCCGATGGGCGGCGACGACTTGTTCGAGGCTAAGTTCTACGGACTCGGTGCTGATGGTACTGTAGGTGCAAACAAGAACTCTGTACAGATTATCGGTAACAACACCAACAAGTACTGCCAGGCTTACTTCTCTTACGACTCAAAGAAGTCAGGTGGTTTCACTTGCTCACACTTGCGTTTCGGCGACAGCCCAATCCACAGCGCATACCAGGTAAATACTCCTAACTTCGTGGCTTGCCACGTACAGGCTTATCTCCACATGTATGACGTTACACGCGGTCTGCGCAAGAACGGTTTCTTCCTCTTGAACACTATCTTCGAAGGCGAGGAACTCGTTAACTTCATTCCTAACAAGGTAAAGCGTTGCTTCGCTCAGAACAACATCACAGTTTACTATATCAACGCTACAAAGATTGCTCAGGAGATTGGTCTCGGCAACCGTACCAACACCATCCTCCAGTCTGCATTCTTCCGCATCACAGAGGTTATTCCTTTGGATCTCGCAGTAGAGCAGATGAAGGCATTCATCGTTAAGTCTTACTCTAAGAAGGGTCAGGACGTTGTAGACAAGAACTTTGCAGCTGTTGACCGCGGCGGTGAGTACAAGCAGCTTACTGTAGACCCGGCATGGGCAAACCTCGCTGACGAGGAGGCTAAGGTAGACAACGCTCCAGCATTCGTTAAGGAGCTTGTTCGTCCTATCAACGGCCAGGCAGGCGACCTCTTGAAGGTTTCTGACTTCGTTAAGCACGACACTGTTGACGGTACATGGCAGAACGGCACCGCAGCTTTCGAGAAGCGTGGTGTTGAGGCATTCGTTCCGGTATGGAACGTAGAGAACTGTATCCAGTGTAACAAGTGTTCGTTCGTATGTCCTCACGCAGCTATCCGTCCGTTCGTTCTTACCGACGAGGAGCTTGCAGGCATCGAAGGTCTTGAGACACAGGAAATCAAGGCTCCGGCAGCTCTCAAGGGTATGCACTTCCGCATCGAGACTTCTGTACTCGACTGTCTTGGCTGCGGCAACTGTGCCGACGTTTGCCCGGGCAAGAAGAACAAGGAGACCGGCGAGCTCGAGAAGGCTCTCAAGATGGTTCCGTTCAACGTAGACGCAGAGGATATGCAGAAGGAAGCACAGAACTGGGAGTACCTCGTTCACAACGTAGCTTCTAAGCAGGATCTCGTAGACATCAAGCAGAGCCCAAAGAACTCTCAGTTCGCTCAGCCTCTGTTCGAGTTCTCAGGCGCTTGCTCTGGTTGCGGTGAGACTCCGTACGTTAAGCTCATCTCTCAGCTCTTCGGCGACCGTCAAATGATTGCCAACGCTACTGGCTGTTCTTCTATCTACTCAGCTTCTATCCCGTCTACACCTTACACAACCAACGCTAAGGGTCAGGGTCCGGCATTCGACAACTCATTGTTTGAGGACTTCTGCGAGTTCGGTCTTGGTATGGTACTCGGTAACAAGAAGATGAAGGAGCGCATCTGCCACCTCCTCGAGGAGGCTAAGGCTGACGAGCACGTTCCTGCAGAGTTCGTTGCTGCTGCTGACAAGTGGATGGCTAACATGAACGACTCTGAGGGTTCTAAGGCAGCTGCTGCAGAGCTTAAGCCGCTCATCGCTGCTGGTGCAGAGAAGGGTTGCCCGGTTTGCGCAGAGCTCAAGACTCTCGACCACTACCTCGTAAAGCGCAGCCAGTGGATTATCGGTGGCGACGGTGCTTCTTACGATATCGGTTACGGCGGTCTCGACCATGTATTGGCTTCTGGTGAGGACGTTAACATCCTCGTACTCGATACTGAGGTTTACTCTAACACCGGCGGTCAGTCGTCTAAGTCTACTCCGCTTGGCGCTATCGCTCAGTTCGCAGCTCAGGGCAAGCGTATCCGCAAGAAGGACCTCGGCCTCATGCAGACAACATACGGCTACATCTACGTAGCTCAGATCGCTATGGGTGCTGACAACGCTCAGACACTGAAGGCTATCCGCGAGGCAGAGGCTTATCCAGGCCCGTCACTCATCATCGCATACGCTCCGTGTATCAACCACGGTCTGAAGCGTAAGGGCGGTATGGGTCGCTCACAGAACGAGGAGAAGCTCGCTGTTGATTGCGGTTACTGGCACCTCTGGCGCTTCAACCCGCTGTTGGCTGACGAGGGCAAGAACCCGTTCACACTCGACTCTAAGGCTCCGAAGTGGGAGGACTTCCGCGACTTCCTCCTTGGTGAGGTTCGCTACCTCTCTGTTCAGAAGGCATTCCCGAAGGAGGCTGACGAACTCTTCAGCCAGGCAGAGAAGATGGCTAAGCTCCGCTACCAGACCTACGTTCGCAAGAGCCAGGAGGATTGGAGCGAGCAGATCTAATCGAACTTAATCATAGGAGGAGACGGATAGCACGCCTACCCTGTCCTCCTAAGATATAGATATCACAAGGAACGACAGCAATGATGTTTCGGCATTATTGCTGTCGTTTTTTTTGTATTGTCCCCAATTTCCACTAACTTTGCAATACTGATATATATTATGGAAGAAACCGAACGAAATCTACGGTCTGCACTTCCAATGACACTATCCCTACGACGAGAACGAAAGGGGAAAAGAAACAAATCCTAACGTTACAAATTCTACTAAAATAAAACAAGAGAAACAATACAATGAATCTGAAACTATTGACGGGAGCTATTGTCTCATCGGCATTCCTCCTGCCCGGCTCCGCATCGGGACAGACTGCGGACTTCAACATCGTGCCCCAACCGCTGCAGGTAGACATAACTAACGACGCGCCTTTCATCCTCAACGGCAAGACGTCGATTGTGGTTGCAAGCAAAAGCAACGATATGAAGCGCAACGCCACCTTGCTCGCTTCGTATATCGAGCAGACCACCGGCGTACGCCCTGTTATCGGAAAGCAAGCAAAGAACGCTGCCACCATCGTGCTCACAATCGACAAGTCGATAGACAACGCCGAGGGCTACAAGCTCGACATCGATGCCAAGAGCGTACGCATCGCCGGCGCAACGGCAGCGGGAGTGTTCTACGGCATACAGACCCTGCGCAAGTCGCTGCCCGTTGTAAGCGGCAAGGCGGCACAAGTGACCATCCCGTGCGCTCACATCGTCGACGCTCCGCGCTTCTCTTACCGCGGAACCCACCTCGACGTGTCGCGCCACTTCGTAAGCACCGACGAGATACGCCAGTTCATCGACATACTCGCCCTGCACAACATCAACCGCTTCCACTGGCACCTCACCGACGACCAGGGCTGGCGCATCGAGATAAAGAAGTATCCGCTGCTCACCGAGATTGGTTCGAAGCGCACACAGACCGTCATCGGCCACAACACGGGCAAGTATGACGGCAAGCCTTACGGAGGCTTCTACACACAGAAGGAGATTCGCGACATCGTGAAGTATGCTGCCGACCGCTACATCACGATTGTGCCCGAGATAGACCTGCCGGGACACATGCAGGCTGCCCTTGCGGCTTATCCCGAACTGGGTTGCACCGGCGGTCCGTACAAGGTTTGGGAGATGTGGGGCGTGTCTGACAACGTGCTATGCGCCGGCAACGACAAGACAATGAAATTCGTCGACGACGTGCTGAAAGAGGTTGTGGCTCTCTTCCCGTCGAAGTACATACATGTAGGCGGCGACGAGTGTCCGAAGACCCAGTGGCAGAAGTGTCCGAAGTGTCAGGCACGTATCAAGGAGCTGCATCTTGAGGCGAAGGACGGCCACACAGCCGAGGAGCGTCTGCAGAGCTACGTCATCACTCACGCCTCAAACTATCTAAAGTCGCTCGGCCGCAACACAATCGGTTGGGACGAGATTCTTGAGGGCGGACTCGCTGAGGGCGCTACCGTTATGTCGTGGCGCGGAGAGGCTGGCGGCATCGCGGCTGCAAAGCAGCATCACGACGTGGTGATGACACCGAACAGCTACCTCTACTTCGACTACTACCAGTCGCTCGACAAGGCTAACGAGCCGGAGGCCAAGTATAAAGGCGAGTTTGAAGAGCGTT
>ENA-ORSA01001538-ORSA01001538.1-human-gut-metagenome-genome-assembly--contig:-NODE-1538-length-18812-cov-4.383110_pt1 | contig 18812 bp, 18 predicted proteins | sample MGYA00242179_ERZ509142 | MGnify/ENA primary metagenome ERZ509142 (study PRJEB26280, sample SAMEA2338659) | human gut metagenome | biome: human gut; feature: human-associated habitat; material: faeces... | reverse complement strand
GATCGTCACCCTTCGCCAGTTCTTTCAATTCCTCCATAAAGGAATCCGTATCACTAGAGCCACCTGCGATGACCAGTTTTTTATCCGTCTTGACATTCTTGAATGCCTCAACCAGATATCGAATACCTTTTTCCGGCACCAGACGACCGAGGAACAATATGTAGGAATCTTTTTCCAGTCCAAAATTGTCCGTGATCAGCTTTGCTTTCCGATTCTCTGGCCTATTGACACCATTAGGGATAAAATGCGTCTCCCTCCCGTACGTATCCATGAAATATTTCTGAACGTCTTTACTTAGAACAATGATTTCATCTGCATATTTCACGGCATTTTTTTCACCCTGTCGGATAAATTTGGATCCAACTCCAAATTTCCATTTTTCGCGGGCCCAGTCCAAACCGTGAATAGTGCAGATTACACGCTTGCCAAAAAGTTTTGGTATCCAACAGAAAAAGGCAGGGCCTTCTGCATGGATATGCACCACATCGTATCTTCCAAATGCACTACAAAGTGCTGCGAAAAAGGAAGAGCTTACCGCTGCAAGTCCCTTCTTCTCAATGGTCGGAACAACCTTTTGACGGATACCATCATATTCAATTGTTTTGTCATACTCTGCACCGCTCACATGATGGCCTGCTCTATTGTAGCAAGTTATATCACAACCATTCTGTGCCATTCGGGTGCATAACTCTTTTACAACAATCTCTATCCCGCCTTCACGAGAAAGACGTTTCTGTCCGAAAACCGCAAGTCTGATTTTTTCTTCCATTACTTCTCTCCAACCGTCATTCCATAGTTTCTATTCTTGTCCTAGGCTTATACACAATCCCAGCAGTTCTTTTCCTTAAATTGTCATGCTCGTCTTTCACTATTCACCTTTCCTACTTCATAGCACAACAACAAGCCTGTATACAGATTGCAGCAACAATCTATACGCAGGCTTGTCCTCGTACCTCCTTATTCTGTTTTCTGCTCTATCAGCTTTCGCTGTGGTGGGTTAAGTATAGAGCGCAACCAGAAGCCATCAACCCCTGAAAACACGCTGGCCATAACGCACCATGACAAGCAGAAACAAGTTGAGGTGAAAAGGTCAAGCCGCGCAAACCCGCATGAAATCAGGCTTTTCTCTGGTTGTCCATATTCAACTCCATCATAGACCATCAGACCTCAACTGATTTTGTTGAGTAGACATTTATTATCCAAACATCCAATCCGTCTCCGGGCTCTTCTTCTACCGGTCATTACATCGATCCATCCTCCTTCAAAACCACCATCACCGTCTTCACCAGTATCTTGATATCCATCCCGATATTCCAGTTACTGATATACTCTCGGTCAAGCCTTACAACCTCTTCAAAATCGGTAATGTCACTCCGACCGCTTACCTGCCACATCCCGGTAATCCCCGGCTTGATCGCCAGCCGGGCTTTATGATGCAGCTCATAAAGATTGGTTTCCGAAATCAACGGCGGGCGCGTGCCGACGATCGACATATCACCTTTCAGCACATTGAAAAACTGCGGAAATTCATCTAAACTGGTACGGCGGATGAAATCGCCGATTCCGGTCTTGTGGCTTCCATCCGGCAGGATCTTGTTTCCGATAACACGCGGATCGAAATCAAGTTTGAACATCTTTCCATCGCCAAGTCGGTTATCTTTCATCAGCTCTGCTTTTCGTGCCTCGGCATCCATGTACATGCTTCTGAATTTATACATCTTGAACCGTTTTCCGTTTTTACCAACACGCTCCTGGGCGAAGAAGATCGGTCCCGGGGACGCCAGGTAGATTGCTGTGCCGACAAACGGAAGCAATAGTACTGTAATTGTGCAGCCGACCAGACCGCCCATGATATCCATTGCGCGCTTTAAGAAAAGCTGGAAGGAGGACGCATAGTTGATGCTGGTTGTCAGCACCGTGTACGGTCCTATCTTTTCGACAAACTGTTTTTTCCCCGGCTCACTCATTACCTTTGCCAGACCCAGGTGCACCGTCACGCCGGTTTCCATCAGCTGGCTTAAAAGCTTTCCCGGATACGGCACCTCGTCTGAGGTGACCACCAGGACTTCATCGATCCAGTCCTGACAGACATAGTGCGGAATACCCGCTTCCTCTGCCACGACCGGAACCCCATCTATTTTCTCTCCGACGGAATATTTTCCATCTCCGATGAGAGAAACACCTGCAACTATATATTGTGCATAGTTATTTTCTTTAATTGTTTTGACGACGCGCTCGACGACATCTTCACTCGCTGCAATCAGAAGGGCGCTTTTTCCCTCGTCGCTCGTCTTTTTCTTCTGTAGGTGCCATTTCCAGAGCTCCCGGACTGCATATGCCACAACGCTGTAGCATACCGGCATCAGAAGCAATACCGGCCTCGAATAGTTCTGCCCTTCCTGTAAAAGGAACAGATATAAAAGTGCAATTCCTTCTATAAAAACTGCCTGCTTTACCGTCATGGTAAATTCCTGGAAATGTCCTCTCCGTATCACGCCTTTCATCGTTTCCCGGCATATGAGCAGCATCAGATCTGCCAGTCCCAGAAACATAGCCACATTCCGATATAAGATCGGTGTGTATATATCCCATCCATACCCACTGCACGCATATGCAAGCGTCAGTGCTACCTGCAGGCAGAGTATATCCAGGATGATAAAATCAACGTGTTTCATCCAGCCGCCCGAATTTCTTTTGTACATACTTCTTCCCCCTTGTCAATTTTTGCCCTGTTCTCTGGATGAAACCTATATTCCAGATAAATACCTTATCCGTTTCCGGCAAAATCAACGATATTTTGTTTTCGGGTATATTCCGCCAGTTCGTTTTCGTTCCGATAATCTAACGAATCTGACTTTCTTATTTGACATTGACGGGTCACGACCATTTATCTGTATTGGTCTTGTAATGGTCTGTCCCACTCAAAGTTAGAAATTTAGAAATTATTTTTATTGTTTTAGGGAAGCAGCAGGCTTTCCCAAACAGGTTCCTGCCGCTTTCCGCCTATCTACAGATTAGTTCTTATGAACCAGTGTAAATATGGCGTTGCCCGGCATCGTAACGTTGATTGTGTTGGTCGCATAATCAACACTGTTTACAGCTGCCAGTTCCCATGCATGGGTTGTCTCATTGTAGAAATACAGCTGGATGTTCTGAACGTTGCCCAGGGCTGCAACTGAAATGTTGACACTCACTGCTTCTTTCGTTACAGCGCCGTTTGCATCAGTTGCCTGCAGCTGCTGTGCCGGCATCAGCGGAGAGTATCCAACCAGAGCCGGATCACCGGTTACACGGTACAGTGGGATACCTGCATTGATCTCAAATACTTTCTCAGCAACTGCCCAGCTGTTGCCGTCTTTGATCTGCTGATCGGATGCAAATCCAACTGCATTGTTGCTTCCAGAAGTTCCCTGGGAAACAGTGATTCCGTTGGAACCATTCTGTCCGTTGTTCTTGACACCTGTGGTGGTCTTGTTTGTGATGGTTCCTGCATTCACATTCAGACCTGCAGACTTGGAAGACGCGCTTGAGTTATGTCCTCCTCCGTGACTAACCGTCGCGTTTGTGTTCGGGCTTCCGGCAGCCATGGCCAGAGTGCCCGGCACTGCCATGATAGCGGCTGCTACCAGAAGTGCTGCGTACTTCTTTTTCATTGTACTTCCCTTTCCTTTCCAGCTTTTTAAGCCTGCGCCTTTTAAGCTTTTTCTTTATAAAAAAGATTGATAACAATCTCTTTTAACTCATCCATATCCGGATAAAATTCTTCGAATTTACCCTGATAAATCTCTCCCGACAGCTCGATAAAATCGCCGTCCTCCATGGTTTTCGGGCTGTTTAACATTGCAAGTCCCATGTCCATGTACTGGTCTTTTGCCATATTGGTGATCGCCTTTTCCTGGATGCCATCTACCAGGCGCGTAATCGTTGTTTTATCCGCTGCCTGGCTTTCTTTGGCTCTCTGAATAAAGGATTTCAGATACCCCTTCTGGCGGTGCAGGCGCACCGTAGCAGAACCATCTTCGTTGATATCGCGGAACCGGACGTATTTCTCCGTCAGATCACCGGTCAGGGTGACGGCTTCTCCCATCTTGAAATCGTCCGGATATTTCTCTGCGATCATCTCATCTTCAACCGTGATGGGTACGCCGCCGACCGCGTCATTAAAATAGGGGATGGAGTCCATATTGACGGCAAAGTATCCGTCTATCTGAAGTCCAAATAGTAGCTTAGAAAGTGCTCCCACTGTCAGCTCACAGCTTTTTTCGCGTCCGTCCCCGAACGCATAGGCAAGTGTCAGCTGCTTCGTCTCGGTTCCGATTGGGTTTCCGAAATAGTCAAAAACCTCGATCTCTGTCATCGTATTTCTCGGAATTAACACAATCTGTGCCTCATCCTTGGCAGCGTCCTGCGCCACTAAAAAGAGTGCATCGGCGTCTCCGCCTTTTCCAGCGACGTTCTGGGCTTCCATCTCCCCCTTGGTATCGACACCTATGCAGAGAATCGCCCGAATCGCCGTGTTGCGGCGGTATTTCTTGCCATTCCAGGTCAAAATTCCATTTGCAAGGTCTTCTTCCTCCTGGCTTTTTGCCTGAGCACGGGCTTCAATCGCACGGATTGCCGCTTCTCTTTCTTGATATTTCTGGTTAACATGAATGCCGCCCGCCACACAGGCGATTCCTGCCACCGCCCAGGCGAGCCACCGAATCATTTTTTGTTTTTTCATTTGGCTGGCTCGTTTTCATAATATTTTGTATATTTCGAATATTTACCATAGTATCTGTGATAGTAGCCGCTGCCAGCCATGTCCACGCGGTTCAGCACCGCGCCGAGGATCCGGCAGCCGGTCCGCTCCAGCTGTCTTTTGGCTTTCTGCACCAGACGATAGCTGAGTGCACCGCTCTCAACTAGCAGGATCGCGCCGTCGCAGCGCTGTGCGATGATCGCACCGTCAATGACACTTCCGAGCGGCGGCGTATCGATGATGATCGTGTCGTACTCATTTCTCGCCCACGCAATCAGCTTACTAAATGCATCCTCGCTCAGAAGCTCTGCCGGGTTCGGTGCCATCGGACCGGAAAAAATGATATCCAGGTTCGGCAGGTTCGTGTGATACAGAACCTCCCCTAAAGGCCGCTGCCCGGTCAGGTACTGTGTCAGTCCGTAAATCTGCTGTCCGCCCCCGAAACGGGATACCAGCACGGATTTACGGATATCCGCATCGATAAATAACACGCGTCCCTCTGTCTGTGCCATCGAGATCGCAAGCTGGAAGGAGGTCTCACTCTTTCCTTCATCCGGCATTGCGCTGGTCAGCATGATGACCTTGAGCCCATTTCCGGAAAACTGGATGTTGGTACGGAGTGTCTTCATTGCTTCCTCATACTGATAATCTCTTTTCTCATCCTGTATGATCTGGATGAATCCGTTCTGAATTGCCATGGTCTCCTACCTTTCCTTCTTATCTTTTCCGGCAAATGGATTGATGATATCCCAGATACCAGAGGTACGTTTTACCTTCTTCTCGCCCCGTCCGTGGATCTTGCTCTCTGGGATCGCTGCCAGTACCGGCAGTTCCAGATATTTCTCCACATCTTCTTCCGAACGGATGGTATCATTCAGGATAACCGTCAGTGTAATGTATCCGCACACGATCACTGCGGCAATCAGTGCGCCGATTAGCGCGTTTTTCGTATTGCTCGGGCTGGTTTTCTGGTTTGCCACCTCACCGCTCTCGATGAGTTTCGGCGGCGTCATTTCCATGATCTCGCCGACATAGTCGGATGCCACCTTTGCGGTCATATCGACAATTTTTTTTGCCATTTCCGCATCCGGATCCAGTGCAGAAATGTTTAAAATACGAGTATCCGACGGGTTCTCCACCTTAATTTTTCTGACCAGTTCTTTATAATCCATATCCAGATGAAGCTTATCAACCACCTCTTCCATAACGGAACGACCGGTGATGATCGTCTTGTAATCCTGTGTCAGCTGCGTGCCGATCTGCAGATCGGCTAACGAGGTCAGCGTTGTCTCTTTCGTCAGTACATAAATCTTCGCCGTTGAGCTGTACTGCGGTGTGAGCAGAAAATAGCTGTATGCTCCGCCGATTCCGGCTCCGAGCACCGCCACTGCAATGATGACCCAGAGTTTCCGGAGTAATGCATAAAAGATTTCACCCAGATCGATTACTTCCTCGTCTTCCCATTCTTGTCCTTGATTTTTTCTCTTTTCCATACCTTCCTTTTCCCTTTTCGTATTGTTTTTATCTGTCAGACATTGTTACAATGTTACGGTTCACGCATACATGCTCGGTAACGGAATTTGTCAATGTTCTGTAACCACGTGATTTCGAAAAACATTTGCATTTTTTCGCAAACATCTATTCTTTTACAATTTCTCATCCAGTATGATCTTTTCCGGATTTTCGATCGACAGCTGTCTGGCAAGCTCACTGCCTCCCTTTTTCCGGATCCATGCGATGGCTTTCGCACTGTTGGGAACCCGGTGGCGGTTGCCATGCATGTCGGTTCCCAGGAAACTGATGTAACCGGCTAGAAGTGTCCGGCGGCACCACCTCCGGTCCAGGCGCTCCCTTATTTTCCAGAAATGGCTCAGTTTCGTGAGGCTTCCGTAGTTCATCTGGAGATACGCGCCTTCCTTCATTAGCTCTTCCAAGCGTCCTTTTTCCCGCAGACACTGGTACCGCTCGATATGTGCCAGCACAGGCAGATAGCCCGCCATCGTCAGCTCCCGGACAGCGCGCTCAATCTGGCTCCAGGAGGATGTCGGCAGAAACTCGGTCAGCACGTACCGGCTGCCCGCCAGTGTCAGAAGCTTTCCTTCCCGGAGCATCTCGACCATGCCTTCGAAGTATTGGATTTCCTGCCCCCGGTAGAGTTCAAGATCGGGCATCGCCTTCCTGACACGAGCCGCCAACTTCTCCATAAGCTCTTGTATCTGCTGCGGTTTTGTCCGCCAGTGATACGTTGCATAGTGTGGGGTGGCTATCACCTTCCGGACGCCCTGCTTATAAGATCTCCGAAGCATCCGGTAACTGAGTGCCATTTTCTCTGCCCCATCATCTATCCCCGGGAGCACGTGCGTATGGATATCCACCACACCCAGTTCTATCTTGTCCGGTCTTCTCTGCGTTTTGCGCGCCATTGCACTTCTCTCCTTAGTCAGTCATTTTTCTGTCTGAATACACGCGAAATAGACAGCTTACACCATCGTTTTTTGCTGTCCACCTACTTCGTCCTGTTCTGATATTGTTCCAAAAATCTGTCATAATACTTTTTCTCTGCTTCCAATCTGGCTTTTACTGCATCCTCATAGTCCACAAAGGTGCCAAGGTTATAAACTTTTCCCTGGAATCCGATGCTGGCGCGCCATTTTCCATTTTCTCTCCGGTATACACCCCTGTGTCCACTGGTATTGTTCGCTGCCTCTTTCCGGCTCGCGATCCGCTCCAGACAGGTATTTTCTGCAAAATGGATGGAATTGCGCATATTTGCTTTTCTCTGTTCCTGCCTAAGGCAGCCACAGCTTCTGGTTTTTCCAAAGCGCAGGTTTTCTTTCTGACAGACACAATGCTTGCCGCAGTCACATTGGCAGAACCACAGGTCTCCCTGAGCTGCCAGTTTGCCTTCCTCTACAGAAGACTCGCCTTCTTTTACCACCTCTAAAAGAGGAGAATGTTTCTCCCACGGGCCAAGAACCTGCAGGCGTCCATAGCGCTTGCCTGTCAGATCCAGCCAGCCGTGTACCTGTTTTCTTTTTCGATAGCAGCCGCAGCTTTTGGTGTGCCCTGTCTTCAGATGCGTCCCGGCTACGGAACATATGGTTCCGCAGTCACATTGACAAAGCCAGTAGGAATGTGTGCTTTTTTTCATCTCATCTCTTTTTAAAACCAGAAGATGAGCGAACTTCATTCCAGCCAGATTTTCACATCCCATATACTCCCCCCTGTACCACATAATATGTATTATGTAGTGCGCAGTCTCCTCCTGTTTTTTTAGATAAAGTAATACTACCATCAAATAACAGGAAAAGCAACTTATTTGAAGCATATTCGCATAATTTTACAAATCTATAAGTTGCAGGGACTTTTAAAAATTCAGAAAAATCCAGCATTTTTGAAAAAGAAATACCTCAGCTTATTTCTGTATTCCACTTATGTACCACATAATACATATTATGTCGTTCGTATTCTCCCCCTGTTTTTTTCGGAAAACAAATCAAGTTCCAGTGATTTTTTGCAAACTTCCTCGCTGGTAAGCATCGTATAACGGCGCGTCGTCTCTATGCTGCTATGCCCCAGATAGTCTGCCAGCCTGACCAGATCTTTTTCCTGTTCATAAAAACACCGCGCAAACAGATGGCGCAGATTATGGGGAAATACTTTTGTTTCCGCCACCCTCGCGCCTCTGCATAGTTTTTTCATTTCCTTCCATATATTTTTCCGATCCATCGGTTTTCCGGACACTGTGCAGAAAATACACCCCGATTTGATCCGGTATTTCCGACAGTAATCCCGCAAAATCATTTCCAGTGTCCTCGGTATCAGGATGATCCGCTGCTTTCCCTTAAAATGAATCTCTATCTTCTTTTTTTTGAGCGCTTCCACGGTCAGGCAGCTCAGTTCGCCGATCCGCATTCCGGTTCCGGCGATCGCCTGCAGGAGACACCGAAGCCTCTCTTTCCCCTCTCTCCCCGCCGTCTGCAGCAGCCTGCGGTATTCTTCCCGCGTCAGATCTTTTTCTGCATCCCGGAAAATCTGCCTCTGCTGGCGGCAGGTCTTCATGCAAAGTTCGTTTCTCCCGAGCCACTTAAAAAAATGGTTGAGCGCAGTCAGCATGGAATTGGCGCTTGTGATTTTATACTGCGCCAGGAGTTCTTTTTTGTATCTCAAAACCTCCGCTCTCTCCAGCTCCCGTCCTCCCATATATCTGACGAAGGCTCTTACGTCCCTCAGATACTTTTCGATCGTGTTTTCACTCATCTCTCGTTCAATCAAATATTCTTTATATGCCTGAAGGCAGTCCAAACTATCGTTCATCGTGTTCCTCCTATTATGCCGTCCTGTTTTTCTGACAATATAAAACAAAATCCCAGAAAAGTGGGTACTTCTATCATACCTCTCTTTCCATATCTCCATACAGAAATGCTTTCATGTCTTATGATATCATGCCTTGTATTTTTGTGCAATAATAATTCATTACATACCTATAGCATATTTATATTTTGCACAGTTGATTTTGTGTGGTTTTCTTTGTTTTTATCTTGTTCAACCTTCTGACTGCTACAAGAGCAAAAAAGGATGTGTTGCAGTAACGATTAAAAAATCGCTACTGCAACACATCCTTAATTTTTCTTGAATTGTAATTTCATCATGCTACTTGTTAATTGTCAATTGTTTTTCTAATCTTTATGATTATCTGTCTTTAACTCCTGATCCAATTCAAGACAGATAGATGCATTTCCTGTGACCAGATCCTTCAACCATGTTTTTCCATATTCGGTCGGAATATCCACATAAACGGGCATTCCATCCGTATTATAAATACATGTTTTTGCTTTTTGAAATGTCTTTGTTCCAGTTAAGATTTCTGCCGTTCTTATGTTTATCCCCAAAACTTTCTATTTTAACTTTATCATATATGCATCTATTCCAAAACCACTTCGACGCAAACGGTCAAACTTCGACCTAATTGGCATCTGGGGATCAAAAAAATGCCGCCTTACGCGACATTTTTCTGAATCCGAATCTTATATTTAATTTATAATCACACCTCCAGCTTCCGCTTCTTTGCCAGCTTCTTCATCTCCTCCGCATTCTGCCGCACGGTCTCGGTGATCTCCGCGCCGCCCAGCAGTCTCGCAAGCTCGTCCACCATCGCCTCGCGGTCTAAGGCGCGGATGGAGGTTGCCGTCCGTCCATCGGACGCGGATTTGCGGATCTCGAAGTGCTGGTCCGCCATCGCCGCGATCTGCGGCAGGTGCGTGATGCAGATGACCTGACGGCATTTGGAGAGAATCCGCAGCTTCTCCGATACCATCTGTGCAGTCCGGCCGCTGATACCGGTGTCAATCTCATCAAAAATCAACGTTGGAACCTGATCGGTCTCCGCCAGCACCGTCTTGATTGCCAGCATGATACGCGACAGCTCACCGCCGGACGCCACCATACCGAGCGGCCGAACCGGTTCGCCCGGATTCGTGGAAATCAGGAATTCCGGCTCGTCGATACCGCCCGCCGTGAAATGATCCAGCCGCCTAAACTCCATCTCAAACTGCACATCAAGGAAATTCAGTTCCCGAAGCCCGTCTGCGATCTTCTCCACCAGCTCCCCGGCAAACTGCTTACGCGCTGCTGACAATGCCTCGGAATGTTCTTTCAGTACTGCTTCCGCCTGTTCCAGCTCTTTTTCCGCCTGTTCCCGAAGTTCATCGTAATTCTCCAGTTCCTGCAGTCGCGCTTTCTTTTCTTCCAACGCCTGAAGTACCTCCGGGATCGTCTTCCCATACTTGGTTTCCAGGCTCCGGATCAGGTCAAGCCGCTCCTGTGTCTCCCGAAATGCCGCTTCGTCAAAGGTCATATCGTCCATATATCCGGCGATCTCCCTGGAAAGATCCGAAAGAAGGGAATCTACATCGCACAGCTCGTCACGGATCCCCTTCAATCCCTCGTCAAATGCCATCGCACCATCGATCTCACGGAACGCCCGCGACACCGCATCGCCGGACACCGCGTCATATGCCTGTGAAAGACTCTCAGCGATCCGTCTGGCATTGGAAAACCGCTTAAAATCGGCTGCCACCTTTTCCTCTTCGCCATCCTTTAACGCGGCATTTTCAATCTCCTCGATCTCAAACCGGCAGAAATCCATCTCCCGCAGTCTCGTCTCCTGATCGGATGCAAATGCGGCACATTTCTGTTTTAACTGCATATACAAGCGATAGGCAGCTTCCGTATTCTGTTTGAATGGGAGAAGTTTCTCCCCACCATACGCATCGAGGATTTCCAAATGTTTTGACGCATTCACCAGCGACTGGTGTTCATGCTGTCCGTGCAGATCGATCAGAAGACCCGTAATCTCCCGCAGCCTTGCAGCCGTTACCGTCTCGTCGTTGATTCGGCTGATGCTCCGGGTCGGTGTGATTTTCTTAGAAATGATTAAAATTCCCTCTTCATCAGGGTAAACATCGTGTTCCTTCAGCTGCTCGCGCTTTCTCTCATCATCGATGGAGAAAACCAGTTCAATGTAGGCGCTTTCGCAGCCCCGGCGGATCATCTCTTTCGGTGCTTTTCCGCCCAGCGCGATCTGGACCGAACCGATGATGATCGATTTTCCGGCTCCCGTCTCACCGGTCAGAATGTTGAGTCCGTCCCCGAACTCCACCTCCGCCGAATCGATCAGAGCCAGATTTTTCACTCGTAAATGATAAAGCATCCGCTTTCCGTTCCTCCTTATCAGCGGTTCCCGCAAAAAATGTGTGAACCCACCTTACCTCATCCCGCAATCAGCTTGCGGATCTTATCCATCAGCACGATCGTATCGTCCACCGTACGGACTGCACACATGACCGTATCGTCCCCGGCGATGCAGCCGACAATCTCTGAAAAATGGATGGCGTCGAGCGCTGCCGCGACTGCCATCGCCATGCCTGACACCGTCTTGATGACAAGGATGTTCTGCGCCATATCCATGGAAACGAAGCTATCGTGCAGAATACGGGTATATTTATCATTGAACGTCGTCTGAGGATGGAAAACCGCATATTTCTGTCCGCCGTTTTCTGTCTGGATCTTAGACAGCTTTAACTCCCGGATATCCCTGGAAACCGTTGCCTGCGTGACATTGTATCCCTCTTTATTCAGATATTCCGCCAGCTCTTCCTGCGTTTCAATCTCATATTTTCCAATCAATTCCACAATCTTGCTGTGACGTTCCATTTTCATGGCTCTGACTCCTTTTATATCTGTTTCATTTTGTTCCGTATATTTTCCAAAAATGGCACCTGTTTGAGCTGAATCAATGTCGTCTCGATCTCTGATTTTGCTATCTCGATTGTATCACCCGGCTCAATATCAACCACCGTATCGCCGTCAAAGCTCAGCGAAACCTTCGTCCGCCCGGTCGTCTGAATCCGCAGGCTCAAATGGTTATCCGGCGGCAGAACGATGCTGCGCGAATTGAGTGAATGCGGGCAGAGCGGTGTCAATACCATCAGATCCGCCTCCGGCGCCACGATCGGACCGCCCGCTGACAGGTTGTATGCCGTCGAACCGGTCGGGGTCGCAACCACCATGCCGTCCGCCGAATACTCGTTAAACAGCTGTCCATTGACAGCCAGCTCAAACCGGAACGCATCGATTCCCATACGGTTCAGGACGATATCATTCAACGCGATATCCTCCATGATGACCTTCCCGCCGGAAATCACGCACCCCTTGAGCATCATCCGGCTTTCCAGACGGTAGTGATCTTCCATCAGATCCCGCATGGCAGGCAGAATGTCCTCCTCATGCCCGATCTGCGTCAGATACCCCAGATGCCCCATATTGATGCCAAACAGTGGAATCTTCCGTCCCGCCAGATCACGCGCCGCCTGAATCAGCGTTCCATCACCGCCCAGACAGATCACACAATCTGTATCCTCCGGCACCGTCCGGCGATCGGTATAGCGGTATGCCGCAGCCACTTCTGCGTCCCTGCGAAGTCCATCATGGCGATCCAGACGAATGCAGCGGCAGCCCTGTTCCGCAAAAAAGCTGCAAATCAGACCGGCCGCCTCCTCTACGCGCGGCTTTTCGCGGTTTACAATCAGATAGAAATTTCTCATGTTTTGTCTAACTCCCTGTGAGCTTCCTCAACAACCTGTTCCGGTGAAACCGGACACTCTTTTTCCGCTTTTGCAAGTGCTTCCTCACCAGTCACAGTTTCCTCCGATGCCTGTTCCGGTTTATGCAGGTACAGGAGGTACTCGATATTTCCCTCCGGTCCCTTGATCGGGGAAAATTCCAGATTCCGGATCTCAAAACCGATCTCTGCCGCGTATGCCATCACCATCTGAATGACCTCCAGATGCGTGCTCTTCTCGCGGACAACGCCCTTCTTTCCGACTTTCTCACGTCCCGCCTCGAACTGCGGCTTGATCAGTGCAACCACCTCGCCGCCCGGGCTTAAAATCTCCTTGACCGGACCTAAAACCTTCGTCAGGGAAATAAAGGAAACGTCGATCGAAGAGAAATCTACCGGCTCGCCGATATCCTCCGGTGTCACATAACGGATGTTTGTCTTCTCCATGCAGACCACACGCGGATCATTGCGAAGTTTCCACGCCAGCTGTCCATGTCCTACATCGACCGAAAACACCTTGACCGCGCCATTCTGCAGCATACAGTCGGTAAATCCACCTGTGGACGCGCCGACATCCATACAGACCTTTTGATCCAGCGTCACTCCGAAATGCGTCATCGCCTTCTCCAGTTTCAGACCTCCGCGGCTCACATATTTTAAGGTAGATCCACGTACCTCGATCTTCGCATTTTCATCGAAGGTCGTACCCGCCTTGTCTTCTTTCTGATCTTCTACATATACAATCCCGGACATGATGATCGCTTTCGCCTTCTCACGGGATTCTGCCAGACCTCTCTTGACGAGAAGTACATCTAACCGTTCTTTCATTCTATGTTCTTCCTTCCGCTGCTGCCACTCTTTTGTTTCCCATCATGCTTCCGCGTCAGTCTCCAGCACACCTTCACGTTTCAGCTGCGCCAGAATCGAATCACTGTCAATTCCCAGCTCATTCCGGAGCACCGACACATTTCCGTGTTCGACGTAAGCATCCGGCAGCGCTATATTAACTACCTTGATCTGCGGATAATGCTTCTGTACATAATCCGTCACCCGCTCGCCATAACCGCCGCGCAGGACATTTTCCTCCAGTGTCACGATCGTATGGTGCGTTCCTGCCAGATGGTCGATCACATCGGTATCCATCGGTTTCACAAACCGCCCGTTGACCAGCGTACACGGCTGCCCGGCACTCTTTAATTTCTCCCGGATATGCTCTGCCGTGCTGACCATGCTTCCGACTGCCAGAAGCGCCGTCCCTCTCTCCTCATACAACATCTCGCTGACGCCATACTCGACCGGTGCCAGAAATTCCTTCAAGCCCCGGTACGCCTCGCCCCTCGGATAACGGATCGCAATCGGTCCATCGTAGGAGATGGCAAACTGCAGCATCTTTTCCAGTTCCCAGCGGTTCTTCGGCGCCATCACGCTCATATTCGGCACAGAGGAGAGGAATGTCAGATCAAAAATACCCTGATGCGTCTCCCCATCGCTTCCGACCAGTCCCGCGCGATCCACGCAGAACACAACCGGAAGATTCTGGATACAGACATCGTGAATGACCTGATCATATGCCCTCTGTAAAAAGGACGAATACACCGCCACCACCGGTTTCAGACCGGCTGCCGCCATACCCGCCGCCGAGGTAACCGCGTGTTCCTCCGCGATTCCCACATCGAAAAAGCGGTCCGGATATTCTTTCGAGAACCGTTTGAGACCCGTTCCATCCGGCATCGCCGCCGTCACCGCCACGATCTTCGGATTTTCCGCTGCCAGACGGCAGATTTCTCTGGAAAATACATCTGTATAGCCCGGATGTTCCTTTTTCCGGAGCGGTTTTCCCGTTTCAATATCAAATGGTTCAACTCCGTGAAATGCCGACGGATTCTTCTCCGCCGGACGGTATCCCTTGCCCTTTTTCGTAATCACATGGATCAGCACCGCGCGGTTGATCTTTTTCGCCTCGCTGAAAATACGGATCAACCCCTTAATATCATGTCCATCCACCGGTCCCAGATACGTGATTCCCATATTTTCAAACCACATGCCCGGAATCAGAAGCTGCTTGATGCTGTTCTTTGTCCGGAGCAGCGTGCCGACCAGATCCGAACCGATCATCGGGATCCGCGATAACGTGCCCGCCACATTCTTCTTCAACAGATTGTAGCCCTCATCTGCACGAAGATTATTCAGATACCGCGACATACCGCCGACATTTTCCGAAATGGACATATTATTATCATTTAAAACAATAATAAAATTCGTCTTGAGCCGTCCCGCATTGTTGAGCGCCTCATACGCCATGCCGCCGGTCAGCGCGCCGTCCCCGATGACGGAAACGATCGAATAATCCTCGCCCAGCAGATCGCGCCCCTGTGCCATACCAAGCCCCGCCGAAATCGAAGTCGAGCTGTGTCCCGTGTCGAACGCATCAAACGGGCTTTCCTTCCGCTTCGGGAAACCGCTCAAGCCCCCATACTGGCGCAGCCCATCAAAATTATCCTTCCGCCCGCTTAAAATCTTGTGCGTATAGGACTGGTGCCCTACATCCCAGATAATCTTATCCTTCGGAAGATTCAGCGCGCAGAACATTGCAATCGTCAGTTCCACCACGCCTAAATTGGACGCCAAATGACCGCCTGTCCGGCTTGTCGTCTCGATCAGAAACTCGCGGATTTCCGCCGCCAGCTCCTTGCGTTCTTCCTCGCTCAACCGTTTTACATCCTCCGGTCCTTTTATCGTATCTAATACCATTCTTTCATCCCCCAAACCGTTTTCCACATCCGCTGTCGTCACCGGTCTTCGATTGGATTTTTTATTTTTCACGGCTGACCAGCATCTCGATCAGCTCTTCGAGGAATTCATTCTTTCCAGGCAGGGAATAGAGGATATCAACCGCCGTCTCCGAAAGCTGTTTGACATCATGCTTCGATTTCTCGATTCCCTCCAATGTCACATAAGTGGTTTTATTGTTTTTCTCATCGCTCAGAACCGGTTTTCCAAGCACCTCCTGGCTGCTGGTAACGTCGAGAATATCATCCTGGATCTGGAACGCCAGACCGATCGCCGCCGCCATACGCTCTACTGTCCTGCACTCAGCTTCGCTCGCGCCCGCCATCACGGCTCCGATCACCATCGATGCCTCCAAAAGTGCTCCCGTCTTTAAACGGTAGATAAAATCCAGCTTATCCTTCGGAATCGGCTGATTCGTCAGTTCTACATCCACCGTCTGACCGCCGATCATGCCGTAAATACCCGTTTTTTCGGATAAAATCTGGATACAGCGTCCCACCTTTGCCGCATCCGGCGTCATCGCAAATGCCTTTGCCGCCGTCTCGATCGCGTAGATCAGAAGGGCATCTCCCGCCAGAACTGCCATATCATACCCATATGCAACCCAGGTCGTCTTTTTTCCACGGCGGTACTCGTCATTGTCCATACATGGAAGATCGTCATGAATCAGGGAAGATGTATGAATCATCTCGATCGCCGCCATCAGCGGCTCAATCTCTTTTCCCTGACCGCCAAACAGACGGTATACCTCACGCATCAGAATCGGACGAAGGCGTTTGCCGCCTGCCTTCACACTGTAATTCATCGCTTCAAAGATCGTTTTCTGATGCCCTTCCTCTGCCGGAAGATAAGAATATACAATCTCTTCCGCTTCCTTGACTGCCTGTGCCAGCCGTTCCTTTGCATTTTCCATCTCTGTCACGCCTCCGTCTCCTCGCCGTTTACGACCATAATCTGTTTTTCAACCTTATCTATCTTTTCACTGCAGGCGCGGACCAGACGCATTCCCGCCTCATACGATGCAAACGATTCTTCCAGCGTGCTGCGGCTGTCCTCCAGCGTCCGCATAATGCCATCCAGACGGTCAAACATTTCCTCGATCGAAAGTTCTTCCTTATTTTCTGCCATCGATCCTGCCTCCTGTTTTATCTAATATACTCTCGGAATCTTTCCTGAAAGAAAACGTGTTCTCAAATCTCTCTGTTATGATTCACACGCAACACAATGAACCACTTTTTTACCCAGGCAGGTTTTCCTGATAAACCTCCCGGATCTCCGCCTCCACGCGTCCATCCGGCAGACGGACGGTCAGCGTATCCCCAGCTTGCAATCCTGTCACTGTCTCCACACGTTTTCCAGCTGCATCCGTCACGAACCCATATCCGCCGCTTATCTTTTTTAACGGGGATAGACCATCCATCCTGCTGCACACCAGTTCCAGACGATGGCGCAGATCGGACACCTTTTTCTCCATCTGGCGCGCCATCTTAACTCTCGCATCTTCCAGATACTGCCGTCTCTCATTTAACTGGCTCTGCGGACTGTGAAGCTGCAGGCGCAGACGAAACTGCTCCAGGCGATAGGCATACTGCTCCGCCTTCTGCTCCATCCGCTTCGTCATCTGCTGTGCCGCCGCAATGCACTGCTGCTCAAACAGGTGGTAATCAAAAACCGCCAGTTCTGCCGCCGCCGAAGGAGTCGGGGCACGCAGATCCGCCACATAGTCCGCGATCGTAACGTCTGTCTCATGCCCGACCGCCGAGATTACCGGCGTCCGGCACGCAAAAATCGCCCGCGCCACACTCTCCTCATTGAACGCCCACAGATCCTCAATCGAACCGCCTCCGCGCCCGACGATCAGCACATCCAGATGCAGCGCATCCAGGGTCTGGATCGCCCGCACGATACTCGGCGCTGCCCCTGCTCCCTGCACCAGTGCCGGGCAGAGGACAAGCTGCACGTAAGGGTTCCGCCGTCCCGAGATATTGATAATATCCCGGATTGCTGCGCCGGTGCTCGCCGTCACGATACCGACCGTTTTTGCATACTTTGGGATCGGCGTTTTATATTCCGGGGAAAACATCCCCATTTCTTCTAATTCATTTCTCAGTTTCTCAAAGCGCCGGAATAAATCGCCCGTGCCGTCCAGCGTGATCTCGCTGGCATAGAGCTGGTATCTTCCATCCCGCTCATACACTTCGATGCTGCCCTTCACGACCACCTGCTGTCCTTCTTCCAGATGGAACGTAAGTCCCTTCCGTCTACTGGCAAACATAACTGCCTGCATCGCTCCCAGACCGTCTTTCAAGGTAAAATAAATATGACCGGACGTATGATATTTGCAGTTAGAAACCTCGCCCTTGACCGAAATCCGGTTCAGGGCAAAGTCCTGTGCGAACATATTTTTAATGTATGCATTAACCTGCGAAACCGAATATACGCCAGCCATCGCTTATACCAGCTTCGCTAAAATGCCGTTGATAAATGCCGGTGAATCATCGCCGCCGAACTTCTTCGCCAGCTCGACCGCCTCATTGATCGCTACCTTCTCCGGCACATCGTCATCGTGCTTGATCTCGTATAATGCCAGGCGCAGGATCGTCAGTTCCACCTTGCCCATACGTCGGGTAGTCCATCCCTGTGCAACCCCATCGATTGCCTTGTCAAGCTCCGGAAGCACATCCAGAATCTTCTCAACCTTGCTCTTTACGTATCCGCCGTCAAAGGTGTCTAACATCGGATTATGGATGATATCGCCGATTCCGCTCGGAACATCGTCCTCCTCTTTCGGCTCTGTAAAATATACATCCACCTGCTCCTGCATCTCATCCGTCGGGTAAAAATCCGCACAGAAAAGCAGCTTAAAGCAATGTTCTCTCAGTTCTCTTCTGGTCATACTAATCCTCCTGTTACCTGTTTCTATCCGTCTGATACGCCCGATTTGCTGCCTCGGTATCGCAAATATCCCTTTCGTAATCCGCCGCAATCGTTTTCTGAATATCCACAGTCTTTCCTGCATAATTGTTATATTTCTACTATTCTAATGTATCATTATACCGTATCCCCGGTTTTTTCACAAGAGTTTGAGAAAAAGAATCCGCCAAAGTTACTGTTCACGGGTAGGCACTTTTGGAACCGAAAGTGCCGTAAGAAAACGTG
>ENA-ORSA01001534-ORSA01001534.1-human-gut-metagenome-genome-assembly--contig:-NODE-1534-length-18825-cov-3.111188_pt1 | contig 18825 bp, 19 predicted proteins | sample MGYA00242179_ERZ509142 | MGnify/ENA primary metagenome ERZ509142 (study PRJEB26280, sample SAMEA2338659) | human gut metagenome | biome: human gut; feature: human-associated habitat; material: faeces... | reverse complement strand
ACTTTTTTGGCGGTATCACGAATACCTGATTTACTGGTAGTATCTTTTAACTGCATTCTTTTTATCACTTTCCCCGTCTTTTTCGCCTTTACAATTTCCATTTCAAACCGCCCCTTTTTCGTTTTCGCCCGGCAAAGCCGCCGCGCCGGTTTGTCCTATTATACAATACCCTTTCGGCTTTTTCCAAAAAAACCGCGGTGGAAACTCCGGTGCCCCGCCGCGGTTCTGCCGCTTTCTTCTTGTTTTCTTAAAACAGCGGGATTTCCCCGTCAAACCGTTCCGCTTTTTCCAAAAGAGGCCCTTTGGCGCCCATGGTAAAGGCAATGTCGCTGCTGCGGATGGAAAGCAGCCTCGTGCCCGGCTTTACGGATAAAAACGCCATCATCTCTTCCTCCAGGCGAATTTGCCCCGTTTTGGAAACCTCCGTCCAGCAGTATGCGCGCCCTTTGTATTTGAAAAATGCGCCCGGCTTTGCCGTATAGTGCAGCAGCTGCGGCATCGCCTCTAAAATATGCCCCAATTTGGACGGCTGCAAAAGCCCCTTTCGCGTTACGCAAAACCCGCCGGTGCTTTTGCTCCCGGTAAACAGATACACTTTCCCCTCCTCTGTGATGTTGTATTTCTCCATCGCCTGCGCGGGAAACTGCACCGTCCCGTCCGCATGAATTTCGCAGGCCCCAAAGATAAATTTCCCGCCTTTGTTCATCTGTGGCACGTTCGGCCCCTCCCTTTGTTTGCTTTGGTTTTCCATTTTATAATAAGGCAGGCCGCTTTTCAACAAAACTTCACCGGCCGCCCGCATGCCGTCAGTCTACAATTTTATAGCCCGCTTCCTTTAGCATTTCCAGCCCCTTTTGGTAATTCTCTTTCTTTCCCAAAACATAGTCCGTATTATAGGTAGAGATTGCAAAAATCGAAATCCCGTTTTTCGCCAAAACAGCCGCAATATCGGCTAAAATCCCAATCAACGAAAAGTCCAAAACGCCGCGAATGCGAAACGCTTTCCACCCGTCCTCGCGCTGTATTGTATTGGCCGGCGCTTGGCTTGTGCGGCATACAAGCGAAATTTCTTCATCGGTTTTTTCGATAAAACAAAATGCATCCTCTGTATTTACAAGTGAATCATCCTCCACCTGGCATACCGTAAATTCATGACAAATCGTTTGTATCTCCATTTTCCCCTCCTTATCCTTCTCCTTGCCGGCAAACCACATAGCGGTCGTGCGGCATTTCTACCCCTTTATACCGTTTTATCCATGTATCCGTTTTTGTCATTCCGTTTCTCATCGCCACTTTTTGCGAGGCGTAGTTTGTATCTCGAATGATCGAACACACCTGCGCCGCGTTCAATCTTTCAAACGCATAGTTTTTACATGCCACAGCCGCCTCCGTGGCATACCCATTGTGCCAATAGGCCCGCTCAAACAGATACCCGATTTCCAACACCTGCTCTTGCTTCCACGGCTGCATGGTGAGCCCGCATTGGCCGATCATAATTTCGCTTTCCTTCAGCACAACCGCCCACAATCCAAATCCCCATTTTTCATAGCGCGCAATTTGCCTGTCCAGCCATTGCCGGGTTTCTTTTTCGCTAAACGCCCCTTCATAAGCATACATCGCCTTTTCATCCTGCAAGGTTCTGCACAAAGAGTCAAAATCCGCCTGGTTCATCTCCCGCAGATACAGCCGCTCCGTTTCCATGATTATTTTCATCTCTGCCCCTCCGGCTTTGCCGGTCTTTCCTTTATTCCCCCCAAAGTTCCCTTACTATAATACAGCGCCCTGCTTTTGGCAACACATAAAAAAACACGGCCGCTTTGCACTTTCTCTGCCAAGCGGGCCGCGTTTTCCCGGCGTTTTGTTTTCTTTTACGCCTGTTTTTCCTTTACCGCAATCCAAATTTCACATTGATAGTTCGGGTCATTCACGTCTGCGGATGAATACACCTCAAACTCCACATTTTCCGCATATTCATATTGCGTGCTCTGCGGAAAAAACTCCGTTACTATTCTATGATAGGTCTCCACAAACGCATCCGGCATCTTTCCCTTGCTGGTAAACACCGCATAGGTATTCGCCGGGATGGGAATCACCTCCAGCCCCTCGGCTGTTTTTGTGCCGTCATATTCCACGCCGATGCCGTAGGGAAACTGCTTTGCGTCCAATTCCGCGGAAAAGCAAATGCCCAAAAGCCCCTTCATCACCGGGTTTTCCGGCATGCAGGCAATCAATTTCTCCATCGTTCCGTCCGCGCCGTATTCTTTCCACAGGGCGGTAATGTCCGGCGTGGCGTTGGCCGTCTGCGGCTTGCCCACCCGTTTCCGTTTGCATAGTACTTCAAACGCGTCTCTTTTTTCAATCCTGTAATCCATCTTGCTGCCTCCTGTTAGGGTTAATTTTACAGACAGCGGAGTAAAGAGCTTTGCTTGGCCGCCGCGCTTTGCTTCGCTCGGCGTAATGCCGTGAAATCGGGTAAAGGCCCGGGAAAAGCTTTCCGGCGTGTCATATCCGTATTTCAGCGCCACGTCAATAATCTTTCCCTGGCCCTTGGCCAGTTCTTCCCCGGCCAAGGAAAGCCTGCGCATGCGGATATAATCGCCCAGCGAAAAGCCGCACAAAATGCCGAACACCCTTTGAAAATGAAACGAGGAGGCATAGGCCTGTTTTGCCGCCTGTTCAAAATCAATCTCTTCGGTCATGTGCGCTTCCACATAATCAATCGCTCTTTGCAGCCCTTGAATCCAATTCATCGGTTTACTCCCTTTCTGTATCTACAGTTTGGCAAAAAGCGCCCCCGTTTTCCTGACTTTGCGTGCTCTCCCCTGTTAAACCATTTTTATCCGTTTTCGTTTTGCTGTTTGGTTTGCTCTATTTCTATCATCACAAATTCAGAAAAACAGCCCGTTTTAAATCGAATCGCCCAATCGGAAATCCCGGAAGTTACGATAAACTCCGTATTTTCACGCCGCTGTTTTCCGTAAACGCTGTCGTTGCCGCCGATGCGAAACCAGCGCATACACTGCATCAGCGGAATCATCTGCCCGCCGTGCGTATGGCCGGACAGCACCAAGTCCGCCCCTGCCGCCGCCTCGGCTGCATAATCGCGGGGCTGGTGGTCCAAAACGATGGAAAATTTCTCTTTGTCCAGCCCGGCCGTCAGCGTTTCCATGGTTTCGCGGCTGCCGCCAAAATCCATCTCTTCGGAAGCATCCTTGCGGCCGATAAGATAAAACCGGTTGTCGATCAGCACCGTTTCATCCTGCAACACCCGAACGCCGTTTTTCTCCATCTCCGCTATCAGCTCATCGCCATTGTACCCGCGCCTTCCGTTTGCATACAGCCCCTTGTCGTGGTTGCCAAAGACAAAATAAACGCCGTAGCGCGGCTTTAGCCCGCTAAGCGCCCGGCAGGCCGCTTGCATGTTGGCCCGGTCCGTCCCTTCGTCCACAAAATCGCCCGCGATCAGCACCACATCCGGGTTCTGCTGTTGAATGCGCGCAATATGCGTTTTAAGCCCTTTTCCGTCAAATGTCGTGCCGACATGCGCGTCCGCCAGCAGCGCCACCCGCAGCGTGCCCACTTCCTTTTGCGTATCTACGGCATAGTTTGTTTGCCATACGCCCTTTGCCTGTATCCAGCCCACGCCCAAATACAACACCGTCACGATCACCGCCGCAGCGCTTGCATAATCGAGGCGCGCCGGCCTGCGGCCGCGCTTTGTTACAGCATATTGCACGCTCTCCGCAACGCCCCAAAACACCGCCAGATGCAGCAAAACGATGATCGCGTTCATCAGCCCCCACGCCGCCCAAAGCAGCGCAAACGCCCCCAACACAACCGCCGCGCCAACGCCCCAGCTTGCCGCCTTACGCTCATGCGCCAGCTTTTTTACAAACCCAAAGCGCCGCACTCTCGAAATTACAAAAACCAGCCCGGCAAACAGCAGCAAAAACATGCCGCCGAAAAGCATCGCCCAAAGCATGGAAATCACCCCTTTTCAAACCCGCGCCGTTACACGCTGCCGCGCCCCATTTCAAACGCCTGTTCCATGGCCGCCGTCCGGCGAACTTCGCCCGCTTCCATGGCGTTTATCCCAAACACCGCGCCGCCCTCTTTGGCGTTTGGCACGCAGCTTGTAAACCCGCGCAGCGCCGCCAGCATGATTTCGGTATAGCAAACGTCCGGTGCACCGCAGGCGATGAGAAAATAAAACGTTTTTCCCTCCAGCTGCCGATAAAATGCATAGGTGCGGTCTATCACCGCTTTCATCTGCGCCGTCATGGAGTAAAAATAAATGGGAGACGCCAGCACAATGCTGTCCGCTGCCAGCATTTTTGCCCGAATCTCCTCCATATCGTCTTTTTGAATGCATCCCCCGCCGTTTTTTTCGCAGGCGCCACAGCCCAAACAGCCCGAAACCTTCTTCTCCGCCACGCGGATTTTCTCCACGCAGCCGCCGGCCTGCTCGGCGCCTTTGGCAAATTGGCCGCTTAAAATGCCGGTGTTTCCGTTTTTGCGCGGGCTCCCCTCTAAAATTAAAATCTTTTTCATGCTTTTCTTTCTCCTTCCTGCTTTTCGGCGGTTTTACCCATCGTATACAGCGCAATTTTCCCCGGGCCCCCGGCCCACGGGTTCCCCCGCTTCTGTTCTTCTCTTTTCTCCCTTTTTCCATACCGTTTAAAACAATTTCCCCGCCCCGTGCACGGTTTTGGGGCATCTCGTTTCTTCCGGATCATTTTGCCATATCGCCCACCGCCCGACAAGAAAAAGCCGCCGCAAATGCACGTTCCTTTCCGGCGGTCTTTTCCCCTTTGCTTTATTTCCATGCGTTCGGCAGATTTCTCTCCGCTTACGCCCTATCTCCCTCTTCCACCGCCAACAAACACGCATCCAAATCCCCGTCAATACAGATGGCTTGCCTTTCTATCTCCCGCGGGCAAACCGCTTCTCCGTAATTCAGGCAGGCATAGGTTGCGTCCGGGTTCTTTGCCGTCATGCGCCAAAAGGGATACTTAATAATGCCGAGGGTGTTGTGTTTATTGCGCACCACAAATAGTGCGTCATAGTGCGTTGATTTCTTTTTCCAATTCGCTGACCGCACTCATGACAGTCTCAAACGTCGGAACATCACCATAAAGCATATCCTTCATTGCTTCGTAATCTGCGGCCAATGCTGCAAAGCGATACTCCGGTGGAACCAGGTCCAAAGTGCCGGGAACAGCTTCCTGATACTTTGCCCAAGACCTCGGGTAGAACTTCATTTTGAAGTCCACCACCGTTTTCAGTAGTTCCACCCGGGCAAAGGCAGCTTCTTTCACAGGCGTCATGGACATACGGTACAGGTCATAGTAATGCCGGGAATAACGCTGCGGCATTTCTGAGCTCTCAGGTCTGTTCGCCTCGTGGTGCAGAATCGTTGCCTTTTCCCAGAAAGTCCGTTCCGGCGCAACAGTCAGAATAGCCGTATCCTTTTGCGCAAATACTTTGGGGTAATAGGTTGCTGCATAGGGCTCAATCTGAGCCATTTTTGCGGGCGTCCAAGCGGCCAGCGCACCGATCTCCAAACGAATGAACTGCAAGGTAGCAGAATTCGTAAACAGGTGCGGATAAGCAAAGATAACGGTCTGCTTATCCTTTTCGTCTATGTAAATGTTCGCCTCACAGCCAAGCTCCTGAGAGAGCTCTGCCTGAATGGTGGGGCAAAACTGCTCCGCAAGGAAAACCTCAGCCCGTGCGTTGGCCTCTTTGTTGAACGCATCCTGTTTGGTGTTGGAGCGCTTTTCCCATGGCTCGTCCTTACCGTATCCCAGCATCTGCCAGTCCAAGATCAGGTCAATATCTTCGGAAAAGCGGCTGATCAGGTTGAATGCTTTGGAAAGACTGGTGCCACCTTTGAAGGTAATAGCGTCTTTCCACGGGCAGCGGTGGAACAGATAATCCAGCGTAAAGCATACCCAAAAATCTTTTTCTACGATGGCATCATGCAAGCCCATCTTATCTGCGGTATTTCGGAACAATTCGCGCCGGTCACTTTCCGGCAATCGCGCTACATTTCTCATTGTGTGGCATCTCCACACATTTTTCGTATCGTATCATAAACCCAGTCCGTGGATTCGGTTGCCTCTTTCAGACAGGCTCGCTTTTCATCCTCGGACAGCTTTTCAGAAAGCGTTTGCATGATCTCCGGCGTCACATTAGTTCTTCCCAAAGTTTTCAGTGCCTGGATCACCAAGCTCGTCATGTAAGACAGCCCAGTGATTTCCTTGTTGGTCCTATGCTTAAATTCCAGCTTTGTGGAATTCCACTCATAGGTCTTATACGGACCGTCGCTGATGTAGGACCAGACCGCTGTTACCTGTGTAGAGAGACCCAGCAGGTTCAGGGCCGTATTTCCGCATGGGGCAATGGTCCAGTGGTAACTCCGCGCCAATGCCTTTGCAACAGCGTCTGGGTCAGCCGCTACATATTCATCAAGCAGCTTGCTGTACTTCGGCTTTTCGTAGACGCCTTGCAAAATTCGTTTTAGCGTCCCGTCATTTACAAGACGATACATACTTTGCCGAATCGTATTTGCATCAGCAATATCCGCAAAGTCAGAAGCTACGAAAATAGTGCCATCCTCAGAAGAAATGACCCGCTCTCTTATTCCGCTCATATAGCCATTCGCCATAGCTTTCCGCCTCCTTTGTAACGGATATTATGCATTATCCGTTACATTTTTACAACCACCCAGCAAGAGATATTTCCAGTTTTCCCGAAATGGGTACGGGCTATGCAGTGGAGGGAGCAACGGATATGCGGAGCATGTAACGAATAATGCATAATTTCCGTTACATTTCAGGACGCACGCAACTTCTTTCGAGTTGTATAAGAACTTTCCCAATGTCCCCGTCAATACAGATGGCTTGCCTTTCTATCTCCCGCGGGCAAACCGCCTCCCCGTTGTTCAGGCAGGCATAGGTTGCATCCGGGTTCTTTGCCGTCATGCGCCAAAAGGGATACTTAATAATGCCGGGGGTGTTATCGCCCACGCCCAGCTCCAAAAACAGCACCTTCTGCCCCGCTCGGGTGCGGAGAAAGTTTTCATATCGCTCGGCCGCGGCGTGCCAGCCTTCGTCCTCCACAAAGGTATCGTCCGCCCGAAGGTTCATCGTCATGGGCCTTCCGCAGCGCGGGCAATACGGCAAAAGTTCCGTCGGCACCGTCATTTTGGCCCGGCCTCCCTCCGGCAAAGCCATCGTCCCGTCCGCTTTTTCGGCATATCCCTGCGCTGTCATCATCTTGCGGATGATGGGTTCGTTGTCATAGGTGTTAAAATGGCACGGCTCGCTGCATTGAAACAGCCCGTAATCCCCCTGCGTGTAAAACAGCCGCTTTTTGTCAAACCCCGCCTTTTGAAAGCAATGGTCCACATTGGTGGTAATGACAAAATAATCCTTGCCGGCCACCAGCTTTCTCAACCTTTCATACACCGGCTTTGGCGCGTTTTGATAGCGGTTGATGAAAATATACCGGCTCCAATACGCCCAAAATTCTTCCCGCGTGGGAAAGGGGTAAAACCCGCCGGCATACATATCCCGGATGCCGTATTTTTGCGCAAAGTCCGCAAAATACGTTTCAAACCGCGCGCCGGCATAGGTAAACCCCGCCGCCGTGGACAGCCTGGCGCCCGCGCCGATCACCACGGCCTCGGCCTTATCAAGCGCGGTTTTCAGCCGCTCCGTTTGCGCCGAGCAATCCGGCATAGATTTGTTTATCCTCGTCTTTGAAAACATTGAAAATCACCTTTTTTACACTGGTCTGTTCCGTTAAAAATTCTTTCACGGTCCGCACCGCAATCTCCGCCGCCAATTCGTTCGGGAAATGAAATTCTCCCGTGGAAATGCAGCAAAACGCCACGCTTTCAAGCCCGTGTTTTTCCGCCAGCGCCAAACACGCGCCATAGCAAGACGCCAAAAGCGCCTCATCCTCTTTTCTCACCCGCCCATTGATAATCGGCCCTACGGTGTGCAGCACATACCGGCACGGCAGGTTAAACGCCGGGGTAATCTTTGCCTGCCCCGTAGGCTCCGGATGGCCCTGGCGGCGCATCATTTCCCCGCAAAAGGCACGCAGCTCCACCCCCGCATAGGTGTGGATGGCGTTGTCGATACAGCGGTGGTTCGGGATATAACAGCCCGTCATCCCGCTGTTTGCGGCGTTTACAATCGCGTCGCATTTCAGCGTGGTAATGTCCCCCTGCCATAGATACAGCCCCGGCTGAACGGGCGTCAGGTCTTTTAGATCGGTTATGCCCTTTGCCGCGGTTTCCGTTTGCAGGTATTCATCCTGTATGCGCAAAAATTCAGCGTCCGTCTCCTGCGGCGCGCGCAGGTTCATCAACCCGCGCAGCAGCTGCCGCTGTTCCTCTGCCCCGCTTGGCAGCTCTGTATTTTGATATTCCGGCCGCTCGTTGATCAGCGCCTGAAGAAGAAACCGTCGTCTTTGGCCTTGGTTCATCTTCCATCCCTCTTTTCAATGGCCCGCTCCGGGCAAATTTCGGCGCATCGCCCGCAGCGCAGGCAATGGCCTTGGTCGATCACGGCCGGCCTTTTCCCCGCATCAATACACCTTTGCGGGCAGGCCGCTTCGCACCGTTTGCACCCGGTGCACCCCGCGCCTATATAATAGCCCGGCGCCTGCTGTTTTTCTTTCCCGATGGCAAAGCTGTCGCGCACAATCTGCGCCGGGCAGCGGATGTCAAAATATTCGCCGTCCGCTTCATACAGGCAAAACACCGCCAGCGCACTGCGCGTATCCCCGGGATAAATTTTTTTCATATAGGGGTTCTTTTCAAAAATCTCGTCCAGCTTTTCCTGCCCTATGCAGCGCGTTTTCCCCCTTATGGAAATCGAAACCTTCTCCTTTGTGGCCGAAAGGGCGATATACCCCTGCTCCATCAGCTGCGCATAAAACGCCTTGCCTTTGGCGGTTAGAAAATATACGCCCTGCGCATCCCACAGCATCATATCAATCACGCGGGTCTGCGGGTGCCCGTCCGCCCCGATGGTGGCAATCGCAGCGGAGTGAATCTCCTCCACCAGTAGCTTTAGATACGCCTGTTTTTTCATCCCGTCAACCGTCCTTTTCCCCTGTCTTTTTCTATGTTAACACCGTAAATCCTCCATCGGCAAGCCTCTCCCCGCCAAACGGTGCCCGCAGCATAACGCCCCGGTTTTGCCGCGCCCTCATAATGCCCCGCGCACGCAAAAACCCCGCCGCAGAATTCTTTCCCGCAGCGGGGTTTGCCGATATGCGCCCACGGCTTTTTTAAATCTGCCGTGCTTTTAAACCATCATGCGCGCGGCGCGCCTTTTTTCTTTGCGATTACGCAGCCTGCCGCCGCGCAAACCAGCAGCATCGGGGCCATACGCACAAATAAAAACTCAAACCCGTGCAAAAGCGTTCCCGCCACGGCGGTTTCGGGGTCGTTGAAATCCCAATGCAGATACGGGCTTTGCAGCGCCAGCAAAACCGCAAAAATCAATACAATCCCCACGATCAGCAAAAGCATGCTCCAAAACAGCACGTTCCATTTTCCCTGCTTTTTGGGAGCCGGCTGTCCGATCGCCTCCGGCGTTTCTCCCAACATCGTGCCGACGGGCGTTTCCAGTATTTCCGAGATTGCAATCAATAAATCCGCATCCGGCACAGACAGCCCCTGTTCCCATTTTGAAACCGTCTGCCTTACCACGTTTAATTTTTCCGCAAGCTCCTCCTGCGAAAGCCCTTTGGCTTTTCGGATCGCTTTTATATTTTCCTTCAGCATGTTCCGCTCCTTTTGCTGCCATTATGCCCTTTTCAGGCCCGTTGCGGCAAGCAACGCATAGAAACATCTTAAAACCCCCGCAGGCCCCGCCGCGTTTTTGCACCGCCCGCTTTCGGCTCTATTTTATCATACGCGCTTCCCCCCCACGCCTTACAACCCCGTTCGGCCCGTGCGCGATGGTTTTTGATTACGAAAGAGAAAACCGATGAAAACTCTTTTTCCCCTTTCTGATTTTCACGCCCGCACGAAGCGTTTCAACGCTCACGGCATGGTCAATCTCCGTCACCTTTTCTCCGTTTACGCAAATGCCGCCCTGCTCTATCAGCCTTCTGGCCTCCCCTTTGCTTTTGGCAAGTTTGCCCTGCACCAGCATTTCCACCAGGCTTATGCCGCCGTCCTTTACAAGCGCCCCCTCCAGTGCCGTGCCCGGCCTATTGGAATCATCCCCCTCGCCGCTAAAAAGCGCTTCGGATGTTTCTTTTGCTTTTTTGGCGTTTTCCGTGCCGTGCACCAGCTCTGTCAGGCTGTATGCCAAAATCTCCTTTTTCTCGTTGATGCGCGAAGCTTCCCATTGCTCCATCTCCTCTATTTCGTCCACCGGAATAAAGGTAAGCATTCGGATACACTTCATCACATCCGCGTCGTCAATATTTCTCCAATATTGATAAAATTCAAACGGCGTTGTCTTGCCCGGATCCAGCCACACCGCGCCTTTAGCGGTTTTGCCCATCTTATTGCCTTCGCTGTTTTTCAATAGGGTAATGGTCATGGCATATGCGTTTTCCCCGGTTTTCCTGCGGATAAGGTCCGTCCCCGCCAGCATGTTGCTCCATTGGTCGTCTCCGCCAAACTGCATATTGCAGCCATACTTTTGATTCAGATAGTAAAAATCGTAAGACTGCATAATCATATAGTTAAATTCAAAAAAGCTGAGCCCGCGCTCCATGCGCTGCTTGTAGCATTCGGCCCGCAGCATGTGGTTTACCGAAAAACAGGGCCCCACCTCGCGCAGCAAGTCAATATATTTTAATTCCAGCAGCCAATCCGCGTTGTTGACCACAATGGCCTTGTCCTCCCCAAATTCAATAAACCGGCTGATTTGTTTCAAAAAGCAGTCGCAATTATGTTGAATGGTCTCCGCATTCATCATAGAGCGCATATCGGTTCTGCCGGAAGGGTCGCCGATAAAGCCCGTGCCGCCGCCTAAAAGCACCACCGGCTTGTTGCCCGCCATTTGCAGACGCTTCATCAGGCACAGCGCCATAAAGTGCCCCACATGCAAAGAATCGGCCGTAGGGTCAAAGCCGATGTAAAACCTGGCGCCGCCGTTGTTGATCAGTTCGCGAATTTCCTTTTCGTCCGTTACCTGCGCAATCAGTCCGCGCTGCCGCAATTCCTCATAAATGCCCATTGTATCCCTCCAAAAAAATAAGGCCGGATAAGAAATAAATCTTATCTGGCCATTTCTGTCCATCCGGCTACATAACGTGCCTTGCAGGGTGCATTTTCACACCGTCCGATTTTGCTTTTTATATCATGGTTTTTTTCAAAATGTCAAGGCAGGCGCGCCGCCCCATGCCCTCAAAAATCGGGTGCTTTGCGGCTTTTACAGCTTGAAAATCCGCTTTGCTTTACCGTTTACAAACTGGATAATCGGCCCGGAAATCATAACCGTCACAATCGTGCAGGCCCCGAATTTCCCGCCCAGCAAAACGCCGGCTACCACCATCAGAATATCCAAAACCATGCGCACAATTTTCACTTGCCAGTTGTTCTTTTCCGCCAACGCAAACGTAAGCGCCTCATAGCTGCCCCTGCCAAGCGACGCTGCTGCATACAGCCCCGTGCCCACGGCAAACACAACCACGCCCAGCATCATAATCAAAAAATTGATCCACATCGTTTCGCTATACACATGGCAGTTTGCAAACAAATCCACGCAAGTACTGTATACAATCTGATAAAGCACCGTGCCGATATGAATCTGCCGCCTGTCGTAAAACAGCACAAACAAAACCATCGCCGCCGCCACCACAAACGACGCCATACCGATCGTCATCGGAAACGTTTTGGAAAGCCCCTGCCACAGCACCGCCAGCGTCGCGCCGCCAAACCCTGCGTACATCGCCAGCGTAATGCCATACGCCGCAATGACGGACCCCACCACGATGATCACCAGTTTTTTCAGCAGCCCCTGCGATGCCGCGCCGCCCGTTTGATTTTCCTGCTTCATTTGTTTTCCCCTCTTTTATCCAAAAACCCTCTCTTATCTCTTTGCCATTCTAAAAGGTTCGTCTGTTTTCCTGTATTCTTTTCATATCGCCCTGCAAAATCATTGCAAAATGGGTTGTCTCGGCCTCTGCCCCATCCTGTTCGCCCGGCATAAACCGACAGATCCCGCCGGGCCTGCCCTCTACACGCAAGGGTTCGGCAAACCCCTGTTGCAAAACAACAGATAGCCCCTCCGCTGTTTTCAAAGGGCGCTCTCCGTTGTCCTTTTTGTCGCTCGCATTTCTTTCTTGCGTACGGCCGCCCTCATCAAGCCCCGCTTGCTTAAATTCATTTTACCATGCTTCATCCCACAAAAGCAAAACAGCCTCTAATCCGCTTCACCGCCCCGGGCGTTTTCTTCCCGTTTCCAGCCCATTGTATCATCTGTTTCTCCGGTATCGTTGTCCACGCCTTCACTTAAAACCGCAAAGCCCTCTCTTTGGTAAAATCGAAAGGCCCGCCCGTTTTTCCGGTACACATTCAGGCGCAATTCATCCTTCCTATCCTTTACAAAATCCAGCAAACGCTTGCCCACGCCCTGCGATTGTTTCTCCGTGCAAACAAAAATGCCTTCGATGTGTGCGCCGCTAAGCCCTATAAATCCCTGTATCGCTGCGTTTTCTTCATACACATATACTTCCGCCTGCGCCAGCGCCTTTTTTACAAACTCAAAATTTCTCTCCCAATAGTGTGCCGGGATAAAATCATGCGCGGCTACATTGCCCTCCAGCCATATTTCGGCCACCCTGTCTCTCTCCGTTTTTTCCATTTTTCGAATCACAACATTTTTCTCCAAACCTCTTTTTCCCCCATTTTGCCATACCGCCCACAACCAATCAAGAAAAACCGCAGCGCCCCGCCAACGGCCGCATCTCCTCCGGCCCGCTGCAAAACATCCCGTTCTCATTCCCCGAAGCTTTCCCCTCCGCAACAAACCTCTGCCTTCGGCGTTGCAAAAATCAAAAAGCCCCGAACCCTCGAGGCTTTGCGGCAAAATCACGCCCTCCCTATTCAATACAATACCGGCTCAAACGTGTCTGCCGGCCGGTTGTCTGCCCACTTCCTATCGGTGAAGGCAGGCTGCCTAAAACCGGTTTTACTTTGCGCATTTTCATTGGCTTAAACCAATATTTTTCTTCGAATGTACAATTGCCTTTCTCGCAGCACAAATTGCTCCGTTTCTCTTCCCCTAAATCACTCAACACCCAACGCTTTATATACAGCGTCCTCTGCGCTCTGATAAAAAATCAGATTGAAGCAGCCAATCAAATCCGCCGGCACAAGCCCAAGATCCGTTGCCGATGTAATCGGCAATAGCACCTTCTTTGCACCGCTGTCCAGGCAAACCTGAAGGGCATTGGCCAATTCATCCACCTTGAGCATCGTTCCCGCAATGCTGATTTCGCCAAGCACTGCCAGGCTATTAAGAGCCGGTTTGCCAAGGGCAATGGAACAAAGGGCGATTAGCGTAGGCAGCGCAAGTTTTTCCGTCATGCCGATGCCCTGCAAATCTTGATAGTTGATAATATAATCTTTCGTCGTCGTGCTGATTGCGCCGCTGATGCGGTTGCCGTTCGCTTTCAGATAGTTGAAGGCAGTATTCGCCGCTTCTTTGCATTTACTATCTGAGTTTAGGCCCGTCCGCTCAAACTTTCCGTTGCCGGGCAGCATCTGCGATTCCAGACGGAAGACGCCGATCATGTCGCTCTTCCCTTGAGAAACCGTGTAGACCTGACCGGGATTACACATTCCTTCAGGGATCAGCTTTCCGCCGCCCTGCTCCGGGACGGAAACGAAGTGCTCTTCAAAGGTATCGTTGTCAATGTACGAGAAATTGACGTCGTAGAACTCCATGCCGCCCAGCTTTTTCAGTTGTTCTTTAACGCGGCGGCGCATTTCAAGCGCAAACTTAAGAATCTCTTCGAGCTGCTCTTTTGTGAACTCCCCATTTGGATAAAGCAACTTGATCATACCGCCGACCATCTTGCGAACCGCGATGGTGTCTCGTTGATTGAGATTCTTGCCCAGGCGGAAATACTTATCCAGCGCATCGCCGTATTGTTCTTTGCGAAGCTCGCGGATAAACTCTGCCAGATAGTCGGTGATGAAGCCGTAGTCGTTGGTGAAATGCTCCGGTCGGAACTTCGGTATCTCCCAACCGGGAATATAGCAATGCATACGGTCAAGAAACGCCGTATCCGTTCCCATTTCAGGCGGAAAAGGATCAAACAGACTGGAGGTTTTCAATAGCACATCCACGCTCTGGTTGATGTTCCCAACAAAGACCATCGAAGCTGTTGCGGCTTTTTCTTCCTTGCCGCGGGCAAACGAACCAGATGCCATATAGTCCTTCATAATCTGGATCCCGTCTTTATCTTTAAAGTTAATCCCGGCAACCTCGTCAAATGCCACACAGTCCCAAAGGCCAACCAGGCCCACAGTCTTTCTGCCCATGTTGTAAAACAGGTTCGCAACGGTCGTCTGTCCGCCAGAAACAAGAATACTATTCGGGGAGATTTCTTTGTAGATATGGGATTTGCCAGTGCTTCGCGGGCCCAGCTCGCAGAGGTTAAAATTATTCTCCACGAGCGGCAGCATACGAGCAAGCAGCAACCAGCGTTCGCGGTCGTTCAGCATATCCGGCTCATACCCGCAGGAGCGCAGCATAATCTCGAGCCACTCTTCTTCTGTGAAGTTCTTTCTGCCTTCCTTCAATTCCTCAATGTCCACATGAGGCATCTGAATCGGCGTCAGCTTGCGGATGTGGATGGGAGAAGCGTTTTTCTCTTCTTCCAAAAACTCATATTCAAGCTGCACAATACACCAGATGCCGCCACATAGCAACCGGTCAAACTTCGCGGGGTAGTCCTCTGAAATGGGAATGTTCTTGATACCCAAGTTTGAAAACTCCGCTTCATAGGTATCTTTCTTCATATTCAGATTGACAGTGATTTTATCTATCACCGTGTGCATCCCGCGCTGGCGCAGCATAGAGAGAATCTTCTGCGCTTCGTCCGGGCGGACATAGTTGTCCGCCAAAATGCGCTTGACATTTTCCACACCAGTTTCTATAACTTCGGGATCATCCGAGCTGCAATACTGGCCAAGCAAAAATTCAAGAACATAAACCGGCACATTCGCGCCTTCCTTGATCTTCTTCGTCAGGTCCTTTCGGACAATCTTCCCGTCAAAAAACTGCCGCAGCTTTTGATCAATCACTGCGTTTTTATCGCCGGTCTCACAATTCTTTTCTCGCTCATCCATTTTTCATCCCTCACAGATCAAAGCCAAAATCGTCCGCAAGTGCAATATCAATGTGAAACTCTATCTCTTCCACATCGATGTCGTTTGCAATCACCAAACGGTAGATTCTCTTCTTATCATACATACCTGCTTTCAGATTAAACCGAACACGGAACACACGATCTGCTGCGTTGTCGCTTGTCTTATCCGCAATGATCCTCTGCCTGTCGCTGATGATCACGCCTTCGTCATCCGTCATGTAGATAGAGTAAGTGCAGGGCTGAATTTTATCGCCCACAGGCTGACGCTGGTGGAACTCCAGCGAGAAGATCAAATTGGAAATTTTGCGGCTTTCGCTCAAAAGTTTCAGCTCTGCATTTTTTACCTCAACATAATTCTTGTAGGACGTACGGAGGTTTTTAAAGGCAATCACGGGCACAACAAGCTCCTGTAAACTGATCCCGCCATGCACATAATTCTCACCGCCGCCCTGAATCTTCATACGGATGGTGTCCTGCGGGGCATAGCCCTTGATGGGCGTTCCGTCCAGCTCCCGTTCCAGATTGACGGGAAGCAAGAAGTCAGCAGTTGTGTCAGGAGCAGTCAGCGCATACCGCCGTCCAAGCTCATATACATTGCCGGAAAACGCTTTCCGGTTGATCTTGTCGCTTTCGCCAAGCGGCTTATAGGTATAGAGGAAGCCGTGGTCCGCGGTGATGAAAATATTCGTTCCGCTCAGCTCGTTTATGATGATGCGCAAAATGCCAGAAAGCTCCTGCAGCGCCGTCTCGCATGCATCAAAGACTTTAGACTCCGTAGGGGCTTTATCTCCGATGGCGTCAATGGCGTTGTGATAAATGTAAATCACGTCTTTTCCAGCAACCAGTTCCCGACGCTCATCCTTTTTCATCTTCAAAAGGTCGTTATACTGAATGGCCACGCTATCTTTCGGCGTCGCATTCAGAATCGCGTTTCGCTCCACGGTAGAACGGGTGGGGCTTCCGTCAACGAGAACGTCCATGCTGTCGTTCACGGAAATGCTCTTTCCCGGAAGAAGCGCCGCCATGCCAAATTTTGTAATGGACGGGAATATCGCCTGCATAGATTCCAACTCAGCCGTTCCCTTTGTGGTGCGCACAATGCGCTCACAAAGCTCCGAGGCAACCTCAAAACGAAGTGCATCCGAAATGATGACAAACGCACGGGTGTTTTTACTGCTCGCCGGAACAACATATTTTTTGTAAAAATCTCGCTGTTTCCCAATTTCTGAAACATAACCAAGACAGGCAAGATCATCCGCCGCCGCGTTTGTCCAGCAAGCGGTCAATTCACGCAAAAACCAGTTCTGATACAGCGCTTCAACAAACTCCGTCGAGTGCTTCAAGCCGTCCTCCAAAACATCGTTTGCGTTTTTGAGCGAGTTGCCAAAGGCATAGTGAAAATGCCGATAGTAGGCATCCATGTGGTAAAAATCACGCGTATAGAGCTCCCAGATTTTCTTCGGCTCAACGATATGGAATCCTCTGCCGTGTTCCTGATAGAAGCTCTGCATCTTTCCAATGAAAAAAAGACAATCAAAATAATCTGAAAACCGCTCGTACCATCCGGCCGTCCGCCTGTTTTCGCAGACCTTTTTAATCAGATCCACTTTCACAACGTGTTCGCTGATCTCCGCATAGAACTGTTTTAAAATACTTTCGTTGATGCACGGGAAAACATCCCCTGTAATCAGCATCTCCGGCTCGAGCTTATCAAAGCGCGCCGGCAGCTGCCATTCGTTTTCCACGATGCGGCACAGTTCATACAGATCGTCATGATTCTCTCTAGAACGCCATTCATGAACAATGCTGTAACAATACGCCTTGTTTGTCTCGGAAACAAATCGTTCCAAGCCCTTCAGGATAGAAACATTCATCGTCTGGGAAAGTGCCGTCAGCAAAATATGGGCCACAAAATGGCTCAGCGGCTTGTCCTCTTCCTCGATATAGCCAGTATATTTCCTCACAAGCTGCCAAAAAGCTTCAATGCTGCCAAACTTGCGGATGTTTTGCAACACGCCGTTTGTCTCTTTGTCAAGGCCAGCGGCAAGGGCTGCGATGATAACATCCTGCGCAGAACCTTCGCTCAAACCGGCAAGAACTGCCATAATATCTATATGCAGCTGGAGCGGTGTCTGATAATCCCGCCCAATCTTGCGCAGCTTTTGGCGGCGCTCTTTGTTCTCCAGAAATTTTGCATAGAGTTTCACCGTCTTCCGCATAGCGGCAGACGGCGCGATATTCAGCTCGTCCATCTGCATGGAGATAAAATCTGCGCGGAAGGTTTCGCTGTAATACTCTATATCCTGTAGCCAATCGTCTTCTTCGTTGGCGTATGCAATCGGGCAATAGATTAAGTAGTTGCTGTCCAAATCATCGTGAACCAGCAGCTTTTTGACAGCAAAATTATTTGTGCCGGTCAGCTTGATGATCTTGACGCCTTCCAAATTCAGCTCGTCAACGTCCTTCTCAAACTCCCGATCCTCGTCTTTCCAAAAAATAATCCTGCGGCGATAAAACTCCGGCAAGGGGGCTGCAAAACGCTCCATCAGATTAAATTGTACGCGCTCGTTTGACATCGTTTTACTCTCCTTGCTTTCACAATACGCCCTCGCCGATACGTCTTGTTAAACCAGACATATAATATAGCGAAGATTATGTTTATCATAGGGGCTACGCAACTATTTTTCAATGATTTCTGCCAACGCTTCTCCGTTCTATTTCCCCGTCAAAATAATCGCAGCAGAAGATAACCCCATCCGCAAAAGGTTTCCGTGCTTTTCTCATCGTAAAATCATCGGCTTTGATGAAGGGCTCTTCCAGCCTTGTATCGAGCCTATTTATAAGCTCAAATAATGCCTATCCTCTATCACTTTATCTTCGCCAGTACATCGGCGAACAGTTGATAGTTATGTTTTACCCCATCATCAAGATCAATCTCAATGTTCTTATCTGCCAGGTGGTGCACCTTTTCCTCATATTTTTGCAGCTCCGTTGCCTGGTCTTGAAACTTTTTCTGCCGCTTTGTCAATTTCACGCGCTCGGATGCGCTGGCATGGTCAATCGCATCCCCTATCTGCGCAAGCTGGGTGCGGTAACGCTCCTGCTGTTCATGCACATAGTCCGTGCGCAGACGTGCGAGAAGGTCGCGCTGATAGCGGTGCATATAACACAGCGCCTTAAATCCGTTCTTTCTCCCGCTGTCAAACAGCCAGTAGATCGGACGCTTTTTGTAGGTTTTTAAGTGGTCCGCATAAAAATCATTCAAAAAATAGCTGCGGATCACCTCGCGCGGCGTGCCCTTGCCGCCAAGCGCATCGGCAATAAATTTCAAATTTTCTTCCAGCGTATCATCGCCATAAACCTTGCGGACAAACACCACAAACCGCCCGGTAATGTCATCGTCAAAATACTCGTCATCGCAAATGGGGATGATGTTGTCGCTGTCCGGGATGATGGTCTTGT
>ENA-ORSA01001533-ORSA01001533.1-human-gut-metagenome-genome-assembly--contig:-NODE-1533-length-18826-cov-2.725587_pt1 | contig 18826 bp, 16 predicted proteins | sample MGYA00242179_ERZ509142 | MGnify/ENA primary metagenome ERZ509142 (study PRJEB26280, sample SAMEA2338659) | human gut metagenome | biome: human gut; feature: human-associated habitat; material: faeces... | reverse complement strand
CCCCCGCCATGGCATATTCCCCCACGCGCGTTGCCTTACCGATAAAAATAGGCAACACGCCGGCTGCATAAGGATCCAGCGTGCCGCTATGGCCGATTTTTTTTATGCCCACGGTTCTGCGCATAAACGAGACCACGTTTTGGCTTGTCATCCCCGGCGGCTTTAAAACGTTGACAATCCCGTTCATCTCTGTGCAAACGCCTCCGTCAACATTCTTTTTATTTCGCAGACCGCCTCCGGCAACGTCATCTGCAAAGAAAAGCCAGAAGCCGCCCTGTGCCCGCCGCCGCCGTATTGGGCCGCCATATCCGCCACGTTCATCTCGTTTCTCGAGCGTAAGCTGCCTTTGATCTCATCGCCGCGCTCGCGCAGCAATACAGAAACCTCTACACCGTCTATTTCCCGCGCAATATCAATCAGCCCTTCGCAATCGCTCTGGCTGCATCCGCATTCTTCCAAATCTTTTTTGGTAATCGTCACCAGGCCCGCTTTCCCATCGCACAGCAGCTCCAGGCTGTCGATCGCGCGTCCCAAAAGCTTTGTTTTCTGCCAGGTTTTTCTGTGATATACGTCATAGCAAATGTCCGCTATGCTGGCGCCGTCCGCCAAAAGTTTAGACGCCATCTCCAGCGTTCGCGGCGTGGTGTTTTTGAAACCGAAATGCCCCGTGTCCGTAGACAGCGCCAACAACAAACAGGTGGCCAGATCGCCTTTTATCTGCACATGCAGCAACTCTGCCACCTGATATATCACCTCGGCCGAAGCCGCAGCCTTCGGCTCAATCCATTGCAAATCGCCAAAGCCATGGTTGGAGATGTGATGATCCAACACCACAATCTTCTGCGCGTTTTCCAAAAACTTCGGCGTTTCCAGCCGACCTTTGTCCGAAGTGTCCACACAAATCACATTTTTATAGCCAACGGCCTGCTCCGGCTTTGTCAGATAAGGCAGTAGCGGCATCGTCCGATACATAAACGGCACATCATCCGCCACCACAAATTCTGCCTTTTTTCCCAAAGCTCTCAATGTTAAAAAAAGAGCAACCCCGCTCCCAAATGCATCTCCGTCCGGATTAATATGCGGAAGAATGGTAAACCCATCTTCCGCATGTAAAAACTCAATGATTCTTTTCTGTTCGCTTTTCATCGTCTTTCACAACCTGGTCTATCAATTGGCTCATATTCACCGCATAGGCAATGGAATCATCCGCCACAAAATGCAGTTCCGGCACGCGGCGCAGTTCCAACCGCTGTGCCAGTTCCCTGCGGATAAATCCGTTGGCCCGTTCCAAGGCCGGCAAAACATCCTCCGCCTTTGCCTCATCGCCATACACGCTGATATACAACTTTGCATGCGCCAGATCGCGCGTCACCTCTGCGCGCACCACGCTGAGCATCCCCATCAGGCCGGGATCCTTTACTTCCGTCGTAAGGATATTTTCCACCTCACGGCGCACTTCTTCATTGATGCGCTGCGCACGAAAACTCGGCATTATCTTTTCACTTCTTCCTGTGTATACGCTTCCACAACATCGCCCACTTTGATATCGTTGAAGTTTTCAAGGCTCAGGCCGCATTCAAAGCCGGACGCTACTTCCTTCACGTCGTCTTTAAACCGTTTCAGCGAAGCCAGATGTCCTTCATATACCACAACGTTATCACGCAGCAAACGCACATCGCAGTTGCGCTGCATCTTGCCGTCCTGCACCATACAACCTGCAATCGTGCCCACGGCAGAAACTTTAAACGTTTCACGAATTTCAGCATGCCCCAGGATCACTTCTTCATACACCGGTTCCAGCATGCCCTTCATCGCGTTTTCAATATCTTCAATCGCCTGATAGATAATTCTATACAGCCGAATGTCCACGCCGTCTTTTTCCGCCTGGGTACGGGCCGTGGCATCCGGGCGCACATTAAAGCCGATGACAATGGCGTTGCTCGCGCTGGCCAGCAAAATATCCGTGGAGGAAATCGCGCCTACGCCGCCGTGAATGCATTTTACACGCACTTCGTCATTGGACAGTTTTTCCAGCGAAGACTGCACCGCCTCCACGCTGCCCTGTACGTCCGCTTTTACAATGATGTTCAATTCTTTAATCTGGCCTTCGTTGATCTGGTCAAACAGATCATCCAACGAAACCTTGCTCGTGGCCTTGGTCCGCTCAATCTTAACGCGGTTCTTTCTTTCCTCCACGATCTGCCGTGTCAACGCGCTGGTTTCCACCGCATACATGGTTTCGCCCGCTTCCGGCACAATGTCAAACCCAAGCACCTCTACCGGCATGCTCGGCGTTGCCTTTTGCACGCGCTGCCCGCGGTCGTTCAACATGGCCTTGATACGCCCGCTCGCCATGCCGGCAATCACGGTCTGGCCCACTTCCAGCGTGCCGTTTTCAATCAAAACGGTGGCCACCGGGCCGCGCCCTTTATCCAGCTTGGCTTCCACAATCGCGCCCTTGGCCAGGCGGTTCGGGTTGGCTTTCAAATCCTGCACTTCCGCTACCAGCAAGATCATTTCCAGCAGCGTATCCAGCCCTTCATGCGTTCTGGCGGATACCGGCACCACGATCGTGTCGCCGCCCCAGTCTTCACAGACAAGGCCGTGCTCTGTCAGTTCCTGCTTCACCCTGTCCGGGTTGGCATCCGGCAGGTCAATTTTATTTACCGCCACAATGATCGGCACATTGGCCGCCTTGGCGTGGTTGATGGCTTCAATGGTCTGCGGCATAATGCCGTCGTCGGCCGCCACGACCAAAATAACAACGTCTGTAACCTGCGCGCCTCTGGAACGCATGGCCGTAAACGCTTCATGGCCCGGCGTATCCAAAAACGTAATGCTTTCGCCGTTTACATCCACCGTATACGCGCCGATGTGCTGCGTAATACCGCCCGCTTCGCCCGCTGTTACGCGCGAAGAACGAATGGCGTCCAGCAAAGAGGTTTTCCCATGGTCTACATGGCCCATGATGGTAACCACCGGCGGGCGTTTGACCAAATCTTTTTCATCATCCACCGTATCGTTTTCGGAAATCAGCTGGTCTTCGGCGGACTGTTCAATCTTCTGCTCCAGTTCCACGCCAAATTCGCTTGCCACCAAAAATGCGGTGTCAAAGTCAATTTCATGGTTGATCGTTGCGATGATGTTCAGCATCATCAGCTTTTTGATAATTTCCGTTGCCGGTTTGCCGATGCGCTCTGCCAGCGTTTTCACCGATACCGTATCGCCCGTAATCACGGCCTTATCAATTTTAATCGGCTCAATCTTCGGCGCTGCCGGCTGTTGGCGTTTGCGCGGGCGGCGGCCGCGAATCACTTCATCAATGCCGCCCTGCTTTGCATACCGTTCTTTTTCCAGCTGCTTTTTGCTCTTTTGGCGCTTGTCGCTGTCAAACACACGCGTGTAGCTGGATTTTTTCGGGTCATAGTTACTCACCCGTCCTTTTTCCATCGGCGGAACTGCCGGTGTCATCGGGCGCGGACGATTCATGCCGCCGCGGTTATTATTGTTGTTGCGCTGATCTTGGTGTTGCGGCCGATCACCCATCGGGCGCTGGGGCCGCGCTCCCTGTTGCTGCGGGCGGCCGGTCCGGTCGCCTGTGCGCTGCTGCCTGTTTTGTGCAGGCGGGTTTTCTCTCATGCGCTGGGCATTGCGGGCTGCCGCGTCATCGCGCAGCACGCCGCCCTGTCTGCGTGCCAATCTTTCGGCAGGCCGTTCAAAGCGCGGTTTGGGCGCTTGCTGCGCTGCGGACGCCGGCTCTGCCGGTTTTTCCGGCTTGGGCTGCTTTACCTCTTCCTGAACCGGTTCCGATGCCTCGGTCGTCGGTTTTTCCTCTTTTTCCGCAGCCGGCTGTGCAGCAGGTTTTTCCGCCTTTACAGGTTCGGCTTTTTCCTGTGGCTGTTGTACGGGGGTCTGGAGCGCTGCCTCCGGCTTTCTCGCTTCGGATGCAGCCTCTTCCGGCCGAGCCGTCTCCTGGGCCTGCTGCTCTCTTGCTTTGCGCAAAAGTTCCGCTTCCAGCTTACGCAAAGAATCGGTCTGCGCCCGCAAATGATCCTGCACGTCTTTTACCGCGCGCAGATGATCATTGGCATTTTTAGCAACAGCCTTGGCCACATCGTTGATCTTGATTTTTCCAGTTGTTTCGGTCATCCTTGTCCCCCCGTAAAACGGTTTATGCTTTCAATATCTGCTCGGCAAAATCCTGTCTTAAAATCGCCAAGCTGAGCCGGCCCGGCTTTCCTGCTGCCGACCCGGGATCTGTGCACTCAATATAAGGTATTTTATAATGTCTACACAGATTTTGATAGTTCTTTTTTGTATTTTCTGTGCTTTCTTTATCCAAAAGCACCAATTTTGCCTTTTTTGAACGGATCGCCGCCTCCACCGCCGTTGCGCCCAGCGCACATTGGCCGGCCCTGGCCGCAAAGCCAATCATGGTTTTTATCCTGTTCTCATTCATCTTTTTGGATCTCTTGCTCTAAAGCGCGCACCACATCCGGGCTCAGCTTTACCGCCTTGTTTTTCACGGCAAGCTTTAGACACTCTTCGTTTTTGCAAACATATGCCCCGCGCCCCTGTGCTTTTCCGGTCAGATCCGTGCTCTGCCCTCCCTCTTTGGGTTGCACAATGCGAATCAATTCCTTTTTCGGCTTCATCTGTTTACAGCCGATGCACATTCTCATAGGTACTTTTCGTTTTTTCATTCCGGATTATTCCTCTGATTGCTCTTGCGCCTGTCTTTCCTGTTCGATCATCTCGTCATACATTTCCTGTGCCTGCGTCTGGCTCTTGATGTCGGTTTTCCAACCCGTCAACCTGGCCGCCAGCTTTGCATTGATGCCGCGCATCCCGATGGCCAGCGAAAGCTGATTATCCGGCACAATTACCTTGGCAGCATGCTCTTCTTCGTTGATCTGCACCATCAGCACCTTGGCCGCGCTCAAAGAAGCCGCCACAAACTCTATCACATCCGAGCTCCACGGAATAATATCGATTTTCTCCCCGCGCAGCTCTTCCACAATCTGCTCCACGCGGCTGCCCTTCGGCCCCACGCAGGAACCCACGGCATCCACCTGCTCATCCACAGAATACACCGCCACCTTGCTACGGATGCCCGGCTCTCTGGAAATGGCCTTAATCTGCACCGTGCCGTCCATCACTTCCGGAATTTCCAATTCAAACAGGCGTTTTACAATCTCCCTGTTTTTCCGCGAAACGATCACCGGCGTATCCTTGCCGCGTACTTCTCTATCCACTTTCAAAATGTATACTTTCAGCCTGTCTCCCGGCTGATAGGTTTCGCCCGGCACCTGTTCGCTCATCGGCAAAAGTGCCACACTCTTGCCCAGCTCCACATATACATTGCCGTTTTCCACCCGCTGTATCACGCCGGTCATAATCTCATGCAGTTTGCCGTTAAATTCGTCAAAGACAATATCCCGCTCCGCTTCCTTTAACCGCTGCAACAACACCTGCTTGGCCGTCTGCGCCGCAACACGGCCGAAAGAATCCGGCGTTTTATCCTCTTCCACAATATCCCCAATGCCGAAATCGCCCAGCTTACGCGCTTCTTCCAGCGAAATATACATATTGGGGTCCATATCGTCTTCCACTTCTTCAATCACTTCGCGCTGGGAAAACACTTTAAATTCTCCCGTTTCGCGATCCACCTCGGCACGCACGTTTCCCTCCGTGCCGTAGTGGTTGCGGTATGCTTTTTTCAGTGCCTCCGAAATGGCTTCATATAAAATTTCCTCGTCAATGCCGCGTTCTTTTTCAATGGCGCTAATGGCTTCTACCAGGCCGTTGCTCATCGTTTTTGCCTCCTAGCTCAAATCAAAACTGTATCGTGGGCCGCACACGGGTCACATCTTTTAAATCAAAGGGAATCTCCCGGCCCTTTACGTTCAGCGTAATGCTGTTTTTCTCTTCCTCGTAAGACTGTAAAATCCCAACATACTTTTTCTTGCCGTTTTGCGCCTTGTATAAACCAAGCTCCACCTCTTTGCCGATGGCGTATTGAAAATCCGCCGGCCTTTTCAGCGGCCGATCCACCCCCGGCGAGGAAACGCACAAAAAATAGGCATCGGAAATGGGATCCAGTTCATCAATGATGGGATCAATCGCCTTGGAGACCGCTTCGCAATCATCCAATCCAATGCCCTGTGGGCTGTCTATATATACGAATAATACCTTGCTGTCGTCCTCGCGTCCGATTTCCACATCCACAATGCGATATCCCATGGACTGCACTGTATTTTCAATGGCTGCTTCAATTCTCTCCGTTACTTTGGACAATAGACATCCTGCCTTTCAAGACAAAAGAGCGGGTAAACCCACTCTTTTCCCTCCTAAGTATCTTTCCAACTGCATTTTAGCATACATCCCGGCACATTGCAAGCACGCAACTTTAGAACAACGACAGCTGCGCCGTATCCCACATATCGCCAAACGCGCCCACTTCTTTTAGCCGCTGAATGTTGCTATTGTTTAGTTTTGTTCTCAGGTTCACATCTTCAATCGTGGCAAACGGGCCGTCTTTTCTGGCCTCCACCACGCTTTTTGCTGCGTTTTCGCCAAGGCCGCCCACCGCGGACAGCGGCATGCGGATTTTCCCGTCTACAATCTCATACATCGTGGCATGCGAGGTCTGTATATCCGGCGGCATAAATTCATAGCCCCTTGCCAGCATTTCCATGGCCAATTGCAAATGCACCCGCTGCTTTTCGTCCCTTGCCGTCATGTCCCGTTTGCCCTTAAATCCGGCCAACACCTTTTTAATATGGTCTATGCCCTGCAAAGCATCGTAGGCATCCATCTCCTCGCCGCGCACGGAAAAATAGGCGGCATAAAACGCCAACGGCATATGCACTTTATAATACGCAATGCGCAGCGCCGCCACCACATAGGCCGCCGCATGCGCTTTCGGGAACATATATTGAATCTTTTTACAGCTTTCTATGTACCAATCCGGCACATGGGCCTGGCGCATGGCGTTTTCCATCACCGGTTTTAACCCTTTGCCTTTACGGACGGATTCCATCGTATCAAACGCAATTTTGGAATCCACGCCGCAATGCATCAAATACACCATGATATCATCGCGCGTACAGACGCACTCCCTCAGCGTTGCCACGCCGTTTGCAATCAAATCCGCGGCGTTTCCCAACCACACGTCCGTCCCGTGAGACAAGCCGCTGATGCGCAGCAATTCCGCCACGGTGGTAGGCCTTGTGTCTTTGAGCATGTTCATGGCAAATTCCGTGCCGAATTCCGGCACGCCCAGCACGCCCAGGTCAAACGGAAATTCCGGGTCTTTTAAATCCAGCGCATCGCAGTTTAAAAACAGCGACAGTGTGCCCGGATCATCCAGCGGCACATCCACCGGATCTATCCCGGTAAATTCATACAGCCTGCGGATCACCGTCGGGTTATCATGCCCCAAAATATCCAGCTTAACCAGCCTGTCATGCAGGGAGTTAAAGTCAAAGTGGGTGGTAATGGTCTCGCTGTCCGTTTTATCGGCCGGGCGCTGCAGCGGCGTATAGTCCAAAATATCCCGGTCCTCCGGCACAACGATCAGCCCTGCCGGGTGCTGCCCGGTGGTTCGCTTTACGTTTTCAATGCCCTTCGTCAATAAATCAATTTGAGCAGGCTGAATATATATCCCTTTTTCCTCCATGTATTTGCGCACATAGCCGTAGGCGCTCTTTGCGGCCACGCCAATCACCGTACCGGCACGAAACACGTTGTCCTGGCCAAACATTTCAATGACCTTGGCAAAGGCCCTGGGCTGATATTCGCCGGAAAAGTTCAGGTCAATATCAGGCACCTTATCGCCGTCAAAGCCCAAAAACACCTCAAACGGAATTTCATAGCCGTCTTTTGCCATCTTTGTCCCGCATTGGGGACAATCGCGATCCGGCAAATCCGGGCCGCAGGCCGCGCCAAGCTCTTTTACGTCAAAATCCGAAAATTTGCAGTGCGGGCAAACATAATGCGGCGCCAAGGGGTTCACTTCCGATATGCCCATGGCTTTGGCCACAAACGAGCTGCCCACGCTACCGCGCGACCCTACCGTATAACCGTCGTCGTTGCTTTGTTTTACCAGCCTGTATGCAGACAGATACAGCGTGGAAAAGTCATGTTTTGTAATGCTGCCCAGTTCCTTTTCCAGCCGTGCGGAAACAATTTCCGGCAGCGGCGAACCGTAAATGTCCTCTGCCCCTTTTCTGGCGATGGAACAAATCAATTCGTCCCCGTTTTCTTCCCTGGGCGCTGCTGTATCCTGCGGATAGGGGCCAAAGCCGGTTTCAATGCTTTCCACAATGCGGTTCGGCGCATTGACCACCACCTCCATCGCTTCGTCCTCATCCAAATAGCTGAATTCATCCAGCATTTCCTGGGTGGTATGCAAATACAGCGGCGGCTGATTGTCCGCATCTGTAAAGCCCTGGCCGCTCATCAAAATACGGCGCAGGTATTCGTCCTGCGGTTTTATAAAATGCACGTCGCCCGTAGCAACAACGGGAATTCCCTTTTCCTTTGCCAAAGCTATGATTCTTTTGTTGATGTTTTCCAAGTCCCTGTTATCATGCACCCAGAATCCGTCTCTGTCATCATGAATCAAAAAGGCATTGTTGCCCAAAGGCTGCACTTCCAGATAATCATAAAAATCCGCAATCTGGCTTTGTGTTTTGGGATCCAATTTTCCCAAAACGGAGCGGAACACTTCGCCCTGTTCGCAGGCGCCCCCTATAATCAATCCTTCCCTGTGTTTCATCACAAGGCTTTTGGGCATCACGGGGCGGCGATGGAAATGCCGCAAGTGCGCTTCCGTTATCAGGGTATACAGGTTTTTCAATCCCTTTTTATTTTTCACCAGCAAGATCAAATGGTTGGTCGGCAAAGCTTTGGTGCTCATGCTCCCGTTCAATTCGGAAAACCGCTTGGCCCCCGCCAGCTCTTTCAGCTTTTCCCAAAGCCTGGCCGTACAGGCGGCGTCATCATTGGCTCTATGATGGTGCAGCTGCTCAATTTTAAAATGGCGGCACATGGCATCCAGCGAGTGGCGGCGTACATCCGGCACCATCATCCGCGCCAAAGGCAGCGTATCCACGATGTCATTTTCAAACAACAGCCCATACGCCCGTCCTCTGTTTCGGATAAAGGAAAGGTCAAAGGTTGCATTGTGCGCCACAAGCGGCGTGTCGCTCACAAAGCGGGCAAACGCTTCCAATGTCTGCTGCTCTGAAGGGGCATCTGCCAAATCCTGATCGGTAATGCCGGTCAATTTCACAATTTCCGGCGGCAGCTTTGCCTTCGGCTTTGCAAACTGTTCAAATGTTTCCAGCGCTTTGCCGTCTTTCCAACGCACCGCGCCGATTTCTATAATTTCGCATTGCTCTTTATCCAGCCCGGTGGTCTCTATATCGAAAACCACCACTTCGTCTATCGGCGCGTCTTGCCCGGTAAACGCCGCCATGTCGTTGGCCAGATATGCTTCCACGCCGTAAATCAGCTTCAGCTCTTTATGGGCCAGGCAGGCATCATAGGCAAGCGGAAACGCCTGCACCACGCCGTGATCTGTAATCGCCAAAGCAGAAAGCCCCATATTAGCCGCCGTTTCTACCAGTTCTTTGGTATCCGCCAGGGCATCCAAGCTGCTCATCTTGGTATGGGCATGTAGTTCCGGCCGATGGAATGGCAGATCTCCGTCTCCCCTATCCTTAAAGGGCATATAGGAAATCTGAAAAGCCCATATCACATCCTGCTTGCTGTATGGATCCATCCGCACTTCGCCACGTACAAACACGCGTTTTTTCTTGGAGAGCACCTCCAGCGCCCGTTGTGTTTCTCTGTTGTCCATCGAACACAATATTTTCATCGTTCCATAATAATCCGTCAACGAAAACGAAACGATGCTTCCGTCTTTAGAGCGTTTTTGACGCGCCTCCGGAGACTTTACAACCAGCCCTTCCAGGGTCACGCGGCCCAGATCCAGCGAAACGGAGGACAGATCATCCGTCTTTTTCGGAAAAAACGCTTCTCCCAGAAGCGCTTTTGTTTTGTGTGTATGCGCGGCTTTGGCCGCTGCCTTTTTCTTGGGTTTCGGCTTAGGTTTTTCCGCTTGCAACTGTGCTTTCGGTTCCGGGTTTGTTTTTGGCGTTCCTTGTCCGTCCGGCACGGCGGCGCTGTGTTGGCTTTCCTGTTGTTTTTCAAAATCTATCAATTCCGTACAGGCAATGCCCAAAGCCAGCTTCTCTTTTTTCACAAAAAACAGCTGTGCACCGCTCGTTTCCTCCACGCAGGACAGCAGCCGCGGATAAGCCGGCATCATCTGAACCACTTCGCGGAGCTGTTCTTCTTCAAATGCGCAGTAAACCGCGTGATTCTCCTTGTTATATTCCCAAACGCTCTTGGGCCACAGCGCGCCGCAGGTGCGCATTTCGTTTTTGGCAAAGCCCACGCAAAACGACGCAAACTCCTTTTCGCATTTCATCGGCACATGCAAAGAGACCAGGGTATTCTCCTGGCCTGTTTGCTCAATTAAATGCTCTTGTATTTTCATAAACGCCGGATAATCGACCGCCTGTTCCGTATGGGCAAAAACATGAAGCTGCTCTCTGGTTCTGGAATATGTCAGCTTTTCCACCCACACTGCGCCCGCCGGCGTTTGAATTTTTTTCTCCTGGCTCATCGTTTAGCCTGCTCCTTTTCCTTTGCCAAGCGTTCTGCTTCTTTCACCAGGGTGCCGATTAAATCATCGCCCTGTATTTTCCCCGTTTTTTCGCCATGTTGAAACAAAATGGCGTCTCCCGCGGCGCCGGCAATACCGATATCCGCCTCTCGCGCTTCGCCCGGCCCGTTTACCACGCAGCCCATCACCGCCACTTTCAACGGCACTTCAATATGCGAAAGCCTCTTTTCCACTTCCAGCGCAATTTGTTCCACGCCGATAGTCGTCCGCCCGCAAGTGGGGCACGCGATCACCTCTACCCCCCGGTCGTACAGGCCCACGGTTTTCAAAATCCGTTTTGCCACCGGCACTTCCTGCATCGGATCGCCCGCCAGCGACACACGAATCGTATCTCCAATGCCCTCTAAAAGCAGGCTTCCGATGCCCACTGCGGACTTCACCGTGCCCATCGCGCAGGTGCCGGATTCCGTTACCCCCAAGTGCAGCGGATATGGTGTCTGTTCGGAAAGCATTCTGTATGCCTGCACCATCGTCGGCACATGGCTGTGTTTTACGGACAATACGATCTCACAAAAATTTTCTTCTTCCAAAATGCGGGCATGTCCCAATGCGCTTTCTACCAGCGCTTCGGCCGTAGGACCCCCATGTTTTATCAACAGATCCTTTTCCAGCGAGCCGGCATTTACCCCAATACGAATGGGCACACCGTGCTCTTTGGCCGCCGCCACCACTTCGCGCACCTTTTCTTTGCTGCCGATGTTGCCGGGGTTGATTCGCAGTTTATCAATTCCCGCTTCTATGCTACCCACTGCCAGCCTATAATCAAAATGAATGTCCGCCACAAGCGGCACATGCACTCTTTTTTTAATTTCGCCAATCGCTTTTACGCAGGCGCTGTCGTATACGCTCATCCGCACCAGTTCACAGCCGGCATTGGTCAATGCTTCAATTTGCGCGGCTGTGCTGTCCACATCACGCGTATCGGTATTTGTCATGCTTTGAATGCATACCGGCGCACCGCTGCCCAGCGCAATACCGCCCACTTGAACCTGTTTTGTTTTCACCTGCAACATCCCTTATCTGAAGAAAATATCCTTGATGGAAATCAAAATAATCAATCCAAACATCAGCGCAATGCCAATGGCGTTGACCAAGCCTTCCCGATCCGGATTCAGCCGTTTTCTGGCAACCAGCTCATAAAACACAAACAAGCATCGCCCACCGTCCAGCCCCGGGATGGGCAAAAGATTTGCAATGCCCAAATTCAGCGTGGTCATGGCAATCATCAACAGAATCGTCGGCATACCGCTTTGCAGCCCTACCGACATTTCGCGCACAAAGCCCACCGGGCCCACCAGTTCGCCCTCAGGCTTTGCCCCGCCAAACAGGCCGCCGATCAATTGGCCCAAAAACTCTATCATCATGCGTGTCATCTGCCAGGTAACCTGAAATCCCTTTTGTATACAGCCGAAAAACCCGACAGGCTGCATGTCGGCCTGTGCCTGCATGCCCACAACCTTTTGCCCGTCTATCTCCACTTTGGGAATGCTCAGTTGTTTCTTTTCGCCATTGCGCACAACGGTAATGTTCACAGTATCGCCCGCTTTGGCAATCAGCGTGGAGGGCGATTCAAACAGCAGCGGCTCTTGCCCCTCCACAGCATAAATTACATCCTCTACGCAAAGCCCCGCCTCCTCCGCTACGGATTCCGGCAAAATATTAACCACTTTATATTGCGGCATCCCGAAAAACCCGGCAAACAGGCTGCATAGTAAAATGCCTAAAAGCACATTGCTGGCCGGGCCTGCCAAAAAGATCATCAGCCGCTTTACCGGGCCGATGGCATAAAAGCTGCCGGGCGCCGGGCCTGTCAGGCTTTCCTCATCCGGCTCTTCTCCCAGAAATTTACAAAAGCCGCCCAGCGGAATCAAACGAACGGAATACAACGTCTCCTTCGGCTGCCAGGAAAACAGTTTGGGGCCGATATTGATGGAAAATTCCTCCACTTTCACGCCCATGGCACGGCCAACCAGCATATGTCCCAGCTCGTGGATGATAATCAACACACCCAATATCAAAATGGCAATGATATACGTCAAAAATACAAGCCTCTATTCTATATGGTTTCCACAAACAGGCGCGCCTGTCTGTCTATTTCCAAAATCTCATCCAAAGACGGTTCCTTGCCGCCGCAAAATTTTCCCATCGCCTTTTCGATGATTTCGGCAATCTCGTAAAAGCCGATCTTATGCGCCTGATAGCGCACCACGGCTGCTTCGTTTGCCGCGTTAAAGGCAATCGGGCTCATCCCGCCTTGGCGCCCTGCCTCATAGGCCAACGCCAAACAGGGAAACCGGTTTGTATCCGGCGCTTCAAAATGCAATTGCCCCAGCGAAAGAAAATCCACGGCTTTGGGGCCGTTGTCCAGCCTTTGCGGATAGCCCAGCGCCACCTGAATCGGCAATTTCATATCCGGCACGCCCATCTGCGCCAAAACAGAACGATCCTGATATTCCACCATGCTGTGCACAATGCTCTCCGGGTGCACAATCACTTCCACCTGCTCCACCGGCACATCAAACAGCCAGCGCGCTTCCAGCACCTCCAGCCCTTTATTGGCCAGTGTAGCACTGTCTATGGATATTTTTTGTCCCATGTTCCATTTCGGGTGTTTTAACGCCTGCTCCACCGTTGCTTTTTCAATTTCTTCCTTTTTCCAGGTACGAAACGGCCCGCCGGAACAGGTCAACAAAATCCGGCGGATTTTTTGATCTCTGTTTCCCTCCAAGCATTGGAAAATGGCGCTGTGTTCGCTATCCACAGGGTAAAGCCGCGCGTTGTATTTTTGCAGCAGCCGGGTGATGGCCGCCCCGCCGCACACAATGCTTTCCTTGTTTGCCACGCAGGTTTTCAGCCCGTGTATAATGCTTTCGCGCAACGGCGCAAAGCCGGGAAACCCCACAACGGAAATCAGGCTTGTGTCTGCCTTGGAGGCCAGCATGGCTTCCACATGCGCATTTTCTCCGCCAAACAGCTCACAATCCGTATGTATGATGTGTTTGGCCATTCTATACGTCTGCTCATCGGAAATGCCGACCGCCCTCGGATGAAACTCCTCTATTTGTTTTAACAACGAATCCAGGTTTTTATGCGCCGTCAGCGCGGCAATACGAAATTGTTCCGGATTTTCGCGCACCACATCCAGCGCCTGTGTGCCCACAGAGCCGGTGGACCCGATTAAAGCAATCTCTCTCATGCTCTTTCCTTTCGCAATCAGCCGGCCAGCAAAACCAGGCTGAAATAGCTGTATACCAGCGGTGCCACAAACAAAATGCTGTCCAGTCTGTCCATCACGCCGCCATGACCGGGAAATATTTTCCCGAAATCTTTAATGCCCACGTTGCGTTTCACCAGCGAAGCTGCCAAATCCCCTATCTGCCCCGCTATCGCCGCAAACAGCCCCAACAACGCCATGTGCCACATGCTTACCGCCGTACCCAGTGCCGGCTGTATCAAATATCCCACCAGCACGCTGCCCAGAATACCGCCGATGGTGCCGCCGATGGCGCCTTCTATCGTCTTTTTGGGGCTGATCTTCGGGCAAAGCTTGTGTTTTCCGAATAATAAGCCCGCAAAATACGCCATCATATCCGTCACGCAGGCACAAACCAGCGTCACAACCAGCGCCAGCCGGCCGGCCTCTCCGGGAAAAGTAAGCATCACGGGCAGCATAGACATCATCAAACACGGATAAAACAACGCAAAAAACGTATAGGCCGTGTTTTCCATTGTCAAATCCGCCCGCAGCACTTTGGTTACAAAGATCAAAATACCGGTCATCATCAACAGCGCCAAAATGCCTTTGATGCCAAAGAAATGGATGGCCACCGGCAGCAGCAGCACATAGAAAATAAGCGCGCTGCGCGAAAGATGAAGGCCCGCATGATGAAAGGCCTGCCAAACCTCATACACGGCCATAGCCAAAAACACATATAGCGTAATCTTCAGCGGCCAGCTGCCCAAATACAGCATTGTGCCCATCAGGGTTGCTAAGATCACCCCGATGATAAAGCGAGTTTTCAATCCCTATTTTCCTCCTATTGCGCCAAATCTTCTGTCTCTGGCCATATATTCACATAAACACTGCCAATACACCTGGTTTGTAAAATCCGGCCAATGGCAGTCTGTAAACACAAATTCCGTATACGCCAATTGCCACAGCATAAAGTTAGACAGGCGCTGTTCTCCACTGGTGCGGATCAGCAGATCCGGATCCGGCAGCGATGCGGTATACAGCTCTTTTTGTATGTCCGTTTCGCTGATTTTCTCCCAGGAAAGCACATTTTCGCCGGCCTTTTTGGCAATCTGCTGCACAGCCCGCACCAGCTCCGCCCTGGAGCCGTAATTCAGCGCGATATTCAATACCATCCCCGTATTGTTTTTTGTCAAATCCATCCCGCGATTTACTTCCATCACCGCTGTGGACGGCAATTTTTGATAATCCCCCATCACCACAAGGCGCACGTTGTTTCTGTGCAGCTCGTCAATCTCGCGGCGAATGTATTCCACCAGCAAAGAAAACAGGGTATCCACTTCCAGTTTGGGGCGTTTCCAGTTTTCCGTGGAAAACGCATACAGCGTCAGCACATCCAGCCCGATATCCGAACTGATGCGCACAATGTTTACCATGCGCTCCATGCCCGCTCTGTGCCCGGTTGTGCGCATTTTGCCCTGCTGTTTGGCCCATCGCCCGTTGCCGTCCATAATGATTGCCACATGCTTTGGCATCCTTGTTTCGTCTATTGTTTCAAACCCGGCCGGCAAAGGGCCTCTCATCTTTGCCATGATAATTTCTCCCTTTTGCAATTATTTCCCAAAAGACAAGCGTCCTTTGGGAAATAATCAAGCTTTTATTCTTTTACTTCCGTTACAAACCCACTTATCGTCAGCTGTACGCCCGTTTCGTCCCTGCGCACACGAACCACTCTGTTTCCCGTTTCCTGCAAGGATTTTTTTGGTTCTTCTGTCAAACAAACGGAGTATGGAATTCCTTTTTCACGCAGCTTTTGCTCCGCCACGCCGATTGGCAGCCCCAAAAGTTGTTTCATACTCAAACCTGCATGATCTCTTTTTCTTTTTCGGCAAACACAGCATCCACCTGCTTGATGTGCTCATCCGTTACCTTTTGCACCTGCTTTTCCAAATCTTTCACATCGTCTTCGGTAATCTCGTTGTTCTTTTTCATTTTTGCAATGCTGTCGTTTCCTTCACGGCGGATCGAACGAATCGCTACTTTGGCTTCCTCAGCCAGCTTACGCGCGGTTTTTACCAAATCTTTTCTGCGCTCTTCTGTCAATTCGGGGAACAGTAAACGAATGCATTTTCCGTCGTTAGACGGGTGGATCCCGATATCGCTTCCCATAATCGCCTTTTCCACTGCCTGTAGTTGGCTGGCATCCCACAGCGTGATCTGCAAAAGTCTGGGTTCCGGGGTGGAGATATTCGCCATCTGGTTGATCGGCGTGGGTGTTCCGAAATAATCCACCGTGATTCTATCCAAAACATGCGGATTTGCACGGCCAGCCTTCAAGCTACCCAATTCTTTTCTTAAAACCGCCATGGTTTTTTCCATCTTTTCGCTGATTGCAACGCTAATATCTTTTTCCATCTGAAAATTCCTCCTCTTTGTTTCTATTTTACCTATAAAGAATGCTTCGTGCAATAAAAACAATGACTTTTTCCCAATCAGTTTTTAACCGTGTCTTTTTTCCTTCTCTCGCAAAAGTTAAACCGGTATTTTAATCAACAAAATCAACGTACCTGCCACAATCAACAACAGCCCCAGCGCCGCTTTTTTGGATAAGCGCTCTTTAAACACGATAAACGAAAACACTATGGAAACCAAAATACTCAATTTATCAATCGGCACCACCACGCTGGCAAGCCCGTCGCGCAGCGCTTTATAATAGCAAAGCCAGGAGCCGCCCGTGGCAAGGCCGGAAAGGTAAATCATCCTCCTCTCCTTGTTGGGGATCTGTTTTACCAGGCGCTGCTTGTTTTTCAAAAACACAATGCCCCAGGCCATGCACAATACAACACCCGTCCGAATGGCTGCCCCCAGGTTGGATTCCACGCCCTCTATTCCGATTTTGCCCAAAATGGACGTAAGGCTGGCAAACACCGCAGAGAGAATCGCATAAAATATCCAGCCTCTGCCCTCTGTTTTGTGCTCCGTTTCCTTCTTTTCAATCATCAAAAATGTACCAAGGCCTATCAAACATACGGCGCACAGCTTAACCCAGGTTATCTTTTCGCCCAGCAGCAAAAATGCCAGCAATATGGTAAGCACCGTGCTGGATTTATCAATCGGCACTACCTTGTTGATATCCCCCAGCTGCAAGGCTTTGAAATAAAACAGCCAGGAAGCCCCTGTGGCAAGTCCGGATAAAATTAAAAAGAGCCATGTTTTGGCGTCAATGCCGTAAATCGTATGGGCAGAGCCGGTAATCCAGACCATCAGCCAGGAAAAAAGCAGCACGATAATGGTTCGTATTGCCGTTGCCACATCCGAATCTGTCTTTCTGATTCCGCATTTGGCCAAAATGGCTGTAATGCCGGCAAAAAACGCGGAGCCAAACGCAAATAATACCCACATACCCTTTCGCCTTGCTTTCCTTTTCATTCAAAATGCAATCAAAGACACGTTATTTCGCATCGCAAACAACTCTATTATGCTTTGCCCGTTTTTAGATTACAAGCTCTTCCGCGCTCTTTTCTCCGGCAGTGTTTTGTTTGCTTAACTCCACCGGTCAAGTTTTCTGCAAATCTTTTATTTTTTGGATACTCCGGAAAAACACAAGCCTTTTTCCTTTTGTGTTTACCCTGCCGGTTTGTTTTCCCCCTCATCAAGCCATATTTTCTTTATACAAAAAGTGCCGAAAAACCGGTTACGGCTTTTCGGCACTTTGGGTTTTTATTTAGCTTTTACAGCGTTTTCTGCTTGGTGCGGATCAATACATGCCGCCCATATCACCGGCGCCCGGCATCGGAGCCGCTTCTTTTACCGGGATATCGCAAACCAGGCTTTCGGTGGTCAACAGCATGGAAGCCACAGACGCCGCATTCTGCACAGCAGAACGGGAAACCTTGGTCGGGTTGATAATGCCGCGTTCCATCATGTCGCAATATTCATCATGCAAAGCATCGTAGCCGTAGCCGGTCTTGCCTTCGCGCAGGATGTTTTCGATGACAACAGAGCCTTCCACGCCGGCATTTTTGGAGATCTGGCGAATCGGTTCTTCCAAAGCGCGGGCTACCAGCATCATACCGGTCTTCATGTCGCCCTCTTCTTTGTCTGCCGCATCGCGAATTACTTTCACACAGCTCAACAGCTCCGTGCCGCCGCCCGGTACCATACCTTCTTCCACGCCGGCTCTGGTTGCTGCCAAAGCGTCTTCAATACGCATTTTGCTTTCTTTCATTTCCACTTCCGTGGCCGCACCAACCTGAATGACAGCTACGCCGCCGGCCAGTTTTGCCAGGCGTTCCTGCAATTTTTCACGGTCATAATCAGAGGTGGTTTCTTCAATCTGCGCTTTGATCGCATTGATGCGGGCTTTGATCTCTTCGCTGTCGCCGGCGCCTTCTACGATGGTGGTGTTGTCTTTATCCACAATCACCTGACGGGCCGTGCCCAGCATATCCATCGTGGTTTCTTTCAAATCCATACCCAGCTCTTCGGAAATCACGGTACCGCCGGTCAAAATGGCGATATCCTGCAGCATCGCTTTACGACGATCGCCGAAGCCCGGTGCTTTCACAGCCACCGCATTCAGCGTGCCGCGCATCTTGTTTACAATCAAGGTTGCCAGCGCTTCGCCTTCGATATCATCGGAGATGATCACCAGTTTGCGGCCGGCCTGCACCACTTTTTCCAAAATCGGCAGCAGATCCTGAATCATCGTTACTTTCTTATCGGTAATCAACAGCAGCGCGTTGTCCACAACCGCTTCCATCTTATCGGTATCGGTTACCATGTAGGCAGAAGCATAGCCGCGATCAAACTGCATACCTTCTACCACATTCAGCTCGGTCTTCATGGTCTTGCTTTCTTCTACGGTGATCACG
>ENA-ORSA01001524-ORSA01001524.1-human-gut-metagenome-genome-assembly--contig:-NODE-1524-length-18961-cov-3.635354_pt1 | contig 18961 bp, 20 predicted proteins | sample MGYA00242179_ERZ509142 | MGnify/ENA primary metagenome ERZ509142 (study PRJEB26280, sample SAMEA2338659) | human gut metagenome | biome: human gut; feature: human-associated habitat; material: faeces... | reverse complement strand
CGCGCCAAAGCCGGCTTCCGTAACCGTCACATCCGCCAGTTTTCTGGCCAGCTTTGTGGCCGCCACAGTATTGCAGCCATGCGCGATATTGGCAAACGGGCCGCCGTGCACCAGCGCCGGCGTGCCGCCCAAAGTCTGCACCAAATTGGGCTGCATCGCTTCTTTTAACAGCGCCGCCATGGCGCCTTCGGCATGCAGGTCATGCGCCGTTACCGGATGGTTTTCCACATCATAGCCCACAATCAGCTGCCCCAGACGATCGGTAAGATCTTCCAAATCGGAAGACAGGCACAGCGTTGCCATCACTTCGCTGGCCGCGGTAATATCAAACCCGTCCTCGCGGGGCACGCCGTCCTTGCTGCCGCCCAAGCCGCTTTGAATATTTCTCAGCTGACGGTCGTTCATATCCACGCAGCGTTTCCATGTCACCCGCTGAATCTTTTTTTCGTTCCCCTGGAAAATATGATTATCCACCATGGCAGCCAACAAATTGTTTGCCGCGCCGATGGCGTGCAGGTCGCCGGTAAAATGCAGGTTGATTTCGTCCATCGGAATCACCTGTGCATAGCCGCCACCCGTAGCGCCGCCCTTTACGCCGAACACCGGGCCCAGCGACGGCTCGCGAAGCGCCAGCATGGTGCGCACACCCTTTAGGTTCAGCCCGTCTGCCAAGCCGATGGATACCGTTGTTTTCCCTTCCCCGGCCGGCGTGGGCGTAATCGCGGTTACGAGCACCATCTTGCCCTCCGGCATTGCGCTTGTCCGTTTGATGGCCTCATAGGAAATCTTTGCTTTGTTTTTCCCGTAAAAGCATAAATCCTCCGGCTTTAAACCGGCCCTATCGGCAATTTCTTCCAGCGGCAAAGCGCTGTGTTCGCGTGCAATTTCCACATCCGACTTCATTTTGCCAGCTCCTTTTTATCGTTTTTTATTGAAAGAATTTTACTTTATCCATTGCTTTGGCCAAGGGATATCCCAGGCCCATGCAGGCAATGGCCTGTCCTACGCCTACGGTTAAAACCCCAAACAAATACGCCTGCTGCACAAAGATCTGCAAGACAATCGGCACAAGCAGTGCATTGGTGATCACCGGCATAGACAACGCCAACAGCCTGTTCTTTTTGGCAAAAACCGCCACGCCGGCCGTGCCGAGCAGCGTAGCCAACGTGCCCACCAGAATATCCAAAAGGCCAAAAGGGCTCCATAAAATATTGCTTAACAGGCATCCCAACGTCATCCCCGGCACAGCCCAGGGAGTGAAAAGCGCCAGCGCACACAGCGCTTCGGAAATGCGCACTTGAAAATCCCGAAAAGCGATTGGGGCAAACAGCCCGGTAGCCATTGTATACAGCGCAGCGATCATAGCGGCCAAAGCCAGCCCTTTTATGTTTCCCTTTTGTTTTTTCATCATTTCACGCTCCTATTCGCATTATACCATATCCGCTTGTCATATTATAGAATTCAAAATTTCTCCCAACATAACGCGGTCACTTATTATAGCCCATCCCGTTCAAAAAACAAACTCTTTTTTTGTTTGCTTTGCAAGATAAAATCTGCTGACCGAAACATCAAAAACGCGCCGTTTGCCCCTTGACAGATTGCATCTTTTCATTATAATAAGAATGCATGGAGATGAAATTCCCTTGTCCATGGGGCATTGGCACAGTTGGTAGTGCGCCTCGTTCGCATCGAGGAGGTCAGCGGTTCGACTCCGCTATGCTCCACCAAACGGCAATCCGAAATCGGGTTGCTTTTTTCTTTTCAAAACAAAATACGCGTGCTGTCATTCACGCTTTTTTAGAGCAAACCTGATTTTGTTCGTTTGTCTTATTCTTTATATGGTTTATATTCTCCCGGTTTCCCTCTCGAATTTGACAACGGCTTTCTCCTCTTTTATAACAGAAGTATAGCTTGCAATTTTTACAGGAGGAATCTTTCTATGCGTCATTACTTCCATCGAGCCGCCTGTGCCGTTTTGTGCCTTGCTGTGCTTTTGTGCGCAGGCTGCGGCGCGTCGCAAACGCCGTCTGCTTCGCAATCCTCGCCTTCTCCTACACAGGATACTGCCGAGGCGGAAGCCGAACTGCGCACCTATCTGCGCCAAACGCTCATTCCCAAATACGGTCTGCTTTCCGCCACGCCCATCCGCCGTGCCGGCACGCGTGTCAGTTTAACTGCCGAAGAACTGAGCGGCATGATCGGCGCACAGATTGCCGACCTGGATGCCGACGGCAATCCGGAATTGTTGACCTTTACCGCCCAAAGCGAACAAAAGGGCGACGTCTGCACCACCACCGTTTTTCTGGATGTCTATGCCTATACGCCGGAACAGGGCGTAGCCCGCGCCGATGGCCGTTCCTGGCAATCGAACAGTTTTTCCGTCTCCTATCAGGATATGCGCTCCAGCTTATTTACCTATACGCATAACGGCACGCTTTATATCGGCCTGCATACCTATTTCAACATGAACGATTCCATCGACATCTTATGGCTGTATACCTATCAAAACGGATCGCTGTCCTTTGTCAACGGCGCCAGCCTATGTATCGGCGGCGACGAATGGTTTTATCTGCACCAGGGGCAAACAGACCCTACCGATATGCTCGTTTCTCTTACGCCCAGCGAAAGCTGGAACGGCTGGTCCTGCACCCGCCAGGAGCACCGCGGCGATGATTATTCCCAAGCCAATGTAGATCGCTATCACGCCGCTGAAACCGAAGTACAGCAACAATATACAAAGCTTTTTGCTGATTATGGGCTGACGCGCTCTGTTACGGAGATTCAGGCGGGTGATCATTCCAGCGACACAAAACGCACCCTGTTGGATACCTACCAGGCCACGGAGGGTTCCATTCAGCTTGTCGGCGCGTTGGCTACGCCGGTCGGCTATGATACCGAAGCTTACCTTTTGCTCCAGGCCACCGACGGCACCGGCGAACTGGACGCCGCGCGCTGATCTGCAACCCCGGCAAACTGGCCTGTAACATTTGGGTTCAAGCCCTTATATTCTCTTCTGTCACAAAAAAATCCGTCGTAAAAATGTTACGGCGGATTTTTCTTTTGCATAAAGCCTTCCAACTTTTACCAGGTATATGGATTGTTTCCCCTCGCAAAATTCTTTCAAAGCATACCGGGCACAAATATGTTACAATAAACAGAGATTTATCGGGATATTGCCTATCCCGTGCGGGAGGTTTTTGAATGCACACCATCAATCTGCGCAGCGATACCGTAACACAGCCGACACAGGCCATGCGCGAAGCCATGTTTAGAGCCGAGGTTGGCGACGATGTCATGGGCGACGACCCGACCATCAACCGGCTGGAAGAAGAAGCCGCCGCTGTTTTGGGAAAAGAGGCCGCCCTGTTTGTGCCAAGCGGCACCATGGGCAACCAAGTCGCGCTGATGGCGCATACCCGGCGGGGCGATGCGGTGATCAGCGGCGACGGCTATCACATCGTTTCCAACGAAGCCGGCGGCCATGCCGTGATGAGCGCGGTTTGCGCCAATATTTTGCCCACCGTGGACGGGCAGCTGGATCCGGCCCAGGTGCAGGCCGCCATTATGGATGACAGCAACGTTCACATTCCGCAAACCGGGTTGATCAGCCTGGAAAACGCCACCTCCATGGGTACGGTTGTGCCGTTGGAGCGTATGCAGGCCCTCTATGATATTGCCCATGAGGCCGGCGTGCCCGTGCATTTGGATGGGGCGCGGCTGTTTAACGCCGCCACGGCCTTGCATGTGGATGTAAAGCAAATCACCCAGCGCTGCGATAGCGTGATGTGTTGCTTATCCAAAGGGCTCTGTGCGCCGGTAGGATCCATGGTAGCAGGGAGCAAAGAGTTTATCCATCGCGCGCGGCGGCATCGGAAAATGCTGGGCGGCGGCATGCGCCAGGCCGGTTTTTTGGCGGCAGCCGGGTTAATCGCTTTGCACGAAATGCCCAAGCGTTTATCGGAAGACCACGACAATGCAAAATATTTGGCCGACCAGCTGAGCCAAATCCCCGGGTTTGAAGTGGAATTAAACCATGTGGATATAGATATGGTGTTTTTCTCCACCACCCTGCCGGATGAAGTTTTGGATTTGTTCCCGGCCGCGTTTGTGCAAAACAACATCAACGCCAAAATTAAAAAAGGCGTTCCCTCCCGCTTTGTTACCCATTACGGCGTTACGCGCGAGGATCTGGATCTTGTGCTTTCTGTCATCAAAGACGTTCTCAAAAGCGCCTAAATTTTTTTATGAAAAAGCCGGTGTATCATTCACCGGCTTTTTATTTTGCTCCCTTGTTCCAAACAGATGCTTTTATTCGGTATAAAAAAGAGGAACTTTTCGTTCCTCTTTTTGCAAAGTCTTTTTATTTTGTCCACTTTTCATAAAAGCGTTTTTCTTCTTCAATGCAGGCCTGCAAAAATGCTTTGCTGTCCTTGCCGCAAAGGGAGGGCACCTGTTTATGCCAGGATTGCTCCAAAGCATCACGCTCTGCATAAAACTCCGCCGGCGGCTGGGCCTGCGCCATTTTGGCCACCCAGCGGTCATGCGTTTCCCAGGCTGCTTGGTCAAACAACGAATAGGCCTCCAGCGAAGCGGAATATTCGTCCAACACGTACGGCTTATACAGCGACAAGCAGGGCAACGCGCCGCCCGTAACATAGACAATCGTCTGTTTTTCCTGCAAATCCGCCGCCAAGCTGGCCGTAGATTGCGAGCCTTCCGAGGGGCCGGCATGCAGACACACGTTGCAGCTGCATTTTTCCGTAACAGGCAGGGTAAACCCTTCCCGATGGTTGCGCAGCGCTTTGAAAATCGTAGCGATGTCTCCGCCGTTGGCCAAAGCAGCTTGGCTTAAAGCGCGGCGCTCTCTGCCGCCAAACATCGGCTCCTGTTCGGGATGGGCAAAGGAATGGAAATCCACCCGTTCGCCGCTGTATGCATCCGCATCGTCGCCCAGAGAAATGCAGTTGGAAATGGCGGCCTTTTCCAGCTTTTTATACGCCCATTGTTTTCCGACCGTTTCCAACACATAGAGAGACTTCCTGTCCATAATCAAAAAGGCATTGTCATAAAACAGTTCGCTTTGATAGCCGCAGTTTCCGCCCTGACCGTATTGCTCCAGCAGCTCGATGATGGTTTCCATGGCGCCTTGGGCCGTTTCGCTCCGCTCCAGTCCCATACGCAAAAGGTCCATCCCGGTAAGCCCGGTATCCGCATACTGGTTTGTGGTAAACAGCGCTTCATTGCCGATGACCACGCCCTGGTCGTTTACCCCGATCTCCGCGCCCCACAGCCAGGTGGGCCGGCTGAGCAATGTGCCATGGGTATATTTGGCCTGATCCACCTCTATATAGGTGCATTTCACCTTTGCTTCCGTATGCGTTGCGGCCGGTCGCCATTCCGTGACTTGCGGCTCCTGCGGTTGGCGGTCGCTGTTTTTCCCAAAAAACGTGCCCGCTTTTTCAATCATTCCCATGGTATCACACATGTTTATTTTCCTCCTGTTCTATGGTTATCTCTTTGTGCTTTTCTTTTAGTATACGCAGATATGCTGCGCCTTTCAATCGCTTTCCAGCCCTTTCAAACGGCAAAGCGCCTCTTCTGTTTCTTTGGGCAGCTTTACATTTAACGACTCCATACACATATCCAGTTCCTGGATGGATTTTACGCCGATGATGGGAATGGTTTGAAACCCGTGATCCATCATCAAATAATGCAGCACAATGCTGTTGATCTGCGCGCCGGTTTGTTTTGCTGCATCTTTCAATATTTCCAAAATGGCCCTGTTTTGTGGGCAATCGTATTCGGTATAGTCCTGCTCTCTGAGCGGCATTTTGTTGGCCACGCGGTGAAAATATCCCCTGCCGTTGGCCCCGTATGCCATCACCGGAATCTTAGTCTGTCTATGGAATTTATACGCTTCGGCATCCATCACCGGGTTGTTTTTATTGCCGGAGGCCGCAGGCGCAAACACATTCAAACACCAGTTGATCTGATCTACCATAAATCCGGACAAGCCCTTTGCCTGCGCATAGGCGCGCGCCTGCTCCTGCCGTTCTACCCGCCAATTGCTGCATCCGTAGGCGCGAATCACACCCCGTTTTTTCTGCTCTTCCAGCGTTTCGAGGATTTCCTCTATTTCCACCTCTTCATTGTCGTGGTGCAGGGTGAAAATATCCAGGTAATCCGTGCCCAGGTTTTTTAAGGATAGCTCTATATCCTCAATGATATCCGCGCGATGCAGTCGCCTCGGCGTGCGCGGCGCCGTTGCCAGGCTGTTGGTCGGGCGAATCACTTTGCCGTTGCAGCCCTTTACGGACAGCACCATTTCATGCCGGCATTTGCGGTCTTTTAGCCAGCGGCCGATCATGTTTTGCGAAGAGGAACGCTCCCCTTCAAACCAGTCGCAATAAATCACGGCCGTATCCACAAAATTGCCGCCCAGTTCGCGAAGATGATCCAGCTGTTCTCTGGCCTGCGGCTCTTTTACGCTGCCCCCGTACGATCCGCCGCCCAAACAAATTGGGCTTACCTTTAGTTCCGTTTTGCCGAGTGTAATTCTTTCCAATCCGGTTCCCTCCCTTTTTAGTTTGTATAGATTTATTTGTCGATCCTTGGATTCATAAAACATGGAAAACAGTCGCTGTGATAGGAAAGCTAAAATGATTTGTTTTTTTTATTGTACTCAATGACAGTCTTTTTTACAATCATCTTGATAAAAAAGCGACCGGGGGTCGCTTTTTCTTTGCCTCTTTACATGGTGATGACAATTCGATAGGTATCCGGCAGTATGGCTTGTTTAAACGCTTTGTCGCCCTGTTCTTTGGGCACCAGTGCAGTGATCGCCGGTGCCATATCCACCAAACCCATTTCAATCAACCACGCCGCCATATACATATCCTGCTGGTCGCTGGATACCGTGCCCACAATTTCAATCTGGCTGCTGTGCACCTGCCCCATAGAAACCGGCACCGGCACATCCGGGTGCTGCGAACTGTATGCAACCACCTTGCCAAACGGCGCCAGCATGGCAAACGCCTGCTCCCAGGCAGCGTGTGCCGCGGTCGTATTGAATACCACCTGCGCGCCCCTGCCCTTGGAGGCCTTTTGCACATATGCTGCCGGGTCTTCGGCCGTGGGGTCAAACGCCAGATCCGCCCCGCAGACCAGCACTTTTTCACGGCGTGCCGGGTCCAACTCCGCAACGATGACATAAGCGCCGCGTTTTTTTGCCAACTGCGTATGCAATAAGCCCATAATTCCCGCGCCGATGATAACCACCACATCACCGATTTTAATATCAGCCTTGGTTACGCTGTGCAGGCAGCAAGCCAGCGGTTCGGTCAAGGCCGCATGGGCAAAGGGCACCTTTTCATCCACAACAACCACGCGATTTTTATTCACAGACACATATTCCGCCAGATAGCCCACCATGTTCATCACGCCGTCTTCGCGTTTGTACACGGCGTCCGCAATGCCCGCTTCGCACTGGCTGGCATGGCCGGTGCGGCAGTAATAGCATGTGCCGCAATAAGGATCGGTAGAGATGACATGATCGCCCACTTTGCAGTGTTTTACCCGCTCGCCTACCGCCACGACAACGCCGCTGGCCTCGTGCCCGGCGATGACCGGATAGCCGCCCACGTCCTTTTTGCCGAGATAAATCCGCTGTTCCATGGTGCAAAGCGCACAGGCTTTGATCTGAATCAAAACATCGTTTTCCCCCACCGTGGGCATGGGATATTCCCTCAGCTCCACTTTTTCAATGTCCGTAATGGTAACCGCTTTCATCTATACTTCCTCCTTAGGTTTTTATTTTTAATACTATTTAATACTATATTGAATCGTATTAAATGTCAATCTCATTTTTTAGTTTCTTTCCGCATTTCAGCTGAAATCCTATCCTATCATTTGACAAAACTAATACGAAACAATATAATATTCAAAACATAAAACGCAAAGGAATATACACTATGGCGCAAAACAAAATGCTGGAAACGGAATGCTATCTCCGTTATAAAAATCTGACCCGGTTTATCACAAAACACGAACGGCTCTATGATCAATGGGGCTTTCACCATAGCATTTCCTTTTCCTCTTTTATGGTGATGGAGCGGCTTTTACAATCGCCCGAGGGTGGGTTCCCTTCGGAAATTGCGGATCGGCTGTATCTGCCCCGGCAGACCATGAGCGGCATTTTGCGCAACCTGGAAAAGGCCGGGTATATCGAGCGCTCGTTTCACCCCAGCGATGGAAGGCGCAAGGTAATCCGTTTAACGCCCTCCGGAAAAGAGCATATAGAAGCCCTACTCTCCCAGCTTAATCAAGCGCAGATGCGCGCTTATCAAACGCTGACCGTCTCCGAGCAAAAGCAGCTCAATTATCTCATGGAGCGTTTAACCGACGGGCTGGAAGCGGAATTTCAAAAATAAAAAAACCGTCCGGCAGATTTTAACAGCCGGGCGGTTTCTTTTTCCCTTTGCATCTATGATATGATGAAGCAAACAGCCGATGATACAACTTTGACGCAAAAATGATGTACTTTTCAGAAGTAGGATATAAGGGGGCGCTTTGGATGATTAAAATTTTGATTGTAGAAGATGAAAAACCCATTTCTGAATTGATTCGATTAAACCTTGCGGACGTCGGGTATGCCTGCACCTGTGTTTATGACGGCGAACAGGCCGCCAATCTATTAGAACATGAATTGTTTGACTTAATCCTGCTGGATGTCATGCTGCCAAAGATCAGCGGCTTTGAATTGATGGAATACATCCGCCCGATGCAGATTCCCGTTATCTTTTTAACCGCCAAATCCTATGTAAACGACAAGGTAAAAGGATTAAAGCTGGGTGCCGAAGATTATATCGTAAAGCCTTTTGAAATTATCGAATTATTGGCCCGGGTGGAAACCGTGCTACGCCGGTATAACAAAACCAGCCAGCATCTGGGCGTATATGATATTTCAGTGGACACGCTGTCCCGCGTGGTTAAAAAGGGTGATAAGGTCGTAAATCTGACCATGAAAGAATACGATCTTCTGGTTCTGTTTTTGCAAAACCCAAACATCGCACTGTTTCGCGATCGCATTTATGAGCTTGTTTGGGGCGAACCGTATATGGGAGACAGCCGCACGGTGGATCTGCATGTGCAGCGCATGCGCAAAAAACTGGGATTGGAAGAAAAGATCGTTCCCGTTTATAAAATTGGGTATCGCCTGGAGGTAGATGGGTGAAGTTTTTTTGGAAACTTTATTTCAGCATTATGCTGGTTGTGATGGTTTGTCTGGATGTGGGCGGCTATGCGTTGATCCAGTCCGGCTTTCGCACGTCATTAAGCCGCGAAGTCGATTCCGTATATCAGGAAAATGAATTGTTATATCAGTCTTTAGAGCAGGACTGGGCGCCGTTTTTCTCCTATGACAACGTCTCCTCTATTGAAGACAGCGAGTTTCCCGCCTACAACGAAAAAATGGAAAAAGCGATAATCAGCGCCGCCGGCCGCATGTCTATCCAAAACGCCAACGGCAATATTCCTTTGCAAATCAGCCGGCAGGACGGCACCGTGCTGTATCGTGATGTGTATTTTGATCTCAACAGCTCGCTGTCCACCTCCCTGTCCGCCAAAGAAAAAGGCTATCGCATTGTGCAGATCGGCGATCGCTATTATATGCAGGCGGCCCGGTCCATCGAAGCGTACAACACCGTTTATTACGTTGAAAATTATCGTGAAATCACGGAATTGTTTTTAAACAAACAATCCCAATATCGCACGTTTTTATATCTGATGCTCATTTCGTTTTTCAGTTGCGCGCTGGCCATCTATTTTTTGGCGCGTTGGCTGATGCAGCCCATCCGCGCGCTCTCCAGAGCCACCAAGCAGCTGGCCAACGGCCATTACAGAGGGCCGGTATCCGTTTCCAGCAAGGATGAAATCGGCCTGTTGGCGGAGGATTTTAATACCATGAGCGCACAGCTTTTGCGTACCATGGAGGATTTGAAAGACGCGGCCACCCGGCAGGAAATGTTTGCCGGCAACTTTGCCCATGAGTTAAAGACGCCGCTGACCTCCATGATCGGCTACGCGGATATGCTTCGCTCCAAAAAACTGACGGAGGAACAGATGGTGCTGTTTGCCGATCAAATTGTGCATGACGGCAAGCGATTGGAACTGATGAGCATGAAATTGATGGATCTCATCGTGTTAAAGCGCCACAACCTGCCCTTGCAGCGCATTTCCTCCAAACAGTTTTTTCAATCCGTCTACCAAACCGTGCTGCCCGTGATGCGGCAAAACAACATCACGTTTGTTTCCAAATGCCAATATGCGGTTTTAACCATCGATCCGGATTTGATGAAAAGCGTATGCATCAATTTATTGGATAATGCGCGCAAGGCCATCGATGGCCCGGGGCACATTTCTCTGCTCGGCCGGCGCTGCGAAGGCGGCTATGAAATTTTGGTCATCGATGACGGCTGCGGCATGGAGCAAGAAGAATTGAGCAAAATTACAGAGGCCTTTTATATGGTGGATAAATCCCGTTCGCGCAAAAAAGGCGGCGCCGGGCTGGGGTTGGCTGTTTCGGCAGAGATCCTTCGCCTGCACGGCGGCACGCTGTCCTTTGTCAGCGAACCTGGACAGGGCACCTGCGCACGCATCTTTTTGAAAGGAGAAGGCGCCCATGAAAACGCTTAAAAAAACATTGCCGTTTGCTTTTGCAGTTGTTCTTCTTTTCGTTTCTGTTCTCGTGCCCATTCTGCTGTGCCGCATACAGGACGCCGCTCTGGTAGGGGTTGTGCATACTAATCCCGTGTCCACGGCCGCCATTCCCGCCGAGGGCCAGCCGCTGACCATGCCGGAAAAGATTGAATTGATCTGCCAGTACGGGCACATGGGTGCCAACATAGCGCTGAACCAACGCTATATATCTCCCAAACCGAACAAAACCGATTCCTCCGCAATCTCTTCTCCGTTTCTTTCCGACGAATGCAAAAAAAGTGTCATTGCAGAATTGCAAAAGCTGGTTTCCCTGGGCGCTTTCCCCTCCCAAATTCCGCTCAATCAAAACTGGTTTCATGCAGACAGCACCATCTACACCTATACGGATATGGATCATCCGGGCCGCACTGCCACCCTGCACGAAGTCTTTTTATATAGCTATGCCAATGAAACCAATTTCAGCATTGAGGTCTGGTTTGATGAAGAAACCTCGCAAATCTATCAATACAGCATTCTTTTGAATGGAAACAACATTCCGTTTTCTCCCCGCGAATCTTTTCATGCCTTTTCTCAATATTTGGGGCTGAATGAAGAGCAGGAAAAGCTGTACCTTGCCCTGGTACAGGAAAATGAACAGATCAGTATCCTTTTGCGCGCTCTGCAAAACAAATGATACAACTCTGATACAATTTTGCATCCAGTTTTATGCATCCCTTTTGTACGCTATCTGTGCAAAAGGGATTTTTATTTTGACAGAGAAAGGATGTTTTCCCATGCAAGCCCCCCGCCGTAGACTCACTCCCTCTCAACGCCGACAGTTAGAACGTTTGAAAAAACGTAGGCAAAGGCTTGTGTTGGGCATTCTTGGCGCGCTCTGTCTGTTCTCTTTTTGTATGGGACGCTGCTCTGCCGGTTGGGTAACGCTGGATGTGGTTTCCCCTTCCGCCGCCCCCGGCACGGTTTCCCAGTCCTCCCCAAAAAACAGCGGGCAAACCGATCCGCTTTTAACCCTGGTAAACGACCGCAATCCTGTGCCCTCCACTTGGACGGTGGATCCCGTAAAACTAAAACGCAGGCAATCTATCGACCGCCGCGCCTATACGGCGCTTCAGCAAATGATGGACGATGCCCGGGCCCAGGGCTTAAAGCCTGTCATCTGTTCTTCCTACCGCACCAATGCAAGGCAGCAGGAATTGTATACAAAAGAGGTGGAAAAATATCGCAACCAAGGCCTTAGCGAAAGCGAGGCCAAAGAAAAGGCTTCCGGCTGGGTGGCCATTCCGGGCACCAGCGAACATGAATTGGGCCTGGCGGTGGATATCGTCTCCGAAGATAATCAGAATCTGGATATCTCGCAGGAAGAAACCGACGAACAGCAATGGCTGATGAAAAACTGTTGGAAATACGGCTTTATCCTGCGCTATCCCACCAACAAAAACAACATTACCCATATCAATTACGAGCCGTGGCATTATCGTTATGTCGGCGTTACGGCCGCCAAGCAAATCATGCAAAACAACCTTTGCCTGGAGGAATATTTGAATCAAGTTTGATATCGGCAACACACTCTACCCATCTTATCTATCTCCGGCCGGTATCTAAAAAAGCCGTTGGCATAAACCAACGGCTTTTCTTTTCTGTTTTATTTTGTTTCCATCCCATATTGATAGGACACGCCAAGCCAACTTGTGAAAAGGCCGCCCGCCAACATAAGAAAGCCCAGGGCCGGCACGGCAAATGTAATGCCAAGGCCCCCCAACCCCAGCGATACCCCGCTGACAAGGCAGGCAAACGGGCGCCGCGTGGCAACAGGCTCTGCCGGCAACCCTTTGATTCTCGCAAATTTTGTATCTTTAATTGCGATCCATTTTTCCGTGCAATCCCGGCAAATTTTATCCTGCTTTGTTAAAATGCCCACAGAGATCATTTTTTCAAGCGTTTCCTCGCTGATCGGCCCTCCGGATGCCTTTGCGCCCAAATACATCCACATGGACGGCGTTTTCTCCAAGCACCCGTTCTTTTCTTCTTTATTTTCTTTAAACCATTCTTTTTTCAAAACACCGCATCCTCCTTGCTTTGCCAACCCGCGGTACAGGGAACATGATTGTTCCCTCATTTCATACTATACCACGCGTTTTCAAAAATGCAACGAGAGAATACAAAAAGCCGAAAAAATTTCGGCTTTTCTCTTTATTTTTCATACGGCGCTACCAAAACACGAACGCCCGCTTCTTCGATCTTTTTTATATATGCCGGGTCTACCCCTTCGCCGGTCACTAAATACGACACGCGGGACAGCTGTTCCACCGGTGCCAGGCACGCCCTGCCGATTTTGCTATGATCGCAAACGATAATCAATTCATCGCAGGCCTGAATCATCTTTTTCTTGATGGAAAGCGACTGTGGCTCTCTGGAGTCCGCATCCGTCAGCCCATATTCAACGGAAAGGCCGTCAATGCCCAAAATCGTTTTCTTCACCTTAAATTGGCTTAAAAACTCGTTGGCATATTCGCCCACCACAGATGCACTGTCTCGATAGACCATCCCGCCGGCCAGATAAATCACCGCGTCCGGAATTTTACAGAGCGTTTGCATCATGTAAAACGAATTTGTGATAATCGTCAGCCCTTGCTTTTCCGCCAGCTGCGGCGCTACATATTGCGTTGTGCTGCCGCCGTCGATCATCAAGGTATCTCCCGGCGCAATCAACGAGGCGGCATACTTTCCGATGGCCTGTTTTTCCGCCATGTTTTGCTGCATTCTGGTATGCAGCGGCAGATTATCCAGCTCCATCTCCGGCGCTGTTCGCCCGGCCGCTTCCGCTTTGAACACCGCGCCGCCGTGGGTTCTGCGCACCAGGCCCCGTTTTTCCAATTCCGCCAGATCTGTGCGCGCTGTGGATTTGCTGATTCCAAGCGAAGAAGCCAGATCGTTTACATAAACCGTTTTTTCCTGTTTTATCATCTGATAGATATAATCCAACCGTTCTTCCGGCAACATCTTATGTTCCATCCTCGCACACCGCCTTTTCTTATTGTTTATTGTAACATACTGCCAAGATTTTGCAAGAATTTTGGTTCTATTTCGCTCGTTTATCTATTTTTATTGATTTTTGCTGTTGGCATTTGTTGAATATTTGTTATTATGCTCTTGTTTCCTCATCATGCTGGTAAACATGAAACAAATCCTGGCCCATGCAGAACAACACCACTACGCCCTGGGTTGCATCAACACCCCCACGGTAGAGACCATTCGCGGGGTCATCGCCGCCGCGGAAGAATTGAACATCCCCGTAATTATAGACCATGCGGAGTCGCCTGATTCCATTGTGCCCATCGAGGTCATCGGCCCACAGATGGTAGCGCATGCCATGGCAGCCAATGTGCCCGTTTGTGTTCATCTGGATCATGGCACCAGCTACAGCTTTTTAATGCGCGCCATTCGCGTCGTCTATTCCTCCATCATGTACGATTGCAGCGCTTTGCCGTTTGAGGAAAATGTAAAACGCGAAAAGATTTCACCAAAACGCACATGATTTGAATATTACCGTGGAAGCGGGGCTGGCGTAATGGCATCCGCCGGCGAAGACAGCCATGGCGGAAAGGCGCTGACAAACGCCGAAATCCGTAAATACTTTACCGATCCGCAGCAGGCCGGCGAATTTGCCCGCGCCACCGGCGTGGATGCGCTGGCCGTTTGCTTTGGCACCATACACGGCATTTATGCCGAAGAACCTGTTTTGGATCTGGAGCGCGTAAAAGCCATTCGCGCCGCCATGCCGGCCGATTGCCGCATCGTTATGCACGGAGGCTCCGGCGTTGCGCCCAAAATACAGCAGGCGGGCATTGCCGCGGGCTGTTCTAAAATCAACTATTATTCCTATATGGCCAAAGCCACCACCAAACATGTGCAGGTCAAAATTGTAGAAACAAACGGTACCATTCCTTTCCATGAATTGTCCGAAGATGCCTGTCATTTCATCCAAAGCTACGCAAAAGACGTGTTGACGGTCTTTAAACACGGCTATTAAGCGTAAATTTCTCTATAAAAAAAGCGGCTTTTGGCCGCTTTTTTTGTTTAGTCCTTTTTCTTATGGTAGCCCTTTTCACCGTATGGCTGCAAAGTCTGCATCCATTTTTTCAACATCTGTTTCAATTCCCAGGATACATCCGTCTGTTCCTCAATCTCTTTTCCCTCCAAAACAGAATATTCAAATGCTTCCGGGCCCAGTTCGTTCCATTCCTTTTGCAGCGCCGCATTGGCAAAGCGCCCTGTTTCCAGCTGCCCTTTAAGGGTAAGCCATCGGCTTTTCAAATTGTTGCACGGGCCGATATATACCTTCCCGTTTTGCAAATTCTTTATCTGAAAGATCCCCATTTTGGGTTTCATCTGCTTGTAAGTAGCCAGCAGCTCTTTTCGTCTTTGTTTATCCATCTTTCGCTCCTGAATTTTAGTAATTTAGTAAATTAGTAGTTATTACTTTATCAGGATCGACGCTCCGTGTCAATGGGTTTCGGTTTTCCATCTGCCGTCCAGGCCGATGATTTCCACACGATACGGAATCTTTTTGCCGCTCTGTTCCAAGGCCGTCCGGATGATTCTGTCCATTCCGCCGCAGCACGGCACCTCCATGCGCACCAGCGTAATATCTTTGATGGCATTATTTTGGAAAATTGCGCTTAGTTTTCCCACATAATCCGCTTCGTCCAGCTTCGGGCAACCGATCAGCGTAATCCGCCCCTGCATAAACGCCGTGTGAAATTCTTTATGCGCATACGCCGTGCAGTCCGCCGCAATCAGCAAATGTGCATTTTGGAAAAACGGCGCATTTACCGGCGCCAATTGAATCTGTACCGGCCATTGCAACAGCTCGCTGTGTTCTGTGCCGCTCAGCCCGGAAGACGGCATAATGGGCTTGCCCTGCTGTCTTAGATTTTCATGTACTGCTTTTTCGTCATACGCCGCCGTCTCCCTCACTTCAAACGAAATAGCCTGCGTGGGGCAGGCGGGCAAACAATCGCCCAGGCCGTCGCAATAATCATCGCGTACCAGCGTGGCTTTTCCGTCTATCATTTGAATGGCGCCCTCGTGGCATGCCTGGGCACACAAGCCGCAGCCGTTGCACCGGTTTTGATCGATTTTTATAATTCTTCTTTTCATAAAAGATCTCTCCTTTGTATTTTCTGTGCCTATCGTACTATACTAGAAACAAACATTCCGTTGTAATTACAACAAAAGGAGTTTTTTATGGACGGAAAATTTTTACAAAGCATGCCGCTATTCAAAGGGATTCCCGCAGAGCAATTTCCCGCGCTGCTTTCCCGCCTGCATGCCGTAGAACGGCATTTTGCCGCCGGCGGCTATGTATTGCGCGCCGGTGATGCGCCCCGGTTCGGTCTTCTTCTCTCCGGCCGTGTGCATGTTGTCCAGGAAGATTTTTGGGGGCACCAAAGCATCATGGCGCAGCTCTCCCCCGGTGCCCTGTTTGGAGAATCCTTTGCTTTGGGCAGCGGTCAATCGCTCCCCGTTTCCGTCATTGCGCAGTCTTCGGTGCATGCGTTGTTTTTGGATCCTTCTCTGTTATGGCATGCCGATCGGCCCGGGCTTGCGCCGTATCCGCAGGTCACCGGCAATCTGGTGTACATTCTGGCGGAAAAAAACCGTTTGCTTACACAAAAAATTACACACGTCACCCAGCGCACGCTGCGCATGAAGCTTCTTTCCTATTTATCCGAACAGGCCCATTATGCTGCCAGCGCCGATTTTACCATCTCTTTTAATCGGCAGCAGCTGGCCGATTTTCTGTCCGTAGACCGCAGCGCCCTTTCCGCAGAGCTCGGCCGCATGCAAAAGGAAGGGCTGCTGTCTTTTCAAAAAAATCATTTTTCTCTTCATACGCAAGCCAATACATAATATATATTTCTGTAAAACATTTTAAATTTTATAGAAATTATTATATTTTAAAATGATATAGTAAAAATAAGTCATATAAATTTTCGAAGGAGAAACCATTATGAATCAAAGAACCAGAGCCTTACACGCGATGGACGGTTTGGAAATCGACCGCGTTCCCGTTTGTTTGTATCGTCATTTTCCCGAGCAGGATGAGGATAATTCCGTTAGTGCCTACGTCAAATGGGCTAAGGAAAGCCGGGTGGATATGCTGATTATCCAATGCGACGGCAACGACGGCTGCCCCATTGAAAACGTAACCGGCACCATTGAAGATTTTAAGGGGCTTTCCCCTGTAAAACGTACGGATCCGTTTATCGCCCAGCAGATAGACCGTGCCAAGCGCGTTTCCGATGCGCTGTCCGATGAAATTGCCGTTTTCGGCCTGCTGTATACGCCGTTTAACAACGTGCGCAAAAGCATGCGGCTGGATTTTAACGGCATGGATATGCTCAAAGCCTGGCGCGAACATAAGGATATTGTAAAAGATGCTGTTTCCTTTGCCCGGGACTGCAACGATCTTTTGATGGATGCGTATAAAAAGGAAACCGGCATTGAAGGCGTCATGCTTTCTTTCCGCCGCAACCATAAAACCTTCCAGTTTGATTTGGACGAATTTAACGCGGAAATGCTTCCGCTGGATGCGCAGCAGCTGACGCACGCCAATGAAAACTTCGATCATAACATTATGCACATCTGCGGGGATTTAGGCCCCAACGACCTTTCCATCTGGAAAGATCTGGATTACAAAACCGTAAACTGGGATCTGCATGTGGAAAAGGTGACAAGCCTGGCACAAGGGCGCACCTTCTTTAAGCCCGGCACCACCTTGATGGGTGGTTTTGACCATCATCAGGGCACACTTTTTTATACCGGCAGCAAAGAGGAAATCCAAGCCTATACCAAGGGCATGCTGGAATCCGCCGGCCAGCAAAACCTGGTGATCAGTTCGGATTGCAGCATTCATTATTCTCTGCCGTCCGAGCGCATCCATTGGGTCATCGAAGCTTTGGAACAATATGCCGAAGCCCATAAATAAGTGCATAAAAAAACACCTGCCAAGCAGGCGTTTTTTTATTATCTGAATCTGTTTTGTCCGCCCCGCGGCGCCGGGCCCATCCGATTGTCATACACGTTGGTTTGAAAGGTTCTGTCATGCATATGCTGCGGACGCACATGTGAGTTATATACCGTTACAAACTTCAGAGAATATATATCACATACCATAAACGGCCCGTTTGGTCCTTCCTGCAAAGTCATAAAATTGTTGCCCGCAGCGTATAAGATACCGCTTCGCTCCACCAGGCTGTTGGTGCCGATCAAAAATTCACACGTCACATAATACCCCAGGCTTTTTACCAGCACTTCGGAAAACGATTGCGTATAATACGCCTTGGTTGAGTTTGAGGCCGTGCCATCGCTTTGCACGCTTTTCATAATATCGTCTAACATCTGCGGATCCGTAGGTTCCATGTTTTTGCCCCCTTTTTATGTTTGTGCATACGCTTCCGTTGGGTTGTAAAAGCAGTGGTCTCCGATGCGCGTTACAAAATAGCCCACATCGCTTGGAAAATTTTGCCTGCAATTGGGGCTAAACGGGTTATAAAACCAAAGCGCTTGCCCTAATGTGAGCAATTTGTTGCCGGCCAGGGCCCAGTCCACAATGTCATAATGAATTTGCTCCGGGCTCATATTAAACAGGTTTTGCGGATTATACCGGCCCCGTTCGGTTTCTAAGGCGCAGGCAAATTGGCCGGGCTGAAAGATGATCTTCCTCAAATCCCCCTGCCCCACGCGCGCATATTCGCCCATGTTTGTGCGCACGCGGTTCATCACCACGTTTGCCACCGCCTTCATCCCGTTTTCCCCTTCGCCGCCCGCTTCGCACTGTATCAGGCGCGCAAACACTTCCCGATCCGATAACGGCATTGCCTCTCCCCCTCCTCCACAACATATGAAAAAAACGGCGTTTTATGAGACAAAATTCTGCCGTTTACAGCGCTCGCCCTTTTGAAAAGGTTGATAAACGCCCCGGCATGCGAGTATAATGAAATAAATTTAATAAAGGAGCGAAAAACAGTGTCTAGCTCATTCACCTTGCAAAAAGGGCAACATCTGCATTTCATCGGCATTGGCGGCTGCAGCATGAACGGCCTGGCGATGATCATGCATGAAAAAGGATATATCGTAACCGGTTCTGATCGTGTGGCTTCCGATTTTACCAAGCATTTGGAAAGTTTGGGCATTCGGGTCTATATCGGCCACGATGCCAGCCATATACAAGGAGCGGACG
>ENA-ORSA01001507-ORSA01001507.1-human-gut-metagenome-genome-assembly--contig:-NODE-1507-length-19135-cov-3.618029_pt1 | contig 19135 bp, 15 predicted proteins | sample MGYA00242179_ERZ509142 | MGnify/ENA primary metagenome ERZ509142 (study PRJEB26280, sample SAMEA2338659) | human gut metagenome | biome: human gut; feature: human-associated habitat; material: faeces... | reverse complement strand
TTTTCTATCAACGTGATGCCGCCTACCAATACGGCACAGATCAACGGAGCCAGGAAAGAGCCGGCTTCTGCAAGAGGCAATGCCAGCACTATCACTAACGGTTTTAAGGTAGACCAGTCGATGGTGTCGCCGATGCCGGCAAACGGACCCATCAAACCGGCTTTGATGCCAGTGATCGCTTCCACCGGGATCGGAGCACCCAAAGCGCGTTGCTCTTCCATGGCCAATACGATACCGTGTACCACGGAGCCCCAGATACCTTGGGTATTGAAGAACATCAGGTGGCGCGTTAACGCCGCGGACAATTCCTGTTCGTCATGGCCATACAGTTTTTTCAACACCGGGATAAACGCGGCGCAGAAAGCCAGAGACTGCAAACGAGCAAAGGAGTTGGAAGCTTCGCAATAGAAGTTCCAGCGGAGGGTCAGGTTTGTTACATCGCGCTTGGTAAGAAGTTTTTTCCCTTCTTCGTCTGCTTTTGCAGCGGCGGCGGAACCTTCGTCCACGGCTTCTTTTCCTTCCTTGGAAGAATCAAGAACCAGATAATACAGGAAGGCGATGAACAGACCCATCAGAGCCAGCGGTACGCCGGAAATGCCGGAATACTTGGCGAAGAAGAAGCCACCCAGGAAGAACGGTAAAAATTGCGGACGGCCAATTACGTTGATGGTCATCGCAAACCCGAGGGCCGGCAACAGTTTGCCCGTTGCGCCCAGAGCATTGGTGATCCAGGCAGGCAAATTGTTCATAAAAGTGCCGACGGCTTCGGCGCCAAAATGCAGAGCAAAGAACATCGGAATAGCAAAAATAAAGAACTTAATGATTTGCGGTAGCCAGAAAGCCATGAACAGGATTCCCTTAGTATTGCAGGTTTCCGCGTATTTGTCGGCGCGCTGTACAGGGTATACCATTACAATACGGCGAATGGTATTCAACTGTGCACATAAGAGGCTGACAGGCACTGCAATGGTAACGGCATGGGACACATCCAATCCACCTATCATCGTGACGGTACATCCGAAAATCGCTGCGGCGGATTCATCCCAAACCACGGTGCCGCCTGCACCTGTGAAAGCCAGGAACATGGGTTGAATTGCAGCGCCGATTTTCATGGCGGTGGGGACGTCCCCCAAGATAATGCCGGAAATCAGCGAAGCAACCAGAGGTCCTGCATATATGCCAGAGAGACTGTAGATAACTTCGAATCTAGATACCCAGTAATATAAGGCCAAAAGCAATGATTGAACGATGGTTAGTTCCATGAAGTACCTCCTTTACAGGAAAAATGAGTGTCGTTAAAATGCCTGGCGTCGCTGCTCAAATGAATCCCCCTTTCCGCTGGAGCAGAAACAGCTGTATGGATTAAACCGCTTGCCTACGGTTTGATTTTTCCCTACAGTCACTTATATGCGGGCAATGCGCAAACATGTGTGCATCTTGCCGAAAGTGACGTTCCTTGCCAAAAAAACGACGTGCTGTAAATCCGTATCAGGAAGTGCTATATTTAAAAATTAGATGCCCGTTAAAATCATCTCCAAGAATATAAAAACTTAAAAAATAATGAAATTACAGTAACCATAAAAGCGGTAAGATATAAAACTTATATATAATAACAATTATGTTTGTAGATATAATAACATATTTTGCTGAAAATACAAGAGATTTGCAGAAAGTTTTGTTATTTTTAAGAAAAATGTGCAAAAGTTATCCACAGTTTTTGAAAAAGCTTGTGGATACTGTGGAAAACCGGCCCAAAACCGCCGATTTTACGGGCTTTTTCCTTGTGGAAAACCGAAATGGATTGTTTTGGATAAAAAGAAAAACGCCTGTGCGGCGTTTTTGGGAATGTTAGAACGAACAAGAATTGAGGCAACTTTTATATTTGGGGATATAAGAAATTGTTGCCAAGTTTTCTGTAAGGATAATTGGGGTCTTGTGTTCTGTATCCAAAAGAATAATAAAATAACGTTGACTACTTGTCCAGTACTTACTTTTATTTATTTAAGTAAAGAGACTGTTTTCTACAAACAAACCTGTAACAAAAAAGCAGACCAACCGGTCTGCCTTTTTAATACGGATCAGCAATCAAAGTGTTTTGCTTTTTCAAAGTCCTCGCAGATCTGTTCAGACGGCGCGGGCGTAATGAGGGAAACCACCACGATAAACACGCAGGAGATCAAAAACGCCGGCAGCAATTCGTAAATGCCAAATACCCCGCCCAGAGGCTTTAGCAGCAGCTTCCAGATAAACACGCTGATGCCGCCGGCGAGCATGCCCGCCAAAGCGCCGGCCCGCGTTGTGCGCTTCCAAAACAGGGAGAAAAGCATGATAGGCCCAAACGTGGCGCCGAACCCTGCCCAGGCAAACGAAACAATGGTGAAGATGACGCTGTTTTCATCCAAGGCGATCAACACGCCAATCAGGCTGATGATCAGCAATGTAACGCGGGAAACCGTCATGATCTGTTTTTCCGAAGCATCCTTTTTCAAAATGCCCTGATAGATGTTTTTGGAAACGGCGGAGGCTGCGATCAGCAAATAGGAGTCCGAAGAGCTGATGGTCGCAGCCAAAATGCCCGCCATAGCAAGCCCGGCCAGCAGGGGCGGCAGCAGGTTGGTGGAAAGAATGATAAAGACGTTTTCCGCTTCGCTGGCGGTGCCCAAAGCGATGGGATACAGCGTGCGGCCCATCAACCCGATGAATACGGCGATGGAAAGGGAAATGACCACCCACACCGTGGCAATGCGGCGGGATTTAGTCAATTCGGAAGGTTTGCGAATTGCCATAAAGCGAAGCAGCACCTGCGGTACGCCAAAATAACCAAGCCCCCAGGAAAGCGCGGATAAGATGGTCAAAAAGCTGTAACCGGCCGCGGCACCGAACTGCGGCACACCCGCCACGGCCTGCTGCACGCCGTCCGTCACGGTGGGCTGTGCAATGCCGAAGAAATCGAAAAAGCCGGGGATGCTTTTGATGTTTTGCATGATGGCGTCAAAACCGCCGGCCGCGGAAACGCCGCAAATCAAAATCATCGTCAGCGCCACAATCATAACCGCACCCTGCATGAAATCCGAAACGCTTTCGGCCAAAAATCCACCCAAAAACGTATAGATGATGACAAACAACGCGCCGACGATCATCATGCTGTGGTAGGAAAAGCCGAACAGCGTGCTAAACAGCTTGCCGCACGTTACAAAACAGCTGGAAGCATAGACGGTGAAAAACACAAGAATAAAGACGGAGGCAATCCCCATAATTACCTTTTTGTTTTCACGAAAACGGTTGCTGAAAAAGTCCGGAATGGTGATGGCGTTGCCGGCCACGGCAGAATAGCGGCGCAAGCGCTTTGCAACCAGCAGCCAGTTGATATAGGTGCCGGCAGCCAGGCCGATGGCGGTCCAGGCGGCGTCTGCCAGGCCGCACCAATACGCTACGCCCGGCAGCCCCATCAACAGCCAGCCGCTCATATCCGAAGCCTCCGCGCTCATGGCGGCTACCCAGGGCCCCAGGCTGCGCCCGCCGATAAAGTAGTTTTCAGAATCCTGATTGGCCCGCTTTGCAAAAAACAAACCGATGCCAATGACCACCAACATATACAAGACCATGGTGATTAAGATCTGTATCGTGTTCCCTTGCATCATTTTCTCCCCTTACTAAAAACTGTAAATAAATAATATTTTACCATCAAAACGGAAAATGGGAAGAGAAAAATGAATTTTTTTTGTATTTTTTTAATTTATATACATTTCATATAAGAAAAAAGACCGTATGTTCAAAAACGGTCTCTTTCATCCGGTTGTTTATTCGGCGCAATGCTTGCGATGACCAAACCAGTGACGCCCGATCTTAAACGCATCGGCCATATAACGGGATTTGCCCCGGCTGAAATAGGTCACGTTTTCACAGCACAATACGCTCTCTCCATCCAAAACACGCTTGGCCAGGGTGCGGAAATGATCGCTCACCGCTCTCTTTTTATAATTTGGATTGTTGGTAGGGGTAAATTGCGAGCGCTGGTAGATCACGCCTTTGATGGTGTTCGGCCAGGCAGAGGGGTGTTTGACACGGTTTAGAATCACTTCGGCCACGGCCATTTGCCCCTTGTCGCTTTCGCTGCCGGCCTCCCAGAGCATAATGCGGGCCAGCTCTTCCACATCTTCCTGCGTATAGGAAATACCGGTGCGGCTTTTGGTTTTGGTTTGTGCGGCAGAGGTGTCCGCCGTCTTTTGCTCTTTGGCTTTTTTCTTTTTTTGTTTTTGCGTTGCCTTAGGCGCCGCTGTTTTTTTCGGCTTTTCGGTCGGCACGGGCGTTGGCGTTTGGCTGGGCGTGGGTTGTATGGTAGGGGAGGGGGGTTGCGTGGTTGCCGGTGTAGAAACCGCGTTTGCGGTCAAATCGGCAGGCAAGCCGGAGGAACCAAAGGAAATTATATGGGATAAAAGCTGCGTTATCATCAAAAAGGTTGCCAGCCACTTCATCGGATCACCTCATGCGCCGGTGCGCATCGTGCTTTCTCGGGGATTTGGCAGTATCGTATTTGCATAACTTCTTCCTTTCTTTTATAAGTGCAAACCAAAAGAATTATGGGTTTTGCACTGCTTTCTGTATGGCAGTATGCCCAGTAAACGCCTCTTTTAACACAATATTCATATTTTTGAAATGATTGACGATGTAAAATCGCGATTACTGATGAAAAAAAGAAAGTGTGAAAACGACCAATAAGTTTGCTTTTCCCTTAAAAAGGCCCGTGAAAGGAAAAATGGAATCGAAAAAGGGAAAAGTGAAAAAACATGAAAAATGAAATATTTCAGCCCGGTTTTGAAAAGAATAGAAAAGAAGGCAAAATAGAGAAAAAAGAAAGGGAAAACAGAAAAATTTTTTAAAAACAACAAAAGACCCCGCAGCAACAATCAGCGGGGCCCTGTGTGGCGCACCTAACAGGATTCGAACCTGTGGCCTACCGCTTAGGAGGCGGTCGCTCTATCCTACTGAGCTATAGGTGCAGGGGAAATAAAAACCGTAAAACATTGTACCCAAGCTGCGGACCGTTTGTCAACCGGAGCGGTCTTTTTTGAAAAAATGATGCATACATACGCCTAAGGGGGCAGGGCGATGAGGCAGAGAGTGTTTTTCAAAAACAGAGGCAAAGGGGCGTTTGCCGCAAAACGGAAAAAACGAAACCCGGGAAACCTGCGGCGCGCGCGGGAAAAAACAACGGGTTGGTCCAAAATGCAGCGCTGCGTTTTGGGACTCTTGGCGGCTTTTGCTTTGCTCTGTTGGCTATCCGGAGGGGAAGAGGACGGTTCTTTTTGGCCGTTGGATCTTGTGGCTCCCAAAGGGAACAAAGGAGAAAGCGGCGAAATGATCCAAGTGCTGCATGTGGCGGACGGCAACAAGATCAAACACATGCCGATAGAAGAGTATATTGCGGGCGTTGTTTCCGCTGAAATGCCGATCGGCTACGAATTGGAAGCGTTGAAAGCCCAAGCTGTGGCGGCCCGTACGTATACTTATGATAAAATGCTGGGCAACGGCTGCAACCGGAGCGAAGCGGTGATTTGCACCAGCAGCGGCCATTGCCAGGCCTTTTGCGATGAACAGGGGCGCCGCAAAAAATGGGGTTCGTCGTTTGAAAAAAACGAAGCAAAATTGCAAAAAGCCATTCGCGAAACCAAAGGACAGGTTTTGGAATATGACGGCGCACCCATTGTGGCGCTGTTTCATTCCACCTCCGGCGGGCATACGGAGGATGTGGAAAACGTGTATAAAAGAGCGCTGCCGTATTTGCGCGGCGTAGACAGCCCGGGCGAAGAATCCGCACCGCGCTACCAACGCACCACAACGGTATCCAATAAAGAATTTGTGGAAAAGATAAAACAGGAAAACGAAAAAGCCGAGCTTTCTGAAAAAAACCTGAAGGACCAAATAAAAAATATAGAGCGGACAAACGCCGGCCGGGTACAGAGCGTGGAAATCGGAAAAATAAAATTTACCGGCAAACAAATTCGCATGATTTTTAAATTGGATTCCACCTTTTTTACCTTTGATTTTGAAGACAATCAAGTGAAGATTACCACCAAAGGATACGGGCACGGCGTGGGGATGAGCCAGGTGGGTGCCAACGCCATGGCCAAGGAAGGCAAATCATACGAAGAAATTTTAAAACATTATTATACAGGGGTAACATTGGCACAAATGGAAAAGCCTTGAAAAACAAATCCGTGTGTATATGCTTGCTTTGACGCGGCAACAATAGCGTTAAAGGAGGAATGAACATGGATAACCGAAATTTTAGACGCAACGACAGAGGCCCCATTCGCCAACGCTCGGCGCTGGCCGCATTTGTGGATAAAAATGGGATTTATCTGGTGATGTTGGTATGTTTGGCCCTGATCGGGGTGACCGCGTATTTTACCCTGGGAACCGGGCAGGACACCGCATCTCAGCCAACGCCAAGCGCCACCCAACAGGCACAGGCTGCCAACCAGAACAACGGCACTACCCTGCAGGACGAAATGAACAGATTGCAGCAGGTGGCAAACGCCACGTCCTCGCCCACAACCGCGCCGTCTGCTAAAACAACGGCAAAGCCGGAAGCAACGCCGAAAGTGAAACAAACGGTGGTAGCCGTAAAGCCGGTAATGCCGGTAAAAGGGGATCTTTTAAGGCCGTTTAGCGATAAGGACCCGGTGTATTTTCAAACGCTGAACGCATGGATGATCCATAAAGCGGCGGACATTAAAGCGGAAGAGGGCACGGCCGTGGTTGCCATGATGGACGGCACGGTGGAATCCGTTTCAAACGAAGCGGAAACAGGATACACGATTGTCATTCAGCATGCAGGTGATGTGAAAAGCACCTACGGAAACTTACAGACCCCGGACGGCATTAAAAAGGGACAAAAGGTGAAACAGGGCGAAAAGATCGGCACGGTGGGTAAAAGCGCCGGCAACACCGCCAACGACCCAACGCATCTGCACTTTGCCGTCAGCGTAAAAGGCGTGGCCAAAGACCCCATTCAATATGTAAAAGGGAAATAAAGCAGGATCTCCTGCTTTTTTCTTTTGGCCGCCGCTGTATGCTGTGCCCAAATGTTTAACTTGCAATGCCGTGCCGGATGACTTATCATTATATCTTGAAAAGAGAGAATAGGACGGTGGTTGGGGCCCATGAAATTTTTGGGAACGCATATTTCTGTATGGATCGGTGTGCTGGGGTTGCTGGTATATTCCATCAATATCATAGTGGTAAATCACTATATTAAAGTGAAAGCATATCAAATTCAGGAACAAAAAAAGCAGGAGCGGCGCAGAAGCAGCGAAAACCGCAGCGCAAAGACAAAAGCGGACGAGCGGCTGATGAAAGAAGTGCCGAAATTGAAATGGACATTGCCGGTGGGGGTGATTTCCTTATTGGTGGCCATCTTCGGGTTCGGCTGGGAAATCTTGCGGTTGATCGGCGTATTATAAGAAAAAGAAAAGCAGGCATTGCCTGCTTTTTGTTTTGCGTTTTGCTTAAAGGAAAAAGATAAATGTGATATAACTATACATAGCCCACGGCGAACGCATGTATAAGCTTTATCCGAAAGGAGCAGCCGAATGTCTCAAGTGACAAAACGTGCCTTAGAGCAATCATTAAAAAATCTTCTGTTGAAAAAACCGCTGACCAAAATCACCGTAAGAGACATCGCGGAGGACTGCGGAATCAACCGCATGACCTTTTACTATCATTTTAAGGATATTTATGATTTGGTGGAATGGTCCTGTCTGGAGGATGCAAAGCGCGCCCTGGACGAGAAAAAGACCTATGAAACCTGGCAGCAGGGATTTTTGCAGATCTTTGAGGCTGTCTTGGAAAACAAGCCGTTTATTTTAAATGTTTACCGCTGTGTGCACAGAGAGCAGGTTGAAAAATATTTGCAGCCGCTGGTGGATAGGCTGCTGATCGGCGTTATTGAAGAGGAATCAAAGGGCATGACGATCAGGGATGAGGATAAATGGTTCATCGCCCAAATCTATGCGTATGTATTTATCGGCATTATGCTGGATTGGATAAAAGACGATATGCAAAAAGAGCCGAAGGAAATCGTTGAAAGGCTGGCCAAAATGATGAAAGGTTCCATGGCGGCGGCGCTTTCCAAATTTAAATTATAATTTTATCAAACCCCGGGATTTGATAAAATTTCTTACACTTTTTCGCTCCGTGATAAAATCTTTATCACGGAGTTTTTTCTGTTTATAGTAAAAAAATGCGTGCAGGGTAAAATGAAACTGTAAAGAAAAGCCGCTCCTCAAACAAATCCAAGCCCAAACCGGGCGGCTGAAAAACTGGAGGTTTTTAATATGTATTACGCTGCAGGAACCTATGAAGCTTTCGCTCATCCCGAAAAACCGAAAGATGTTGATAAAAAATCCGCCTATATCATCGGCACCGGCCTTGCCGGGCTGACGGCTGCGTTTTATCTTGTCCGCGACGGACAGATGAAAGGCGAACACATTCATCTGCTTGAAAAATTGGAACTGGCCGGCGGCAGCTGCGACGGCCGCAAAGACGTTACCAAGGGCTTTTTCATGAGAGGCGGCCGCGAAATGGACAACCATTTTGAAGTCATGTGGGATACTTTCCGCGATGTGCCGTCCATTGAAACGCCCGGCGTTTCGGTGTTGGATGAATACTATTGGCTCAATAAGCACGACCCGAACTATTCCCTTTGCCGTGCAACCGTAAACCGCGGCGAGGACGCCCATACGGACAGAAAGTTTGAGCTGGATAAAGATTCGGCTATGGCGCTGTCCAAATTGTTTTTAACGCCGGAAAAAGATCTGGAGGATAAAAAGATTTCCGATGTGCTGCCCGATTCTTTCTGGAAGACAAACTTCTGGCTGTATTGGCAGACCATGTTCGCGTTCCAGCGTTGGTCCAGCGCGCTTGAGATGAAACGTTATCTCTGCCGCTATGTACACCATATCGACGGCCTGCCCGATTTCAGCGCGCTGCGCTTTACCAAGTACAATCAGTATGAAAGCATGATTTTGCCGCTTGTAAAATATCTTGAAGCGCACGGCGTGCAAATCGAATACGGCATGGATGTGAAAAACGTCATCATCGAAACCGAAGGCGATAAGAAAGTGGCAAAGCAGATTGTCTATGTCAAAGACGGCAAGGAACAGACCATAGATTTAATTGAGGACGACCTTGTCTTTATCACCAACGGCTGCTGCACCGATACCTCCTGCTATGGCGACCAAACCCATGCGCCGGACCTTTCCAATGTGAAAAACGGATTCGGCGAATCGTGGGATATGTGGAAAGCCATTGCCGCACAGGCCGAGCACGGCGAATTCGGGAACCCGGATAATTTTTGCAGCGATGTGGACGCAACAAACTGGATGAGCGCCACGGTAGCCACCTCCGATGAGGAGATCATCCGGCATATTATGAATATCTGTAAGCGGGATCCCCGCTCCGGCAAGGTGACCACCGGCGGCATCGTCACCGTTAAAGACAGCACGGATCATTGGTATCTTTCCTGGACGATCAACCGCCAGCCCCAGTTTAAAGCGCAGGATAAAAACATGGTGCTTGTGTGGCTGTATTCTTTGAACACGAACAAAGAAGGCAACTATGTGAAAAAAGCCATGCGGGACTGCACCGGCGAGGAGGTCTGCCGCGAATGGCTGTATCATATCGGCGTGCCCACCGAGAAAATTGACGACCTTGCCAAAAACGCCTGCAACACTACGACCTGTTTTATGCCGTATATCAACGCGTTCTTCCAGCCGAGAAAACAATCCGACCGCCCGAAGGTCGTGCCGGATGGCGCGGTAAACTTTGCCTTCATCGGCCAGTTTGCAGAAACGCCCCGGGACACCATTTTCACCACCGAATACTCCATGCGTACCGGGATGGAATCGGTTTACACGCTGCTGGATATCGACCGCGCTGTGCCGGAGGTTTGGGGAAGCAAATACGACGTGCGTGAACTGCTGCGCGCCTGCTACTACGCCATCGATAAAAAACCGATCAGCGAAGCGCCGCTCTCCTTTGCGGAAAAGGAAATGCTGAAAATTGCCATTAAAAAGGTCAAGGGAACAGATATTGAGCTTTTGCTCAAGGAAAGCGGGCTGATTAAATAAGCGCCGGTAAAAAACAACAGAGAGAAAGCCGACAAAACAAAAATCCTCCGTACTCGCGGAGGATTTTTTCTGTTTGGGCTGCGTTTGCCGCGCAAGAAAAATTCTATCTTGCCCCCTCGTGGTTGGCATGATAGTCATGGATGATCTTTTCATATTCTGCATACACATGATCCACAATCATATCCCAGGTCTTGGCCAATGTTTTTTGTGCATGGCGGCCGATTTCCGCTGCTTTTTCCGGCTGCCGGAGGCATTCTAGCATGGTGTCGCGCAGGCTTTCGGTGTTGTTTTCGCATAAAAAGCCGTTTATGCGGTCTTCTACCCCCTGCGCGGCGGTGCTGTTGCGCACCAGAATCGAGGGCGTGCCCATGGCCGAGGCTTCACGCACCACCAGCGGCGCGTTATCATACACAGAGGGGAAGACAAACGCTGTGGCCCGCAAATACAGATAGGAAAGAAGCGAGCGATCCTGAATGGTGCCCAGCAGGGAAACCTGCTCGCTAAGTCCCTCGTGGCTGTCGATAAAGGCCTGCATTTCACGTGCAGCATAGCCGGTGCCCACAAAGACAAGACGAAAATCAGGCTCGAGAAAGCGCAGCTGTTCGGCGGCTTCCAAAATCATGCGTACATTTTTTTGCCAGATGTGCTGCCCTACAAACACAAACAGCGGCTGATCCGGGCGCAGATGGCAAAGCGCCTCCGCTTTTTCAAGCGCGGCGGGAATGTCCTCCGGCAGGGAAAGGTCCGTGCCGTTTGGCACAACGGTAATCGGCCCGTCAAAGCCGTATTCGCGCAGCGTTTCCACCGTGGAATCGCTGACGGTCCAAACACTGTCGCATTTTTTAAAAAATTTGATGACCAGATTAACTCCGGCCCAGGCAAGGCGTTCGTTATGAAAATATTGCAGAAAATCATCATAAAATTTGCTGTGAAACGTGCCGACCAGGGGAATGTTTTGCTTTTTGGCAACGCGCAGCGCTTCGGAGCCCGAAGAAAAAGGCGAATGGGAATGCACCAGATCAAATTGCATTTGATTGAGATGCTTGCGATAGCGCCCATCCAGCGCCGGAAAGCCGAAACGATACGGCTTTCTGCCCGGAATGGGGATGGAAAGATAGGACTGCACATCAAACGGATCCGGATTGACAAAGCTTTTGGTGTTGGGCGCGTACACCACGCACTTTCCGTATTTTTCATTCAGCCAATAGGCATAGTTGCGCACGACGGAAACAACGCCGTCTGTTACGGGTAAATAACTGTCGATAAATTGTCCGATGGTCAAAGGCGTTTGCATGCCAATTCCTCCCCACCACAATGAATTAAGATGGTATTCAAAAGGCAGAAGTTTATGTCATATAAAAATAACGCATTTCCTATATGATAGGAAAAAGACAGATGCTGCAAAGTGTAAAAGATACGGCTTATTTGGCAAAGGAAAACTTTTTTGCCAAAAGCCGCGCGATTTCCAAATCTTCCGGCGTGGTGATCTTTATATTGCTCTTGGAACCAAGCACCAGATGCACCGGTTGCCCCAATTGCAAAACCAACGTGCAGTCATCCGTTACCGGCGGCGGATCTTGGGCCGCTTCATAGGCTTTATGCGCCCGGTCGATCACGGAAAAGCGGAAAGACTGCGGCGTTTGCCCCAAAAACAGGGTTTCCCGCGGCGGTATGGCGGATAAACAGCGGCCATCCGGGCTTTGCACGATGGTATCCTGCGTGGGAAACGCCGTATATACCGCGCCGTACCGGCGGGCGGCCTGAATATTTTCTTCAATGATGCGCTGCGTAACAAAAGGGCGCACGGCATCGTGAATTAAAAGGATGTCTTCCGGCTTACAATCGGGAGAGACGGCCAATAGCGCATTTTTGGAGGTAAGCCTGCGGTCCGCTCCGGCGGACGCAAAATATTTTACCTTGGAAAGGCTGTATTGCCGAATGTATTCCTGCACCAGGGACAGGTAGGCCGGCGCGCAGGCAAGGCAAATGGCATCTATGGCATCGCATGCTTGAAACGCGCGCAGAGAGTGTACCACAATGGGCACCCCCTCCAACGGCAGATATTGTTTTGGCGTGGCCTGGTTCATGCGCGTGCCCGAACCACCGGCCAAAATCAAAGCATAATTCAAACCCATACAGCTCCTATCTCATTCGACTGGACCAGGAATAAATAGAGATATATAAAACATATTATAGCAGGGAAAATGTACTGAAAGCAAAAAAACCTGTGATTTTGAAGAAAACATAGCTTCAATCAAGATGGGGAAAACGGTTTTTTTGGATTTTTGGTGGCTTTTTTAGGGACATGTGATATAATCTATCCGCAAAAAACACATTTTTGGTTCCTTTGAGCCAAAGAGGAGGCTGTAATGATGAAAAAGCTGATCGGCATTGCCTTGGCAATTTGCATGGTTGTGCCGTTTGCAGCGGGGTGCGGGAAAAAAGACGAACAACCGCAGACAACCACAACCCCGGCGCCGACGGTGGAACAGACCGGGCGGGATCCGTTGAACGGAAGCGAAACCATTTCCGACTATAAACCCGTGATTTCCATGATAGATAACAGCGCAGCGGCGCGCCCGCAGCGGGGCATTCAGGCGGCAGACATCGTGTATGAATGCGAAGTGGAAGGCGGCATCACGCGCTTGATGGGCGTTTGGAACAGCAACATTCCGGACATCATCGGACCGGTGCGCAGCGCACGTCAGTATTTTGCGGCGCTTGCTTCGGAATATGACACGGTTTACTGCCATTTCGGGGGCCCGCACGAATCCGGCGATAAGCTGAATGTATACGACTATATGGAAAAGCACAACCTGTTTCAGGCACGCTGCGACGGGCTGAGCGATACCAACGCCTATTTTAGAGACAGCAAGCGCAAAGCGCCGCACAATGCGTATCTCTATACCGAAAAAGCCTTGGAAAAGGTAACCTATACGCCCACGCCGCGCGTGTTCCATTTTGACCCCAGCGTGGCGCTTGGGAACACGGCGGAAACCGTTTCTCTTAAATTCGGCGGGCAGATTGTTTACACCTACGACAGCGAAACCAAAACGTATAAGCGCTCTGTGGCGGGCAAAGAACATAAGGACGCGGATACCGGAAAAGTTGTAGAAGTGAAAAACCTGATCTTCCAGTTTGCCAACTATCACACGGAAAACGTGAAAGGCCAGCTGGCGGATTTGGCAGGAAAATCCGGCAAGATGGTGTATATGATCGAAGGTAAATACGCAGAGGGCACCTGGAGCAAGGAAAGCGAAAAGGCGCCGACCGTGTATAAGGATGCAAACGGAAACGAAATCGTATTGCAGCCGGGCAACACCTGGATTCATGTTGTGCCGACGGGTACGGACCTTACGGTGAAATAAACGCAGAAAAACAAAAGCCATGTCCGAAACGGGCATGGTTTTTTGTTTTGCAGAAAAAGGAGAAAGAGAAGACTTTCTTTGCCCGGCCTTTTCATAAAACAGGGTGTTTACGGCATAGTGTGGAGGGATAAACGAAAAATATTGTTCTTTTGTTTTGTATAAAAAAGTGTATTTTAACAAGGATAAAACAGAGGGCAAACCGCGGAAAAACCAAGTAGCATGCAGGATTTGACCTGTTGCGCATAGGTGCGATATAATAGATTAATTCATAAGATCAAAGAATGATAAAGCCCGTTTTTGTTTTTTTATGCACATCCTTTCTTTGTTTTTATCCTTTAGGAGGGCCATTGTGATGACCTATGACGATTATATGAAAAAGAATTTGGCGGAGCTTCGTAAGCTTGCCGCTGCCATGGGGGTAAAAGAGGTATACAGTTTCCGCAAAGCAGAGCTTGTGGAACAAATGATGAAATGCCCGGTTTTGTTGGAAACCCTGCCGGAAGAGCAGCCCGCTGCGCCGGCAAAGCGCAGGGGAAGGCCGCCCAAAGCCAAAACGGAAGCGTGCGCAGCGCCGGACGGCTTGACGGAAGAGGAGAGCTGCGATAAGGCGGAGGAAATTTTGCCAAAGAAGGAAGAAGCCGTGCACAATCGTCAGGAGGAACGGAATGAACGCCCGGTCTATCAAAAGGGAAATTGCTTTGGCATGAAACGCCCGCATAAGCGCTCCAGCGTGATGAGATACCAAAGCGCGGATAACCCGGTGGACAGCGCCATTCAGGAGATGCTGGATTCCGGGGACTGCGGATACTGCGAGGGCGTATTGGAAATTTTGCCGGACGGCTATGGCTTTATCCGGCCAATCAACCCTGTGGCGGGGCAGCGCGATGTGTATGTTTCCATCGCGCAGATTCGCAAATTCAATCTGGCCACGGGCGATCATATCAAGGGCAGAACAAGGCCGGCCGGGCCGGACGGCGACCAAAGGCTTGCGTTGTTGTATATAGATTTAATCAACGAGGAACCGCCGTATAAAGCGGCGGCGCGCATTCCCTTTGATGAATTGACGCCCATTTCCCCGAACGAACGCATGACGCTGGAAAACGAGCAGCAGAAAAAAGCGCTGGTACTCCGCATTATAGATTTGGTCTGCCCCATCGGCAAAGGGCAAAGGGGGCTGATCGTGGCGCCGCCGCGCACGGGGAAAACCTCTATTTTAAGGGAAATTGCCAATGCCATTACCATCAACCATCCGGAAGTTTCGCTGATGATGCTGTTGATTGACGAGCGTCCGGAAGAAGTTACGGAAATGCAGCGCAGTATTCAAGGCGAAGTGATTTATTCCACGTTTGACGAAATGCCGGAACATCATACGCGTGTATCGGAAATGGTACTGGAGCGCGCGCAGCGCCTGGTGGAACAGGGCCGGGATGTTGTGGTGCTGCTGGACAGCATAACAAGGCTGGCAAGGGCGTATAACATGACGATCACGCCGACGGGCCGCTCGCTCTCCGGTGGGTTGGATCCGGGCGCGCTGTTTAAACCCAAACGCTTTTTCGGCGCCGCCAGAAACATTGAAGAGGGCGGAAGCCTGACCATCATTGCCACAGCGCTGGTGGAAACCGGCTCCAGGATGGACGAAATTATCTTTGAAGAATTTAAAGGCACGGGCAATATGGAGTTGCAGCTGGACCGCAATTTGAGCGAGCGCGGCATTTTCCCGGCGGTAAACATTTTCAAAAGCGGCACACGGCAGGAGCGGCGCTTGTTAAACGACGAGGAATACAACGCGTCGTTTAATGTAAGAAAATTTATGGCCAACGGCAATGTGGTGGAAAACACGGAGCATTTGCTGGAGATGATGCGCAAAACCACCGACAACGTGCGCTTTATCAAGGCCATGGAGGAATATGCGCGGATCTGTAAAAAGGAAGGGTTTGCAGCGCCGCGGCAGGATAACAGGCGCTGAAAAGCGGCCGAAAAAGGGGAAACACGGCGGCAGGGAAAATGCGGGTGTGTTTTAGGGCGGAGAAAAAATAAAATACGGATCCCCCGGCCCGGCATTGCTCAAAGCTAAAACGCAGGGGGCCAGAAAGAGAAAAACGAGAAAAAAGGCGGAAAAAGCGGTTCTTTTTGCAAAAGTTTTGAAACAACGCTTGTATTTTTGAAATAGGACTGCTATAATAACCTTTGCTATTCTATGGAGAAGAGGTGGAAGCATTGAAGGAGAATATTCACCCGCAGTATGGTGAGTGCCAGGTAAGGTGCGCCTGTGGAGAGACGTTCACCACCGGTTCTGTTAAAAAGGAACTGAGGGTTGAAATCTGCTCCAAGTGCCATCCGTTTTATACCGGCAAGCAGAAGCTCGTCGATACCGGCGGCCGTGTAGACCGCTTCAAAAAACGCTACGGCATGTAATGCCGCATTTTGTGCACGGAATAAACAGGCTCTCCAAAGAGCCTGTTTTTCGTATCAAGGAGTTTTTATGGCAAAGCAAAGCAATTTAGGCGGACAGGCTGTGATCGAGGGCGTGATGATTCAATCGCCCACCAAAATCTGTATGGCGGTTCGGCGTAAAGACGGGAGCATTACCACCACGTCTGAACCGGCCAGCACGTTTGCCGCCCGGCATCCGTGGGCCAAATGGCCGGTGGTGCGCGGGCTGGTGAATTTGTGTACGCAGCTGAAATCCGGGTATCGCATGCTGAACAAAAGTGCGGACTATTTAATGATAGATGAAGGCGAGCAGACAGAAGAAGGCGGCGTGTGGGCCGTGGTATCGGTGTTATTTGCCATGGTGTTGGCGCTGGGTCTGTTTTTTCTGTTGCCGTCTTTATTGGCAAGCTGGATGCTGCCAAAGGGAAGCGGCTGGTTGAACATCACCGAAGGGGGGATTCGACTGGCTATTTTTGTGTTATATATGGCGATTGTGGGCCTGTGGAAGGATATGAAGCGGGTATTTATGTATCACGGCGCCGAGCACAGGGTGCTGCATTGCATAGAGCACGGCCTGGAGCCCACGCCGGAAAACAGTAAGAAATTTCCGGTGGTGCATCCCCGATGCGGCACGAGCTATTTGTTTTTGATTATGGTGGTCAGCATTTTGGTGTTTTCCCTTTTGGGGAAAAGCGATGTGCTTTGGCAGCGGCTGGTGCTGCGCATTGTGTTGATTCCGCTGGTGGCCGGGCTGTCGTATGAAGTGTTGAAATTGGCGGCCAGATGGCAAGGCTGGGGAGCCAAGATCTTGCAGGCGCCCGGCCTGTGGTTACAGCGGCTGAGCACCCGTATTCCCACCGATGATATGATTGAAGTGGCGGCCAGAGCGTATGCGGAGGCGGCAGGCGATGAATCGTAACACGCCGGCGCAGTGGTTAAGAGAGATTAAACAAAAATTAAAGCAGAACCATATAGAGGATGCAGACAGCACGGCAAGACTGATGGTCGGCAGCATTTTGCAAATGCCGCTGAACGAAATTTTGCTAAGCGGGCAACCTGTGGCCCCGGGCCAACAAGCGCAGCTGGAAAGCGCGCTGCAAAGGCGGCTTTTGGGAGAACCTGTCCAATATATTTTGGGAGAAGCGTATTTTTACGGGCTTTTATTCAAAGTGACGCCGGATGTGTTGATTCCGCGGATGGATACCGAAACGCTGGTGATGCAGGCGTTGGAAAAATGCGCGCCGGCCGGGCGGGTGCTGGATGTTTGCACCGGCAGCGGGTGTGTGGCGCTGGCCATCAAAAAGAAACGGCCGGATTGCAGCGTCTGCGCGATAGACTTAAGCCCGAAGGCGCTTTCCGTGGCCAAAGAGAACGGAGAACGGCTGCAACTGGAGGCAGAGTGGTTTTGCGGAGATCTGTGCCGGCCTGTTGAGGGCAGAGAATTTGATGTGATTGTATCCAACCCGCCCTATATCAGCCGGGAAGAATACAAAACGCTGTCGCCGTTGGTAAGGGAATATGAACCGGAAATGGCGCTGTTGGCAGGCGAAGAGGGGCTGGATCTTTATCAAAGGCTGATTCCGCAGGCATGGGAGCGCCTGGCCCCGGGCGGCTGGCTGTGTTTGGAAATAGGAAGCACGCAGGCAGAGACGGTAAAACGGTTGTGTGAAAACGCCGGGTTTAGCGAAATTGCGCTGACGTGTGATTTGGCGGGATTGCCGCGCGTGATAGGCGGCAGGAAAGGATGAGTACGATGTTGGACCGGTTACAGAGTATACAGGCCCGGTATCAGGAATTGAGCGAATGGATTGCCAAGCCGGAAAGCATGCAGGATATGGATGCGTGGCGAAAATCGGTAAAAGAACATGCGCAGATAGAGCCGATTGCCCAGCAAAGCCGGGTATATGAGAAATTGATTCAAGAGCTGGATGAAGTGAAAACGCTGGTGGAAACGGAAAGCGATGCGGAATTGCACGAGCTGGCCGTGGAAGAATTAAAACAGCTCCAAGCGCAAAAGGAAAAGCTGGAAGAGGAAATCCGCGTGCTGCTGCTGCCCAAAGACCCGAACGACGAAAAAAACGTGGTGCTGGAAATCAGGGCCGGCACAGGCGGCGAAGAGGCGGCGTTGTTTGGCGCGGATTTGTACCGGATGTATGCCCGCTATGCAGAGCGCCACGGGTTTAAACTGGAGCCGATGACGCAGAATTTAACGGAACTGGGCGGCGTAAAAGAGGTTGTGGTCGTCATTTCCGGCAAAGGAGCCTATTCCAAGCTGAAATATGAAAGCGGCGTGCATCGTGTGCAGCGCGTACCGGAAACGGAATCCGGCGGGCGGATACATACCAGCGCGGCCACGGTGGCGGTGCTGCCGGAGGCGGAGGACGTGGAAGTGAACATCGATCCGAACGATCTGCGGGTGGATGTATACCGAAGCGGCGGCCACGGCGGGCAGTCCGTAAACACTACGGACAGCGCAGTGCGCATTACGCACCTGCCGACAGGGCTGGTGGTAACCTGCCAGGATGAAAAAAGCCAGCTGAAAAACAAAGAAAAAGCAATGCGTGTGCTGAAAAGCCGGCTGCTGGATAAACTGCAAAGCGAACATGACGAGCAGATGAGCCAACACAGAAAAAGCCAGGTGGGCAGCGGGGACAGAAGCGAGCGCATACGCACCTACAATTTCCCGCAGGGCCGGGTGACGGACCACCGCGTGGGCGTAACGGTATATAAGCTGGATGCGTTTATGGATGGGGATTTGGATGAAATTTTGGATGCGCTGACGCTCAAAGAGCGGACGGAACTGTTAAGCGGCGCGGAACAGAACTAGAAACCAACACGGCAGAGAGGATAAAAAGATGGAAACGTGTATAGTATCCTATGAAGCATTTTGCCGGGGACAGGCGGAAAAGGCGGCGGCGCTGTTAAAAGCGGGCCAGGTGGTGGCGTTTCCGACGGAGACGGTGTACGGCCTGGGCGCTTTGGCGTTGGATGAAAAGGCCGTGGGCAAAATTTTTGCAGCCAAAGGGCGGCCGCAAGACAATCCGCTGATTGTGCATGTATATAAAACAGAGCAGGCCCGGCAGCTTTCTGCGGACTGGACAGTGGCAGCGGAAACGCTGACAAAGGCGTTTTGGCCGGGGCCGCTGACGGTGATTGTGAAAGCGTCGGAAAAAATTCCAAAGGCGGTGACGGCCGGTCTGG
>ENA-ORSA01001505-ORSA01001505.1-human-gut-metagenome-genome-assembly--contig:-NODE-1505-length-19141-cov-3.476108_pt1 | contig 19141 bp, 16 predicted proteins | sample MGYA00242179_ERZ509142 | MGnify/ENA primary metagenome ERZ509142 (study PRJEB26280, sample SAMEA2338659) | human gut metagenome | biome: human gut; feature: human-associated habitat; material: faeces... | reverse complement strand
GCTGCCTCGGCGGCCTGATCTATTTTGCCTTTGTCGTCAGCATCAGCATCATTCTCGCCTGCGTCGGCTGGATGGCGGCGTCGGACGTGCTCGCGCTCAACAAAGAGCCGGTCACAGCGACGGTCACGCTCGATAAGTCCGAGTTCAAGGACGTCACCATTTCGTACACGGACGCCGACGGCAATGCCAAGGAGCGCTCCGGCCATCAGGTGAGCGTGGGCTACGTGGCAAAGCAGCTCAAGGACGCCGGTATCATCAAGTATAAGGGCCTCTTCGAGCTTTACTGCAGTGTTTCGCACGCGAAAACGAAGATCGACCCCGGCACGTATGAGCTGAGCACGAACTATGATTACCGCGCGCTCGTCAAGAAGATGCAGGTCGGCTCCGGCGCCATGGTCACGACCAAGGTCACCATCCCCGAGGGTTATACGATGGAGCAGATCTTCCGCAAACTCGAGGATGAAAACGTCTGCTCGTATGACGACCTCATGGACGCGGCAGCCAATTATTCCTACAACTACTCGTTCATCGACCAGAGCATGCAGGGCGACGCCAAGCGCCTCGAGGGCTTCCTGTTCCCGGACACGTATGAGTTCTATCAGGGCATGCAGGCATCGAGCGCCATCAATAAGTTCCTGGAGAACTTCCACGACCGCATCACGGCCGAGATGCTCGAAAAGGCGGACGAGCGCGGCATGACCATGCAGGAGGTCGTCACGGTCGCGTCCATGATCGAAAAGGAAGCAGCCAACGACGATGAGCGCGCCATGATCGCCGCCGTCATCTATAACCGTATCGAGGCCGGCATGCCGCTGCAGATCGACTCGACGATCATGTACGTCCTGCCGGAGCACAAGGATGTGCTCACCGTGGAGGATACGAAGATCGACAGCCCGTACAACACCTATCAGAACAAGGGCCTGCCGCCCACGCCGATTGCAAACCCCGGCCTTGCGTCCATCAAGGCGGCGCTCTCGCCGGCAAGCACGCAGGCGCTGTACTACGCGCTCGACGCCGAGTCCGGTACGCACAAGTTCTTCACGAACTATGGCGAGTTCCAGGCGTTCGTGGCCAAACAGAGTTATTCACAATAAGCGGGGACGAATATGAACAAACCGGAATTGTTATGCCCTGCCGGAGATCTGGAGCGCCTGCAAATGGCGCTCCATTTCGGCGCAGACGCAGTGTATCTGGCCGGAGCGCAGTTCGGCATGCGCGCCGGGGCGGAAAATTTCACGCCGGACGGTATCCGTGCGGCCGTGCAGCTTGCGCATGCGCAGGGCGCTGCCGTGCACGTGACGTGCAACACTCTGCCGCGTGATGACGAGATGGCGCAGTTGCCGGCGTATCTGGAGCTGCTCGACGACGCTGGCGTGGATGCGATCATCGCGGCCGATCTTGGCGTGATCACGCTCGCAAAGCGCTATGCGCCGCACGTCGCGCTGCACGTCAGCACGCAGTTCGGCGTGGTCAATTCGGCGGCTGCCGCGGCGCTGCATGATCTCGGTGCGCAGCGGGTTGTGCTCGCGCGTGAGCTGTCGCTCGCCGAGATCGCTGCCATCCGCGCCCACACACCGCCTGAGCTGGAGCTCGAGGCATTCGTGCACGGGGCAATGTGCGTGTCGTTTTCCGGCCGCTGCCTGCTGTCGAACTACCTCACCGGGCGCGATGCCAACCGCGGCCGCTGCGCCCAGCCCTGCCGCTGGAAGTACGGCCTCACGGAGTCCAAGCGCCCCGGCCAGGTGTTTGACATCACGGAGGACGCGCGCGGGACGTACATCTTCAACTCCCGCGACATGTGCATGATCGATCACCTGCCGGAGCTGCTGGCGGCCGGCATCACGAGCCTGAAGATCGAGGGACGCACCAAGAGCGCCTATTATGTCGGCGCGGTCACGAATGCCTACCGCCACGCGCTCGACGATGCCGTCGCCGGGCGGCCCCTCGACCCGGTCTGGCAGCGCGAGGTGCTGCAGATCAGCCACCGGCCGTACAGCACCGGGTTCTACTTCGGCCAGCCGGGGCAGTACACGGCAAACTCCGCCTACTTTGCCGGGGCGGAGGTCTGCGCCGTCGTGGAGGGCACCGCGCCCGACGGGCGCGCCGTGCTGACGCAGCGCAACAAGTTTTCCGTCGGCGACACGCTCGAGCTCGTCACGAACGCCGCGCCGCCCGTGACCTTCACGGCGCAGGATCTGCGTGATGCCGATGGCCTTCCGCTCGAGAGCGTGCCGCACCCGATGCAGCGCTTTACCATGCCGCTGCCGTGCAGGGCCGCGCCGCTGTCGCTCGTGCGGCGGAAATTACCCGCCGAAACGGTTGACATTCGGCTCGAATGTGGTAAAATATAAAAATCCAGAACAGAACGCTTGGATGGAGAAGAACTGTGCAGCACCCGGTCAGCAGAGAGAAGGGGACGGTGGAAGCCCTTCGGCCGGCAGCATGGCGGCCGCTCCGGAGCGGCCCGGGACGACCGGGACGTCTGTCCGCGTTAAGGACGACTTGAGACGCCGCGTGAGCGGCAATCAGGGTGGTACCGTGAATGCTCGAATGCCTTCGCCCCTGTCCATGGGGCGGAGGCATCTTTTTTTGAAAGGAGACGTGTTATGGACTGTCTGCGTTGTCATGGCGAGATGGAGCATCTGGGGCAGGAATCCCTACAGCTCGGGCAATACGGTCTTTTGACCGGCCACTTGTCCAACCTCTTTTCGGGTGCGCTGGAGGTCGATATCTATGCCTGCAGGCGCTGCGGCAAGCTGGAGTTTTACCGCGCGGACGTGCCCAGCCTTTCCGAGCGGCTGCAAAAAGAGTGAAGCAAGAGAATTTGATTTGGAGGATAGATGATTATGAAACCATATGGTCTGAATGAACTGCGCGAAATGTTCCTGCGCTTTTTCGAGACGAAGGGACACCTGCGTCTGCCGAGCTTCTCGCTCATCCCGCAGGATGACGCGAGTCTGCTGCTCATCAACTCCGGCATGGCGCCGATGAAGCCCTACTTCAAGGGCGACAAGGAGCCGCCGCGCCACCGTGTCTGCACCTGCCAGAAGTGCATCCGCACCGGCGATATCGAGAATATCGGCAAGACCGCGCGCCACGGCACGTATTTTGAGATGCTCGGCAACTTCTCCTTCGGCGATTACTTCAAGAAGGAAGCCATTCCCTGGGCGTGGGAATTTTTGACCAGCCCGGAGTGGGTCGGCCTTGAGCCTGACCGTCTGTATCCGTCTGTCTTTGCGGGCAACGAGACGACGCCTGCCGACGACGAGGCCTTCGCCATCTGGCGTGACGTGATCGGCATTCCCGAGAACCGCATCTTCCGCTTCGGCAAGGAGGATAACTTCTGGGAGCATGGCTCCGGCCCGTGCGGCCCGTGCTCGGAAATTTACTATGACCGCGGCGAGCAGTACGGCTGCGGCAAGCCCGGCTGCACCGTCGGCTGCGACTGTGACCGCTATGTCGAGGTCTGGAATATCGTCTTCTCCCAGTTCAATAACGACGGCCACGGCAATTACACCGAACTCAAGCAGAAAAACATCGATACCGGCATGGGCCTCGAGCGCCTTGCCTGCGTGTGCCAGAACGTCGCGTCGCTGTTCGATGTTGATACTGTTATGAATATCACGAATAAGGTTTCCGAGATCACCGGTGCGCACTATGAAGAGTCCGATAAGACCGACGTGTCGCTCCGCGTCATCACTGACCATATCCGCTCTTCGACCTTCATGATCTGCGATGGCATTCTCCCGTCCAACGAGGGGCGCGGCTATGTCCTGCGCCGCCTGCTGCGCCGCGCTGCACGTCATGGCAAGCTGCTGGGCGTGAATGAGCCATTCCTCTATCAGGTCGTGGACACTGTCGTCCATGAAAACGAGTGCCAGTATCCCGAACTGCGCGAAAAGCAGGCGTATATCACCCGCGTCATCCGCACCGAGGAAGAGAATTTCGCCAAAACCATCGACGGCGGCATGAAAATCTTCTCCGAGATGCTGGAGGCTCACAAGGCAAACGGTGAGACGACCTTCTCCGGCGCAGACGCGTTCAAACTTTATGACACCTACGGCTTCCCGATCGATCTGACCAACGAAATGGTCGCCGAAGAGGGCATGCAGGTCGATGAAGCGGCCTTCAAGCAGCTGATGCAGGAGCAGAAGGTCCGCGCACGCGAGGCGCGCAAAGCGCTCGGCGATCTCGGCTGGGCCGGTGTCGAATTCGGTAAGGAGATTCCCGCCACGACCTTTATCGGCTATACCAACATGAAAGCCGAGGGCAAGATCGTCGCTATCGTTGCCGATGAGGAACTGCAGGGTGCGATTACCGCCGGCACGGATGCGATCCTTGTCCTCGACCAGACCCCGTTCTATGCAGAAATGGGCGGTCAGGTTGCCGACCACGGCACGATCTGCACGGAGACTGCCGAATTTACCGTCACCGATGTGCAGAAGAATAAGGGCGGCAAGTTCATGCACTACGGCAGACTTGTCTCCGGCTCGCTGGCTGTCGGCGATACCGTCACCGCCTCCATCGATGAGACCCGCCGCAAGGCCATCATGCGCGCACACTCCGCGACGCACCTGCTGGACTACGCGCTGCGTACTGTTCTCGGCGACCATGCCCATCAGGCAGGCTCTCTTGTAGAACCTGACCGCCTGCGTTATGATTTTACACATTTCTCTGCCGTTACGGCCGACGAACTGGTCAAGATCAGCCGCCTCGTGAGTGAACTTGTGCTGGACGGCATGCCCGTCGAGACAAAAGAAATGCCCATCGCAGAGGCGAAGAAGCTTGGCGCGATCGCACTGTTCGGCGAAAAATACGGCGATGTTGTCCGTGTGGTCAACATGGGCGGCAAGTCCATCGAACTCTGCGGCGGCACCCACGTTGATAATACCGCCAAGGTCGGCCCCTTCCGCATTACAAGCGAATCCTCTGTTGCCTCCGGCGTGCGCCGCATTGAGGCCGTTACGGGCGAGGCGTTCCTGAACCTCGTTGATGAGATGAACATGCGTCTGGTCAAGGCGGCCGAACTGCTCAAGACCACACCGATAGAACTCATCAACAAGGCCCAGAGCAGCATGAACGAGATCCGCGAACTGCATCAGACCATCGAGAAGATGAAGGACAAGCTGTTTGCAGGCGATGTTGACAGCCTCCTGTTCTCTGCCAAGGATGTAAACGGCCTCAAGGTCGTCACGGCCAGCCGTGAAAATACCGATGCAAACGATCTGCGCAAGCTGGGCGATTTCCTGCGCGACAAGAACCCGAACACCGTCGCGGCGCTCGGCTCTGTCAATGGCGAAAAGGTTACGCTGCTTGCTGTCTGCGGCAAGAATGCCGTTGCGCGCGGCATCAAGGCCGGCGACATTATCAAGAATATTGCGCCCATCGTCGGCGGCAAGGGCGGCGGCAAGCCGGATTCCGCCATGGGCGGCGGCACGAACGCCCTCAAGCTTGACGACGCGCTGGCGGCTGTTGACGATTATGTTGCGGTCAATGTAAAAGACTAAGGAGGAACTGACTATGTCCGATTGCCTGTTCTGTAAAATCATTGCGGGTGAGATCCCGTCCGCAAAGGTCTACGAGGACGACCTTTGCTATGCCTTCAAGGATATCAGCCCTCTTGCACCTATGCACTTCCTCGTTGTCCCAAAGCAGCATTTCGCCTCCGCCGCTGAGGTCACGCCGGAAAATGAGGCTGTGATCGGCCATATCTATACGGTTATTGCGAAGCTTGCAAAGGAACTGGGCTTTGCCGACGGCTACCGTGTTGTGACCAACGTCGGCGAACTTGCCGGACAGACCGTCCATCACATCCACTTCCATGTGCTTTCCGGCAAGCAGCTGGGCAGCTTCAACTAAAGCCGCCGTGAAAAAACGCACTGTTCTCCTGCTGCTGGGCACGCTGTGTCTGCTGGCGGCGCTGGGCCTTACAATCTGGAACCTCTGGACTGCAGACCGGGCGCAGGCTGCCGCAGCTGCTGCTGTGCAGCAGCAGGAGCCTGCCAAGACGACGGACGCGCCTGCAGCTGAACCGGAAGAGCCGGATATCCCGGACTACCTCCTGAGCCCCGGCATGGCCATGCCGGTCGTTATGGTGGACGGTGTGGCCTATATCGGCGTGCTGGAGATTCCTGCGCTGGAGTTGACGCTTCCGGTCACGGGTGAGTGGAGTTATGACCGCCTGAAAATCGCCCTCTGCCGCTACGCGGGTTCGGCGTATCTTGACAATCTGGTCATCATGGGCCATAATTATCCGGCGTTTTTCAAAAACCTCGGCGATCTGCGCCCCGGCGACGAGATTCGCTTCACGGATGCGGACGGAAACGTCTTTTCCTACACGGTCGCGGATCTTGAACAGCTGCGCGCCTCACAGGTCGAAGACATGATCACCGGCGACTGGGATCTGACGCTCTTCACCTGTACGCCCGGCGGCCAGCTGCGCATTGCAGTCCGCTGTATCCGCGCGGCTGAATAAAATAAACCAATCTGGTCTGGAAAAACAGAGCCCCCCGTCCTGCGCAGGACGGGGGGCTTGTGCTGTGATTTATTATTTTATTTAGTCAGGTACCGGTGCAGCAAAACGGCAACCTCGGCGCGGTTCGCGCCGGTCTGGGGATTCAGCTTCGCGCCGCTTCCCTTGAGATAGCCGCAGCCGACAGCCCAGCGCATCGCATCGACGGCGTAGGCACTGACATCGGCCGCATCCGTATAGCTGCGCAGGCTTGCGGATGCGGCGGGCTTGCCGGAAAGCCGATAGAGGATGGAAGCCAACTGCTCACGCGTGACAGGCTGCTTCATGCAGAATTCCGTCTCGCTTACGCCGCCTGCAACGCCGTTCTTCCATGCCCAAACGATTGCGTCGTAAGCGTAATCTGTTTCCGAAACGTCTGTGAACGGGATGCTCGTGTCAGAGACAGCAGGGGAACCGGCGCTCCGGTACAAAATCAAAATCAGATCGCCGCGCGTCATGCTGCCGCGCCAGTTGAAGATTGACTTGTCCGCACCCTGAATGAGCCCGTATTCGTTCATAAAATCGACGGCATCCGCTGCCCATGCGCAGGTTCCTGCATTCACGTCCGAGAAGACGGAGGAGGACTGTTTTGTCGCAATGAGGATGGTCAGTTCGCCCGTTCCAAGCTGCGTACCGCCCGCATCATAGGCGGTATAGGTAAGCTTCAGCTGCGAAGCGCAGTCCGCTGCCGGGAGAAAGTAAAGCGCGTCAAGAAGCAGGCCTGATTTTCCGGTGTCCGCCAGATAAAACCGGTCCTGTGCATAGTGGACAGTCGTGTACGCGCTGCCTGCAACACTGCTGAAGTCTTTCAGCAGCCGTCCCACGCCAGCTTCCGGCTGCTGGAAGCTGACACAGACTGCATCCGGATATTGCTGCGCGATCTGTCCGGCAGCGTCCAGTGTTTTCAAAAATGCGCCGGAGGCGGTGACGGTGCTGTCGCCGGAGACGGTGACGGCGGCGCTGCCTGCAAAGCGCGTTCCGTCAGTTCCGACGGCGGTAAAGGGGATGCGGACGGTATAACGGGTGCGGCAGGAACCGGACAGATAGGTCAGTGCATCGAGATCAATCTGGGAGAAGCTTGCCTGATAATAGCAGGCGTCCGTATCGGACAGCGCCTGCCCGCCTTCTGCTGAGGTATAGAGTGCGCCGAACATGGAAGTGCTGCCGGAGGCACTCAGATCATAGGTCTTGCCGCCCATTACAGCCGTTGCACGGGACAACTCAAACATGACGTAATCCAGCGTTTCGCCAGGCTTTCCCTTGCCGGAAAACGCCTTGCTGAAATCGTTTTCGGAGAAGCGGACGCTGCCGCCAAAGCCGGCTGCATACTCGACACTGATGTTCTGTGCGGCAGGCGCAGCTGTAATTGTAACAAACGCGCCGACGGCAGCATACGTTTTGCCGTCTACGGTCACGCAGATGTTCAGCGGAAGCTGCACAGAAGAACCGCTTACGCCGCCCGCCTTAGTCAGCAGTTCGAGGCTCGACGAGGACGAACCGGCGGCCAGCGCCGTTGTAACCGGCTTGCCGTCACTTTCGCCTCGGAATGCGGCTACCCCCTCGCGGTAGGCTTCCCAAGTGATATCCGCGCCGCCGCCGAGGTATTCGCTCCATTCGCCGTCTGCCTCATCACAGCTGTAGACCGTGGCGGAAACAATGGTCGTGCTGCCCGCCGTGACGACCGCCGGGGCGGCGCTGACGGCAATTTTATAGGCTTCTGAACTGTTGCCTGCAAGTGCCGCCGGAATCAAAGCGGCCAGTACCGCGCATGCCAGAAGCAGCGCGGAGATCCTTTTCCAAACCTGTTTCATACCGGTACACCTCTTTCCGCAGCAAAGCGCCGCAGTATTTGTGATTTGAATCCAGTTTACCGTATCTTTTTGAAATTGCAATACTTTTGTAAATAATTCAGATTTTTTTCACAACTTGCTCCGCCAGCATCAGGCGAGGCGGAGTGACGCACAGGTGTGCAAGAATGGAGATGATAGAAGATTGGGCATAATGTACAAAAATATATATTAAAATTGCAACTTTATTCACGAAAATGTAAAAAACGCTTGACGCTTGGAAAAGAAAGCCTTATAATATGGCTATCAATTAAAACGTTTTCATTGAAATAGGAGCACTCATGGCCATTGCGCACACAGAACAGGAGAATAGACGTGCCACCATGAAGGACGTCGCGCGCCGCGCAGGTGTCACGATCGGGACAGTCTCGCATGTCATCAACGGCACTGCACCCATCTCTGAGGAAACGACCGCCCGTGTGCGTGAGGCGATCCGCGAACTCAACTATGTACCGAATCTGGCTGCGCGCCACATGCGCCGGAAGGAAAAGCGGCAGATCGGCCTGCTGATCCCCAAGCTTGACAATAATTTCTACGCCCGTATTGCCAGCGTTCTGATGGAGGACGCATATCAGGAGGACTATACCGTCCTGATGCTGAGTTATGAATATTCCAGTGAAAAGGAAAAGCGCGGACTGGTCAATATGGTGCAGAATGATACGGAAACCATCGTCATTGTCAACGGCGAGGACGATGAGAACAGCATCCGCAAGCTGGTCGCAAGCGGCGTTCATGTTATTCTTGCCGACCGCCGCAGCACCATTCCGGGCACATCTTATATTGCCTATGACAACCATCAGGTTCTGCTCGAAACGATTGGATTTTTGAAGCAGAAGGGCTATCAGAGCATCGGATTTCTCTCCGAGCCGCCCAATATCAGCAACTTGTCCGACCGCTTCGCGGCCTATCAGAAGGGCCTTTCCCAGTATGGATATCCCTTCCGGCCCGAGCATGTGTTCATTTCCGATACCTTCCGCGAGGACCACTTCGGCAACGGCTGCCGGTATATGGAGCAGCTGCTGCGCACCCATGCGCGGCACGAACTGCCTGAGGCGTTCATCGTCTCGTCAGATCTGCTGGCTGTCGGCGTGATGAAAGCCATACAGGAGGCGGACTATCGCATTCCGGAGGATTTTGCGATCGTCGGCTTCGACAATCTCCAGATTTCCGCCTGCGTTCAGCCGCCGCTCACCACAGTCTGTCAGGACCGGGCGCGGCTCGGCCATGAGATCTGGGAGCAGGCCAAAGCATGGCATGAGGGGCGGACACCGCAGAACGTCGTGCTCGGACAGTCGCTTATCATACGAGACTCCTGTTGAACAATTTGGAATTAAAACGATCTGACCAACGGATCAGCTAGAAAGAATGGATGGAAGGAGGATTCACGGAGGTCAGCACGTTTTAAGAATACACATTTACAGCACTAAAAATGGAAAGGACGGTTCATTCAAATGAAAAAGATCCTCGCATTGCTCCTGGCGCTGTCGATGCTCCTGTGTCTGGCAGCTTGTGCAGGTACCACGACTGCAAAGACCGAAGAAACCAAAACAGAAACTGCAAAGTCCGACAAGGATTACGAGATTGTCGTCGTCCCGAAGGATGCCTCGAACCCCTGGTTCGTCCGTATGGACACCGGCGTCAAGGAATACGCCGCAGAAACTGGGCTGAACGTCTATCAGAAGGGCACTGACGTCATCGATGCCACCAAGCAGGCCCAGCTTGTGCAGGACCTCATCGCGCAGGGTGTTGACGCCATCTGCGTCGTTCCGGTTGACCCCGAATCCCTTGAGCCCGTTCTCAAGCAGGCCAAAGAAGCTGGCATCGTCGTCATCGCGCACGAGGGTGCCAGCCTGACCAACGTGGACTATGACATTGAAGCGTTCTCCAACTCCGGCTATGGCGCGTTCATCATGGACAACCTCGCCGAAGCCATGGGCGAAGAAGGCCTCTACACCACCATGGTCGCTGACGTGACCAACGCTTCCCACAACGAATGGGCCGACGCTGCCGTCGCGCACCAGAAGGAAAAGTACCCCAACATGACGCTGCTCGAGGAAGAGCCGAGAGTCGAATCCCACGACAACGGCGACACCGCCTACAACGTTGCGAAGGAACTGTTCAAGAAGTATCCGGATCTGAAGGGCATCATGGGCACCTCCTCCTTCGACGCCCCGGGCATCGCAAGAGCCATTGAAGAACTCGGCCTCATCGATAAGGCGTTTACCTCCGGTACCGGCATGCCTGCCGACAACGCAGAGCTGCTGAAGAGCGGCGTTGTCAAGTCCCTGACGCTGTGGGATCCGGCTATCGCCGGCAAGGCTATGATCAGCTTGGCGCTGAAGGTCCTCAACGGCGAAGAGATTGGCGCGCCTGTTGATCTGGGTGTTGACGGCTACACCGCCATGACCTTCCGCGAGGGCAGCACCACCGTCCTCGAGGGCGAGGGCTGGGTCGTCATCGACGCAGAGAACGTTGATTCGTTCGGCTTCTAAATCAAGGATTCCGAATCTGTAGTGCAAAGAGGGCCGCATCCGCGGCCCTCTATACCCAAGCTGCAATCGGGCAGAAGGAGGAATACCATTGGCTGAATACTTACTGCGGGCGCTGGATATCAAGAAATACTTTGCCGGCGTCAAAGCGCTCGACGGCGTTTCGCTGGAGATCCGTCCGGGCGAGATCCATTGCCTGGCCGGTGAAAACGGCTGTGGCAAGTCCACGCTGATCAAGATTATTTCCGGTGTTTATCAGCGCGATTCCGGTACCATCGAATTTGAGGGCCGGCCCCTGCAAAAGATCACGCCGCTTTCCGCCATTGAAAGCGGCATTCAGGTCATTTATCAGGACTTCTCCATTTTTCCGAACCTGAGCGTCATGGAGAATCTGGCGATCAACAGTCAGCTGGTCGCAAAAAAGAAATTTGTAAACTGGAAAGATATGCGCACGATCGCGGAGCAGGCAGTTGCGCGGATCGGCTTCACAGTCGATCTGGACGCCAGACTGGGTGAACTTTCTGTCGCGGAAAAACAGATGGTTGCCATCTGCCGTGCGCTGATGTTCAACGCGAAACTCATCATCATGGATGAGCCGACGACCGCCCTGACCCGGAAGGAGGTTCAGGCGCTTTTCCGCGTCATTCTGCAGCTGAAGGAACAGGGGATCGCCATTCTGTTTGTCAGTCATAAGCTGGACGAGGTCTTTGAAATCTCTGAGCGCTTTACCGTTTTCCGCAGCGGAAAGCTGACGGCTACAGGCAACACGGCGGAGTTGGACAATAAAAAATTCACCTACTATATGACCGGCCGCGAATTTGAGGAAAAGACGTTCCAGCCCTCCGGCCTGTCTGACGAGCCGCTGCTTGAGGTGCGCAATTTGGCGCTTCCCGGCAGCTATGAGGACATCAGCTTCTCGCTGCGCGGCGGCGAGATCCTCGGCGTCACGGGCCTTCTCGACTCTGGACGGACGGAACTTGCGCTGTCCTTGTTCGGCATCCGCCCTGCCCAGTCCGGCGAGATCCGCATCCACGGAAAGCCGACCGTGATCAAAAGCCCTCGTGCTGCGATTGAAAACGGCATTGGTTTCGTGCCGGAGGACCGTCTGAGCGAGGGCCTGTTCCTTTCGCAGAGCATCGCGGACAATATCGTAATCTCCGAAATCGACGATCTGACGAAAAAAGGTCTTGTCGATGCGCAGAAGACGAATGAGGAAATTGACTGCTGGGTCAAGGAACTGGCCATTGCCACGCCCAATCCGGCAAACGCCGCCTCCACGCTCTCCGGCGGCAACCAGCAGAGGATCGTGCTTGCCAAGTGGCTGGCCTGCCGCCCGCAGATTCTGGTTCTGAACGGCCCGACGGTCGGCGTTGACATCGGCTCGAAGCACGATATCCACGCGATCTTACAGTCGCTGGCCGGAAAGGGTATGGCGGTCATCATTATTTCCGATGACCTGCCGGAACTGCTGGAAAACTGCTCGCGCATTATGATTCTAAAGGACGGCCGCATCGTGGACGAACTGACGGCGGATGAAGCGAGCGAAAAGCAGATCCTGAGCAAGATGCTGTAAGGGGGTGGGGGAAGTGCAGAAGACTATAAAAAAGCTGTTTCGTCAGAATGAAACCTATGTATTTTTGATCCTGCTCGCCCTGTCATTTTTGATTCAGGTGCGCTCAGGCCAGTTCTATACGTCTAATAACATCGTCGATATCGCCTCGGCTATGATCGTGCCGGGCCTGTTCGCCGTGGGCGAGTTTCTCGTCATTTTGTCCGGCGGCATCGACGTTTCCTTCCCGGCGCTTGCATCGCTGACGGCATATGCGACCACAAAGCTGTTTTTGAATCTGGATTATCAGGGAAGCGTTCTGCTCCCCATGCTGATGGCCATCGTCATCGGCGCGGTTCTCGGCATGTTCAACGGCTTCTTTGTCAGCTTCCTGCGCCTGCCCGCTATGATCGTGACGCTTGGCACTGCCAGCGTCTTCAAGGGCATCATGCAGGGCACGCTCGAATCGAAGCAGCTGGCTGTGATCCCGGCTGGCATGAAGGCCTTCGGCAAGCAGGCCATCTATACTGCGACAAACCCCGTCAGTGGCCTGTCGTCCAAGCTTCCGGCGGCATTTCTGGTGTTTGTTGGCGTTTTGCTCCTCACGTTCCTTGTGCTGCGCTATACCATGTTCGGCCGGGGCATCTACGCCATTGGCGGCAACGAATCTGCAGCCTATAACGCGGGCTTCGCCGTCAAGCGGACAAAGTTCCTGCTGTACCTGTTTGCAGGCGTGATCGCCAGCGTCGCGGGTATTATCCGCGTGTGCATGATGCAGCAGTGCCACCCGACCAATATGCTCGGCATGGAGATGAACATCGTCGCGGGCGTCGTGCTCGGCGGCACGGCCATCGTCGGCGGCAAGGGCACGCTGACCGGCTGCGTGCTCGGTACGCTGCTGATTGTGCTGGTGGAAAACTCCATGATCCTTATCGGCGTTCCGGTCGTCTGGAAGGACGTGTTTGTCGGCCTCCTGATCGTCATCGGTACCGCCGTCAGCGCGTATCAGGCGACGCACTCCGGCACGAAGCGCCGCACCAGAACGCAGGCAAAGGAGGCGCAGCATAATGGCTAATACAAAGCTGTCCGCAAAGCGCGGACTGAAAATGGACACGCATATTCGACGCCTGCTCATCATCATGGTCTGCTGGTTCATATTCATGGGCATCATGAAGGGCCGTAAATTCTATTCTGTCGTCAATTTCCAGACCATGTTTGCACAGTTCCCGGAATTCGGCCTCATGTCGCTTGGTGTTATGGTCTGTATGATCTCAAGCGGCATTGACCTCTCCACGGTCGGCGTGGCCAATATGACCTCCATCACCATGGCGCTGCTTATGCGCCGTATTGCAAACGGCGGAAGCGACCTGAGTCCTGTCTGGGTTCTGCCGATTTTCACGCTTGCGCTTTTGATTGGTGCGGCTGCGGGGCTTCTGAACGGTGTTCTGATCGCCAAGCTGAAGATCCCGCCAATCCTTGCTACGCTCGGCACGGGCGAACTGTTTTCCGGCATCGGCATTGTCTTGACTGGCGGCAGTGCCATCAGCGATTTCCCAGCAACCTATGCCTATCTTATCAATAATCGCATCGCGGGCATCCCCGTGCAGTTTTTGATCTTCGCTGCCGGCGCGGCTATTCTCTGGTTCCTGCTGAGCAGAACGACATACGGCAAAAAGCTGACCCTGCTCGGCAGCAGTGAAAATGTTGCGCGCTTCAGCGGCCTGAACGTCGATTGGATCCTCGTAAAGACCTATCTGATCTCAGGAATCTACGCGGCGGCGGGCGGTATGATTATGCTGGCAAACTATAATTCCGCGCGTGCGGACTACGGATCGAACTATACCCTGCAGTGCATTCTGATCGTTGTGCTCGGCGGCGTTAGCCCAAATGGCGGCAAGGGCAAGATCGGCGGCGTTCTGCTTTCGATTTTCCTGGTACGCGCGCTGGAAACCGGCTTGAACCGGTTCCCGCAGATCAGCAGCTACTATATCTCCCTCGTCTGGGGTGCAGTTCTGCTGCTGGTCATGGTTCTGGATTATCTGAACGAGCATAAAAGAATTAAGGCATGAAAGGCGGAAAACAAATGGAAAGACGCAGATTCGGGCAGGTCGGCCGGTTAAAGCCGGAGAAGCGGGACGAATATGTCCGCCTCCACGCAGAGGTCTGGCCGGACGTATTGAACATGATCACGGCATGCAATCTTGAGAATTACTCGATCTTTATCCGCGGCAACGTTGTTTTCTCGTATTTTGAATATACGGGCACGGATTACGAAGCGGATATGGCAAAGATGGCTGCCGATGAAACCACGCAGCGCTGGTGGCGCTGCACAAGACCCTGCTTTGAGGTCTATGACGAGGCCTGCGAAGAGGCGTTCTATACCGATATGGATTCTATTTTCTATTTAAAATAATAAGGAGGCTGCACCATGAAAACGATCAAGGACAAGCAGATTCTGGTCGGCGCGGACTTTGCAGGCTTCCCCCTTAAGGAAGCGGTCGTCGCGCATCTGAAAAAGAAGGGCTGGACAGTGACGGACGTCGGTGTCCGCACGGGCGATGAGGAGGATACCGACCTCATGTTCCACCGCATTGGCCTGCGTGTCGGTGCGATGATCTCCGAGGGCGAGTTTGAGCGTGCGCTCATCTTCTGCGGCACCGGTATGGGCATCCACATCGCGGCCAGCAAGTGCCCCGGTGTTCACGCTGGTGTCGTGGAGAGTGTCCCAGCTGCGCTGCGCGCTATCACCGGCAACGGCGTCAACGTTCTGGCCATGGGCGCGTTCTATGTTGCACCGCAGATGGGCAAGGATATTGCCGACGCGTACCTGAGCCACAATCTCGGCGACGGCTACGAATGGTGGCCGAATTTCTACGAGTTTCACAAGCTTGCCATCGACGAATTGAATGCGTTTGATTATGAAGCTTATAAGGCCAACGGTTTCAAACTCGAGCATCTGGGCGACTATCCCCTCGAACTTATGGACAACCCTAATACCTGATCTCAAAGCCGCCGCTCATCCGAGCGGCGGCTTTTTGCTGAAAGCAATGCGCCCCCTCCGCGAGCAGCAGTACAAACACTGCCGGACGCAGAGGGGGCGTACTGTTACCGTCCCCGGTGCTTTTCCTTTCGTTTCTGCTGCCTGCGGTCAAACTTCAGCTGCTTTTCCGCGTCCCGCTGTTTGCGGGTGCGTGTTTCTCGTTCCAGCTTCTGTTCCTCCCGCTGCAGCTGCAATGCCTGCTGTGCCTTTGTTCCGACGCCGCCGCCGGAGGAAGTCCTTCGGATTTCCCTCTGCATACGCTTCGGATTTGCCGCATCCTGCCTGACAGCTGCCGCAACAGCCGGACTGAATCGGAGCCGCGCGTAGTTTTTCAGCACATACGAAAATACATCATAGTCCTTCGGTTCTGCGCCAAAGGTGACCTTGCAGACCGAGAGCGTCCCGCCCTCAAACCGCTCGAACACCCCGACCCAGAACGGCGCCTCAAAAAATACCGTTAGCCTTGTCAAATCGCTGTCCATTACGAAACCCTCCATGAGGAACCTCTAATCTAATGCCTTTCGGCCTTCGCCGGGTCTTTTGGCCCAATCCTGCGGTATGAAAACTTGAAATACACAAAGTACTCCTGCGTTTTCATGTCTTGTCTTGGGGCAAAATCTCTCGCCGAATGCGTTCAGTCATTGAATCAGCGTTTCCTTTTTATTTTCACAGGAACGGACGACCCGGAGGGGAGGGTTACTTACCTGCGCCGAAGTGCAGACGGCTGGGCTACCTACCAGCTCTGGCAAGGCCGAAGGCCTCGCGTTGCGTTTTTATCCTGTGCGCGGCAGCCGAACGAACGTCTGCCGCCTGCACCCATAGTACCAGAAAAATGCTGATAAATCCAGTGCCAAGAAAAAATCCGCCTCAGTCTGTCTGCGTGTAATCCTGAAGCGCTTTCTGAAGCGCGGCAAGCGCTTTTTTCTCAATCCGCGACACATACGACCGGCTGATACCACACTTCGCAGCGATCTCCCGCTGCGTCAGCGGCGTCCGGTCGCCGAGGCCGTAGCGCAGCGTTACGACCATTCGCTCACGCTCCGACAAAACCTCGTCCATGACCTCGTACAGCTTTTTGTACGTCTGCCGTGTGCTCAAGTCCTCGAACAGATCCTCATCCGAGCACAAAACGTCCATCAGCGACAACGCGTTCCCGTCTTTTCCTGTCTCAATACAATCCGAAAGCGAAACATCCCCCGCTGTTTTCTTCATCGAACGAAAGTACATCAGAATTTCATTTTCTACACACCTGGCTGCATATGTTGCGAGCCGGGCGCCCTTGCTGGCGTCGAAGGTCGAGATACCCTTGATAAGCCCGATCGTGCCGATTGAGATCAGGTCTTCCTGATCGGCAGACTGCGAATAGTATTTTTTCATAATGTGTGCCACCAGGCGGAGATTACGTTCAATCAGAATGTTGCGGGCCTCCAGATCGCCTTCGGCGCTGCGTTTTAAGTACATGCGCTCCTCTTCGGCGGTGAGCGGCTTCGGGAACGAGCCACCGCCGGAAATGCGCAGCGATGTGAGCATGCTGCTGAGCATCAGCCAGACTGCTGCGGAAAGCATGGGCTTTCACCTCCACAGAAAGCCTATGTCCGACCGGCAAGTCCAGATTCCGGTTTGCAAATATTTCGGGATATGGTATGATGGAGAAAAAGGAGGATGCGTGATGAGACGGTTTCTGCTTCGGCCGGTGTGGCTGGCCATTTTGATATGCGTTCTGGTTCCGACGGCTGCTCTGGCAGCGGAACCGGCAGAGCCTCTGACGGTGCGGGCCGTGTTTGAAGGGCAGCTGCCGCTTGCCGGAATGCGGTTTGACGCGTATCGGGTTGCAGACCGTTCCAGCGACGGGACGTGGAGCCTTGAGCCGCGCTTCAAAGCGTACCGGTCGCGGCTGGAAACGCAGAGCGGCGATGGGAACGCGTGGGCCGCGCTTGCGCGTGTACTGGAGAGGGTGGCCTTGATGGATGAAGCCTGCCTGCCGGATGACTCCGCAGAGACGGACGAAGAAGGTGCGGCGGTCTTTGACGCGCTGGAGCCCGGTCTGTATCTGATGAGCGGGCAGAGCGTCTGCGTGAACCGGCAGATTTATACGCCATCACCGCTGCTGATCGTCTGCCCCACGGAGTGCGAGGCAGAGGTGGAACTGACCTGCAGTCCGGAAAAGGCGGACTATTCCGTTCAAATCGTCTGGGACGATACACAGACGCCGGAGCAGCGCCCGGAATCGCTGACTGTCCAGCTGATGTGCGACGGAAAAGCCTATGGCCGCCCGGTTCTTTTATCCGAAGAACAGGACTGGCGGTATACATGGAGCAGTCTGCCCACGGCACATTACTGGGTGCTTGCGGAGCAGGCCGTTCCCGGCTACCTCGACGCAGAGGTGCAGAAAGAGGGGACAGCCTTCCGCATGACCTATGCCGCAGCGCAGCTGGAACCGGAGCCTCAGCCGGAGACCGAGGAAGCGCCGGAAACCGGAAATCGCGGCTGGCTGGCGGTGGCGGTGCTCGTGCTGCTCGCTGCGGCAGGACTAATTTTGCGAAAAACACGGAAAAAATCAAAAAAAGCTTGACTGTAAACCTGCTTGATACTGTACGCTGAGGGCAGGAGGGATGTATATGACGATCAAGGAGGTCGAAACACTGTCTGGTCTGCCGCGGGCCAACATCCGGTATTACGAATCGGAAGGGCTGATCGCGCCCAAACGGGCGGAGAACGGCTACCGGGAATATTCACAGGCCGACATCGATGTGCTGCTGCGCGTGAAGCTGCTGCGGGCGCTCGGCCTGACGGTCGGGCAGATCAAGGCGATCGTGCGCGGCGAAACAGAGCTGGATGCGGCGCTTTCCGCGCGCATCGCGGCCATACAGAAGGAAAAGACAGCGCTTGACCGGGCAGGGGAGATCGCCGGACGGATCCGGCAGGCGCACGCGCAGTTCCGGACGCTCGACGCAAGGCCGTATCTCGATGAAATGCAGACAGAGCGCGTGCTCGAGCGCGATACGCTCCCGAAGGAGCATTTCCCGTGGCAGCGATTCTTCGCGCGTCTGCTTGACGCGCAGATCTATCGGTCGCTGTGGGTCCTGATCCTGCCGGCTCTGGGCTTCAACATGCTGAAAAGCAGCAGGGGCGGCGTGCTGTTTCTGGAGCTTTTGACGCTTGGCACGATGTTCCTGCTGGAGCCGCTGCTGCTGTCCCGGTTCGGTACAACGCCGGGAAAATGGCTTTTCGGCCTGCGTGTGACAAGCCCGGACGGCAGAAGGCTGACCTATGCGGAGGGCAGGGAGCGGACCGCGTACCTGTTCTGGTACGGGATCCGGCTGAATCTGCCGTTTTTCCGCCTGTACCGCCTGTATGTCAGCTACACCGACGAGCAGCAGGAGAAGGAGCTTCCGTGGGAGGATCGCTCCGAGCAGACCATCCGGGATCATGCCGGCTGGCGTTTCGCAGCTGCGGCTGCGCTTGCGGTGCTGCTGATCGCGGGCGGCGTTTTGCGCGTGCTGCTGCCGTATGGCCCGACCCATAGAGGCGAACTGACCATCGCGCAGTTCGCGGAAAACTACAACACGATCCTGCGCCAGTTTGGGGATTACGATGTTGAGCTGGATGAGACCGGCCGCTGGCAGGAGGAATCGGAGTTTTCCATGGACGGCGGGACGGTCTCCGTGGCGTTCGGCGAACGCTATCCACAGCTTGAATATCAGA
>ENA-ORSA01001499-ORSA01001499.1-human-gut-metagenome-genome-assembly--contig:-NODE-1499-length-19208-cov-4.299431_pt1 | contig 19208 bp, 13 predicted proteins | sample MGYA00242179_ERZ509142 | MGnify/ENA primary metagenome ERZ509142 (study PRJEB26280, sample SAMEA2338659) | human gut metagenome | biome: human gut; feature: human-associated habitat; material: faeces... | reverse complement strand
TTAAAAGCATGACCGGTGAATAACACAGTTCGTCTTTCGCTATTCTCATAAAATCATCGTTATGAAAGGAAACTCAATGACATCCCGAATGCGGCAGTGATCCTCAGTTATCCCCAGGAAGCTTTTGGAAATCCGAGAGCTTTGAGAGTGTTTATATCTACCAATGTGGAATTGTCCACACAGGAAATCCTGAATACGTATAGCAGGCGGTGGCCAATTGAGTTATTTTTCCGCCAAAGCAAGGGAAAACTTGCACTGGATAAGTGCCAGATGCATTCCCGGAAAGGAATCCAGCGTTATTGGCTGATCATGTCATTGGTGCATTACATGTGTTGTATGCATTCTGAAGACTGTACCTTTGAAGATGGGTATCGGTATTTTCAGAAGCAGTTGAAAACAGAACAACTGACAAATCTTCATACTTTCATAAAAAATGGAGCGTCACTTGAAGCTGTTTTCGAAATGGTAGGGTAATTTTGTGCAAATTTCAATATTTGCTCATTTATATTATATAGTATAATCAAGGTCGAACGGCAGGAACTTCCCATTCACATCTTATTATAGAAAATCTGAATTTACAGAAAAACTTTCCCCATTCTCCTTCGATTAATAGTAAACCGTTAGGATTTTAACCCACCAATGACTCTCCCATTAGTACGATCTTCTTTCTAGTATTTTCATTGTTTTATAATCCACCTTTCCACCAAAAAATTTATCAAGAACCTTTTTAAAAACATCTTCATCGGAAGCTGCCAATGAAAACAATGTCATAGAAGATTTCAATTTCATATCATCAGGTCTTCCAAAAACCGTCTTTGCATCATTACAATCTATTCGAAGCAAAGCATATGATATTTCCACCAAATGGCCTCCCAGATAGTCATCTGCCAAAAACTCTTTTGCTTCATCCAAATTCTGAATTCCGTAATATTCAGATGTCGTACTTCTTCCCAAACCTTTTAACTGTGGAAATATATACCACATCCAATGACTAGATTTTCTACCGTTTCGTATTTCGGACAGAGCAATCTCATAATTTTGCTGATGCGCATACTTATATTTTGTCAAATCATACATTTTCCACTCCTCCTCTTAGTCAGGCACAAAAGAAAAGCCATTATATTTTGCATATTTTTCTGCTAGAGACCCTCGTTTTCCTTTAATAATTAAACCCGTACATTGATCAAAAGCACCCTCTCCTATAGCAATAACACTTTCCGGAATCCATATCTCTCTTATCGATTTACATCCAACAAATGCTCTCTCACCTATCTCCGTCAATCCATTTGGAATCCATGGACTCTGAAGATTACAACAATTCTCAAAGGCACGTGCCCCTATCTTCATTAATGCATTTGGTAAATAAATTTTGCTCAGTTTTATACAATCTCGAAAGATTTCATACCCTAGCTCAGTTATGCCGTTAGGCATATGAACAGACTTAAGTGATGTACAGCCACAGCACAAACCATCCCCTATATGTTCAACTGTGTCTGGAATATACAAATCTTCTAATTTAATACATTTTTCAAAACTTCTGCTTCCTATACTCTTTAAGCCGTTACTCAAATGAACATTAACAAGGGAGCCACAGTTTTTAAATATGTGTGGACTTATTCCTTGAAGATGAAAAGCCATTACTTGCGCCATTACCTGCTACCCGCTTTGATATCCCCGGCATACATATACATCAACATCGCCGGAACCCAATCTTCATATAACGAACTTGTCCCATCGGTATTATCAATACTTATAGTTACATGTTCCATATCTTCCCAGTCAGTATCAATATCTATTGGTATCTCATAAACATCATACTTTCCATTCTCTGAATTTTTTCTCTCAAGGGTGGGTGCCCAATTTCCAAAATCAATACTTAACTCATAGTCAACATCATCGCGCCTCTCAACACTTACCGTATATGTACCGTCTTGAATATCGTACTTTGCATCCAATGCACGATTGCTACTCGTCATAAGTACTGCGCTAGTCATACAAAATGTCAGGAATACCACTGCACATTTCATAACAGACGGTCTGCAACCCATTGGATTCCTTTTGTATAATATGGCATACGTCAGCAATGTAAATGCAACAATTATCGCATAAACAATAAGGATTTTATAATCTGGCACACCAACATTCACATATTCTATAAAATTATCTGCTGTAAAGCACCTCGATGCCTCATAAACAATAACTTCCAAAGACACTATTACAATTCCCTTTATCCAAAAAGATAGGTTTCTCGTATTTAATTGTGTTTGCTTAATAAATTCCCTTAAAAGCAGCATGTTACATTTGTCCAACTCGTTTTTTGTTCTCCATGCCTTAAGCATTTTATAGAAACTCAATAGCAAAATAATCGTTACTACAGCATTCAGATACAATCCTTTACTAAACATATATATAATGACTATACCTGAAACAAATAGAGCAATCGCACTCAGGAATTGTTCACAATACTTGTAATATACTCCTCCCTCCAAAGTTGAGGTGGTTGAAAAAGCAATCTTCCTCGGTCTAATCACCATTGTATAAATTATAAATACCAGTAAAATAGGTATATTCAATGTCGTGTATGTCTTTACCATAAATCCTGTCAATAAATAAGTCATTGTCAGGCACATAGCATTGTACATATCATTGAGCATCGGCATTTTCTGTTCACCGGCATCTTTAAGTTCGCCAATTTGATAGCTTATAAACATAATGGCAAACAACAATACCGTAATCCAAATCCATTTGGACCACAACGTGTTAATAATCTTTTCCATAACCGTCCAATTAAAACTGTCCATATTCATACGAGCATGAATCGCCCATAATGCGGTCAACAAAATATATATCAAATACCAAATCCTCTTATAGGACTTATACGTTTTATGCTCGCCTCCCTTTGGCTCATAGACCACCGACATCTCTGATATATCCGTAAGAAGAATCAACACAAGTGTGGCAACCACATATATAAACAAGAATCTTCCTCCATATGTCCTCAAATTATATACATCACCATACACATACCACATCTCGCAAATTCCAAGCAGAAATAAAACAATTTTCGAACCGGATATCAATAATATAACAACTCCCGCCAACGTCAGAATCAAGATTATATTCCACCCAGCAAACATTCCATCTGATACATAAGATTGAGCCGACTTAATAATATCAATCAATTTACAAAACGTTACCAATAGTATATCTAACACATACAGCGACATATACCTGTCTGACAATGGAATGTTATCTATAGCTTTTAAATCATCTCTAAACATCGCGACCAAAAAAGCGGCTATATTAATCAAAAACAGGGCTACTACCCCAATCCATGAAAAGTACGATATCAGAAATACGCAGTTAACTAAAATATGCAGAATACACATACAAAAAGCAGCTAAAAATTTGTATGTTACTTCATTTTTTTCTTTTTCCGATTTACTCATAAATTCGATTCTCCTACAGCCCTATTCTAAGCATAATAAATATCATCCATATTACAAAATTAACAATTGTAATAAATGAAACGTCATCTGTAAATGGCGAATCCTTATACCATTTTATTCCCACTAAAGCTATTCCGATTTCCAAAACTAATGCTATGATTCCAAAAATAACCTGTCCACGAAATACAGAAAACGGCGGTATACATACTAACAAAATCAATGTAAGCACAACAAATATCCAGTTCGCTACAACCATCCACTTACTGTATTGCCGCTTATTCAAAATATTTGTGACATTGTTTCTTTCTCTCGGATGCAATATTGCATGTCCATATCCTGTATAATACTTATATGCTTTGTCCCATGTACTTTCACCCTTGCCATAATAATAATCGCCTAGGAAAATGCTTGCCTCAGAATCTCCATCGTTGGCAGCGGACAGCATCATTTTAAAACCTTCCGATTCCTCCTTACTGCAATCCATTGTTCTTGCCAGCAGGTACTTGGCTTTTGGAATACCAAGTTGCGCATAATATTTCAAAATTTCCCTATTTGACTCCATGCTCGCATTGTCAGATGCTGCATCATTTAAAGCCCTCATATCATACACAGAATACGGTATCCCAATTCCTTTTTTGACCTCATGGAAATCACCTATATCACTTGCAGCAAGAGAATTTATCTCTTCAATCCAATTTAATGAATAACAAATCGCACACACTACACCGTAGGCAACATATTTCATAAGACCTGTTTCTTCTATAGCTGAATTCACAAACGTACAAAACTCTGCTTGGGTCGTGTACTTTTTCTGATAAGTTATCATCTTCTTAAATATAGGCAATGAAGCTACAAGGCACACCCTCTCTACATCAGCAGAAGTCATTCCATATTTGCCATCCTGCGTATATTCGTAAAGCTTTGCGTGAAGTGAATAATCGGCAAGATATATTTGTTCGCCATTATTCTGTACGACTTCACGCAAAACTCTCTTTAACATACCCACATCCAAGTATTTTGCTACCTTTTCTTCCAACTCATTTATGTCACTGTGTTTAAATTTCATAGCACAAATCCTTTCTATCTCCAGCCTAGTTCTGACAGCAAGTTAAGCCATTCTGCCGGCGTTGGATAATAGTATTTACTGTTACGCCTGGTCGAGTTATCAATGTCAAATATGTTCAGGAATGTATTTCTCAATACCTCCGGGCAATTTTTCCACAGTTCTGTCTGATATCTGTCATCCTCTATGCAATTATCCCTGTTTTCTCTGTCAAAGATAAATATAGGATTATTCAAGTATGCCTCGCACTTGTTATAACGTTTCATTTTTGAACTCTCATCGTAAGTCTCATATAATCGTCCATTATACGGATGAATATCAAAAAGCAACCGAAACAGCAAAGCTGATAAGCTGTAGTTTTGTGCTGCATAATCCGGTAACAATATCTTACTCTGATTATTTTGTTTCATTTGTGTCTTAGTCTGAAACAATGCAGGCTCAACATATGTCATAGGAAACTCTTCCGGTTCCTCAATGCATGATCTGCCATCATTTACCATGAGCTTTTCTGCACTTGTATATATCATGTTTGAAAAATCCAAAATAAACCATCCATTGTTGTCTAAGAAAAACCGTGACATATCAATATCACAATATTGATATCCAAATCGATTAATCTCATATATGGCATACACCGTTGAATATGCCAGCAGTCTAATCAGGCTATTCGTATAATTGCAACTATCCGGTCCGTTCGTTCGTCTTATGTCTTCCAAATAATCTTGCAAAGAGCATTTAATTGTGGATATGACCGAATCATTCCCGCATGGGAACAGCAGTGCATATAGACTCAAGTCATCTTTCACATCCTCCGAAAACACCTGATAATTATTAGCCACCATCAAATCTACATTTTTTCCGACATTCTCCGAAAGTAGCACAATATCATGCGGCCACATTATTTGAGTGCTCAGCGGAGGATTTGCAATCAGTCGCTCATAGTGAATCCTGATATACTCATCCATACCGGTTTTATAATCTTCCTTATCGCCAAGGAACCGAATCCTCTTTGCAAAATATCTCTCTTTTTCGTTCTCATCTGCCAATATGGCAGATTGTCCGTTTTCCCAATGCATATTATTCAAAACGCTTTGTGACAAAAGGCTGCCGTCACTGTGATAAAACGTTCTCGGGTGCATTATGCTGAAATTTATTTCATCTGCAATTTTATAATTCATATCACTCTTTCTTCTTTCTGAAAAATCCAAATAGCCCCTTATCATTTTTACCTGAACTATCATTCTTCTTCACATCAGATGTTTGCGCATGGGTATGGGACAACGGGTTTCCATAGTAATCCATTCTCTGATCGGAATCCGACATAAAATCATCCTTTTGTTTTAATTTAAATCCCTGATTCATGGATGCAGGATGCGACCCTGTATCCATCGGATTCATGCAGTCATCCTGTAGATTATCCGTCCAGCCTTGCTCTATTTGCTCGGTATGCTGCCACTGCTCGGCTTTCTTCTTATCCAGTGAAGTTATCGGTTCTTCATTTTTCGATTTGGTTACGAAAGATTCATCCCATAATTCATCCGGAGAAACAGTTCTTTTACCGGTACTCTTTTTAACTTTTTGTCTCGACTCCATTTTCGTTTCTTTTGAAACAAGATTGTCCGCCAAATAATTCTTACCGGGTTTGTCCTTCACCAGATCAAGCCATATTTTAACTTGCTTAGCCAATAACCCTTTGCTACTCACGTACAATTTGGCTTCTCTTATGATTTTTTTATCCAACAATAGCAAACTATGTTTTACAATGTCATCATTTTTTTGTTCCATCAGAGATGGCATCTTCTTTTCCAATAGGCAAAACAAATTATTTTGATTTGCATATAACCCACCAATCAGCCAAAGATCAAGAGGCACAGATGCACTCCCTGCAGTTTTTTCCTTTTCCATGCATACCTGTTCAAGTTCTGCAGCCATGATACGATTAATCTTGCCGCGCTCAGTTTCAATAACCAAGGCGTCATGCAATCGATATGCGCTCACAACTAATCTTGCATATATATCTCCGCCAAGTTGTGAGCTATCCATATAGCTGTCGATTTCAGCACGTGTCTGGTCAAACATAGTATAAATACCTCTGTTTGAAATAGATGCCGCGATTTGAAGCCATGAACCTTTTATCGGTTTTACTGAAATTCGCATATTGTTGGCATAACTTTCAAGCATTCGCACAATATTGTCTCTTTCTTCTGTGTGCATGTCATAGTACTCTCTATAACTACCCGCAAAATAATTATTGACCCTTCCATATAGTTCTGCTTCATCAACTAAATCAATATCCTTTACAAGTGAACCAAGAGCCTCATATCGAAAGCAAACTTCTGAATTTGTTTTAACAATATCGTAATTTTCCTTAAAAGAAAACCACGCAGGCGACATCATCTCCCAGAAAACAGTTCGTGCATTGTTTAGCTTCTCCTCAAGCTCCGATCCATCATCACCGCTCATGAATATAAGGGATATAACACCTTCGTATTTTCTATACAAACTAACCGTCACGCTTTTGCTAACATCATATGAATACAACTTTTCCGCAATATTCACTATCTTTTGTGATGCCAAAGGCCACCTGTCTTTCATACCGACAATCTCGCCATAAACCTCGTCCTTATCAAATTCATCATCTGCAGAATCGAGTGCATCACTTACAGCTATCTCATTATGAATTTCAAGATACTTCTTCTTTAGCACCTCAGCTGTTTCCGCAGGGACTCTATAGTATCTTGTTACCAAATCAACAATCTCTCCGATTACGGAAAGCAGATTATCCCACGACTCTACCTTCAGCCTTTCTGTTTCAAAATACTGATCCAGCGTAACCCGTGTTTTCTGATCTCGCATAAGCATATTCGCATACTCAACAAATCCATCTTTGTCAAACGATGAGAGTTTACGAACCTGCTCTTCGTGAGACAGTTTAATAAACTGTTGGAAGCAATACTCCTGATATACATCTTTCAAGCCATTATAACGTGACTGTGCTACCTGTTTTGCCAAATAAGCATCTGCCTTTTCCGGTATCTTAGTTTTGCGTTTCTGGACACACATGACTAACTTCATAATGTAATCATCAAACACATTATTACCGGTTATTCCCCTTGATAAAGCCTTCACAAGATCAGGCATTGGGTTGTATGAGGAGTTCATGTTATCCGGATCAACACCCATCGAGATCTTGTGTGCTACATTAATATCTCCATCAGAAACCTCTCCGTTTCCAAATATTTCGACTATGTATCTGTCTAATTTTGCAAAATGTCCTCTCATCGTTGTTTCCGGAATAATGCCCTTGTTTATGCAAGCCTCAGCTAATCGAACACCCGCATTCACATAAACTTGTTGATCGATCTCCTCTAATTCACTCAAATTAAGAACATTATTATTAACACCCTGTCCCGGATCCAGATGAAGGCGCTCATTTAGTGCATTCGGGGAAAATATCAGTGCAGCGTCAGTAGCATTACCCGCCTGATGAGAACGTGCGGTTATTTTTTTACGCAAATGAAACGGTACACCAACAAATATGCAATACAAGAGCTCACACATCTGCTTATAGGAGCCATCATATTTTACGTAGATGGAATTGTTCTCCACACCGCTGTTAAATCTATAAAAAATAGTATCAATTAATTCACGGTACTCTTGCATATCTATATCCATCTCCGGGAAAATAGACATAAGTGAATAATCCTCTCGTCTTGTCAATTCCATATTCTGGATAGACTGTACCTCACTAAGTGAACTCTTAAAGTTACTTTCATCTAACGTAAGAAACGTATTCGGTTCAGCTATGACATTATCATTCCATGGAAATATATAGGCATGAGAAAAAGACGTACTTCTGTTTTGTACATCACTCAAACCATATTGGATCTTATAACAATACACAGCTAAATCGTCACAATATATCCCATACGTACTAAGGTCTGGAGTTTCTAAAAGAATTTTTGTTTCTGCCTGACAATTTCGGTTCAACAAATCCGTACATCTCTTAGCAACTCTGTCATCTTCAATTGTATTAAAAAGTACCTGCCAACCATTGTCGTGGCCATAACAGCATTGCCATACATCTTTAATCTGCATTTACACCCCACCATTCATCTTCCATTCACCTTTATAAGCAAATGACTGATCGCTGTAAGCGTCATAATAAAAAGCTTTACCACAGCACTTACACCTGCAATTAACCTCCACATCTACCAACACTTCTTCTTTTTTTGAAATAAAATGAAGTTTCTTTGTTTCAACCTCTTTCTTAATCTGTATGTTCCACGATCTATGAGACACAAATGCATCTCTCTGATGACAATATGGGCATTCAGCTTCATTCGAACCTATGAGTCCAACCTGACTAAGCATCCATAAAATTGGTTCCTCAATTCTTCTGGCCTGTATATGTCCGCTAACCTTCTTATCAGCCATCACCTCAGCGTTAAGTCCCAATGCAGTAATCCCGAAAAATTTATAATTCGTATATCCCGTGGATAATTGCTGCATGGTCGCCTTATCATTATGCGCTATAAATTCAGCCATAGCTCTATCATAAGCCTTGTGCGCTTGCATATTGAATATCTGCTTATTCAAATAGGTACCTTTTATTTCCTCACCGGTATAAGGGGTTGATATATAATCTATTAACTCCCGACTCAAATATTCAGTAATTCCATCCATTTTTGATACGCACACTGCAAGCGGTTTATCATACTTATGATCGCTTTCCATTATAACGCTATGTATGTTCTCTAAGGCATCACTCGGCTTCTGTATATCTTCCTGATTGTTTGAACTTTCAAAAAATTGTGTCCCTTGTATTGACTCAAACTGCTTAGGATCAATGAGAAGAATTATGCCATCTGATTTCTTAATAAATGGCGCAAAATCCTTTACTGACTGAGCCTTTGCATTTTTAAACACCTCTCCTGCGATATCGTACATTACAATCGTGACAGTTTCTTTACTATTATTCTTACTTGTCCGCTCTATATTGTAAATAAGAGGCTGCTCAAATCGTCCCTCAGCAGTCGGCGGCGGTAAAGGCATTCCTTCTTTTACCCTGTTATTTTCCAAAAATTGTGTTATGGATGCCGTCGATTTAATGGCAGTCAATCCACATTCCGCCGCATAATCTCTGAATCCGTTCATAAACTGCGACAAGAACACAGTCTTCCCCGCACCAACAATACCAATAACCGATATAAACTCTACCGGGTACAATCCATATACATCCGGTAATGGATTATGGCAAAATGGGCAGACACGCATGGATGTTTGAGATTTATCTCCATCAACAAGGCGTATACTTGTTACCATATTTTTTAGTTCCGGATCACGTATCAAATAGTCTCCATTTTTTTGCTTTACCAGATGTTTTTGATGCTGTATATCTGAAGGATCAATGACCTTTCTATACATTAATTTTTTATTGCGATCTTTATTGACCGAGTCGACTTCGGTTGTTGTATCGCCAAATTTTTTCCAAAATGCGTCATACTCCTTATTTGAAACTGGATTGTAAAAACTGGATTCCTTATACTCATGTACAATTTGGGCAACTGCAGCCTTATCCTCGTCTCCATAAGACATCTCCATTTCACTTATACTGTCAAACAACTGCCCATCAGGACCTGCAATTTTCCTTGCTCCTGTGTTTACATATGACGATCTGAAATGCACCTGATTATCATTAAATTCTCTAAAACAATAAGGGCATGTTATTTTTATCGCCATGTTTGTGTACCTCCTTATCTTTAGTCAATCTTAACCTGCGACGATACGCTCTCTACTAACGGTCGTGGCATATTATCATTCACTTTATTTATATATATCTCTCTGTGGTCAATCATCTGCTGTGTGATTGGTATCTTGTAATTACCAATTCGATAGTATATCAATCCATCTATGTAACCACTTGAGAATTCAGGTCTGAATGATATTTTATAATAGCTTTTATCAACCGATTTTCTCCCGAATAACCCAGAAGAAGTCTGTACCCTCCGTGTTTCTTCAGTCACCGCTACCTTTATTCGCATTTCACTTTCAGCATATACGGAATAATCCGTACTTCTCGGAAGATAAACATAAGTAGTATCCCCTTCTGTCCGCATTGCCAAAACCAAATATCCGCGTCCCGGAATATGAAGCTGCGTACCATTATTCTTCGATTTATCAGCAACAGTTAATGGCTTTACATATATGCCACTACCGATATCCGAATACACAGCGTAAGGAATATCTTCATTCACTCGATTTAATAGTTTTACTAACGAAGCGCCGAAGTTAGACAATAACCGTACATCTACACTTCCAATAGGTACACATACAACCAAAGTGTCAGCCTCACTGGATGAATCCCATTGTATCAGCCCATCTGAGCTGATCCTGATGCTATTACAATAATACTTTCTGTCATATTCTCTTAGTTCATAAGGCATGGCGATTCTCCTCCTTTCAGCCAACAGCAATTTCTCTATCATCAACCGTATACACTTCTACAGACTCTATCACATCGCTTATTCCTGAATCATATATTTCATATCCGGTTGCGCCGATAATTTCTTCCAAAACCTGAGCCAGTTTTGTATCTTTCTTGGTTATAACCATAGAAAGTCCTGGAGCATTAAGTTCTGTAATCGTTGACATATACTGCCTGTTTGTAAGTTCAGCATGAAGGCTTCTCCATATGTAATCGCTTGCTTCTGCTTCACCTTCACTTATCATCTTCTGCACCAATCCAAACATGTCGAAATTGAATACAGAAAGTTGTGTAAGATCTTCCAGTATACTATCAATCTCGTTTAAAATTGCACCTTCATCAACTGTACGATACAATTTCTTTATTCTATTCAAGTTCCCACTTTCTGCTGAGTATTTGCATACTTCATCGCTTATAAGGTCATATAATTTTTTATCTTTCGGCTCTGGTATGGTTGCAAGCTCACGCAACAACTCATTGATAATATCAACGCATTTTGAAGCTTTATCGCTAACCTCGCGCATAGTTTCCATAAAAACTTCTCCGGATCTCGGATTTATCGCCACATAATGATATAATACTTGACTCATCTTATCGCATAACCTTGCATCCGGATTCCAACGTACTACGTTGTTATTTATGTTTTCTTCAACAAGCCTGTAATTATCTTTAATAAATGCAAGCTGATATACATTCATATTCCGTATCAATAGGCTGCGATAGCTGTCCTTAACTCTACTTCTAAGCGTCGTTTCATTTACTTCTTTTACAATACCATCACTTATTACATGAGCTAATGCACTCCAGCCTCCCAAGGTCAGATTATCAATCTCACGCTCTGTCATTCTGATATCAATATCTGAATCCAGCCTTTCCTCACTTTCTCTCGGCAAAAGCGGTAGCAACGCACCTAGATTAATTTCTTTGCTTTTAACAATATTCTCTAATTCCTCAAATTTACAGTCATCAGATAAGCCCAATAATGATGTCATATCATCCGGAATAGAAAATGTAGTTCTAAAATCCTCACTATCCTTCATGTCATATATTCGCTTTAATAAAGTTTCAACAACAGCGGTAGCCATGGTGTTATAATCTTTTTCCATCTTCGAATATTTTACAGTAAGAATCTCTCCACTACTAAATACTCCACCATCATGTCTGCCATCATCAGAAAGAGCGATCAACGTTCCAATTAGGCGATACCGATCATCGTTCTGAGGAATCAGCGTTCTATTATTCCGAAAACGATTACTAAGAATAAAATTAGAAACTCCTTCTCGACAGCAACCGTCTTTCAACTTCTTTTTTATTTCATTTGCTGTACTCTTTCCTCTCTCGTTCAACAAATGAAACACAGCAAACCTAATCTCATAGCCAGTATCCAGCAAGGATTGTCCTACCGAATCTACTAATGTAAACAGGCATTGAACCTGCTCATTATTTTTTAAATCACTGGAATCGTATACAAAATATGACAATAATCTACTGCTTGACTGCATATCATTCGATTCATTGTACATGCTATCGATTTCCTCTATAAGATTTACAGTATTTTGCTTGGTTGAATCCATATCTATACAATTTATATCTGTAAAATCTGCTATTGTAAAATCGTCTATATAAAAGAAACGAAGTACATCTAAATATGCAGGCCAAAATAACTTCAACTTGTCTCTTAATTCCTCGAAATGAGCAAATGCTTTTTCTCCAGCAAGAAAAACGCAAACCGGAAAGTAAGGTCTTCCACCTCTCATCTGAATTTCATTTCTCTGTCTTTTTACTAGTTTATCTTTTGTCGATGCTAACCGTTCACCAAGAAGGCACTCATCATTTCTTTTCATGCTTCACTTCTCCTTTTGTACAGAAATCTCGTCTACCTGATATTATCTTTGCAGGCAGACAAGATTTCCTTTTAAAGCTGAGCTTACTGCTCGACTTCTATATCATACTTCATGCATTGAGTCTTAAAACGTCTCATGGTTTCTTTCAAAAATTCTTTTATTTCCTCTTTATCCCCAGTATGGTTATCATTAGCATCTGACAGCCATACTTTATAATTTTTGTTAGAAAATGTTTTTGTAAGCTCAGTAACTATCTCCGCCACCTTTTCGTCGCTACCATTGATAACCTTGTTCGACATCTCTTTCATAATATTCTTTGTCTTTGAATCCAAGGTTATAAATGTCTTATATACCTGATAAGGAAGGATATCGTTATATTCAAACTCATCATCCATTTTTGAAAGACATATGGTTTCATCCTCAATGCCGTCTTCATCAATAGGTGTGAATTCACCAGTTGATTTGCCAAGTTTAATTACTCCCGTAAACAGCGCATTAAAGAAGATTACCTTTTCTTTGTCAGCTAATTTACTTAAAGTTGCATCAACAGATTTAATTTTCTCTTCAAGTTCAGTCAATGTTTTATTGCCATTTTCCAGTTTCTTTATACTCTTTTCCGCCTCCATCAGCATAACAGGCGAATAGCAAATCATATCGCGCAAAAGTCTATTAAAATCAGTTTCAGTTGTTGTCTTTCCTACGACAGCAATTGAATATTGAGTTTCATCACAATACTCTAAATCAGAACTATGTACTCTAAGTTTGTCCACTCTGTCTAATAATTCATCTCTTTTCTCCCTCATAGCAGTAGCTGACGTTTTCTCGTCACCATAATAATGTTCCACATCATTCTTGAGCAGATTGAGCTCTTCATCATAGTTGTCATTCACTATGAATAATGTTCTTTTATAATTACCTTTATCCTTACATAATTGATACTTCTCTATACCACTGTATATCTGTAGAATATGATTACGCCTTTTCACTGCCATATCAGGCAATTTCTTATCATCCTCTATTCGATCAATAGGTGTCAAAAATGGCAAATCTCTCCAGTCGCAAAAACCGATGTTTAAGCATCCTTTTCCCTCATAATAATGAGTTCCTATTCGTGTAGAACTATAATACTGTCTTTCAACTTCGCTAATATCCTTGCATGCACTCATTGGGAAGGCCATTCCACTCGTAAGGAATAATATTCTATCCTTAGTTTCAACCTCTGCAAGTTTAATTTTTTGATTAGAACTAATGAACGTATTTGCAGCGTTTTTTAATGATATAGCACCATCTGGCACAGATAGTCTACACATATCTCCTATATCTCCCGGACATACATTATTGTCTTTAGAGAATAACGGAGCCGAAGCACTATACGTATCTCTTAGCCAGTCGGTTTCTATCCTTTTCGCTATCTCTACCATATTATCGGTGTCGTATGCAATTTCTAAAAAATTTTCTATTGTCTTGTCTGCAAAGTCGCGGAATATACCGTTATTCCCTACAAAATATCCCGTTACTACTCTTGCAATCTGTGTATCCGATTTCCATGCTTTTTCATCTTTTATCAGAGCTTCAATTAACTGCTTAAATACTGTAGATGGTGTTACCTTGCGAAGTTCTCCTATCAATGCCTGCTGTAGATTTGGATCCTCTATATTTATAAGTGCTTTTTCAAATCCCTTTACCTCATCAAATATAGTACCATTTGCTAGTACCGAAGAATTATCCTTAAATGTTTCTCTTAGGTTTTTAAATGTTTGTGAAAGAACACTATAATAATTTGAACTCATATTCCTAACCTGCAACTTAACACTATTTAACAACTCATCCATATACATATATGATTTTTCAAGATATTTTTGTTGCTCCAAATCATACGTTTTATTCACATATGTGTTATACCTGACACCACGATTAATTAAATTATGATCATCCCATCCTTTCTTTGCATCATTCCACGCATCTTTCTTACCCTTTGTATGAGTTCTCAGGCTATTGAGTTTTTCCGTATTGGTAGTAATGAGTCCACTAATCACATTATCAATACTAAATTCATTAGCGCCATTCAAAATATTAAATCCAAATACAGGACCTCTGTTTATATCAGTAATAACTGTGTACATGATTTTTTTAACTCTGCTAATCAACGAATCACGATTTTCAGCATCCAACAATCGTTCCTTATTTTTTGCTAATATTCCCTTTTTCTCTGAAGTTTGTCCTTCGTAAAAATACACCATCTCCTGATCGCCGTTCTTTTCCATCTGGCTTGCACTTCCGTCCCATTGCTTGTATGCTTCTTTTGAATCCCCCTGTAGGGTTGCATACAAAGCATCATATACTCTGCTCTGTATATCTTTGTCACTCTTATCTTCGCCGAAAACGCCTACTGTAAAATTCCATACATCACTTTCATCCGGAATATCTTTACCCACCTGAGAGAATCTTTCAAACAGCCTGGTTGCAAGATAAGTGTTGATTTCTTTTAGAGGAACAATGGCACTTGAAGCTCCAATTGATAAATATCCTACATAATATCCATAATATCTTTCTTGCTCTGCTGTTCGTTTCAACATTGGCAGATTATTCACATGTTGCTTCATAGTAAAAGTCCCAGGTGCACCTTTTACCAAAAATTCAAAAACATATTCGCTAGTAACTCTCATAGCATAATTATATGCATCTTCACGCACATTTCCATTGTTATCTAATGCTGATATAAGATGACAGAAATCAACAGGGTTTCTATTCCACTCTATAAGTTTCCCACCAGTATATTCTTGCATGAATTTACCATGATTATTTTCAAGATTCATACAATAATCAAGTTCCTGCATAGCAGCGTAACCATTAACGCGAATGTACTTTTTAACCCTTTCTATCCGAACATGAGCAACATTTACATCCGGTGTAAAAAAATATCCACACATTTCTGTGTTGCACTCAGCCTTCAATATTTCACGCAAAATGTAACACACATCCAAGAATATACCTGAACCTGTTGCGCCACCCAATCCTGAAATGATATGAATTACAACTCGCGGATTACATAATCCACGTTTTGAATCTGCGATTACGTTTTGCACCCTAGCCATAAACTTGTTAGCATTCGCCATAATTAGAAATCTTCCCTCTTGGCGAAGACCGCTCGGTTCATAACCATCCAATCCTATAAGATCTATATGATCGGATAACCATGCATACTGTGTGTATACATCTCTGGCCTGCTTCACAGCTTTCACAGCTTTTAGCGTTATTCCTGAACCCGCCAATGCAAACATCTCACTCTCGAACAGAGGAAGGCAATTACACCTACTATCCTCGTCACCAATGGAATGGAACGACATTATATCATGATCAACTCCCAAAAAACGAATATGCTCGTATACAACTTTTCCATCATTAGTAATCAAATCCGGCTCTATTCGGTTATATACCTGTGTCTTTATCTCACGTAAGCAGTCAACACCAGTACCACCGAGCCCTATGAATATATTTACAATATTCTCCTCCTGCTTGGCTTGTTGATTATATGAAATTATTCCACCACCTTGTGATAACGCAAGGCTTCTAATTAGTGCCATTTATTTCATCCTCCGTCTTGTGCTTTTTATATGAGCCTGTGCAAAATCCTATTTCGGCCATATATCACCATTGTCATAGCTATTACCCTGTCCATCCCAAGGATTCCCCCAAGATGAGTTGCCTGATGATTGTTTTTGTGCGCTACCATACATATTCGCATCTCCGTAATCACCATCTAAGCCGTTAAACACTCCACCACCTTGCATGGAACCATAATCACCATTATTGTTCCCCCATGAATTCGATGAATCATTTCCAAAGAAATCCTGCTTGCGTGAAGAATATACCTTTGGTACAAAACTGATTGCAATCCAATCCGACATCTGCCCATCATTACTTACCTTTTTGTAAAGTCTAAGTTCCGAGCCATCTCCATTAATTTTCACTTTCTTAATCTTCCGATTTCCCATATACAATCCCGGCTTGATTATGAAATATATATAATCCTTACCCGTTGCCTGGAATCGCGTGTTTTTTCTAAGTCCCAAGTCATCGACTTTAAACTTGCTCAACTTTACATTTCCGCGCCTTCCCTCGCGTTGGTCACTCTTTTCTACGTCATTGACGCAGGTTTTTACTTCTATCGTTCCCTTAAACGAAATAATGCTGTTTTTGTATACTATGATTCCGACTATGATCAGAATAATAAGAGCAATCACCGCCAGCACAATCATGGTTACAAGCCCTACATTGATACTGGTAATCACAAGTTCTACATCACAATACTCTCCCATGGAATCATACGCGCGGATCGTAAATGCTCCCTTGCTGAGACTATAATGTGTCAGCTCTATCTTGTTGTCACTAAAGGTATAGTCTTCCCCTTCCTCGAAAGAACTGGATTCTATCTCATAATGAAGTTCTTTGTCTTCTTTGTCCGTTGCAATGCCATCTACATCAAATTCAAATGTGTTGTCTCTGAACGGTATTACATATACCTTTTTTGTTATCTTATCTTTCACCGGTGTCGGTGCTGTGTTAGGCTCTGGTTCCGGCTCTACTGTTTCTGTCACGGTAACTGCTCCCAGTTCCTCTGATTCTTTTGACAGATAATTTCCTGTAAGAATCACTTTGAAGTAATATGTCCCCGGCTCATAGTTCCTCTTGACAGAGAATTTTCCGCCTGTGACGTCCATCTGAATATCATCTTCTATAACATTTCTGTAAGAATCCATCACAACAAGGGACGCCTCATATCCGTTATACTGATTATCCTGCGTAGCTGTCTCTCCGTTTGATACCAAATTGGCATATATCTCTAATTCATCATCCGATATAACGGAATGACCGATCTCATCTGCATTTGAACCGATTTGCACAGTCAAATCTGTGTTGTAAACCATATTGACTTTGACATTCGTACCTGGTATTCCGTTTGCCGTGAGTTTCCAGTTACCCTCCTGCACATCCGAAAACTTAACAATCGTATATGTATTTGATTTTACTATCGTAGAATCTACAACCGCGTTGTTCGGATTTGTGATCTGTACATTATCAACATCTCCGTAAATTATGATGTTAACCTCTTCTACGCCAAATGCCGGAAGACTAAATTCTTTCTCAATCACTCCGTTTTCCGGGATTGTCTCATCTCCTATCTGTACCGTCGATGTTCCGTATATTGTTTCATAGAAAAGATTAAACGCATCCTTCAAGTCTGCCGCTGATGTAATCTCTTTGAATATACCGCCCGTCGCATCTGCAATCTGGCTCATCTCTGTAACATCTGCGTCTTTATTTGCATTAAGGCATACACTGTATACCTGTATATTATTCTCACGTGCTTTTTGGATTGCGTCAGCTTTTCTCTGAAGCGACTCCTCTGTTTCTGCGTCGGTACCCATCTCCGTGTTGCCATCACTTAAATACAAAATAACCGACGGCAGTTCTGGATCACCTTGCTCCTCAATCATATTAACGGCAGTCTCCAGTCCGGCTCCCGTATCTGTCCAGCCAGCCGGCGCAATGGATTTAAGTTTTTCCATAAAAGCATCCTTTGTGCTTTGATCGTCCGCAGATACGATATCCTCGCTTAGCTGTACGCCGTTAGAGAACACAACCCCACCTATGTTATTCCCACTCTCTGTAAGCAGGTTGATAAATAGTCCAATCGCTTCATACCTGTTACCATCAGGATCTGTATCTTCCATAGAACCACTGGAATCAAGAACAACTACCACGTTGTACTTGTTAATTGTAGCTTGATTGTCTGCCTTTACCGAGAACCCCACTGCATACAAACATATGCAAAGCGCTGCTGCGAAGCAAAGTGATATACTGATTCGTTTGATCTTTTTTGCACCTGTATTCTTCATGTCTCTATCCTCCGTTTTTAGATCCTTGCCATCTACGGCTTAGGTTTATATACAATAATGTCAGCCCGTTTCGCTCACATTAATAATTTTCTAATTATCATACGATATCTGTCCCTCATTCGTAGTCGCATCGTATACTCCTTGCCTCAACCATTCCGAAGAGTATTCTTCACTATCGTCATGCCATGACAACGTATATCTCGTGCCAACAATATTCATATACATCGCACCCGATGCATCTTCCATTGTCTCTGTACCGTCTCCAATCCGTATCTGCTTTCTTTTCCTGAAGTTGCCAAATCAATCCACCTTCACATCTAACCTAAAATTTTATCAGCCGTGTCTACACCTGCTGGCTTTATAATCCCTTTTGGCTGCATCTCATTTTCTGCTTGCAACAGAACCATTTATCAAAACTTCTATTGCTCATCAAAACGGTTCTGCCGCTTGCCTTGCCACACTCTT
>ENA-ORSA01001497-ORSA01001497.1-human-gut-metagenome-genome-assembly--contig:-NODE-1497-length-19211-cov-3.510127_pt1 | contig 19211 bp, 15 predicted proteins | sample MGYA00242179_ERZ509142 | MGnify/ENA primary metagenome ERZ509142 (study PRJEB26280, sample SAMEA2338659) | human gut metagenome | biome: human gut; feature: human-associated habitat; material: faeces... | reverse complement strand
ATTTATGCGGCGCTGGTGGTGGGCTTTCATGTGGTTACGCCGCAGGATTTGCGGATGCTGCCGGGCGGAACAAGACTGGATTTTTGGCTGAGAGAGAAAGGAATTTGGAGGTAAAAAATGCCGATATGCATTGTGGGGCTGGGCCCGGGGCCCAAAGGATATTTGACAAAACAGGCGGAAAAGGCGCTGCTGAATGCAGACTGCTGTTATGTGCACACCGCGCAGCACCCGGCCGTTGAAAGCGTAAAGGAATTGGGGGTTGAATATCAATCCCTGGATGCGTTGTATGAACAGGCAGAGGACTTTGACGGGCTGAACAAAGCGATGGCGGAAAAGGTTTTGGAACAGGCGGATAAAAAGCGCGTGTTGTTTGCCGTAACCGGAGAAGCCAGCCAGGGGCAAAGCGCCGTGCAGGCCGTGATGCATTTGGCCGAAGAAAAGAAGATGACGGTGAAAATTTTGCCGGGCATCGGCGTGGCGGCCGCGGCTATGGCGGAAGCGGGGCTATGCAGCGAAAACGGGATCCAAACGCAGTATGGGGCGGTGGATTTGCTGCGGGTGGATTGCGATAAGGCGCAGGTGATCTGCGATTTGGATGACACGATGAAAGCCGGCGAAGCGAAGATTGCGCTGATGGAATTGTATCCGGAAGATTGGCAAGTGGCGATTGTGAAAGCCGATGCGGAACAGATGAGCCATGTTTGGTGCGCCCTGTATGAGATGGACAGGCATAGCTTTGATGCGACGAGCTGTGTTGTGGTGCCGCCGCTATCGTTTGAAAAGAGGACGCGCTATGTCTATGCGGATTTACAGCGCATTGTAAATATTTTGCGGGCGCCGGACGGCTGCCCGTGGGATGCGGAACAGACGCACTTTTCTTTGAAATCCGCAATGCTGGAAGAGGCGTGCGAGGCGATTGCCGCCGTGGACGAAGGGGACACGGAGCATCTTTGCGAAGAATTGGGCGATGTAATGCTGCAAACGGCCATGCATGCGGAGATTGCACAGGAGCAGATGGAATTTACCGCCATTGATATGATTTCCGGCATTTGCCAAAAGCTGATCCGCCGGCATCCGCATGTGTTTGGGGAAGTGACGGTGAGCGGCACGGGCGAAGTGCTGCAAAACTGGGAAGAAATTAAAAAGACGGAAAGAGGGCATGAGCCCGCCCGCTATTTGCTGGACGGGGTAGGCGAGGGCATGCCGGCATTGATAAGGGCGCAAAAGCTGCAAAAGAAAGCCAAAACCGTGGGCTTTGACTGGCAGACGGCAGCGCCTGCGATTCAGAAAGTGCAGGAGGAATGCCAAGAGCTGATCGGCGCGCAGGAGGAAGGCGAACTGCGCACGGAAGAAGAGGCGGGAGATTTGCTGTTTGCGGCGGTGAATGCGGTACGGTTAAGCGGCGTGCATGCCGAGACGGCGCTGATGAGCGCCTGCGAAAAATTTGCGCGCAGATTTACACAGATGGAGAAACTGGCAGAGGAAACGGGCCAGAAATTACAGGGAAAAACGTTGGAAGAATTGGATTTATTGTGGGAAAAGGTGAAAAGACAAGAGCGGCAATAAAAAGGCTTGACATTCTAGATGGTTTGATAGAAAATGTTCAGGAAACACATCAGAGTAAAAAATTTGCGCGACGCGCAACTATCATTAGGAGGAAGTTAGTATGAACAAAACTGAATTGATCGGTTGTGTAGCCGAAAAGAGCGGCTTGGCAAAAAAAGATGCGGAAAAGGCAGTAAACGCTTTGCTGGATGCGGTAGTGGAAACCCTGAAAGCCGGCGATAAAGTACAGTTGGTAGGCTTTGGCAATTTTGAAGTGCGCGATCGTGCGGCGCGTAAGGGCATCAACCCCCTGACCAAAGAGCCGATGGATTTCCCGGCAACCAAAGTGCCGGCTTTTAAAGCGGGCAAAGCGCTGAAAGATGCCATCAAATAACAAAACGACAAAGAGGACTGAGCGATCAGTCCTTTTTTTGTATAAAAACGCAGCGCAGCGGGATGAAGTGTACAGGAGAAATATGGTATAATGGCATAAAACGGAGGATGAAAGCGTGCGAATTGATAAATATTTGAAAGTATCCAGAATCATCAAACGGCGCACCGTGGCGCAGCAGGCCTGCCAGGCGGGGCGGATTCAGATCAACGGCAAAGTGGCAAAGCCGTCTGACAAGGTGGCGGTGGGCGATATTTTGACCATTCAGCTGGGCGAAAAGGTGTATACCTATGAAGTGCTGCTGATTACAGAACATGCGACCAAAGAAAACGCGGATATGATGTTCCGCGCTGTGCTATGAACAGGCCGATGATAAAAATAGGCCTGGGGCTGGATGCGCATGCGTTTGCGGAAAACAGGAAGCTGATTTTAGGCGGCGTGGAAGTGCCGTATGCGTACGGGCTGATGGGCCATTCGGATGCGGACGTGCTGTGCCATGCGATCAGCGATGCGATTTTGGGCGCTGCGGGCCTGGGGGACATTGGGCAGCATTTTCCGGATACGGACCCTGCATACCGGGGCGCGGACAGCGTGCTGCTGATGCAGCAATGCGCGCAAAAGGCACAAAAGGCGGGCTATGGCGTGGGCAATGTGGATGCGGTGATCATCGCACAGGCGCCGAAACTGATGCCGTATATCGCTGAGATGAATGAAACAATTGCAAAGGCGCTGAACATTGCGCCGCAGCAGGTGAACATAAAAGCCACGACAACCGAACACATGGGCTTTACGGGAAGAAAAGAGGGCATTGCAGCGCAGGCTATATGCTTATTGGAAAGGACGGAATGATGGCAAGACGTAGACGCAGAAGACAGCAAAATCTGTTGGACAGGTGGCGCGGATCGGCCGTATATCCGTTTTTGCTGATAGGCATTGTGCTGGCGATCATCGCGCTGTGCTGGCTGTTGATTTCGCAGATTGTAATGCCGTTGATTCAGGCCTGGTTTGCCCCGAAAATTACGGAAGTGCCGCTGCCGACACAGCAGGTGCAAATCGGCGATTTATCCGGCAAGATTCGCGAAGTGTTGCTGACGAACAAGTTTAAATATGTGGGCAAGCCGATTTTGCTGGGGGATGAGGTGTTTTTCTCCTCCGGGCAGGATAACTTTTACAACCCTTTGATGAAAGAGATCTATGTGGCCAAACAGGACACGGCAAACTCCGTAACGCCGACGAAAATAGAGGGCATTGAAGCGGAGGGCGATATTTTGGCGATGGATGTGAGCGCAAAATATATCGCTTATATCGACACCAAAAAGGACAAGCAGGCCGCAGAGGGCGGCGTGATCCCCGGGCGCGCGACGATGTATGTGTATAACCGGAGCAGCCAACAGACGGAGAAATTGAAGGATATTCCGTATGACTGCCCGGAGGTGTTTGTGACGGGTGACTATGTAGTATGGGCAGAGCGCACCGGAGAAACCCAGGATAAGCTGTATATGATGAACATAAACAGCAAGGAAATGACAACGCTGGCGGTGTTTGACGATTCGCCGCTGGGGGTTTCGCCGCCGGGCGTATGCGAGAGCAACATTGTATGGGTGGAGCCGCACCCGGATCAGCCGGACAGCGAGCAGTATAATGTGATTAAAATTTTATCGCTCAGCGGGGAAGCAACGGGCACTGTGCGCACCTATGAACCGGGTATGTATGCGTTTAAACCGATGACAAACGGGAAGGCGATTATCTGGTGTGATAACTTTGCCAGCGCCAACGCCAACCTGTATCTGTCGCAAGACGACGCGATGCCGAAAAAGCTGGGAGAAAACGTATCCGGCTACGGAATTGCGGATAACTTTGTGGCCTATTGCCAAAACGGACGGATTTATATCTATTATCTGGCAACGGGAGAACTGGCGCAGCTTTCAAAATCCACAGAGTACGCGATGCTGGCCGGGGTTTCCAACCACGGGGTAACCTGGTTTGACATTACCGACGAAAACAGAGAACGCGATATTTTAAAATTTGCGGTTTTGGATTGAGAGAAGAAAATGGCAAAAGCAAAGACGGTCTTTTACTGCACAGCCTGCGGGCACGAATCTCCCAAATGGGTGGGGCGCTGCCCGGGCTGCGGGGCATGGAATACGATGGAGGAGCAGCCCGTTGTGAAAACGGCGGGCGGGCGTATGGTGGCGGCAAAGGCGGCTGTGAAACCCGTGCCGCTGTCCAAAGTGGACGTGACGCCGGCGGGACACTGCGAAACGGGCATTGAAGAATTGGACCGCGTGCTGGGCGGCGGGCTGATAGAAGGCGCCGTGGTGCTGGTGGGCGGAGAGCCCGGGGTGGGGAAATCCACCCTGCTGCTACAGGCATGCGAAAGAATTGCACGGCAGGGGAAAACGGTGCTGTATGTTTCGGGAGAAGAATCCGCTCGGCAGATTAAACTGCGGGCAACGCGCCTGGGCACGCTGTGCGAAAATCTTCTGGTGCTGGCGGAAACGGACATGGACCTGGTGAGCCAGGCGATGGAAACGACAAAAGCGGAACTGGTGATCATCGACTCGATTCAGACCATGACGCAGCCGGGGATGACAAGCGCGATGGGCAGTGTGTCCCAAATTCGGGAATGCACGGCTTCGGCATTGAAGATTGCAAAGACAACGGGCGCTACGGTGATTTTGGTGGGGCATGTGACCAAAGAAGGCGCCATTGCCGGCCCGCGTGTATTGGAACATATGGTGGATACGGTGTTGTATTTTGAAGGGGAGCGGCAATCTACCCTGCGGATTTTACGGGCGGTGAAAAACCGCTTCGGTTCCACCAACGAAATCGGCGTGTTTGCCATGACAGAGCATGGCATGGAGGAGATGAAAAACCCCTCCGAAGTGCTGTTGAGCCAGCACACCAAAGGCGTTGCGGGCAGCGCGATTACCTGTTCGATGGAGGGAAGCAGACCGGTGCTGTGCGAAATTCAATCGCTGGCGGCTACGACCTCTTTCGGGCAGCCGCGCAGAATGGCGACCGGGGTGGATTATAACCGGATGCTGCTGATGATTGCCATTATGGAGCGACGAGCCGGCGTGCAGCTGTATAACCGGGACATCTATACCAACGTGGTTGGCGGGATGAAGCTTTCGGAGCCGGCCAATGATTTGGCGATGATATTGGCCATTGCCTCGGCTGCGACCGGGCAGCCGGTGAAAGAGAAGGTGGCGGCGATCGGCGAAGTGGGGCTGACGGGCGAAGTGAGAATGGTGTCTCAGCTGGAAAGAAGAGCGGCGGAATGCGCAAAGATGGGATTTACGACGCTGTTGGTGCCAAACGAAGCGCTGCGCTCGGCCCATAAACCTAAGGGGATAAAGCTTGTGGGCGTGAACAGCGCGGCGGAAGCGCTGATTTTGGGATTGGAGAGAAAAGAGACGAAAAAACAGCCGGAAAATTGACAACCAATCCGTTATAAAGTATCATTAAAATTACACCATTTAGTACCGAAGAGGAGGGAATGCTGTGTTTGAAATTGGCGACCGGGTAGCATATCCGATGCATGGGGCAGGGGTAGTTGAGCTGATTGAAGAGAAAGAAATCTTAGGCGAACTTCAAAGCTATTATGTGCTCAGGTTCGCCATGGGAGGCATGAAGGTGATGGTGCCGGTGAACGGGAAAGACGTGGGCTTGCGGGCAATTATTTCCAAAGAAGAGGGGCAAGCCGTATTGGAGTTTCTTTCCCAGCCATGCGAAGAAGAATGCGACAACTGGAACCGCAGATATAGAGAAAACCTGGAAAAGATGCGGACGGGAAGCATTTTTGACACAGCGGAAGTGGTGCGCGCGTTGATACACAGGGACAGGACAAAGGGCCTGTCTACCGGGGAAAAGAAGATGCTGGCCTCTGCAAAGCAGATTTTGGCAAGCGAATTGATTCTCTCGCTGGATTTGGAAGAAGAGCAGGTGCTTTTGCGTATCGAGCAGGCGGTATAAGCCGCGGCTTTGGATATGGAATTAAAAAAGAGAGGAGGTGGAAAAGAATGAAAAAGATACTTCGGTTTGGGTTTTCCTTACTGATGGGGGCTGTGTGTATCGGGATTTGGACTTTGATTATCGGCATGTTAAACCGGATGCAACTGGTGGACATATATGCCGTTGTTTCGCAGACGATGATCACAAGCATTTTTATCGGCGTGGGCGTAGTGGGCGCATTGATCGGATTTATTTTTTACCCTTCGATTGTGCGCAGCATTGCCAAAGGCATGAAACGCGCGGAAGCAAAGCTTTCGCAACTGCCGATGCAGGATGTGTTATCCGGTATTTTGGGTTTGATCATCGGGCTGGTTCTTGCACTATTACTTTCTACTCTTATTAACCGCATTCCTATCCCATGGCTCTCGATGCTGCTTTCCGTGATGGTGTATGTTTTGCTGGGCTATCTGGGGGTGGCAGTGGCTGTGCGACGAAAGTCTGAACTGGGCGGCATTGTGGCCAAGATGACGGAACACAGCGAAGAGCCGGAGGAGAATGAGGAAGAGAGCACGCCGCGCGGGCTTACGGTGACCAAGGCGCGAAAGAAAAACGAAAGGCAAAAAGCGCCGGCACCGAAGATATTGGATACCTCCGTGATTATAGACGGCCGGGTGGCGGCGGTGGCAAACGCAGGGTTTTTGGAAGGAAAGATTATCGTGCCCGCGTTTGTTTTGCAGGAGCTTCGCCATATTGCGGACTCTTCCGACGCCCTAAGGCGCCAGAGAGGGCGCAGGGGGCTGGATATTCTGCATCAGATGCAGGAGGACACGGAACGCGTGGTTGTGGTTGAAAAGGAGTATGAGAACACGGAAGTGGACGAACAGCTCATTCTCCTGGCCAAAGAGATGAAAGGGAAGATCGTTACCAACGATTTTAACCTGAACAAGGTGGCCACGGTGAAGGGCGTCGAGGTGCTGAACATCAACGAATTGGCAAGCTCGATGAAACCGGCCGTGATGCCGGGCGAGGACCTGCTGTTGCAGATTGTGCGCGAAGGGACAGAACCGGGCCAGGGCGTGGCCTATTTGGAAGACGGCACGATGGTCGTTGTGGACAGCGGCGCATCGTATATAGGTAGCACCGCCTCGGTGTATGTGACATCCGTGCTGCAGACCGCAGCAGGGCGTATGGTGTTTGCCAAAGCAAATGAATAACAGAGAAAAAGGCCGTACGCCAAGGGTGTACGGCCTTTGTTTTTTGGATAAACACGAAAAATGACAAAAAATCGTCAATCGGCTACAAGCCGTTGACGATAGAGACAAACTATGATAAAGTTATAAATTGCACAAGTATTCCCGCGATGAACAGGAAAAACATGAAAAAAGGAAAGTAAAAACTTCCTTTTTGTAACGCTATTGTACAGCGCAGCCATGCAAAATGCAAGAGCAAAAACAAACCTGTATCGTCGGATGAATAGAAAGCATAAATAAAGGATTGGGAGTGAAGCATCGATGGTTCATGAAATCCTTCTGGGCAACAGAAAGAAAATGAGCTTTTCACGCATCGACGAAGTTCTGGAGATGCCGAACCTGATTGAGATCCAAAAAGAATCTTACCGCAAATTTGTGGAAGAGGGCCTCAAAGAAGTGTTTGACGACATTTCCCCTATCACCGGGTACGGAGACAACCTGGTGTTGGAATTTGTGGACTATACACTGGAAAACAACCCCAAATATTCGGTGGAAGAGTGTAAAGAACGAGATGTGAACTATGCAGCTCCGCTGCGTGTGACGGTTCGTTTGATCAACAGAGAAACGGGCGAAGTGAAAGAACAGGAAGTGTTTATGGGCGACTTCCCCCTGATGACGGATACCGGCACGTTTATCATCAACGGGGCAGAGCGCGTTATTGTAAGCCAGCTGGTTCGCTCCCCGGGCGCATATTACAATATGGAAACGGACAAGATGGGCAAACAGCTCTTCTCCGCGACCATCATTCCCAACCGCGGCGCCTGGCTGGAATATGAAACGGACGGCAACGACGTGATGTGGGTGCGCGTAGACCGCACGAGAAAACTGCCGGCAACGGTATTGATGCGGGCACTGGGCTGCGGCACGGATGAAGAGATTCTGGCCAAGTTTGGCGAAGAAAAGCTGATCATCGATACCATCCGCAAAGACAGCGCGAAAACGGATCCGGAGGGCGTCATTGAAATTTACAAGCGTTTGCGCCCGGGCGAACCGCCGACAGAGGAAAGCGCACGCTCTTTGTTTAATTCTTTGATGTTTGACGCACGTCGCTATGATTTGGCGCGCGTGGGCCGGTATAAAATCAACAAAAAACTGAGCCTGGTGGATCGTTTGGCCGGACAGACGCTGGCTGCGGATGTGATCAATCCCTATACCGGAGAGATCATGGCAGTGGCGGGCCAGCAGATTGACCGGGACGAAGCGGTGCGTTTGCAGGCAGCCGGCATCAACGAAGCGGAAATTGTGGTGGAAGACGGCACGCTGAAGGTCTTTGGCAACAACTTTGTGGATTTGACGCCGTTTGTGGACTTTGATTTGAAGGAAATCGGGATCAATGAAAAGGCGCACTTCCCGACGTTTATGGAAATTTTGAACAGCAAGGAAACCTGGGAAGAGGGCGAATTGCGCAGAGAGATGGCCAATCGTGTGCATGATCTTTTGCCAAAGCACATTCACCCGGACGACATCATGGCTTCCATGAACTATATGATCTGCCTGTATCACGGCGTGGGACGCACGGATGATATTGACCACCTGGGCAACCGCCGTCTGCGCTGCGTGGGCGAATTGCTGCAAAACCAGATTCGCGTGGGCTTATCGCGCTTGGAGCGCGTGGTGCGCGAACGGATGAGCATTCAGGATATGGATGTGGCAACGCCGAGCAATTTGATTAACATTCGCCCGGTATCGGCGGCGATTAAAGAATTTTTCGGCAGCAGCCAGCTGAGCCAATTTATGGACCAGACAAACCTGCTGGCGGAATTGACGCATAAGCGCCGTCTGTCTGCCTTGGGACCGGGCGGCTTGAACCGCGAACGCGCCAGCTTTGAAGTGCGTGACGTACACCATTCGCACTATGGCCGTATGTGCCCGATTGAAACGCCTGAAGGCCCGAACATCGGGTTGATCGGCTCTTTGGCAACGTATGCGCGGGTAAATGAATATGGATTTATCGAAACGCCGTATCGAAAGGTAATTCACGGAGAAGGCGTGGTTACCGACGAGGTTGTATACATTACGGCGGACGAAGAGGACAATTATGTGGTGGCGCAGGCCAACGAATCTGTGGATGAAAACGGTAGATTTACGCATGACCGCGTAACCAGCCGTTTCCGTAAGGAGATTAACGAATTCCCGCGCGAACAGATTGACCTGATGGACGTTTCGCCGAAACAGCTGGTTTCCGTGGCGACGGCGATGATTCCGTTTTTGGAAAACGACGACGCAAACCGCGCGTTGATGGGTTCCAACATGCAGCGCCAGGCCGTGCCGCTGTTGAATCCGCAGGTGCCGGTGGTAGGAACGGGCATGGAATACAAGGCCGCCCACGACTCCGGCATGGTGGTATTGAGCAAACGCGACGGCGTGGCCAAAGTGGTTACGGCGGATGAAATTGTCATTGAAGGGGACGACGGCGAAGTCGACCGCTTTAAACTGATTAAATATAAGCGCTCCAACCAGAACACCTGCATCAACCAGCGCCCGCTGATTACGGCAGGACAAAGGGGGAAAAAGGACCAGGCGTTGGCGGACGGGCCGTCCACCAGCCAGGGGGAAATTGCGCTGGGCCGCAACATCCTGATCGGCTTTTTGCCGTGGGAAGGCTATAACTACGAAGACGCTATGCTGATCAGCGAAAAGATGGTAAAAGAGGACGTATTTACCTCTATCCACATCGAGGAGCTGGAATGCGAAGCGCGCGATACCAAGCTGGGGCCGGAAGAGATTACCCGCGATATTCCCAACATCGGACCGGAAGGACTGAAAGACCTGGACGAAGAGGGCATTATCCGCGTGGGCGCCGAAGTGCATTCCGGAGATATTCTGGTAGGGAAAGTGACGCCGAAAGGCGAAACGGAACTGACCGCGGAAGAACGGTTGCTGCGCGCGATCTTTGGCGAAAAGGCAAGGGAAGTACGCGATACATCGCTGCGTGTGCCGCACGGCGAAGGCGGTATTGTGGTGGATGTGAAGATCTTTACGCGTGAAAATAAAGACGAACTGCCGGCCGGCGTGAACGAACTGGTGCGCGTGTACATTGCACAAAAGCGTAAGATCAGCGTGGGCGACAAAATGGCAGGCCGTCACGGAAACAAGGGCGTTATCTCCCGGATTTTGCCGGAAGAGGATATGCCGTTTATGCCGGACGGGACACCGCTGGAAATCGTGTTGAACCCGCTGGGCGTGCCGAGCCGTATGAATATCGGGCAGGTATTGGAAACGCACTTGGGCTTGGCGGCCAAAGCGCTGGGCTTTGAAGTGGCGACCTCGGTATTTGACGGGGCAACGGAAGAAGAGATTCAGGAACTGCTGGTTAAAGCCGGTTATCCGGCAGACGGCAAGATTGAACTGCGCGACGGGCGCAGTGGCGAGCCGTTTGAAAACCCGGTAACGGTGGGTTATATGTACATCTTAAAGCTCCACCATTTGGTGGACGAAAAGATTCACGCACGTTCTACCGGCCCGTATTCTCTGGTAACGCAGCAGCCGCTGGGCGGGAAAGCGCAGTTTGGCGGACAGCGTTTTGGTGAAATGGAAGTATGGGCGCTGGAAGCATACGGCGCGGCGCACACGCTGCAGGAAATTCTGACAGTGAAGAGCGACGACGTGGTAGGCCGCGTGAAAACATACGAAGCGATCATCAAAGGGGAAAACATTCCCGAACCGGGCATTCCGGAATCGTTCAAGGTATTGATCAAAGAGCTGCAAAGCTTGGCGCTGGATATTAAAGTGCTCAATGAAAACCATGAGGAAATTAAGATCCGCGAATCGGCGGAAGAGGAAATGGAGCTGATGGATCGCCAGGATCAGGTGCGCAGAAACGCGCTGCTGCAAAGCGTGGACTTTGCGCAGGCAGCCGACCACAGCGCAGACGGCGATTTGGCGGACGACCTGGACGAAAAGGAAACGCACGGCGGCGATGCATTTGATATTGCGGGCGTGCATGAAATTGAACTGGATGATGATCTGCTGGGGTTTGATGACGCCTTTGCAGACCTGGATGATGAAGAATAAGCTGTTTTGTACTGTTTAGGATAGATTTGGAGGTTGGCGCTTCATGGTAGAACTCAACAACTTTGATAGCATACAAATTGGCCTGGCTTCTCCGGAACAGATCTTAACCTGGTCTCACGGGGAAGTGAGAAAGCCGGAAACCATCAACTACCGGACACTGAAGCCGGAAAAGGACGGGCTGTTTTGCGAACGCATTTTCGGACCGACGAAAGACTGGGAATGCCACTGCGGAAAATATAAGCGCGTGCGTTACAAGGGCATGGTTTGCGATAAGTGCGGGGTGGAAATCACCCGGGCAAAGGTGCGGCGCGAGCGTATGGGCCACATTACGCTGGCGGCCCCGGTAAGCCATATTTGGTATTTCAAAGGGATTCCCAGCCGCATGGGTTTGCTGCTGGATATGTCGCCGAGATCGCTGGAAAGGGTATTGTATTTTGCGGCGTATGTGGTGCTGGATCCCGGCAACACAAACCTGACGTATAAGCAGGTGATCAACGACAAAGAACTGCGCGAAGCAGAAGAAAAATACGGAAGAGACGCGTTCCGTGTCGGCATGGGCGCAGAGAGCGTAAAAGAACTGCTCAAAGCAGTGGATTTGGACGCGACGAGCGAACAACTGAAAAAGGAAGTCAATGATTTTTCCGGGCAGAAACGCCTGCGCGCCATCAAACGGCTGGAGGTTGTGGAAGCGTTCCGCAAATCCCACAACAAACCGGAATGGATTATTTTGGATGTGGTGCCGGTAATTCCGCCGGAACTGCGCCCGATGGTACAGCTGGACGGCGGACGGTTTGCCACCAGCGACTTGAACGATTTGTATCGCCGGGTGATCAACCGCAACAACCGTTTGAAACGCTTATTGGAACTCAAAGCGCCGGACATCATTGTGCGCAATGAAAAACGCATGCTGCAAGAGGCAGTAGACGCTTTGATCGACAACGGTCGCAGAGGACGGCCGGTGACAGGCCCGGGCAACCGGCCGCTGAAATCGCTTTCCGATTTGCTGCGAGGCAAACAGGGCCGTTTTCTCCAGAACCTGCTGGGCAAGCGTGTTGATTATTCCGGCCGTAGCGTAATCGTGGTTGGCCCGGAGCTGAAAATGTATCAATGCGGGTTGCCGAAGGAAATGGCGCTGGAACTGTTTAAGCCGTTTGTATTGAAAAAACTGGTGCAGGAAAACCACAGCCACAACGTGCGCCAGGCGAAAAAACTGGTGGAACGTTCTGACAGCAGGGTGTGGGATGTATTGGAAGATATCATCAAAGAACATCCGGTGCTTTTGAACCGCGCTCCCACGCTGCACAGGCTGGGCATTCAGGCTTTTGAGCCGGTGCTGGTGGAAGGCCGCGCGCTGAAGATTCACCCGCTGGTGTGTACGGCCTACAACGCGGACTTTGACGGCGACCAGATGGCCGTGCATATTCCGCTGTCTGTGGAAGCACAGGCGGAAGCAAGATTTTTGATGTTGTCTGTAAACAACATGCTGAAACCCCAGGACGGGAAACCGGTTGTTTCCCCGACGCAGGACATGGTTATGGGCATGTATTATCTGACGCTGATTCAGCCTGGCGCAAAGGGCGAAGGCTCTATCTTTGCGGACGAAGATGAAGCGATTATGGCGTATCAATTGGGCTATGTGTCCTTGCAGGCGAAGGTGAAAGTGCGCCGCACGGGCACGTTTGACGGCGAACCGATTGCAAAGACGATTGATACGACGGTGGGCCGTGTGATTTTGAACCAGAGCATTCCGCAGAACCTGGGGTATGTGGACAGGACGGACAAAGAGCATTGCCTGGATTTGGAAATCGAATTTACGGTGGACAAAAAGCAGCTTTCCAAGATCATCGAACGCTGCTTCCAGCGGTATGATACGACAAGAACGGCGACGATGCTGGATGAAATCAAGCGTTTGGGCTTTATGTATTCCACAAGAGGCGCCATTACGGTCAGCGTTTCGGACATGACGGTGCCGAAAGAAAAACCGGCGCTGCTGGCCAAGGCGGATGAGCAGGTTTCCAAAGTGCAGAGCCTGTATAACCGCGGGCTATTGAGCAATGCAGAACGCGAAAAAGAGGTTATCAGCATTTGGGACCGCACGACCAAAGAGGTAACGGAAGCCTTGATGAACGGGCTGGATGAATTCAACCCGATTTACATGATGGCAACGTCCGGTGCGCGTGGTAGCACAAACCAGATTCGTCAGCTGGCGGGCATGCGCGGCTTGATGGCCGATCCTTCCGGTAAGATCATCGAATTGCCGATTCGCGCAAACTTCCGTGACGGCTTGACGGTGTTGGAATTCTTTATCTCCAGCCACGGCGCGCGGAAAGGGTTGGCGGATACGGCGCTTCGTACGGCGGACTCGGGGTATCTGACCCGCCGTCTGGTAGACGTTTCACAGGACGTGATTGTGCGCGAGGACGACTGTTTTGCCGCGGCGGGCGAGCCGATTCGCGGGATTACGGTAAGCGATATTAAAAACGGCAACGAGATCATCGAGCCGTTGGTAGACCGTTTGGTAGGACGGACCAGCGTGGAAACGGTGGTGCATCCGGAAACGGGCGAAGTGTTGGTGGAAGCCAACGAGATGATCAGCCAGGATGCGGCCAACGCCATTGTGGACGCCGGAATTGAAGAAGTGCAGGTGCGCAGCGTATTGACCTGCCGCGCCAAACACGGCGTTTGCAGCAAATGCTACGGCGCGAACCTTGCAAACGGACAGCCGGTGAACATCGGCGAAGCGGTGGGGATCATCGCGGCACAGTCTATCGGCGAACCCGGTACACAGCTGACGATGCGTACCTTCCATACCGGCGGCGTGGCCAGCGCGGAGGATATTACCCAAGGTTTGCCGCGTGTAGAAGAATTGTTTGAAGCGCGTAAGCCGAAAGGCTTGGCGGTGATTACCGAGATTTCCGGCAAGGTGAGCATTCAGGAGAACAAGAAAAAGCGCGAAGTGATCGTGACAAACGATGACGGAGAAAGCGAAACCTATCTGATTCCGTTCGGTTCCAGGCTGAAAGTGCGCGAAGGCGATGTGCTGGAAGCAGGACAGGAGCTGACGGAAGGGCCTGTGAACCCGCATGATATTTTGAAGATCAAGGGCATTAAGGGTGTACAGAATTATCTGGCGCGCGAAGTGCAGGCGGTATACCGTTTGCAGGGCGTGGAAATCAACGACAAGCACATTGAAGTAATCGTGCGTCAAATGCTGCGCAAGGTAAAAATCGAAAGCGCGGGAGATACCGATTTGCTGCCGGGCGAAATGGTGGATGTGCACCGTTTTGAAGCGGAAAACGAACGCGTGATTCAGGAAGGCGACCAGACGGCAAGCGCCAAATATGTGCTGCTGGGGATTACCAAAGCTTCGTTGGCCACGGACAGCTTCCTGTCGGCGGCTTCTTTCCAGGAGACCACAAGGGTGTTGACCGAAGCTGCGATCAAGGGCAAAACCGACCCGCTGCTGGGCTTGAAAGAAAACGTTATCATCGGCAAGCTGATTCCGGCGGGCACGGGCTTGAAGCGGTATCGTGATTTGGAGATTAAGCGTGAAAATACGCGGGATTACACAAATGATCTGTTGTATTCCGATGACGATGATGCGCCGCTGTTTATGGACGCAAACGGAGACGGTTTTATCGATATGGACCTGGATGACCTGAATCTGTAAAACAGAAAAAATAGGGGGGCCTTAGATGGCACTGGTTCGTGAACTAGAAGATCACGGGTGTGACTTAAAAGCATCCGTCATTTGCAAATATACAAAGCAGGAAGTGCAGCGCTGCAACGCATGCGAATATAAATCGTTGACGGATGAGCAGCGAAAACAGGTGGTTATAGATTACTATCTGGAACAGGGCCTGCTGGATGAATATCCGATTGATTTAAAAAATGAGGAAGGGACGTGTGCCTTGTGTCGCAAAAATGCGAACAAGGCAACGACCCAGACCTATGCGAAGATTACCAACAAATGCATGGACGTGCGCAAAGACCTGGTGGACAGCGGGGAAAAGATCAACGGCGGAGAAATTGCCATTGAAATTCCCACCTGCCAGGCATGCAAGGAAAACGTGCGCAAGGCAAAATGGATTCGCAAGGCATGGATGGTTGTGTGTGTGATATTGGCGTTTGTGGCAACGGCGCTGATCAACATTTCCATGCCGAAGGGCGAAGGCGTCAGCGGCGGAATGATGTCGTTTGGGATCTTTGCCGCCTGTTGTTTGGTGAGTTTTGGCGTGTATTATATCGGCGTTAAGACGATTTTGAAAAACATCGGCAGCAAGACGTATTTGCAGATTCTGGACATTCCGGCGCTGGCAAAGCTGAAGGATAAAGACTGGTATGTGCGCGGGATGAACTGGATGAAAGCCACAATTTTTGCGGAGATGCCGGAAGACCTGGTGGATACAAGGGTTACGTTTAACCAGATGGTGCACGGAAACCCGAAGAAAACAAAGAAAAACAAGAACAAAAGAGCGTTGACACGCTAAATCACTTTTGCTAGAATATTCTAGTGTCCGTCTAGGGGCGTTTTTTAGGGAGTTTTACAGGAAAATGCAACAAATTCTAGACACACAGACTTGCGTTATCGGCACAAGACAGGTCATGCGCGCCTTGGAACAGCGCACATTGGCCCGGGCGATGCTGGCCCAGGATGCCGATTCGGCGCTAAAGAACAAATTGACCGCTGCACTGGACCGGGCAGGGGTTCCGTTTGAATGGGTTTCTTCGATGAAACATTTGGGGAAACAATGCGGGATCAATGTGGGGGCCGCTGTGGTGGGCATACTCAAAACTGCGTAAAATCCCTTCTGGGTTGCTAGGGATTTATAGCTACTTATGACCCCTTTGGGGAAGGAGGATCTCAATGCCTACAATCAATCAATTGGTGCGTAAAGGCAGAAAAAAGGTGGAGTATAAATCCAATGCTCCGATCTTGAAACAGTGTCCGCAGCGCCGTGGCGTGTGCACCGCTGTTCGTACCATGACGCCGAAAAAACCGAACTCTGCATTGCGTAAGATCGCGCGTGTGCGTTTGACCAATGGCATGGAAGGTACATGCTATATTCCTGGCATCGGCCATAACCTGCAGGAGCACTCCGCTGTTTTGATCAGGGGCGGCAGGGTAAAAGACTTGCCGGGTGTTCGTTACCACATTGTCCGTGGCGCGCTGGATACGGCGGGCGTTGCAAACCGCAAGCAGTCCCGTTCTTTGTATGGCGCAAAACGCGGCAAAAAATCGTAAACACCGAATTGACAAAAAAGTGAATAGCGGCCGCTTAAAAGCGGCATAAATACGAGGAGGTAAAACCATGGCAAGACGTGGGAATATCCCCAAGCGCGAAGTGCTGGCCGATCCGATTTACAACAGCACGGTGATCACAAAGCTGATCAACCAAGTGATGCAGGACGGAAAACGCGGCGTAGCACAGAAATGTGTATATGATGCGCTTGACATTATCAAAGAAAAAACAGGACGCGACGCAATGGATGTGTTCGCCGAATGCATGGAAAATATCAAACCCCAATTGGAAGTAAAAGCCCGCCGTGTGGGCGGCGCCACCTATCAGGTGCCGATTGAAATCCGCCCGGAACGCCGCCAGACGCTGGCCATCCGCTGGCTGGTGATGTTCTCTCGCCAGAGAGGCGAGAAGACCATGCGTGAACGCTTGAGCTCCGAAATTATGGATGCGGCAAACGGAAACGGCAGCACGGTGAAACGTCGCGAAGACATGCACCGCATGGCAGAAGCGAACAAGGCATTTGCCCACTATCGCTGGTAAATTTGAAACGAAAAAGACCGAAGATTGCCTATTCCCCCGCCTTGGGGGAATTCTGGCACTCTTTATCAATTCCTATGGAAGGAGGGAGAACGCGTGGCTAGACAATATTCGCTTGAAAATACGCGGAACATCGGGATTATGGCGCACATTGACGCCGGCAAGACCACCACTACGGAACGCATTCTCTTCTATACAGGTAAAACACATAAGATTGGCGAAGTGCATGAAGGCGCAGCCACCATGGACTTTATGGTTCAGGAGCAGGAACGCGGGATTACGATTCAGTCCGCGGCAACGACCTGTTTTTGGAAGGGAAAACGGATCAATATCATAGACACTCCCGGGCACGTTGACTTTACGGTAGAAGTGGAACGTTCGCTGCGCGTGCTGGACGGCACGGTGGCGGTGTTCTGCGCAAAAGGCGGCGTGGAACCCCAGAGTGAAACGGTATGGCGCCAGGCGGAAACCTACGGCGTACCGCGCATGGCGTATGTGAACAAGATGGATATCTTGGGCGCAGACTTTTACAATGTAGTGCAGATGATGAAGGATCGCCTGGGCGCAAACCCGGTTCCGATTCAGCTGCCGATCGGTTCGGAAGCGGACTTTGTAGGCATTGTGGACCTGGTGGAAAACAATGCGGTTTACTATGATGACGAAGGCCATCCGACGGTGAAAGAAATTCCGGAAGATATGGCAGATCAGGCGGAAGAATATCGTATGGCGCTGATTGAGGCGGCGGCGGAAACTTCCGAAGAGCTGTTGGAAAAATATTTGGGCGGCGAAGATTTGACCCGCGATGAGATCATTGCGGCGATTCGTAAGGCGACCATCGCAGGCGAACTGGTGCCGGTATGTTGCGGCACGAGCTATCGCAACAAGGGTGTACAGGCCCTGTTGGATGCGATTGTAGACTTCATGCCGTCTCCGTTGGATATTCCTCCGGCCAAAGGTACGGATGTGGATGATCCGGAAATCGAGCTGGAACGCGAAGCGGACGATAACGGCCCGTTTGCCGCACTGGCCTTTAAGATTGTATCCGACCCGTTTGTAGGGAAACTGGCGTATGTGCGTGTGTACTCCGGTACGCTGAAATCCGGCAGCTACGTTTACAACTCCACCAAAGGAAAGCGCGAACGTGTAGGCCGTATCATGCAGATGCACGCAAACCACAGAGAAGAAATCGATCAGGTATATGCCGGCGACATTGCCGCCATCGTAGGCTTGAAAGATACTTCCACGGGCGATACGCTGTGTGATGAAAACAATGAAATCATCCTGGAATCCATGGAATTCCCGGAACCGGTTATTCAGGTAGCCATTGAGCCCAAGACCAAAGCCGGACAGGAAAAGATGTCCATTGCGCTGGGCAAACTGGCAGAAGAGGACCCGACGTTCCGTGCGTATACCGATCAGGAAACCGGGCAGACCATCATCGCCGGCATGGGCGAACTGCATTTGGATATCATCGTAGACCGTTTGCTGAGGGAATTCAAAGTGGAAGCCAACATCGGTAATCCGCAGGTTTCTTACAGAGAAGCCATCACCAAGAAAGTGCGTCAGGAAAGCAAATACGCCCGTCAGTCCGGTGGCCGCGGTCAGTATGGCCATTGTATTGTGGAATTCGAGCCGTTGGAACCGGGTTCCGGCTATGAATTTGTCAACGCAACGGTAGGCGGCAGCATTCCGAAAGAATACATTGCCCCGATTGACCAGGGTATTCGCGAAGCAGCGCAGAGCGGTGTATTGGCCGGATACGAAGTGATGGACTTCAGAGCCACGGTTGTGGATGGTTCTTACCATGAAGTTGACTCCTCTGAAATGGCATTTAAGATCGCCGGTTCTATGGCGTTTAAAGAAGGTATGGCTAAGGCCGGCCCGGTATTGCTGGAACCCATGATGAAAACCGAAATTGTGATTCCGGAAGAATACATGGGCGATGTTATGGGCAACTTGACCGCCCGTCGCGGACGCATCGAAGGGATGGAAGCGCGCGGCAACGGCCAGGTGATCCGTGCGATGGTGCCGTTGAGCGAAATGTTCGGATATGCAACCGACCTGCGCAGCACGACGCAGGGCCGCGGCGTGTTTACGATGCAGTTCTCTCATTATGAAGAAGCACCGAAATTTGTGCTGGAAAAAGTGACGCACAAAGCATAACTGAAAAAATACTCATTGTGAGTTGAGTAAAAGTATTAATAAAGGAGAATACAAAAATGGCGAAGGGAAAATTTGAACGGACAAAACCGCATGTAAATATCGGGACGATTG
>ENA-ORSA01001492-ORSA01001492.1-human-gut-metagenome-genome-assembly--contig:-NODE-1492-length-19247-cov-7.902043_pt1 | contig 19247 bp, 16 predicted proteins | sample MGYA00242179_ERZ509142 | MGnify/ENA primary metagenome ERZ509142 (study PRJEB26280, sample SAMEA2338659) | human gut metagenome | biome: human gut; feature: human-associated habitat; material: faeces... | reverse complement strand
TTCCAGCCGTAGCTGGTCAGTGCGAAAGCGGAGATACGGCTGATGTCGATGGAGGTGGAGCCGCCGAGGATAGCGTCCAGAACGTCGTTCTCAGAGCCCAGAACGCCGGAAGCCTGCACATCGACGACGACGGAGCCGCCGGTCAGCTCCTCGACCTTCTCCTTGAAGTGAGAACCGGTCTGGCCGACGATGGTATCCAGCGGGTTGACCTCGGCGTAGACCAGAGTCACCTTCGGGTCGGAAGCAGCAGCTGCGGCATCACCGGCGGGAGCGGTAGAAGCTGCAGCAGAGGTAGCGGTAGAAGCAGCAGTGCTGTTGCTGGAGCCACCGCAGGCGGTCAGTGCCAGAGCAGCGGCGGAAACACCGGCTGCTGCCAGAAAGCTGCGACGAGAAATCTTCTTCATGATAAAATCCTCCTTAGATTTTCCTCATTCAGGGCGGTGCGCTCTGCACGGGTCGCACACCGTCCGTTCATTTACTGTACACACTTTAGCAAAAATTTTTAGTCAGAACAAGGGCTTATGAAAAATGTCCTGTTTTTCAAAAAAATGTGAGAAACACTTTTGTGCATTTCCCACAAGCCATAGTGCAGTTTATTTAGCACACTGCCCAACGAGATGAATACAATGTAATATCTCTTGCACTTTTCAGGCTTCGCGGATGCGCTGGATGAGGCGGCTCTGCTCCTCAAAAGCCGCGTACATAGGCTCGACTGCCGCCCGGAAGCGGGCTTTCTCGGCGGCGGAGAGGGTCGTCACCTCCACGCCCCATTCCCGCATATGCTTCTCGGCGCTGGCCTCCCGCTCCGCCCAGAGGCGGCGTTCGGCCAGAGCGCTCTCCTTTCCGCAGGTGCGGATGATGTCCGGGAAGCGCTCGTCCAGCTCTGCCAGCTTTTCCATCGCGGCCTCGCTGGCCAGCTGCAGCTCCGGCACGCGGGCATGCTCATCCTTTAAGAAATAGGGGGCCACCTCGTAGTGGCCCATGGCCTCATAGCTGGGCCAGTTGTTTTCCGCGCCGTCTATCTCGGCGTTGTGCAGGGCTGCATAGACCCGGCTGTAGACCACCTGCGCCGGCTCTGCGCCGAGGTCCAGTATCATCTCGCTCATCATGTCCGACTCCTGCACCCGGAGCGTCAGCCCCGCGAGGTCCGCCAGTGTCTCCACCTTTTCGCGGGTGTAGAAGCTGCGGACGCCGGCGTCGAACCACGACAGGCCCACGAGGTCCATCGCGCCGAGGCCGGAGAGGAATTCATCGCCGATCTCACCGTCCAGCACCCGCCACATCTGGGGCGCGTCGGTATAGAGAAAAGGCAGCTGCAATACGCTCAGGGCCGGCTGATACTCGGCCAGCTGGCTCAGAGAGACACGGGCAAAGTCGATGCCGCCGTACTGCATCTGCTCGATGACGCTCTGCTCGGCCCCCAGTTCCCCGCCGCTGTAGACCACGACTTTGACCCTTCCCTCCGTCCGCTCGGCCACAAGGTCGGCAAAGGCCAGAGCGGCCTGAGTGGTGGGATAGTCCTCGGGCTGGTTCTCGGCGTAGCGCAGGATGAGCTCCGGGCCGGTGTACTCTTCCGTCTTGCTGCAGCCCACAGCGCCCAGCGCCGTACAGGCAGCCAGCGCCAGCACACTGCGGCGGGAAATCATCCGCCCGCTCACAGTCCGGCCTCCGGGTCGGCCTTTGCCTTCTGACCGGCCTGACGGCGGTACTGGGTGGGAGTCATGCCGGTGCGTTTCTTGAACGCCCGGGCGAAGTAGCTGGCGTCCTCGTAGCCCACCATCGACGCCACCTCCGCCGAGGAGCGGAAGGGGTCGGCCAGCAATTCCTTTGCCGCGTTGATGCGCAGCTCGGTGAGGCAGTCGAGGAAGTTCATCTTCTGGTACTTCTTGAACTGCGCCGACAGATAGGCCGGGCTGATGTGCAGGATCTCGCCTACGCTGTCCAGCGACAGATCGAACATATAATTATCCTCGAGGTAGCGGCGGACATGGGCCATGACAAGGGCCGTCTGGCTGTTCTCACCCTCCTCGGGGGCGTCTTCCGCCTCTTCTTCGGTCTCCGTCTGCTCCTGCTGGGGCTGGGCGGCGGCCAGCTCTTCCAGCTTCCGCTCCGTCTCGATCTGCCGCATAGCCCGGCGCACCGAGGCTTCCAGCTCGTCGGGGTCCACCGGCTTGAGCAGATAGTCGCAGGCCCCCAGATGCACCGCCTCATGGGCATACTGGAACAGGCTGTAGGCCGTGACGAAGATGACCCGGCAGGAAGGCCGCTGGGCCAGCACGGCGCGGGCAGCGTCGAGACCGCTCATGCCCGGCATCTCAATATCCATCAGGATGAGGTCCGCGCCCCACAGCACCGCCGTGTCGGCAGCTTTGCGGCCATTTTCCGCCACCTCCAGGACCACTTCCCGCTCAAAACGGCGCTGGACCAGCTCTGCAAGCGCCTCCCGCTCCAGCTTTTCGTCATCCGCGATCAACAGGCGTATCATCGTCCAAATCCTCCTCCAAAAGTTCTACAAGGGGCAGGTACATACTGATGGCCGTTCCCCGGCCCGGGTGAGAGCGGATGACCAGCCGCCCCCGTTTATCCAGAAGCCGCAGCCGTGCGGCCACGTTATAGACGCCGATATGCTCCCAGCGCTCCCCGGGTTGGGCCAGCGCGGCTTTCAGCTGGGCCAGCTGTTCGGGCTGGATGCCCACGCCGTTGTCGCAGACGCTGATATAGAGCAGCCCCTTATCCCGCAGCGGGTTGATGCGGATGCGCACCACGCCGCCCTCTTCCTTGGGCGAGATGCCGTGCTTGAAGGCATTCTCCACGATGGGCTGCAAGATGAAGGATGGCACCATCGTCTCCGTCAAATCGAGGGAGTCGGAGATGCGCCACACCATCTTCACCCGGTCGCCGAAGCGGACGTGATAAATGGAGTAATACTCGTCCACGATGCGCACTTCCCGGGCCAGCGGCACCTGCTCGTCGTTGCTCATCAGACTGTAGCGCAGCAGGTGCGACAGAGCCGTGATGAGGGCCTGAGTGCGGTAGGCTTTTTCCTGTCCGGCGGTCTGTAAAATGACGTTCAGGGTGTTGAAAAGGAAATGGGGGTCGATCTGGCTGCGCAGCTGCTGCAAACGGCTGCGCTCCATCCGGTTCTGTAATTCCAGAGCTTCCGTCTTCTGGCGGTGGAGCTCCCGCTCCATCTCGTTTTTCTCCCGCAGGGTGGTCACCTGCTCCGCCATCGAATGCTTCATGTGGTTGAAGGCTTCGGTCAGCTGGGCCATTTCCGGCTGACGGGGCGCAGGCAGGTCGGGCGAGTCGAACTCGCCCCGGGTGACCTCCCGGGAGGCGCCGATCATCTGCTGCACCGGGGTCAGCAGCGTCAGCACCGAGAAGGCCATGACGCAGCCCAGCGCAAGGCAGAGCGCCACCACGACGGTCTGCACCCATTTCACCCGGTCGCTGAGGGCCGACACGGTGGTGTAAGTCCCCTGAGCGTCGGTGATGGCCGTGTTCAGCAGCTGCTGGGTATACTGGCGCAGATAGCCGCCGCAGGGTACGATTTTATTATAGTAGAGCTGGGCGGCTTTCGTGTCCTGACCGGCGGCCACCGCTTCTTCCAGCTGGTCCACCAGTGCGGTGTAGCTGTCGTAGGTAGTGGAAACGGCATTGTAGAGCAGATACTGCTCTTCACTCACAGTGCCAAGGTCGCTCTCGATGCGCCAGAGCCATGCGTTGGTGACGGAAAAGGCGCTGTGGAGCTCCTCTGTCAGCGCTTTGGCATCGCCGTACTCCCAGCGGTAATCTTCCATGGCCGAAAGACTCCGCTCCACGCCGTTCTGAAAGCGGCTGATGGCGTTGAAGTTGCCCATCTGGTCGTCCAGTTCCCGCAGCACGGTGCCGGACTGGTAAAAGCTCAAGAATATCTGCCCCGCCAGCGCCAGAAAAAACGCTGCCAGGCAAAGACTGATCTGCCCTTTCAGGGTCATCCTGCGCCCCACGCACCCATCCTCCTTCTCTGTGATATTCTGCCGCGCATCTTCCGCCTTATCCGGCCTGCCCGCCGTCAGAGCGAAAGCTCCATAAACTTTCTTTTTCGTCCTATTTTAGCACATTTTAGGGCATCTGTGCAATATCATCCTTGATTGTTGGAAAATAATATGGTACTATGACCAAAAAGGAGGGTATTTTTATGTCTCAGCCGATCTCCATTTCCGTCCAGATGGATGCCGCATCCTTCCACGATTTTGCCGCCTTTGACCTGCTGCGCCACCACAAGGCGTGGCACCGGCCTCTGGTGTTCACGGCCATTTTGCTGGTGTCTGCCGGCTTCTGCCTGTCGCAGGTGGGCCAGAAAGACGGCGCAGCCCTGCTCACGGTGGTGCTGGCCGTGGTAGCGCTGGGCGTGCCGGCCGTCTACTTCTGGACATTCTTCCACTCCCTGAGCCTCCAAATCAAAAAGATGGGCCTGCCCCGCCCCTTCTACCGGCTGCTGCTGGACGATGAAGGACTGTCGGTCTGGATGGCCGGCGAGCAGGACAAACCTGAGGCGAGCCGAAAGTATGCGTGGCACGATATGCATCTGGCCTACCGCACCCCCAACGCCATTTACCTCTATGTCCAGCAGAATCAGGCCTATCTGCTGAACGACAGCCTCGACGCCGCATGGAGCCTGCTGCAAGCCTTCCTCCCGGCAGAGCGCCTGCATGATATGCGATAAGAACGTCAAAAGCCCATCGCGCAGCTGTGCGATGGGCTTTTTTGCGTCAGCAAACAAAAACAGGCAGCGCCGTGGAAAGGAGGAGAAAGCGGCGCTGCCTGTGTATGAGAACTCCTAAACATTTGCGGCTGCTAGGAGGTTGTTGGTAGTCTGTCCGCCGCCGTGGCTATTGCCTCGCATAGGTGGGGGACAGTATTTTTTTAGGGGCGCGGCACCCGCTGCGGGGCTGCGCATGAATCCTGCCTGCATGGCATTTATGGAAAGTCAAAAGCCGGAGATGGGGGATCTCGTTCTTGTCTTCCCGACTGCACCTTTATTGTACCGGATAAAAATGGAGTTTCTTTGAGTTAGTTTTGAACAATCTGCAAACAAGATGTGGAAAGTCTGAGGGCTTTCTTTTCCGTTCTGCTTGACATTCGGCACAGAACGATGTATTGTTAAGTTTATTGTGAAATACCTATGAAATTCCTGCATTTTTGAGGGAGGAACCACTATGGCCGCAACGGCACAGCCGCAGCAGAAAAAGACCCTGCTCATGACCGAGGGCAGCATCTGGAAAAGCATCCTGCTCTTCTCGGTGCCGCTCATCCTGGGCAACCTGCTCCAGCAGCTTTACAACACCGCCGACTCCATCATCGTCGGCAACTTTCTGGGCAGCAACGCTCTGGCCGCTGTGGGTTCCAGCGGCTCACCCATCTACCTGCTCATCGGTTTCAGTCAGGGCGTGGCCGTCGGCGCCGGCGTCGTCGTGAGCCAGTACCTCGGCGCAAAAGATAAAAAGGAAACGCGCATCGCCGTCCACACCTCGCTGGCCATCGCGGTCATCCTCGGCCTCATCCTGACGGTGGGCGGCATCGCCGTCAGCCGCAGCCTGCTGATCTGGATGAACACCCCCGAAGAAGTCCTCGGCGACGCCGTGACTTACATGAAGCTCTACTTCGGCGGTGTGCTGTTCAGCGTCGTCTACAACATGGCAGCCGGCATCCTCAACGCGGCGGGCAACTCCCGCCGCTCGGTCATCTACCTCGCCTGCGCTTCCATCACCAACATCATTCTCGACCTCGTGCTCATCGCCGGGCTGAAGATGGGTGTGGCGGGTGCGGCCATCGCCACCGACATCAGCCAGCTCGTCTCCTGCGTGCTGAGCCTCCGCTTTCTGATGAAGGTGGACGCCGACTACAAGGTGGAGCTTTCCGCCATCCGGCCCGATCAGCGGATGACCTCCCGCATCATCCGCATCGGCCTTCCCACCGGCATCCAGAACATGGTCATCTCTTTCTCGAACGTGCTGGTGCAGTCCAGCGTCAACAGCTACGGTGCCGCCGCCATGGCAGGCTTTGCGGCCTATATGAAAATCGACGGCTTCAACATCCTGCCCGTCACCAGTTTCAGCATGGCTGCGACGACCTTCGTGGGCCAGAACTATGGCGCAGGCAACCTCAAACGAGTGAAGAATGGCATGTGGGTCACGCTGGGCATGGGCGTACTCTACACCCTCTGCACCGGTGCTCTGCTGCTGGCGTTCCAGAATCCCATCATGCACCTGTTCACCTCCGACGAGACGGTGGTGGCCTTCGGGTGCAGCGCCATGCACTACTTCTGCCCCTTCTACTTCCTGCTGGCCATCCTCCACGGCATGGCGGGCGCAGTGCGCGGCACTGGCCGCAGCGTACCGCCGATGGTGGTGCTGCTCATCTCGCTCTGCCTCTTCCGTGTGGTGTGGATCCAGTTCGTCCTCCCCTTCTTTGCGGGCATCGAGGGCGTGTTCGTCCTCTACCCGGTGTCGTGGGCGCTGGGTGCCGTGCTGATGGCCCTCTACGCATGGAAAGGCAGCTGGATGACTTACGAGCATTCCTGACAGGAACCGGGAACCATTCCATTTTTCCATTCGCCTTTTGGGGACGTCTGTGGTATCTTATAGGTAAAAGAACCGCAAACCCGGTATCTCAGGAGGATTCATGCAGACAACAAAACCCGAAACCGCACAGCAGCGCCCCACCGGCGCACGAATGGCCCTGCTGATGCTTCTTTACTTTATCAAAATCGGCGCGTTCACCTTTGGCAGCGGATGGAGCATCATTGCCCAGATGGAGCGGGAGTTCGTGGACGAGCGCGGCTGGATGACCAAGAGCGATCTGCTGGAGCTCATCGCCGTGGGCAAGAGCCTGCCCGGCATCATGGTGGCGAACATCACTCTGCTCTTCGGCTATCAGATGGCCGGGGTGCTGGGCGGCATCTGCGCGGCCATCGGCCTGTGCATCCCCGCCGTCGTCACCCTTACCATCGTGACGGCCATCTACGACGCCATTAAAGATAACTACTGGGTCTGGTCGGCCCTCAAGGGCGTCCAGTGCGCCGTGGCCCCCATCATCGGCGGCGCGGCCATCTCTCTCGGCAAAGATGCTCTGACCAGCGCGATGCCCATCATCATCTGTGCCGTCGCCTTTGTGCTCTGTTACTTTACGTCCATCAGCAATCTGACGCTGGTGGTGGCCGGTGTGGTCATCGCGCTGGTCTGGATGGGGGTGAGCGAACATGGCCATGTTTGAGACCCTCGTTCAGCTCTTCGCCGCGTTTGCGAAGATCGGCTTCACCAGCTTCGGCGGCACCTCCATGATCCCCCTCATCATGGATGAAATGTCCTCCCACGGCTGGATGACGGACGCCGATTTGACGAACCTCATCGCCATCGCCGAGATGACCCCCGGCTCTCTGGGCGTCAACGCCGCCACCTTTGCAGGTACCAAGACCGCCGGGATGCCGGGCGGCGTCTTCGCGGTCCTGGGCGTCCTCAGCCCCACCCTGACGCTGACGCTTCTGGCGGCGGCGTTCTTCCAGAAGTTCCGCACCAGCAAGGTCATGAGCTACATCATGAAAATCGTCAAGCCTGTCTGCATCGGCATGGTGCTGGGTGTTCTGGTGGGCCTCTGCCGCCAGACCTACATCACCGAGGCAGGCGGCATCAGCCTGCCGGGCATCGCCATCGGCATCCTCTGCTTTGTGCTGCTCCAGAAGTTCAAACTCAGTGTGCCGAAGGTCATCGGCATCGCGGCGGTGCTGGGGCTGGTGTGCTTCGGGGTATTTTAACCTCTCAGTCTCGCTCCGCTCGACAGGGCCGGGTTGCGGCACCCAGCATCCGCTGCGCTCCGCTTGCGTCTTGCTGGCCGCGGCCCCAACAATGACTCCCTGCTTCCGCCACTGGCGGCGGTCGTCGTTATTGCCCCTGTGAGGGGAGCCTAAGATATAAAGGATCAAAAAATATGCCGCACCGTTATTTTACCACTGAAATTTCCGACGGTACCGCCGTGCTGCGGGGGGCCGATGCCCACCATCTCTCCCGCGTGATGCGGGGCAAACTGGGGGACACCGTCATCCTCTGCGACGGCAGCGCCGTCGAGTATACTGCCACCATTACCGGTTTCGGCGACGAGACGGTGGAGTTCAGCGTGGAGCCGGGCTACCCCAGCGCCGCAGAGCCCACCGTGGACGTCACCCTGCTGGTGGGCTACCCCAAGCAGGACAAGCTGGAGCAGGTCATCCGCCATGGCGTCGAGCTGGGCTGTGACCACTTCATCCCGTTTTTCAGCCGCTACTGCGTGGCCGCGCCCAAGAAGGAAGAGCAGAAAAACGAGCGCTACAACCGCATCGCCTTTGAAGCCGCCAAGCAGTGCGGCCGGGGCATCCTGCCGGATGTGGCCCTTCCGCTGCCCAACTTCGGGGCCGTCTGCCGCAGCCTCGACCAGTATGACCTCGTGCTCTTCTGCTATGAGTGCGGCGGCGCACCCCTGCGCCAGCTGCTGGCTGAGGCCACGCCCGCCGATGGCGAAAAGCTGAAGATCGCCATCATCACCGGCGCAGAGGGCGGCTTCGCCGCCGAGGAAGCTGAGATGGCCGCAAAAGCCGGCGCAAAGACCGTCGGCCTCGGCCCCCGCATCCTCCGCTGTGAGACGGCCCCGCTGGCCGTCGTCTCTGCCGTCATGACCCTGACGGGGAATCTCGAATAAGTTCTGACATCAGAAACGGCGTCCCGCCGAGGTGGGACGCCGTTTTTCATTTATTCTGCATCTGCATCCCGCAGGGCCTTTTTGATGGTCAGCAGGTTCTGCGGGCTCATGGAGAAGCTGCGCAGGCCGAGGCGGAGATACTGGGTCGCGTTGACGGCATTGCCGACGGCGAGGCCGCAGATGGTGACGGGGATGTCCGCTTTCCTGGCGGCGTCCACCACCATGGCGATGAGCTTTTTCATGGCCGGGCTGGCGGGACGGTAGTAGTGCTCGGCAATGGCCAGTTCCCGGCTCACCGCGTGGGTGTACTGGGTCAAATCGTTGGTTCCGATGACGAAGAACCGGCAGCCGTGAGCCGTGAAGTCCTCTGCCGTCAGGCAGGCGGCGGGCACGCTGAGCATGACGCCGAAGGGGACATCCGGCTCGAACTCCACGCCCCGCTCGGTGAGCTTGCGGCGGCAGTGGTCTACCACCTGCATGGCGGAATCCCAGTCCTCAATGTCTGTCACCATGGGGAACATGACCCGCAGCGGGCCTTTTGTGGCGGCACGCATGAGGGCGCAGATCTGAACTGCCATCTGGGGCAGATTGCGCAGGCTGCTGCGGATGCCCCGCAGGCCCAGCTTGGAGGACTGGACGCCCTGATAGGCGTCGGCCATGGTGCGGTCAGCACCGAAGTCGAAGGTGCGCACCGTCACCGTCCTGCCCCTGGCGGCGGCGAGGCAGGAGGTGTAAAACAGATACTGCTCCTGCTCGTCCATGGCGTGGCCGGGCATCATCATGTAGCTGCTGCGCAGCAGGCCCACGCCGGACGCGCCGGACTCCATCGCGGTCCCCACGTCCTCGGGGCCGAAGCAGTTGGCCAGAAGCTCGAATTCTTCGCCGTCCCGGGTGCGGTTGGGCAGCTCAAGCTGGGCGTTCAGCTCCTCGTTCTGGCGCTGCATCTCGCAGATGCAGGTGATGGCTCTCTGCCGGGCGGCGGCATCCGGGTCAAGGATGCACTCACCCTCGGTGGCGTTCAGGATGACCTCGCGGCCGTCGCAGTCTTTCAGAAAATCTTCGCCCACCTGGGTGATACCCGGGATGTTCAGCGAGCGGGCGATGATGGCCGCATGGCTCTGGCCGCTGCCCTCGGCGGTGATGAGGCCGAGGATGCGGCCCGCCGGGACGCTGAACAGATCGGTGGGCATGAGCAGGTCAGACGCAAGGATGACCGGGTGGTCGAGGGCCAGCCAGCTGCGGAGCCGGTGGCAGAGGATGTTGGTGATGCGCTGGGTCACGTCGAGGATGTCCACGCTCCGCAGCTGCATGTAGGCGTTGTCCTTCATGGCGGCCAGCTGGGCGGCGTAGCGGCGGCCCACACGGTCCATCGCCTCGGCGGCACCGACGCCGGCTTTTATCTGGAAAGCCACCTCATTCATGAAGCCCTCGTCTTCCAGCATCATGCTCTGGAACAGGAAGATGGCCTGCTCCGAGGGCGCGGCGCGGCCAGCCATCTCGTCCAGCTCCTGCTGAGCGACCTTGATGGCGTCTTCCAACGCCTGCTTTTCCTGTTCGGGGTGGAAAGGCCCCTCGCCGAACACCAGCGGCGGGCGGTCCAGCCGGCTGACCTGACCCAGCACGAGGCCGGGCGATGCGGTAAAGCCCTTATATACCTTCATGTTTCCATCTCCTCCGGCGGCACTCTGCCGGTCAGCGCCCGGCAGACCAGTGCCTGCAAAAAGGTGTTGGGCAGCAGAGCGGCCCGTGCGGCCTGCGCCGGGCCTGCTTCACCCTCGAACAGCGGCTCGAAGCTCCTGAGGCGCTCGAAGTCGCATTTTGCAAGGAAAGCTTCTCCCAAAGTACGGGTGGTGTAGTAGGGGGCGGGGTCTACGCCCACGTCCTCAGCCACGGCTTCCAGCGGGGCAAGCTCTGCATCCGAGAGTTTTGCCAGCAGGAGAGCAGCGTCTGCCGTCAGGGTGGAGGGGTGCTTTTCCCGCACGTCCTTCTGGACGGCCTCGAAGGCCGCATGGAATGCGGCAGCATCCGCGCTGCTCTCAGCCCCGCTGTCCACAGCGTAGGCACAGCCCCGCAGCCGCCCGAAGGCCCGCAATGTATCGTGGTAGCCCAGCTCGATGTTCCGCCGGGCGGTGGCGGGCTCGAAGTGGAGGATGTCGCCCAGCTCCCAGTAGCTTCGGATGAGGGTGGTGGGCAGGCCGGTGCGGTTGGGGCGGGTGATGCCCACACCCTCCAGGTCTACACAAACCAGCTCTTCTGCGCCCATCTTCTGGGCCAGCGCGGTGGGCATATTGTCCCGGTAGCCGCCGTCGAGGTAAGACACCCCGTCGATGGTGTGGGCCCGCAGGGCTGGGAAGCAGGCCGCAGAGGCCAGCAGGTAGTCTTTCACCTTGCCCTCGGGGATGTCTTCCAGCGGAAGCTCCCGGGCCTTGAGGGTCTTCTGCTCCACGGTCACAAGGCCCAGCCGGATGGGGCTTTTGCGGAGTTTCTCTTCGTCCAGCACCCGCTCGACGATCTCTTCCAGCGGAGTGACGTCCATGCCGCCCTGAGTCACAGCGTCTTTGAGAAATGCGTGCAGCTCGGAAAGCGGCGCATCCTCGGCGGGCAGCTCCATCACATCCTGGCTGCGGATGGTCAGCCACATGTCCCGGGCCGTCTCGTAGAGGTCGAGGGCGAACATGGCGCCGTTCAGGCTGCCGACGCTGGTACCCGTAATGATTTGGGGCCGCCAGCCCAGCTCGATCAGCGCCCGCCAGACGCCCACCTGATAGCTGCCGCGGGCGCCCCCGCCCGCCAGCACCAGCGCCTTTACGGGGGTGTTGTTCTGCGCCATGTTTTCTGCCTCCTTTGATGTGTTCCGGTTTTGCCTAGATTATAGCATATTTCCCGGGAGATTTCTCTCTGTTTTTGTAACAAAAAATGTGCTATAATAAATTCACCTTGCCAGAACGATTCAGGAGGACGACAGATGCACCGCAAGCAATGGATTTTCGACATGGACGGCACCCTCACCGACAGCATGACTGTGGTGTGGCAGGGCGCACCGCTGGAGCTGCTGCGCCGCTATGGCCGCACCGCAAGACCCGGCATCCACGATGTTCTGCTGAGCATGGGGATGGTGGAGGGCGCGGAGTATCTCATCCGCACCTACGATCTGCCCCTGACCCTCCGGGACTACGAGCCTGCCATGCGGCAGGTCATCCGGGACCTGTACAAAAAAGTTGAGCTGAAGCCCGGCGTCCGGGAGATGCTGGCCCGGCTGAAAGCCGAGGGCGTGCGGATGTGCATCTGCTCCAACACCTGGGCAGAGCAGTGCGAAGAAGTGCTCACCCGGCTGGGCGTCGCAGACTATTTCGAGTTCTTCTACACCGCACAGGGCGCGAAGAGCAAAGCTCACCCCGAGGTATTCCACGAAGTCCTCGAGCGGCTGGGCGGCAGCGAACCCGCCGACGCCGTCGTCTGCGAGGACGCTGTCTACGCCACCCGTACGGCCAGGCAGTGCGGCTTTTACCTCATCGACATTGAGGACGAGACCAGCGCTGCCGATAAGCCCGAATTGCAGCGCCTTGCCGACCAGTACATAACGGATTGGACGCAACTGGACTGGACAAAATTATAAAGCAATGGGGAGGCTCTTCCGGGCCTCCCCATTGCTTTATCGGAACTGCTTTTCCAGATAATCTTTCAGCGCCGTGCGGGCCGCAGGCTCCCGCCCGCGGGGGACAGGGACCCGTGCGCCGCTCTGCATCCAGAACTCGCCCGCCGCCAGCTGGGACACCGCCGCCAGATTGACCACATAAGAGCGATGAAGCTGGACGAAGCGCTCATCCGCCAAAAGCGGCTGTGCCACCTGTGCAAACGGCACCCGGACAGACAGGGACGGCACATCCTCGCCGCTGGCGAGATGGAAATGCACCACATGGTGGGTACACTCGAGGTATTCGATGTCCGCGAAGGGCAGCACCCGCAGACCCGACGCCGTGGCTACCGGGATGGCCGGGCCGTACTCCGGCTCGGCGGCCCGGGCCAGCAGAGCGTCCAGCTGTTCCGGCGGGACAGGCAGCAATAAATACTGCATGGCGTCCACCCGGTAGGCACTGTAGGCGTGGGCGGGCGTGTGGGCCAGAAAAGCCAGCGGGCTGCGCCGCCCCCGGCTGCGGAGTGCAGCCGCTGCCCGTAGCGACGCGGCGGCCACCGTGGACGGCAGCTCGATGAGATACAGCTCGTACCGCTCCCCGGCGTCGTCCCGGGCCAGCAGGGCCTCCGGGCTGTCCAGCTGCTCGATGATGCAGGCGTCGTCCCGCCGGGCATAATAGTCGAGACACTGCCGCTCCACCCGGCTGCGGAGGACGCTGTCCGGGCTGCACACCGCGATATGAAATATCATTCCGAAGCCCCCTTTCGGGCCTGCCGCCGGCGCTTGCTTTTTCGGCCCGGCGGGAGTATCATTGCTATAAAAAACAGAAGGAGAAACTGCTATGGAAATGCCTCTCGTCAGCATCATCGTCCCTGTGTACAATGCCCAGAGCCACCTGAGCCGCTGCCTCGAAAGCATCTGCGGGCAGGAGTACAAGAACCTCGAGCTCATCGTCATCAACGACGGCTCCAAAGATAAGAGCCTGCCTGTCTGCGAGGAGTTCCGCAAAAAGGACAGCCGCATCCTGCTGGTGGACAAGGCAAACTCCGGCGTGTCCGACACCCGGAACCTCGGCCTGAAGCTTGCCAGCGGTAAGTACGTCCAGTTCGTGGACAGCGATGACTACATCGCCCCGGACTACACCGCCCGGCTGGTGGAGGCGGCAGAGAAGACCGGTGCCGACCTCGTCATCTCGCCCTACACCATGGTCATCCCCGCCGGGGCGTCGAAGCCGGAACAGGTGCTGGAAAAAATCCAGGACGACCTCGGCGTCATGCATGTTGCACGCCCGCCGGAGAACCGGGAATACGGTTTCCTGCCCGAGGGCGTCTACGACAAGGACACCTTCGCCCGCCGCCTGATGGACAAGCCTGCCTCTTACTTTTACAGCGTGCTCTGGAACAAGCTCTACCGCCGCGACATCCTCACCCGGCACGACATCCGCTTTACCAGCGAGATGCGCTGGGCCGAAGACCTCGTGTTCAACATGCAGTATATCCAGTACGCCGAAGTCTTTGCGTCCATCCCGCAGCCCGGCTACTACTACGTCCAGAACCCTCAGAGCATCTGCCACACCCAGATAAAGCCTGCCACTCTGGTGCAGAACAAGATCCAGGTGTTCCACTACTACAAGGACCTCTACACCCGGCTTGGGATGTATGAGCAGGTGCGGCCCCAGCTCTACAAATTCCTCATCGACATTGCCGAGAGCACTTACCCCTCCGGCCCCTTCAAGAAGGTCATCGATGAGGCGAAAGCCTACTGGAAAGAGCACCGGGCAGAGCTGGAACAGAAATTATAACGAGAAACAAAAACGGGCTGTTGCACATCCCAACCTCTCAGTCTCGCTGTCGCTCGACAGCTCCCCTACCGAGGGGAGCCTCTGGCGAAGAGATAAAGCTTTACGAAATGCCCAAGCCTCTCCTCGATAGGAAAGGTGGCATTGCGAAGCAATGACGGAGAGGTTGTCGATATGCCGCAGCCCTTGTTTTATTTGTTACGCTCCGATGGCGGCACACTTCTTAGCCAGCCAGTCGCGCTCGTCCTCGGTCAGGCGGGGAGCCAGCTTCTCGAAGACCTCGCGGTGGTAGGCGTTCAGCCAATCCAGCTCGTCGCGGCTCAAAACGCCCGGGACGATGGGGGAGGTGGCGATCGGCACGAACGTGATGGGGCAGAATGCCAGGAACTCGCCGTACTGGTTGGATGCTTTGTGGTAGCACTCCAGCTCATTCTCGATGCGGATGCCCACGACGCCGCCCTCATAGACGCCCGGCTCGTCGGTGACGATCATGCCCGGCTTGAAAACGGTGGTGTTGCGGCCGTTCAGGGCGTGGGGGCCTTCGTGGACGTTGCCCACGTGGCTGACGCTGTGGCCGGTGCCGCAGCGGTAGTTGATGAGGTGGCGCCACAGCGGCTCACGGGCGATGGTGTCCAGCATATGGCCGTCGCAGTAGTCCAGCCAGACAGCCCGGGCGATGTCGATGTGGCACTGTAAAGTCCAGGTGTAGAACAGGCGCTCGTCCTCCGTCAGCCCACCCAGCGGGTAGGTGCGGGTGATGTCAGTGGTGCCGTCCATATAGGTCGCGCCGCTGTCCACCAGCAAGAAGCCCTTCTTCTCGAGCTTTGCGTGGTCTTCCTCGGTGGCGTGGTAGTGCATCATGGCGGCGTTGGGGCCGTAAGCTGCAATGGTGCCGAAGCTCTCGGTCAGGAACTTGTCCTGTGCGCTGCGGTACTTGTGGAGGATCTCATCGATGGTCAGCTCGGTCAGCTCTTCGCCGGCGGCCAGACGGTTCTCCAGCTCGATCTGGAAGCGCACCATAGCCACGCCGTCGCGGATGTGAGCTTCGCGGGTGTGAGCCAGCTCGACTTCGTTCTTGACGCCCTTCATGGGCAGCAGGGGGTCGGCCTCGTCCTTGACGGTCAGAGCCGGGTTGGCCTGCAGGGTCTGGTAAACAGCGTAGTTGACGGAAACGGGGTCGGCCAGAACGGTCTGTTCTTCGGTCTGGGCGGCGAGGAAGGTAAGCACATCGTCGTACTCAGCCAGCTCCACGCCGTTCTCCTTCAGCTCCGCAGCAGCCTCAGCGCTGACGCGGGCGGTGTTGATGAAGAGCGTCGCCTTATCGGGGGTCACATAGCAGTAAGCCATTGCATAAGGGGTGCATTGGATGTCCATCGCACGCAGATTGAGCAGCCATGCCAGATTGTCCAGCTTGCCCACCAGCTGTGCGGTGCAGCCCAGCTCAGAGAGCTTCGCACGCAGCTGGCCCAGCTTCTCGGCAGGGGAGAAGCCTGCGTACTCTTTCGGCAGGAGCCATGCCGGGGTAGCGGGCAGGGCGGGACGGCCCTCCGTCCACAGCTCGTCCTCGAGGTTCAGCAGCTTGATGGTGCCTTTCTTAGCGTCCAGTTCTTTCTGCAGACTGCGCACCAGACCGCAGGAAGCAGTCAGGCCGCAGAGGCCCAGCTTGCCGCCCTCGGGCAGGACTTTGCCGCAGTACTGCTCGGCGGTCGGCACGCCCGGCTCGCCCATCCGCATCAGCTGGATCTCCGTGCCAGCGATCTCCTTCTCGGCCTGCACGAAGTAACGGCCATCGGCCCAGACAGCGCTCTCGGTCATGGTGACGACGAAGTTGGAGTTCTCGCCGTGGAAGCCGGAGAAGTAGGTCAGGGCAGTGTAGTGGTCGGGCATATACTCGCTGGCGTGCGGGTCTCCCACCGGGATGAGGTAGACGTCCACGCCGTTTGCCTTCATGGCCTCGCGCAGGGCGGCCAGACGCTCGGGAACGGTATTCATGCTCATGTCAAAAAGCCTTCTTTCTTTATTCTGCCGGAAAAACGTCCGGCGGCGATGGTTTGCCGGGTCTATTGTATCATTCTGCGCCACAGAATGCAATTCATGGGCGGCGTTTTGACTTTTCGCGTTTTTCCGTGTATGCTAGGGTCGGAAGCTCTTTATAGAATGGAGGCGTTTTCATGGTATTTTCCATCATCATGCTCGTCTGCCTTATCGTCTGTGTTGGCATCGACTATCTGAGCCTGAAACGCATCGAGCGGAACGGCGCCCTACTGGGCGTCACGCTGCCGCAGAATGCCGCCGAGCTGCCCGAAGTGCAGGACATCGTACAGCGGTATCTGCGCCGACTGCGCACCATCTGCCTGCTCTGTGCCGCTGTGAGTGTCGGGCTGTTTTTCGCGCCCAATTCGCTGTTTTATGTCACGGTCTGGGTCTATTTCTTTTTCGGAAGTCTGGCCCTGCCGTATCTGCCCTGTCTGTGGGGGAACCGCGCTCTGCAAAAACTGCGGGATGCCCACGGCTGGCCTGCCGCGCCCGAGGACGCCGCATGGAAATACGGTCTGCTCTATTATGACCCCGACGACAAGCGCATCTCCGTTCCCAAACGTATCGGCAAAGGAAGCGCTGTCAACCTCGCCACCCTCCGGGGTAAAATCGCTATGGCGGTCAATGTCATTGCAATCGTCAGCATTCTGCTGGTTGGGCCGGTGCTGGGCGTTCTCGACCACACCCCCGCAAGGCTGGAACTGCAAGTGTCGCCCACGGTAGAGCTGCAATCCTACCATGGAAAGACTCAGAAGTACACGATTCCCATAGACGACATCACCGAGGTTCAGGTTTATTCCTCCCTGCCGGAGGCCGGCCGGATACACGGCCTCGATTTGGAGCACTACTGGCAGGGTTCTTTTGTCATGGTACACGACGGCACCGTGCATCTCTGCCTCGACCCCACCGCCGGGAAGTTCCTCCGGGTGGAGACGGAAGACGGCATTTTCTGGTTCACCGGCGAGACGGACGAAAAGACTGAGAAAATCGCCGAATGGATTATTGAAGAGATGGGGCAGACTGCCGATTGACACCGCATTTTTTGCTCCCTGCCTGCTTGCGGGGAGCTTTTGTTTTGCCCCTGCCGCCCGAAAACGCAAGCAAATTGCAAAAAATGTTACAAATTTCTCATCAAAAAGGCCGGTTTGCCATTGACAGCCTTGTTATAATAGGAGTGTAGGAATTTTACGGGTCAGCACTCAGCGGCCCGGACTGCTTGTAAGGCCCGACGGGCCTGCTGGGCAGCGCCTTTGCGGCGTCTGCATAAAAGAAAGAGGCATTTCAGACTATGACCAAAATTGATATTTTCTCCGGCTTCCTTGGCGCCGGTAAGACCACCCTTATCAAGAAGCTCATCAAAGAGTCCTTTGCAGGCCAGAAGGTCGTGCTCATCGAGAACGAGTTCGGCGAGATCGGCATCGACGGCGGCTTTTTGAAGGAGTCCGGCATCCAGATCAACGAGCTGAACGCCGGCTGCATCTGCTGCTCGCTGGTGGGCGATTTCCGCGCCGCCTTGCAGCAGGTGGTGGAGCAGTACCACCCCGACCGCATCGTCATCGAGCCGTCGGGCGTGGGCAAGCTGTCCGATGTGACCCGCGCCGTCGAGGGCGTGGCCGAGCACCTGGACGTGCAGCTGAACAGCTTTGTCACCGTGGCTGACGTGAACAAGGTCAAGATGTATATGAAGAACTTCGGCGAGTTCTACGATGACCAGATCAGCCATGCAAGCTGCATCATCCTGAGCCGCACCCAGACCGCCAGCGAAGAGAAGATCGCTGCAGCGGTGGCTATGCTGCGCGAGAAGAACCCCACCGCCACCATCGTCACCACCGCGTGGGATGCCCTGACCGGTGAGCAGATTTTGAACGCTATGTCCACGAAGGACGACTTCAAGGCAGAGTTGATCGCCATGGCAGCCAAGGCCAATGAGGAGCATGCCCACGAGGACGAGGAAGAAGAGCACGAGCATCACCATCATCATTACGATGAGAACGGCGTGTGCAGCTGCGGCCATCACCATCACGACGACGAGGACGACGAGGACGACGAGGACGAACATGAGCATCATCACCACGACCACGATGACGATGATCATGATCATGACCACTGCTGCCATCATCACCATGACGACGAGGATGATGACCACGATCACGATCATTGCTGCCATCACCATCACGACCATGATGATGAGGAGGAGCACGAACATCATCACGATGAGGACGGCCACTGTTGCTGCGGTCATCACCACCACCATCATCACGATGGCCACGATGCCGATGAGGTCTTCACCAGCTGGGGCGTCGAGACCGCCAAGAAGATCGCAAAGGCTGACATCGAGCATGCGCTGACCGAGCTGGATACCGGCAAGTACGGCATGATCCTGCGCTCCAAGGGCATCGTGGACGGCGGCGCAGACGGCTGGCTGGAGTTTGACTATGTGCCCGGCGAGTGGGAAGTCCGTTCCCGCGGCGCAGACGTCGGCGGCAAGCTGGTCGTCATCGGCTCCAAGCTGGACGAGAAGGCCATTGCCGGCCTGTTCGGCTGCTGAGCCCGGACAACACAGAGGAGGAAAACCGTTTATGGCAAATGAGATCCCGGTCTACCTGTTTGTGGGCTTCCTCGAAAGCGGAAAGACCAAATTCATCCAGGAGACCTTTGAAGACCCCAACTTCGACTCCGGCGACAAGACCCTGCTGCTGGTCTGCGAAGAGGGCGAAGAGGAATACAACCAGAAGAAATTCGCCTTCCCCGGCGTGACCCTCTACAATCTGGAGGACAAGGCAGAGCTGAACCCCCAGAACCTGGCCAAACTGGCCAAGGAAGCAGATGCAGGCCGCGTGGTCATCGAGTACAACGGCATGTGGCTGCTGCAGGACCTGGCCAACAATCTGCCCGAAAACTGGATCGTCTACCAGTGCATCGCCACGGCCGACGGCACCACGGCCCTCACCTATGCCCGCGACAACTCCATGCGCGCTCTGCTGCTGGACAAGATCGCCCGCAGTGAGCTGATCGTCTTCAACCGCGCCGAGGCCGTCAACAACGACGCCGCCCGTCAGGAGCTGC
>ENA-ORSA01001491-ORSA01001491.1-human-gut-metagenome-genome-assembly--contig:-NODE-1491-length-19248-cov-4.363153_pt1 | contig 19248 bp, 11 predicted proteins | sample MGYA00242179_ERZ509142 | MGnify/ENA primary metagenome ERZ509142 (study PRJEB26280, sample SAMEA2338659) | human gut metagenome | biome: human gut; feature: human-associated habitat; material: faeces... | reverse complement strand
TGAAGATGCTCGTCAGGATGGTGCGCCCCAAGCGCATACTTGAGGTGGGCACGTTCAGCGGCTACAGCGCAATCTGCATGGCCGAAGGGCTTTGCGACGGCGGCATGGTGTACACTTACGAGATTGACGACGAGCTGGAAGACTTTACCCGGCCGTGGCTCGAAGGTTCGCCCGTGGCCGACCGCATACGCTTCATCATCGGCGACGCCGTAAAGGAAGCCCCGAGGCTCGGCGTGGAGTTCGACATGGTGTTCCTCGACGGCGACAAGCGCACGTACATCGAGGCTTACGAGATGGCCCTAAAGGTGCTGCGCCCGGGCGGTTTCATACTCGCCGACAACACGCTTTGGGACGGCCACGTGCTCGAAAAGCCGCGTCCTTCAGACCGCCAGACCGCAGGCATAGAGGCGTTTAACGACCATGTGGCCGCCGACGGGCGCGTGGAGAAGGTCATACTGCCGCTGCGCGACGGGCTGACGCTTATCATGAAGAAGTAAGAACACCCAACAACATACCTCCTAACACCCACCCCAATCCTCCCAAAGGGAGGGAGCTTAATATGCCTTGCAGAATTAACAGTTTTACAAGAGGCCACCTTTCGCATTATGAAAGGTGGCCTTTTGCATTGCAATTGACGGCCTTTTGCAAACCAAAAGGCGGCATATTGGAAAGTCATTGGCAATCAGGCAGTTAGCAAGCGCACCGGGCTTGTCTGGCATATTAGGCCAAATAAGCCTAATAAGCAATATGAGCCATATGCGCCCAAACGGCAAACTTATTGACAAAAGCATACTAAGCCCCCTCCCTTCGGGAGGGCTGGGGTGGGTGTCGGGTGGCGCGGTGTTGGGTGTCAGGTGTCTTGTTGTTGGGCTATCCCTTCCCTTGTAACGGTAACCCGGCATTGTTTGTAAAGATTTTAGCAAACATTTTGTCATTTAAACTATTTTCACTATATTTGCTCCGCAATGCCTTTGCGAAGCCATGAAAAAGCTCTTCATCATACTGTTTACGGCTTTTACGCTTGCCTCTTGCGCCGACGGGGAGCAGAGGAGCATACTGCCCGAGGGGTGCGAGCTGCACGCAGGCGACGTGGTATTTCGCCGGGGAAGCGGCTTGACGAGCCGCGCCGTGCTGGCGGCTGACCGGCATGGGGCGTATTCGCACATCGGGATAGTGGTCGACTCGTGCGGAGTGATGATGGTGGTGCACGCCGTTCCGGGCGAGCCCGACTATGAGGGCGACCCCGACCGCGTGAAGATGGACACGCCGAAGCGGTTTTACTCGTCGATGAACGCCACCATCGGCGAGGTGAAACGTCTGCGCGGAGACTCCGCCACGGCGGCGCGTGCGGCGCGCTTCGCCATGGAAGTGTACCAAAGGGGAACGCTCTTCGACCATGACTACGACGACGCTGACACTACAAAGATGTACTGCTGCGAACTGGTAGACTTCGCCTACCGCAAGGCCGGACGGCCTCTTGCCGGAGGGAAGAGGCACTACTTCCACCTGCCGGGGCTCGAACCCATACGCTGCATACTGCCGTCGGACATCTGCAACAACGCCGCACTGGAGACAATCGTGACTTTTTAACCCAATATTAACTTAAAACTTTAATGACATGAAGAAACTATTTGGATTTGTAGTGGCCGTTGTGGCCATGCTGGCAATGGCCTCTTGCGGAGGCGGCGGCAACTCTCCCAAAAGCGTAGCAGAGCAGTTCATCAAGGCGGTACAGAAGCAGGACGGCAAGAAGATGGCCGAACTCGTGTACTTCAAGGAGGACAAAGTTCCGAAGACCGACGCCGAGAAAGACCAGCTCGTAGCCATGATGCAGAGCAAGGCGAGCACCGCTTATGCCAACAACGGCGAACTGAAGTCGTACGAAATCCTGTCAGAGGAGATATCAGAGGACGGCACCGAGGCTGTGGTCGAGGCCAAGATGGAGTTCGAGAAAAAGACCAGCGACGACAAAATCAAGCTCAAGAAAGACGCCGACGGCAACTGGAAAATAGACATGAGCAAATAAGATGACATAAACAAAGTCGGCGTCAGGCCATTGCCTGACGCCGACTTTGTTTATGTCATCTTACTACCACCTTCTTCCCTCCTACTATGTAAAGGCCCTTGGCGAGGCCGTTTACAGCTTCATCTACCGTCGTTCCCTGCCTGAACTGGCGCACAAGGCGGCCGTCAATGGTGTAGACGTTCATGTTGCCGGGCTGACTTGGCGTGCCGGCTGTCACGCTTTCGATACCCGTAGGATATTGTGCTGTAACGTCGTTGACAAGGTGTTTGCCGCCCGATTGCTCCGTCGAGACCTCGTAGAACTTGTCCGTCTTGACATTGAGCACGTCGACCGTCTGCGGCATATTGTTACCCGAGCCGAACACGAAGTTGACAACGTCGGTCGAGGAGCTGATGCGGTAAGTATTGTAATACCAGGTCTTGCCGCCTATTTCCTTGGTCGCGGTGACGGGTTTGCCAGGCCACGTGGTGCTGTATTGGTCGTTGTCGCCGCCCCATGTGTGGTAATACACGTTGCTCCAGCCCACTTGGTCGACGTTGACATACACGGTGATGTCATACGGCTGGAAGTGGGTTACCTTGTAATTGCGCGTTATCACGCCCTTCACCGTGCCGCCGACGAGCAGTCCTACCTTGAGAGTCATGTCGCCGCTGACGCTCACCGTGCCGCCGTCATCAATCTTCTTGCTGCTTGCTGTAGGCTCGCTGCCGTCGGTGGTGTAGACCAGCTGCGCGCCGCTTTGCTGCGTAACGGCGTTGAGGGTTACGCTAAAGGCGTTGTCATACGTGCCCGAAGGGACGCCGGCCCATGCCGTTTCGGCGTTGCGCGAGATGTAGTAGGCGTAGTTGTCGCCCTTTTCCACGAGGAAGTAGTCGGTCTCCTTGGCATTTACCTTGTCCCATGTCGTGCCGCCCATCATCACTATTACCGACTTGCCTGCATCGCCGCTTACCTGTATGGCATACTGCGCGGCGGAGTTGTTGACGGCCTTGTACGTGCTCTCATTGCTGATGCCGGCGGCGCGGCGGGCGTAAATCATCTGCTTTACGGCCTGCTTGTGCTCCTTCCAGTGGGGCAGGAAGACGCACGGAGTGCCCGGTGCGGCCAGTATGAAGGCGTTGGCGGCAAGCACGTTCTTTGTCAGCGCGTTCTGGTCGCGGTACGTATCGTGGTTGTCAACGAAGGTTACGGCGTAGTGGCGCATGCCCGAAACGTCGGCCATAAGGCTGCTCCCGGTCAGCTTGTTCCAGCTGCTGCCGCTGTTGCAGCAGTCGTTGAGCAGGTATTTCAAGGGGAAGTCGAAGGCGGCCGACTGTATCCGGCCGTCAGCGTCCTTGGTGCCGTTGAGCCAGTTCTTTATTTGCGACGTGCCGTCCCAGTACTCGCCTACCGAGAACTCGGGCTTGGCCGCGGCGTTGTATATGCCGGTGTACTTGGGCGCATAGCCCTTCACCATGTCGTAACGGAAGCCGGTGTAACCCAGGTCGTTAAGCAGGAAGTCAAGGTAAGCCTTGACCATGGCCTGCACGTTGGGGCTTGTGTGGTCGAGGTCGCGCGCCCCGTCGAAGTCGTCGCCGGTGTCAGCAGCCCCCGTAGGCTTCACTTCGGCCTGCGCGGCGGCCTTCCCTCCGTCGTCGTTTGAGCAGATGTCGGAGGGCAGCATGGTGTATGTCACGCCCTTATACGTCTCCTCGGGAAAGCTCATCCACGTGCCGGCGAGCGACGAGCGGTGGTTGATTACCACGTCGGCTATTGCGCCCAAGCCCTTCTGCCTGAACGTGTTGAGCATTGAGCGCAGCTCTTCTTCGTTGCCGAAAGAGCTTGTATAATCGCTGAACCAGTACAAGTCGTTGTAGCCCATGGACGGGTCGGAGGCCGACTTGCCGCTCTGCGGTATCCATACAAGGTTGAAAAACTCGGCCAGCTCGTCGGCCTGGCTCTCGAGGTTGCTCCACTGCGTGTCGGCGTAAGAGTCCCAATAAAAGGCTTGCAGCATCACTCCCTTGTACTGCCCGGGCCATCCCTGGGCCATCAATGACACAGCGAAGAGCAGCGAGACTGCAAAAGTGAATATTCTGTTCATGGTAAAGTGTGTTTTGGTTAGACATCTCAAATATACTGCATTTGCCGCACAGCGCAGTCTCATCGGCGGCTGAAAAGGCGGTTGTTTACGTGCAAACGATTGTATAAAAAGCCTCCTTGCGCGGCTGCCTGCCGCCCGTGCAGCCATGCGTCGGCCGTTATCGCACATCAGGCACATTGGCCTTATCAGGCTAATTAGGCCCAATACGCCCGATAGGCCGCATGAGTCTGTTAAGCCGCTGACAATCAGCCGCTTGCCAAAAGGCCGTCTTTTAGCCTGCAAAACATGACCTTTCAGCGTGCAAAAGACGACCTTTTGGAATGCAAAACATGGCCTTTTACGGTTCATCCGCAGTTCAGGTGTATGCCGTATAGGTGCCAATCCCGTCCCCGAAGGGGGCGAACTATGCTTAACCGCATGTGTAGTGACCGAAGGGAACGGAACTTGCGGTAAGTCGAAACCACCATAACCGTCCTCGAAGAGGGCGAACAGCAGGCAGCTATTCGCCCTCTTCGAGGACGATGTTATTTGCAGCATATATACCGCAAGTTCCGCTTCGCTCCACATGCGGTTAAGCATAGTTGGACCTCTTCGAGGCCATATGTATGTTATAGCCTTTACACCTAAACTGCGGATGAACCCCTTTTACAACACCCAACCCCAGCCCTCCCGAAAGTAGGGAGCTTGATTGCCTTTTGTTGCCAACACAAAAAAGGGGCGCGCCGCGATGCCGCTGCGCGCCCCCTAAGGCTGATTTTCAGAATTTACATGTATGCTTATTCTGCTGGAATAAAGATATACTGGGCAGTGATGTCGTTGAAGTAAATGCGGTACTTGCCGTCGGGCACTTTCATGTTGCCACCGTTAAACTCCGCCGTACCATAGTTGCTGCTTGACACATCATTGGCTTCACCAGCCCACTGGTCTGTCCAATCGTTGTTAGCACGGAACTTCAAGCCGCCTGCCTTCAGCTCTACCTCAACATACCAGTTGTGTGGCGCAACCTCGGTCATGTCGACATCGTCGCCCCAACTGTTAAAGTCGCCGATAACGCCGATGGTGGCGTAAGTCTTGGGAGCAGGCTCTATCTTCGTCCATGTGAACGTCATCTCCGCCAAATCGAACGTGAACGTGTAGTACTCTCCTACTTCAGGCACGGTGATATTGTCTGCACCGTTGCTCGCATTGGAGGCGATGCTGCCCGACGTTGCTCCTGCGGCAGTGCCCTTCGCAGCTCCATACGCGCTGTCCCAGTTGTTAACTTCAGTGAAGAACTTGAAGCTTCCTGCGCCATCCCACTTCGTAGTGTAGCTCTGCTTTGTGGCTGTCTCGGGATAGAACGCGTAGCTTAAGTCTGTCATGTCCCAGCTTGCACCGCCGAAGTCGCCTACCAAATAATACGGCACGGCCAAGTTTTCTATCTTATAGGTGTACTCAAGCATGTTAATGGTCATGCGGTACATTCCGGCCTTTACTATCTTTCCTGCCTGCGGGTCGTTCGTTACAAGCGTTCCTTCGACTGCATCGTCGCCGTCTTCTACAACACCTACGACGCCGTCTTCACCTTCATATTCAAGGTCGCCCCTGTCAACATTGCTCTGCGGCACTATCTTCCAACAGCAGTTGTCCGTGGCAGTGAACGTAACGGTAAACACCGGGTCTTCATAAACATCGGCTCCCGAATGTGTGAACGGTATCGGCGTACCCTTGAACCAATTGGTCATGTCGCCTACAAGATAATACCCCTCAGATATGAAAGGAGCATCGGGTGTAACAGTCAACGTTATCTGTCCTGCATCCACTAGGAACGCCTGGCCGTCTATTATGATGTTAGAATACACATGGCCGTTGAACACACGCTGTTCAGGACGCTTGCCGTAGTACTCTTCGATGGCTGCCTGGAGTTCTGCAACGGCCATTTTGCCGTTGTTGCCGACGTTGATTGTCGTAGCGGCAGCCGACGAACCGTCGGCCGGAAGCATCTCAACGCGCGTATTGCCGACCGTAGCCCCCTCGGGAAGCGTTACCGTAGAAAGCGTGAGAACCTGCACGCTGTCTGCTGTTACCGTGCCAAGGTCGATTGCGCCAACGCCCGTAGCCGTGTAGCCCGGCAGCGCGGCGGCAGCCTCTTCTTGCGGATTACTCTGCGGCTCGGCCCAGTCGTCGTACTCGTCGGTACAGCCGACGAACGTCATCGCCGAGAGAAGCAGGCCGCCGAAAAACATTATCTTTTTCATGATTGTTTCTTTTTTAGGTTGTTAATGTTCAGGCGTTACGGTGACGGGGCGCAGCCCCGCCGCCGCAACACTTTGAATTGTTTACTCGACGCGACCCTTGTCGTAGTCGAAGTCAATGTAGAGCTTCTGCCCTGCGGAGCACTGTACGGAGTAATCCGAGCCTACGTCTGACCCCCAACTACCTGTACCGCTAATGTTATACGTTCCACGATAGAAGATTGATTCTTTGTAAAGTGTGAACTCTGTCTGCCACCATGCCAACGTACCGACCTTAATGTAAGCGCGAAGCTCGCCGCTACTTGTAAATGCAGGAGATACCCATTCACCGCTTGCATCGGCAGGAGCTGTCATCTCCCAAACAGGATTGCCATCTGTCCAATCAGCACCTGCTGCATTTCCTGTAACGTATGCCTTGCCAGGATAAACCGACAATGTAGAGAGCAGGATGTTGTTAGCCGCGTCGACCTCGAACTTCATCAAGATAGAGTACCAACCGGCTTTGCCGAAAGCGATGCCACCGTCGGCAGCCTCAGTCAAGCCTGCTCCGGCCTGGTCGTCCTTGGTCGTGGTGAGAGCGAAGCCGTTGGTCTGCGATGCCTCGTCGCCCCACATCAGCGAAGAACCTGCCTCCATATAGACAATTCCGAAGAATGAACCGTCAAGTGAATTGACTACACCGAGAGGCTTGGCCTCCTCGCCCTTGCGTATTGACGGGCCTGAAACGTAGACTTCGGTAGGAATGGTTGCGATGTAAGACACCGTCACCTTGGGCAGCGTGATTACGTTGGAAGCGCACCATCCAACGTCAGTGCCGCTGATGTGTGCCGTAAGGCGTATGTATGCCGGCATTACGATGCCCGAGGGGTCTTCGCCGTTGTGGGCGGCCTGGTACAATGCCACGATGGCGTTGTTGAGTTCCACTCCGTCAACGTCCATGTTGGCCTGGTTGTAAACAGTGCCCAGAGTCCTGTAAGATATGCCTTCAGGCACGTCGAGCGTCTTCACGGAGGCGAACTCCTTCTCGAGCGACACCTCCACCTGGTACTCCGTGGCGGCCGGGAAGCCGTAGTCGGGCTGCGAAGTCGTGAGGTTCACGCTCTCCGCCTTGGACAGGTCGTATGTGTTGTTCTGCGCGTATGCCGGCGTGTTGAGCACGAAGCTTTCCGGCGTATGCAGCGTAGGATTGCAGTCGTCGTCGTTCTCGCACGATGTCATGAGCGGCATTGCCGCCAACGCCACGGCTCCGACGAACAGGCTTTTTATAATGTCCTTCATAATGATTGTCGTTTTAATTGATTATAATTCACCGTCTTTTTAATAACCTTCGTTCTGCTTCAGGTTCTTGTTGTTCCTGATGTCGTCCGCCGGAATGGGGTAAACGTTAAAGTGAGAGTCGACGGTTGTGCCATCGGCTACGCCGCCCTTCCAGTCCCAGATGTACTTGCTGCCTGCGAAACATTCGAAGCGCACGAGGTCGCTACGACGGCGTCCTTCCATGAAGAACTCGCGGCACCACTCGTCGAGGATGTCCATCTCCGATGTGATGGAGGGCAGAGTGCGCGTGTTGGCACGCCTGCGCAGCTCGTTGATGTCGTCCAGCGCGTCGTCAAGACGACCGCTCTTGCGCCATTTTGCCTCGGCACGTGTCAGGTAAGCCTCGGCCAAGCGGAACAGCGGAATGTCGGTGTCAGGCCATGACGGGTCGCTTCCGGCAGTGCCGTCGCTGCGCAGGTTGGTCCATTTTACCAACGAGAGGCCGTCTGTAAAGCCGCTTATTTCATCGGTCTTAACCTTGCGCGTGCCGTTGGCACATCCGCTGTAGAGAAGTGCGCGGTCGTCGCCTGCACGGTTGATGACGTCGGCCACGGTCGTACCGTTCTTTGCGTCAAGATTCGCCACTTCCTCTTGTGAAGCCTTGTCGTCAGCAGCTGTTTCAGCGAGAGGCACATCAGTGGTCGACGGGAAGAACTTTTTGGTCATCGATTCACGTGCAAACAAGCACGTCCAAGTCTCCTTCAGTCCGTAGTTGGGCATCTGCGAGCTACGCGCTCCGGCAATAAGCATGAGCGAACCGCTGTACGCTCTCGTCCTAAGTCCGTCCTGACGGATGGGCAGGATGATTTCCTGCATGGCCTCGGGGTTCTCGTCATTGTCGGCCATGAACAGCTGGGCGTAGCCCGAGTTTCCGCCTTTCGCCTGGCGCGAGAGGTCGTATGCGCCGCTGTTTATCAGCTTGTCGCAGTAGTCGATGGCCTTGTCGAAGTCCTTGACTGCACCTTTGGTATATACCTCGGAGTTAAGGGCGAGGCGTGCATGGAGCATGTAAGCCGCTCCGCGGTCAGCCCTACCGAAGCTCTGGCTGTTGCAGTATGCGCCGACTTCGGCCATCTGCGGTTCGATTTCAGTAAGCTCCTTGTCGAGCCAGTCGTACATTTCAGCACCGCTGTACTCTACCGGCAGCTGGTCGATGTTGAACTCCGTCTTGAACGGTGACTTGCCGAAGAGGTCGAGCAAGTACCAGTAATGCAAAGCGCGGAGGAAGCGGACTTCGGCCCGGTTGACCTTGTTCTCCTCGTTGTCGGGCACTGTCACGAGGTAGTTGTTGAACAGTGTGATGTCGTAAGTCAGTCGGGTGTAGGCCCACTGCACGCGGATTGAGCTGGAGTTCCAGTTAATCATCGTGATTTGCGGTATGTCCTGGTCGGTCTGCCAAGCCCACATCACCTCGTCGGTAGGCAGCTCCTGGAGGTTGAACGTTGTACGGTAGAAGCCCGATTCGCCCTCGTCGTCGCTCAAGTCGCCATTGCCGGAACCGCCGTCCTGGCCTGTAAGGCCGAGCGTAGCGTAGCACTTGGCCAGCAGTCCCATCGGGTCGACTTCGGGAGACGATTGCGGGTCGATTGAACTTATGTCCAAATCGTTGACACAGCCTGTAAGACCTACGGTCAACACGGCTGCCGCTATTGTCTTTATAAATGTCTTTTTCATTGTCGTTTCCTTTTATTTCGTTACGTGAAAGTATTAACGCAAACCCTTAGAAGTTGAGGTTAAGACCGAGCTGGAAGCTCAAAGGACGCGGATACGGATTGCTGTCGATGCCGCTTGAAACCTCCGGGTCGAGACCCTTGTACTTGGTTATGATGAACGGGTTTTGCACGGTGAAGAACAGACGGCCAGAGAAGTAGTCCTGGTTGTTGTACTTCAGCAGGGCGGGGAACGAGTATCCGAGCGTTATGTTCTGGCACTTCAGGTAAGAAGCGTTGCGCACGAAGTAGTCGCTCAGGTAATATTCAGACGCACCCGTGCCGGTGAAGCCGAGGTCGACTGCGGCCTGCGTGGTGTTGCTGTACGCGCTGTTCGAATAGAGTCCGCTTGAGCTGATTGAAGCCTTGTTGGCGAGGAAGTCATAGTAAACGTAGTTGCCGAGCGATGCGCGGAGTGCGAAGCTCAAGTCCCAACGCTTGTATATGAACTTCATCGTAAGTCCCATGAACACGTCAGCGGCAGGACTGTGGTAGAAGTAGCGGTCGTCGCTGTTGATTTGTCCGTCGCCGTTGCGGTCAACGAACGCGCCCTCGATGGGCTTGCCGGCCTCGTCATACACCTGCTGGTACACCCAGAAAGAGTTTGCAGGCTGGCCAACCTTGTGCGCTTGTACGTGTGTCGCCGTACCGCGCGAGATTGTTCCGCCCGACTGCACGATGTAGTCGTCGTCGCCGCCGATAAGCTCTGTTATTTCATTGTGGTTCCAAGCTACGTTGTACTGGATGTCCCAGGTGAAGTCCTTGGTTACGATGGGCTTCGCGCCTATGGAGAACTCGACTCCGTAGTTCTCAAGAGAACCGATGTTCTGGGCCATGCGCTGCGCGAAGTTCATCAGCGCGGGTATGGTGACTTCCTGTATAAGGTCGGTCGTCTTGCGGTAGTATCCGTCAACGTTGGCGGTGATGCGGTTGTTGAGGAAGGCGAAGTCAAGTCCGGCGTTCCATGTGGTAGTGGTCTCCCAAGTCAGCTCCGGGTTGTACTTGTCGGGGCGGACGGTGGTGTAATAAGTGTCGCCGAAGGGGTACTGAGCGTAAGAGTTGCTCGTGGTATAGAGCAGCGAGTAAAGGAAGTCGTAGCCGATGTCCTGCTGTCCGGTCTGTCCCCAGCCGAGGCGGAGCTTAAACTCGTTCCACCACTTCAGCGGCTTCATGAACTTCTCGTCGTTGATGCGCCATGCGAGGGCGACAGATGGGAAGTAGCCCCACTTGTGTCCCTTGGCGAAGCGCGACGAACCGTCGGCACGGAACGTGGCTGTGAGCATGTAGCGGTCGAGCAGCGTGACGGCCGAAGTAAGACACGAGCGAGTTGTGCGTTGCCCAGCTCTTCTCGGCCTTTGACGATACGTTATACGGCGTGTCGGTGTACGAATCCCAGCCGCTGCCGTAGTTCCAGCCGTTGCGGTGGTAGTGAGACTCCTCCGCGCCGGCCATTATGTCGACATTGTGTGCGCCGAAGGTGTGCTGGTACTGCGCGTAGGCGTTGGCCGTGATGCTGTACTTGTAGTACTTGGTCAGTCCGCTCCAGCCGTAGTAGTTGTTGTCGAAAGAGTACGGCGAGTTGGTGTCATTCTGACGGCTTTCGGTGTACTGTCCGCCCAGGCTGGCATGAATGTGCAAGTCCTCGAAGCCGTGTATTTTATAGTCCATCTCGATGTTGCCCGTGAAGTCGTTGGAGTGAGCTATGCAGTCCCTGAGGTTCAGGTAGGCAACGGGGTTCTGCGGAGTGTTGGTATTGGTAGTGTATCCCCAGCTCTTGTCGGCGAAGATGTCGGTCGACTGGTAGTTCTGGTAGTATCCGCCGAAGAACGCGTCGCCTATTGCGCTGTGGTCGTAGACGGGGCGCGTGGGGTCCATAGCCAGTGCGCCGCCGATTACCGCGCCAGAGTCTACGTAGCTGTCCTTCTCCGTAGTGAACTTGGCCGTAACGTTGAAGTTGAGGTGGTCGTCAAAGAACGACGGTGCGAGGTTGACCGACGCGTTAAAACGCTTCATGTAAGACTTCTTTATGATACCGCTGTCGCTCTGGTATCCTGCCGACACGCGGTAAGGCATGTTCTTCAGTCCGCCGGTGATTGAGATGTTGTGCGATGTGCTGACAGCCGTGCGGAAAATCTCGTCCTGCCAGTCGGTGTCGGCCGTTCCGAGGGCGGCCGCGTCAGGGCCGATGACCTTTCCTACGAGGGCGCGGTACTCGTCGCCGTTGAGCACGCTGTAACGCTTCTGCGTAGTCGAGATTGTCACGTCGCCGTTGTACGAGAACTTAGGTCCTGTGCCCTTGCGTCCCTTCTTCGTGGTGATGATGATGACACCGTTCGACGCGCGCGAACCGTAGATGGCCGTCGCCGACGCGTCCTTCAGCACGGTGAAGGTCTCGATGTCGTTGGGGTTGATTGTAGCCATGACGTTGCTCATTCCGGTTGCGGTGTTGTTGTCTATAGTAAGACCGTCAACCACGATGAGCGGGTCGTTGCTGGCGTTGAGCGACGAGCCGCCGCGTATGCGGATTTGCGCTCCGGCACCCGGCGAACCGCCGGCTGTGATTACGTCTACACCGGCAATCTTGCCCACGAGCATGTCGGAGGCGCTGCTGGTGATACCCTTGCTCATCTCGTCGGGCTTGATGGCCGTGACGGAGCCCGTCAAGTCTTCCTTCTTGGCGCGTCCGTAACCGATTACCACCACGTCGGAGAGCAGCTGCGTGTCGTCCTGCAAGGTGACAATCATGTTGGCCGAGACGGGCAGTTCCACCGTCTTGTAGCCGATGTAAGACACTTGGATTTTCGCGCCCGGCGCTGCCTTGACGGTAAAGTTGCCGTCAAAGTCGGTTATCGCTCCGCCGTCCTGCCCTACGACACGGATGGTGGCGCCGATAATCGGCTCGCCGGAAGCATCTTTCACGATACCTTTGACATCGTTCTGCGCAAAGGCTCCGACTGAAAGGAACAGTCCCAGCAACAGGGACATGAGCCTGACAGAGGTCTTGAATTTTACCTGCTTCATCATTTTGTACTTTTAAAGTTAACGTTAAATATAGATGTGTATCAAATAAAGTTTGTTTGCAACGCGTCGTGCAGTGCGTCTTTAAGGTAAGTCTTCACAATGCAAATTTATAGTCAATTATGATGTTTGGTGCTAAATTTAACAAAAAAGAACAAGATGTGTTGCGCAAACGGTTGCATCGCCTTGTGGCGGGCCGTTTTCCAAAAGGCCGCCTTTCGCGTTGCGATTGACGGCCTTTTACACGACAAAAGGCGGCCTTTTACAATGCGAAAGGCCGTCTTTTGGAAAACGCTTGGAATGCAACCGTTTGCGCGGAAGTATCTTTAAATAATATAAGGTGTAAAAAACAGCATTGTAAGCATTTGAGTAATTTTGCACCGGCAATTGCGGATGATAAATACGGCAGACATGCCTCGTATTCCATTTATTTGCATTACATTTGCAGAAAAGGAGGAAAACATGCCAAAGGAAAACACGTCGATGACGATGAAAGACATAGCCCGCGCCCTCGGAGTGTCGGTAGCCACGGTGTCGCGCGCCCTCAAAGGCAGCACGCGCATCAGCCGCGAGAAGCGCGAGGCCATAACGGCCTATGCACGCGAGCACAAGTTCAGCCCCAACCCCATGGCCGAGTCGCTGCGCAGCAGGCGCACCATGAAGATAATAGGGGTCATCATACCGCAGTTCACCCACTTCTACTTCTCATCCATTCTCGCCGGCATAGAGGACGAGGCGCTGAAGTCGGGCTACCGCCTGCTCGTGGCCCAGAGCAACGAGGACTACGAGCGCGAGGTCGAGACGTGCCGCTCGTTCTACGAAAACAAGGTGTGCGGCATCATCGTGTCGCAGTCGAAGAACACCTACCGCTACGACCACTTCCAGGAACTCATTGACAACGGCGTGCCGCTAGTGTTCTACGACCGCATCTGTACGGGCGTCAACGCCAGCCGCGTCACCGTTGACGACTACATGGGAGCCTACTCCGCCGTGGAATACATGATACAGACCGGCTGCCGCCGAATAGCCTTCTACGGCTCGTCCATGAAGATGGAAATCTCCAAGAACCGCTACAACGGCTGGCACGACGCCATGCGCAGGCACGGGCTTGACCCCGACACGTGCGTCCGCATGGAATGCGACAACCGCGAGGAAGCCGAGCGCATAACGCCCGAAGTGCTCGCCTCCGACGACCGCCCCGACGCGTTCTTCGCCATAAACGACGACACCGCCATAGGCATAATGTACACCGCGAAGCGCATGGGCCTGCGAGTGCCCGACGACATATCCGTATGCGGCTTCACCAACGGCCAGCGCGCCGTGGCCTGCGACCCCATGCTCACCACCGTGGAGCAGAACGGCTACGAGGTGGGACGCCTCGCCGCCGACATCCTGATAGGTAAGGTGGAAGGCCGAACGCCCGTTGACAAGGTTGAAAAACGCGTCGTAAGGACACGCCTCATAGTAAGGGGGACAACGAGGGGAATGAATAATGAAGGAATGAATAATGAAAAATGAAGGAATGAATAATGAAAAATAAAGGAATGAATAATGGAAAAATGAAGTGGTCATGGCGTATGCCTGATTTTTCATTTTTCATTTTTTCATTATTCATTAAATGAAAACTTAATACCTTAAACATAGAAAATGAATACCGGACTGAAAAGAAAACCCGACCTGAGTTTCGCCAAGCTATGGAACCTTAGCTTTGGTTTTTTCGGCGTACAAATAGCCTACGCCTTGCAGAGCGCCAACATAAGCCGCATCTTCGCGACGCTCGGCGCCGACCCTCACAGCCTTAGTTACTTCTGGATACTGCCGCCGCTGATGGGCATCGTGGTGCAACCCATCGTGGGAACGCTAAGCGACAAGACGTGGTGCCGCTTCGGACGGCGCATCCCTTACCTGTTCGTGGGTGCGTTGGTGGCCGTCCTCGTGATGTGCCTTCTGCCCAACGCAGGCTCTTTCGGCATGGCCGTGTCTACGGCGATGGTGTTCGGCCTCGTCTCGCTAATGTTCCTCGACACGAGCATCAACATGGCTATGCAGCCCTTCAAGATGCTCGTCGGCGACATGGTTAACGAGAAGCAGAAGGCCCTGGCCTACTCAATACAGAGCTTCCTGTGCAACGCAGGCTCGCTCGTGGGCTACGTCTTCCCCTTCTTCTTCACGTTCATCGGCATACAGAACGTGGCCGCTCCCGGCGTAATCCCCGACTCGGTAATCTACTCTTTCTACATAGGCGCGGCCATACTCATACTCTGCGTCATCTACACCACCGCCAAAGTGAAGGAGATGCCGCCGAAGGAGTACGCCGAATACCATGGCCTGTCGAAGCCGCTCAACGAGGAGAAGGTCAACTGGCTGAAGCTGCTGCGCGAGGCTCCGTCGGCGTTCTGGACGGTGGGACTGGTGCAGTTCTTCTGCTGGGCGGCGTTCCTGTACATGTGGAACTATACCAACGGTGCCATCGCCGAAACCTGCTGGGGCACTACCGACCCAACGTCGGCCGGCTTCCAGGCCGCAGGCAACTGGGTGGGCATACTCTTCGCCGTGCAGGCCGTTGGCAGCGTGTGCTGGGCCATGGTGCTGCCCCGCTTCAAGGCACGCAAGGTTGCCTATGCGCTTAGCCTCGTGCTGGGCGGCGCAGGCTTCCTCATGGTGCCCTTCATCCACGACCAGTACGTGCTCTTCATCCCCTACCTGCTCATCGGTTGCGCGTGGGCGGCAATGCTGGCCATGCCTTTCACCATCGTAACCAACGCCCTCAACGGCAGCCACATGGGCACATACCTCGGCTTGTTCAACGGCACTATTTGCATACCCCAAATCATAGCTGCCGCCCTCGGAGGCGTCGTATTAAGCCTTGTGGGCAGCGCGCAGAGCAGCATGATGCTCGTAGCCTGCGTGCTGCTGGTAGTCGGTGCGCTGTGCGTCGGTATCATCAAGGAGACGTCGGGCGAGAAGTGATTTTCCGATATGCGGCCTTTTGCATTACAAAAGGCCGTCTTTTACACGCTAAAATGCCGCCTTTCGCACTGCGAAAGGCGGCATTTTGCAAACCCGTTGATTGTCAGGCATTTATAAAGGGGAGCAAACTAAGTTTGCTCCCCTTGTATTTTTCATTGTGTTTTACTTCATGGTGATGGGCAATGTTGCGTCGGGCAGGCCGTCGCAGCTAACCGTCAGCGTGGCCGTTCCTGGCTTCAGGCCTTCTACTATGACTACAAGCTGACCGTTGAACAGCGGCATCTGGCGCGAGTTGAACGTCACGAGCGACGTTGCGTCGCCGTTGCATACGGCGCGGAACGCGCCCGCTCCCTCAACGTTGAAGGCCAGTTCGTTGTTTGCCGTGAGGCATGGCGTGCCGTCCTTGTCAACCATCGTCACGGTGACGAACGACAGGTCGTGCCCCGTGGAGTTGATTTCCTGCCTGTCGGCTTTCAGCTCCAAGCGTGCCGGCGCGCCGGCGGTCTTCACTATAAGCGTGTCGGCAGCGCGTCCGCTTGCGTCATACGCCACCACCTTCAGCTCTCCCGGCTCATACACTACGTCGTTCCAGCGCAGGCGGAAGCGGTCGAGGCGCGACTTCTTGTCGCGTGTCCGCCGTCCCTGGCTCTTGCCGTTGACGAAGAGCTCGGCCTCGGGGTACGACGTGTAGCAGTACACCGGGGTGACCTCTCCCTCGCGTCCCGGCCACGTCCAGTGGGGCACAAGGTGCAGCGTGGGCGCGTCCTTGCGCCAGTGGCTGCGGTAAAGCCAGTAGCGGTCCTTGGGCAGTCCGGCCAAGTCGCATATGCCGAAGTAGCTCGAACGCGAAGGCCAATACTCGTTGTAAGGCGACGGTTCGCCCAAGTAATCAAACCCTGTCCACACGAATTCGCCGATAGTCCACTTGCGGTCTTCCTGCATCGCCCAGTCGTCATCGGGCAGATTGCTCCACGGGCAGCTCTCCGTGTCGTAGCCGTTGCACTGTCCGTCGGCGTAGGTAGTGTCGTTCGTCGCCACTACGGGGAACTTGTACACGCCTCGCGAGCTTACCGTCGAGGCCGTCTCGCTGCCCAGCATGAAGCCCTGGGGCAGCTGCTTGAAGGTGCTGTCATACTTGTGCAGGCGGTAGTTGAGGCCGGGCACGTCGATAACTTTCAGCAGACCAGACTTCACCGCGTCGTCAGGCTTGTCAACACCCTGCGTCACCGGGCGCGTGGGGTCAAGCTTGTGGCAGAGCGACTGCAAGTGCTCGCACAGCTGGCGGCCCTCCTCGCTCCACTGTTCGGGTATTTCGTTGCCGATGCTCCACATTATAATGGAGGGGTGGTTGCGGTGGTTGAGTATGAGGTTGGTAATGTCGCGGTCGCTCCACTCCTTGAAGAAGCGCGCGTAGCCGTTCTTGCATTTGGGGTAGAGCCACATGTCAAAGCTCTCGGCCATCACCATTACGCCCATCGAGTCGCATACGTCCATCTGCATCGTGGACGGCATGTTGTGCGCCGTGCGTATGGCGTCGCAGCCCATTTCTTTCATTATGCGGATGTAGCGGATGAACGCCGCCTTGTTTTCGGCAGCTCCGAGAGGGCCGAGGTCGTGGTGCAGGCACACGCCTTTGATTTTCCGGCTCTGTCCGTTCAGGCGGAAACCGTGCTTCGCCGACACGTCCACGGTGCGTATTCCAACGCGCTTCGTCACAGCGTTTACCGGCTTACCGTCGGCCAATACGGCGGTTGTGAGGGTATATAAATAAGGCGACTCGGGCGACCACAGGTGTGGATTTTTCACCTCCGTGGTGGCCGTGGCGCGTCCGTCAGACGGGTTTACGGGCTGCGTCGTCTCGTAGACAGTGTTGCCGTCGGCATCTTTCAGCGTGAATTTCAGCGTCAGTCCGTCGGCCTTGTCATGGCCTGTCACCTGACCCGACATGCTCACCGTGGCGCGCTTCGCCGTAGCCTTGTCGGTGCGGAACCATCCGCCCCAGTCGTCGATGCGCGTCTTCGGGGTTATGATTAGCTTCACGGGGCGGTATATTCCGCCGCCGGGGTACCAGCGGCTGCTCTCCTCCACGTTGTTGAGGTCAACCTCGACGAGGTTGCGCCCGGGTTTTACGTAGGGCGTGGCGTCCACTCGGAAGGCGTTGTAACCATACGCCCAGCGGCCCGCCTCGCGGCCGTTCACCTTGACTACCGGCTCGCTCATCGCGCCGTCGAAGCGCAGCTCTACGTGGCCGTAGCCCTCGGGAATGTCGATGTACGTCTTGTAGTGGCCTTCGCCTATCCACGGCAGCGCGCCCGAACGGCCCGACTTCTCGGTGGCCTCGGTCTCTCCGTCCTGCACGATGGCTACGGTCTGAAGGTCCCATTTCTTGTCGAACGGCCCGTTGATGGCCCAGTCATGGGGCACGCTCACCTGCTGCCAGGTAAGCCTGTCGCGCGTGAAGAGCCAGTCTTCGGCCAGCGTCGTCTCGCTCCTCTGCTGCGCGTTGCACGTTGCCGCGCCTGCGAGGAGCAGTGAAAATAACAATGCTTTCATGCTTCTATTGGTTTGTTGATAATATGTTACAGGTTTGTCAGGGTAAAGTAGCATGGTCGGCGCAGGTGCGCTTTCTGCTTACAAAGTTAAGCTTTTTTGGCGGAATAATGAAAGGAAAAGGCGAAAACAATCATGTTTCCGCAGTGTATGGTTTCCTGAAAGGCCGTCTTTCGCATTGCAAAAGGCCATGAATTGCACGCTAAAAGGCCGTCTTTTAGAGGCTAAAAGACGGCCTTTTGCAAATCGGTTGATAATCAGGCGGTTACAGACCCACCGTGACGGGGAATTAAAAGTTAACAATTAAAAATTAAAGCAACGCCAAAGCTGCATGGCATTTGGCTTTAACTTCTCTAAATTCTTTGACTCCTTTAAATTCTTTAACTCCTTTAATTTCTTACATTCTCACTTTGTCACCTTGACCGAACCCGAGCCTGCCACAGACTTTTCGCACTCCTTTACGCTGCCCTTTATGGCGATGTCGCCCGAGCCTGCTATCGAGCAGGAGGCCTTGCCTATGTCGGCGCGCGTGGCCCTGATGTCGCCAGAACCGGCTATGCTGCCTGTAAAGTTGTCGGCCTTGATGCCGTCCATGGTGATGCCGCCCGAACCTGCAATGCTTGTGTAGGCCTTCTTGGCGTTTATCCCGCTGGCGTATGCGTCGCCCGAGCCTGCAATGTCGATGCTGAAGTCATCGGCCTTGATGCCCGTCACCTTGATGTCGCCCGAGCCTGCGATGTGCATCGACAGCTTCTCTGCGCTGATGCCGCGCTCCGCTATGAAGTTGCCCGAACCCTTTATTGCCACTTCGGCGAGCGCTGGCGAGCTGACGTACACCTTCATCTGGTATTTGAGCTTGGTGGTTAAGTCGCCGTCGTTGGCGGCGGATATGGTCAGCGTCTTGCCGTCTCCGGTCACAATGGTGTGCCGTGTGCTGGCCGTGTCGCCCTCGAGGCGTATCGACAGGGTGTCGCCCTGCGTGTAGTACACGTCGAAGCCGCCGTTGGCCTCAATGCGCGTAAAGCCCTTTGCCGCCGCACTGTCGGCCATGCTTATGGCCGCCTCGGCGCTTGCCGCGGGCTTCAGGGCGTTGTGTGTGCTGTTAATCCTTACCATGCACGACGACAGGAGCAAGGACGCCGCCGTGGCTAACAGTGATGTTTTTTTCATAATAGGTATGTTTTATGCGTTATTATAATCGGTTTTTGCTTCTCTCCTTGTCTGCTTGCAACTCGCCACTCGTCTGCTTGTCACTTGTCTGCTACATTAAAACTCACGCGAGTTCGGTATAAAATGGTTTTTCATAAACATTCAAAAACCGCCTTTGTAGGGACATAATTC
>ENA-ORSA01001480-ORSA01001480.1-human-gut-metagenome-genome-assembly--contig:-NODE-1480-length-19379-cov-3.252587_pt1 | contig 19379 bp, 17 predicted proteins | sample MGYA00242179_ERZ509142 | MGnify/ENA primary metagenome ERZ509142 (study PRJEB26280, sample SAMEA2338659) | human gut metagenome | biome: human gut; feature: human-associated habitat; material: faeces... | reverse complement strand
TCTCCCCGTACATTCTGTAAACTATCTTACCGGTCTATACAGCCTCTGTCCGCCCCATGAGAAGTTACGAATTTGCCGGAGATTTTCGTAAAAACCGGATTTTTCTGCGGGCGGACAGAGTCGCCCACCCCTACGCAAGAACGTACACATATGCAAAAAAATCCGGGGTGCGTCCGTTTGAACGGCCCCCCGGATTTTTTGTTTAATATCCGGCCCGGCGGCTGACAACGTGCGTGACGGGCTTGCCGGTCAGGAAGTTGTCGAGATTTTCCATGCAGATATCCCAGATGGCCGTCTGCACGTCGGGACTGCTGTCAAAGCTCGGCCCCGCGATGTGCGGCGTAAGGAGAACGTTTTCCATGTCCCAGAGGGGCGAATCTTCCGGCAGCGGCTCCGTTTCCGTCACGTCCAGGATCGCGCCGCCCAAATGGCCGCTTTCGAGAGCGAACACGAGGTCCTTGTTCCGGACGAAGCTCCCGCGCCCGACGTTCACAAAGAGAGCACCCGGCTTCATCGCAAGCAGCCGCGGCCTTGTCATAAGGCCGGTTGTCTCTGGCGTGGACGGCAGGCAATTGACCACAATATCGGCTTTCGGCAGCAGCTCGTCGAGAGATTCCATCGTATACGCCTCGGCGAAGCCCGCGGGAAGGCCCGCCTTCTTTGTCCGCTGCACGCCCGTGACCCTTGCGCCGAAGGCCTGCATGCGCCGCGCGACGTTCCCGCCGAGGTCGCCCATACCAAGCACCAGCACCCGCTTTCCGCAAATCGTCCGCGAAGATTTCCGCTGCTGCCAGACATGTGATTTCTGGTCGCGCCAATAGGCAGGCAGCGCCCGGTAAAACGCGACGATCGAACCCAGCACGAACTCGGAAATCACCGTCCCGAACGCGCCGGAGACATTGCAGAGTGTTACCTGCTCTGGAAAGCGCTCCATCCGCGCGTACTTGTCCGCACCCGCCCACGTGAGCTGCAAAAGAGACAGTGCCTTTGCCTTTACAAGCTGCTCTTGTTCCGGCTCTCCGATGATCATCTCCGCGCGGGAAAGCGTCGCGTCTAAATTCTGCAAGTCCTCCGCAAACATGAGCTCGCAGCGCGCGGAAAATCTGCGCTTGAGCTCTTTTTTGATTTCGTCATTGTGCTCTGCCAGAATCAGAACCCGTTTTTGTTCCATCTTCGCCTCCTCACACCAGCCGGATGAGGCCGCCGGATTTTTCGACGCCGGACTCAAACAGCGTCCGGCAGATATTCACCAGATCAAAGAGGTCACTTACCCCCGCCGTCTCATAGCACGAGTGCATCGCCAGCTGCGGAAGGCCGATGTCCGCCATCTCGACCGGCACGAGCGTGCTCGCAATCGAACCAAGGGTCGACCCGCCGGGAATGTCTGAGCGGTTGGCGTAGACCTGCACCTTTGCGCACGCTCCTTGACAGAGCTTGCGGTAGAGCGCGGCGGCTATGCCGCTTGTGGCGTAGCGCTGGTTGGCGTTGAATTTGAGGACCACGCCCTCGTTCAGGTACGGGCAGTTGCCGGGGTCTGCGAATTCCGGGTGGTTCGGGTGCTGCGCGTGCGCGTTGTCGCACGAGAGAAGGAAGCTCTCATCTAACATCCGCGCAAGATGTCCGTTTGTGATGCCGAGAGAAGCCGCCATGCGCCGGAGGGTATCGCGAAGCAGCGTCGAGGCCGCGCCCTGTCTTGTTGCGCTGCCGACCTCCTCGTTGTCAAACACGCAGAAGACGGGGACGCAGGAGGCAGGCTTACTTGCGAGGAAGCCCTCAAGGGAAGCGAACACGCAGGCCAGATCGTCGAGCTTCGGGCTCGCGATATATTCCTCCTGCGCGCCGAAAATCGCGCCCGGCTGACGGACGTAGAGGGTTAAATCATGCCCCAGAATCTGCTCCGCGCCGCAGACTGCTGCCTCGGAGAGAAGCTTCAAAAAGCAGCTGCGGTTCTCGATCGAGCCCAAAAGCGGCAGCGTGTCGATATTTGCCAGCAGCTTCACCCCGTCGTTTGCCGCGCGGTTCATGTGAATGGCGAGGTTCGGGATGATGAGAAGGTCGCGGTCTATGTTCACAAGCCGCGTCTCAATGCCGTTTTCGGTGTCCACGAGCACTCTTCCCGCGATAGAAAGCGGCCGGTCGAACCACGGCGCCATCAGCATCCCGCCGTATTTTTCGGTTGAGAGCTGCAAATAATGCCCCGCCGCGCGTTCGGGGTTCTCCTTGAGCTTGAAGCTTGGGCTGTCGCTGTGGCTTGCCGTCAGCATAAAGCCGCGCGCCGCTTCCTCCGGGATGCGGAAGGCGATGCAGGACGTGCCGCCGCGCGTCAAAAAGTACTTCCCGCCATGGACAAGGCTCCACCGCGCGTTTTCCTCCAGCTCCGTGTACCCGGAAGCCAGCAGGCGGCGTCTCATGTTCTCAATGACATGATATGTGCTGGGACTTTTTTCGATAAATTGCAGAAGCTCTTTTGCAAGGGTCTTTTTCATACCGTGCCTCCAAAGATTTTATTTTCCTCATCATACCATGCGCGCGACCCGCTTGCAATCCATTTTCCGGGGACTTTTCAAACGCGGGAAAACGTGGTATGATAACCATACAAAATTATGAATTATGAGGCGATACGCTATGAAAAAAACCGTTCTTCGTTCCTACGCGAGGCTCATTGCCGCCTGCGGCGTCAACATCCAGAAGGGGCAGGAGGTCTTCATTCAGGCCGAGCTCGACCAGCCCGAGTTTGTGACGATGCTGGTCGAGGAGTGCTACAAATTAAAGGCCAAAAAGGTCGTCGTCGACTGGAACCACCAGCCGGTCGAAAAGCTCCATGTGCGCTACCGGACGCTTACGACGATGTCGACGCTCGACAACTACGAGGAAGCCAGATGGCAGCACTATGTGGACACGATTCCCTGTCGGATTTACCTGATGTCCGAAGACCCCGACGGGCTCAAGGGCGTCAATCAGGAGAAGATGGCCAAGGCCCAGCAGAAAAAATACCCGATCATCAAGGGCTACCGCGACCAGATTGAAAACAAGTACCAGTGGTGCATTGCCGCCGTGCCGGGCGAAAAATGGGCGAAGAAGCTCTTCCCCGGCCTTCGTGCGAGCCAGGCCATCGAAAAGCTCTGGGAAGCGATTCTCGCAACCTCCCGCGTGACGGAGGACCCGATTGCTGCGTGGCAGGCGCATAACCAGGACCTGCACGACCGGTGCGCGTATCTCAACAGTCTGCACATCCGCGAGCTTCACTATAAAGCCTCCAACGGCACGGATTTCCATGTCGGCATGATCCCCGAGGCCAGATTCTGCGGCGGCGCGGAAAAAAGCCTGCAGGGTATCGTCTTTAACCCGAACATTCCGTCCGAGGAGTGCTTCATCTCCCCGATGCGCGGAAAAGCAGAGGGCATCGTCTACTCCTCGAAGCCCCTTTCCTACCAGTCGCAGCTCATCGACCGCTTCTGGATCCGCTTCCACGAGGGAAAGGCCGTCGAGTGGCACGCGGAGGTAAACAACGACCTTCTCACAAAGCTCATCGAAATGGACGAGGGAAGCGCATACCTCGGCGAGTGCGCGCTCGTGCCGTTCAATTCTCCCATCAATCAGTCCGGCATTTTATTCTACAACACGCTCTTTGACGAGAACGCCTGCTGCCATCTCGCGCTCGGCATGGGCTTTGCAGACACGATCGACGGCTTTGAGAACCGAACGCTCGAGGAATGCCGCAAGCTCGGCGTGAACGACTCGATGATCCACGAGGACTTCATGATCGGCACGGCTGACCTCTGCATCGACGCGACCTGCGAGGACGGAAAAACCGTCCCGATTTTCCGGAACGGCACCTGGGCCTTCTAAAAAAGAGAAAAAATCCCCCGCAAAGATGGAACACTGCTGTCCGTCTTGTGCGGGGGATATTTTATCACTTACACGCCAAGGTATCCCTTCAGCACCCGGAGCGTATGCTCCACGCCGTCCAAATGGCCCCGTTCGTAGCCGTGGCTCGCGTAGACGCCGGGGCCGATAAGACCGTGCCGGATATCGAAGCCCGCGCGGAGCGTCGCCTCCACGTCCGAGCCGTAGTGCGGATACACGTCGAGCGTGTAGTCGGCGCCCTCTTTCTTGGCCGCATCAATGAGCTTGCCCACGACCTCGTAGCTGTAGGGCCCGCCGGAATCCTTGACGCAGATGGAGACCTGCTTTTCCGTGCACGTAAGCCCGTCTCCCACGCAGCCCATGTCCACGCTGATGGACTCCGTCACGCCGGAGGGAACAGAGCCAGACCCGCCGTGGCCGACCTCTTCATAGACCGTCACGTGCGCGTAGACCCGTCTTGCGGGCGTTTTGCCGGTGTCATGCAGGTATTTTGCCAGCCCCAGCAGCACGCCGACGGAGAGCTTGTCGTCCAAAAAGCGGCTTTTGATGTAGCCGGACGAAGTGATCCTCGTGCGCGGCTCGAGGCAGACGATATCGCCAACCTCAACTCCGAGCGCGCGTGTGGCCTCCGCCGTCTTCACATCCTCGTCGAGCACGACCTCGACCGTGTCAAACGTGCGCTTGGCCTCGCCGTATTCGCCGTTCACATGCACCGAGGCGTTGCACAGCTGCACCGTGCCCTCGATGATCTTTCCGGTTCTTGTGTGGACGCGGACATTTTCCGTCTCCGCATTTTCTGCGCGCAGGCCGCCAAGGGGCGTGAGCTTTAGCCGGCCGTTTGCCTTGACCTCCGCCACCATCGCGCCCAGCGTATCGGTGTGCGCCTGCAGGAAAAGCGCATCATCTTTGTCTGCCCCGCCGAGGTCTGCCAGAACGCCGCCCTTCGTCGTGATCTTTGCCGCAAAGCCGAGCGCTTCAAACGCCTCTTTGACCCATGTGGCCGCCTTCTGCGTATAGCCGGACGGGCTGTCGATGGCGAGCAGTTCACATGCCTTCGTCGCCGCAAACTCCGCGTACTTTCGTTCCATTCTGCATCTCTCCTGTCAAAATTTCTGTTTTCCTGATTGTAGCACAATTACAGCGCACATGCACCATAAAAATAGCGGCCGGACGCATTGCACTTTTGCGCCGGATGTGCTATGGTATAGAAACTGTTAAAAAAGAAGGTCGTGTCCAAATGACAGTTCGATATCTCGCCTGCCTCGCGCTGGGCTATCTCATCGGCTCTCTGAGCGTTTCCATTCTGATTTCCAAATACATCTTCCATCAGGACGTGCGCACGCTCGGAAGCGGCAACGCGGGCGCGGCCAATGCAGCTCGGACGCTCGGCCCTCGCGTAGGCGCGCTCACGCTGTTGGGCGATTTTCTCAAGGGCATCATCTCGATGCTGCTCGGTTCGTGGCTCGGCGGGACGACCGGGCTTGCCATTGCGGGCGCGGCCTGCATGATCGGTCACTGCTTCCCCATTTATTTCGGCTTCAAGGGTGGAAAGGCCGTGGCAACAGCCGTGGCGGTCGCGCTGATGCTTGACTGGCGCGTGTTTTTAAGTGCCTTTGTCGTCTTTGCCGTGGTCGCAGCGCTGACGAGAACTGCGTCGGTGTCCTCCATGGCGGCCTCCATTGCCGTTGCGGCGATGACCCCGGTCTTTACGAAAAATCCCGTGCTCATTTCGCTCGGCATTTTCACGTGTCTTCTTGTGCTGCTCATGCACCGCAGCAACATCCGAAGACTCATCCAGGGCACCGAGCCGAAGTTCCATTTCGGCAAGCACCCCGAAAAAGAATAACGAAAAAGCTCCCCATATAGCGGACCGCGTAAACCGTTGCGGCAGCTAGGTGGGGAGCTTTTTGCAAGCACTGTCCGCAAAACGCCGAGCGCGATGCAGGCGAGGATAATATAGACCACGTTCACGCGGAAGATACACGCGGCGAGAAATGCCGCGACCATAATAAAATCGGAAACAGCGCTTTTCTGCTTCACAACGCCGCCTCCCATGTCCCACACGACGGAAGCGATCACCGCGCCAACGCCCGCCTGCATGCCGGAAAGGAGCTTGCTGACCACAAAATTATCGCGGAAGAGCTCATAGAAATACGAGATGACCGTGATGATCGCAAACGGCGGAATGATTGTTGCAATAATCGCAACGATCGCGCCGAGAAGCCCCGCGAGCTTGTAGCCCACAACAATTGCGCCGTTGATGGCAATCGCGCCGGGTGCGGACTGGGCGATGGCGATGAGGTCCAGCATTTCATTCTCTTCGATCCAGTGCAGCTCGTCGACAAATTTCTGCTTTATCAGCGTGACGATCACATAGCCGCCGCCGAAGGTAAAGGCGCTGAGGTAGAGCGTGGAGACAAAAAGCTTCCACAAAACATTTTTTCGGTTCATGATTTTCTCCTCCCATGACAGTATACCGCGTCCCGGCAGAGAAGTAAAATACGAATTGACAAGCCGCACCATCCAGGACGCCCGGATGGTGCGGCTTTGTGCAGATTCTGGTGCAAGTTTATAACATATCGCGCAAGCGATGGACCGCATTGGACCTGCAACCGAAACGTGTGGCTCACGCTTCGCGCCGCAGCACACGGTAGACAAAGTCCATGTTGAGCCCGGCGCGGACGGTATCGGCCAGAAGGTCATACTGCCGCTCTTTATATTTGCGCAGATCAAACGCGCCGAGTGCGGCAGGGTCTAAGCCCCGCATGCGGCAGACGGCCGTTAAAACAGCGTCGGCAATACCGGGCGCGTCAAAGATGCCGTGGACGTAGCTGCCGTAGACATTGCCGCTTCCGATGAGAGGCGGCAGGGCCTGTTCGCTTCTTCCCATATGAATCTCATAGCCCTCGTAGGAAAGGCCGCTGAGATTCGCGAGCATGCCGGAAATGCCGGAAAATTTGCCGCTGGTCTGCCGCTGTACCTTTTGCCCATGGAACACCGTATCTACCGGCAGAAGGCCGAGTCCTCGAAGTTCCGTAACACCTGCTGCCTCTACGCCATCGGGGTCGCAGACCGACCGGCCGAGCATCTGATATCCGCCACAGACGCCGAAGATCAATGTACCCCGTGCGGCTTCCTTTAAAATTGCGGCCTCGAGACCGCTCTCGCGCAGCCACTGGAGATCGGCGATCGTGCTCTTGGTGCCGGGCAGCAGGATCAGATCCGGCGCGCCGAGCTCCCGGACGCTTTCAATGTAGCGAAGCGAGACGTTTTCATAGCGCTCAAAGGGCGAAAAATCGGTAAAGTTCGAGATGCGCGGCAGGCGGATGACGGCAACGTCCAGAAGCTTTCGCGCGGTGTTCCTGGTAAAGCGCGCCGATAGGCTGTCTTCGTCATCAATGTCCACCTGCGCATACGGTACCACGCCCGCGACCGGCACGCCGCAGAGCGCTTCGAGCTGACGAAGGCCGGGCTCCAGAATCGTCCGGTCGCCGCGGAACTTGTTGATGATCGTGCCCTTGACGCGCGCGCGTTCGTCGGGCTCCAGAAGCGCGATGGTACCAAAGAGCTGGGCGAAAACGCCGCCCCGGTCAATATCTCCGATGAGAAGCACCGGCGCGTCTACGAGCTTTGCCAGACCCATGTTCACGAAATCGTCCTGCTTGAGGTTAATTTCGGCGGGACTGCCCGCGCCCTCAATGACGATAACGTCGTTCTCCGCCGCAAGAGATTCGTATGCTCGCATCACGTCCGGCAGAAATTCGCGCTTTTTCGCATAATACTCCATCGCGCGCATGTTGCCGCGCACCTGGCCGTTGACGATGACCTGACTGCCAACGTCGGTGGTCGGTTTCAGAAGGATCGGGTTCATGCGCACATCGGGCTCTAACCCGCAGGCCTCCGCCTGCACAACCTGCGCCCGGCCCATTTCGCCGCTGTCTTTTGTAATGAAGGAATTGAGCGCCATGTTCTGGCTCTTGAAGGGCGCGACGTGATAGCCGTCCTGCCGGAAAATCCGGCAGAGCGCTGCGGCAAGCAGGCTCTTTCCTGCGTTGGACATGGTTCCTTGCAGCATGATATTCAGTGCCATGACGTATCCTCCATCACGCGCCGGATCGCATTTACCAGCGCTTCATTTTCTTCTTTCTGCCGCACGGCGATGCGGTACCAGCCGGGGGTAAGCCCCGCGTAATTTTTGCAGTTTCGGATGGCGATTTTTTCGCGCCGCAGAGCCTCGTCCAGCCCGACCGGCGCACGGAACAGCAGATAATTGGCCCTCGACGGGCAGACGGTAAGCTTGAGCGATTGCAGCGCCCTTGTGAGATATTCCCGCTGCTCGGAAACAAGTGCTCTCGCCCCGGAAATCCAATCGGGATTTTGCAGCGCGGCAACGGCTGCCTCCTGCGCCGGAAGCGAGACGTTCCACGGCTGCGAGCACGCGGCCATGTTTGTAAGCAGGCGCGTATCGCCCGTCAGGCAGTAGCCCACGCGAAGACCTGCCAGCGCGTAGCTTTTCGTAAACGCCTTTAAAATCAGGAGGTTTTCATACCGGGACAGCAGGTCCTTCGCACTTTTTTCGCCCGTAAAGTCGAGAAAGCACTCATCGAGCAGCACGCGCGTGCCCTGCGTAAGGGAGATGTCCAGCACGCTTTGGAGAAGCGAACGGCCAATCGTCTGGCCCGTGGGGTTATTCGGCGTGCACAGAAAGAGCACGTCCGGCGCTTTTTCTTGCAGCTTATCTAAGATTTTAGAGTCCGGCAGAAACTCCGGCGCTTGCAGCGGCACGCGCACCATCTCCGCGCCAAAATGTGAGGCCGCCGCGCTGTATTCCAGAAAGGTCGGCGCGAGTTCCATCGCTTTTTTCGGGCGCAGCGCGTCGCAGTAGGCGTAGATGAGCTCCGCCGCGCCTGCGCCGCAGAGGATGAAATCCTCCGGAACGGCTTCGTGCGCGGCAATCGCCGCTGTCAGCGCACGGCAATAGGGGTCGGGATACTGCCGCACGTGCAGAGCTGCGTGGGAAATGGCGGCAAGAACGTTTGGAGGCGTGCCAAGCGGGTTCACGTTCGAAGAAAAATCAAACGCGACCTCCGCGCCGTACACATCCCCGCCGTGTGGATTTTGGGTTCCGTATAACATAATCGTTCCTCAGAAAATGAAGCAGGCTTTGATCGCGCAGCAGACGATGAGGGCCAGAACAGCGGCGAGCTCCATGAGCCTGCACGTGTGCGGAATGTCCGCATATTCGATCTCCCGCACCGCGTCGCCGATAAACTCCTTTTTGTGCAGCACCCCGTGGTACCACGCGTCTCCCGCCAGCCGGAGGCCAAGCAGCCCCGCGCACACGGACTCGGTCTGCGCGGAGTTGGGGCTTGCGTGCTTGTAGCGGTCGCGCCTGAAAATCCGCCAGCCGTTTTTCACGTCCATCCGCAGGAAAAAACCCGCTGTCAGAAGAAACAGCGCCGAAAGCCGAGCAGGTAGAAAATTGAAAAAATCGTCCATCTTTGCGGGCACGAGGCCGATATTTTTATAGGGCGGCTCCGTGTAGCCGAGCATAGAGTCCATGGTGTTGACCGCCTTGTAGAAAAATCCGAGCGGCGCGCCGCCGAGGGAGAGAAACAGAAGGGGCGCGATCACGCCGTCGGACGTATTTTCCGCGACGGTCTCGACGGCGGCTCTGGCTACGCCTTTTTCATCAAGACGCTCCGTGTCGCGCCCGACGATCATGGAAACAGCTCTCTGCGCGTCGGAAAGCGAGCCGGTTTGCAGCGCGGCATAGACCTTCATGCTCTCGTCGCGCAGAGATTTCGTAGCGAGAATCTGCCAGCACATGACGCTCTCAAGCGCCAGCCGCAGCCAGACGGAAATTTTTTGCGCAAAGATCAGCAGCAGCGCCGGAATTGCGGTTGAGACGGCCGCAGTGAAGACCCAGAGAAGCGCGCCCGCCGCAATCTCGCCGGGTTTCGTTTTAGGAAGGAGGGCACGGAACAGGCGCCCCAGCGCATCGATGAGCTTCCCGATCAGGACCACCGGATGGGGAAAGCCGTGCGGGTCGCCCAGAAGAAGGTCGATGCAAAAGCCGAGAATCAGCGCATAAAAAGACCATTTCATGCGTCCGTGCCTCCGTTTTGAAGCGTAAAGATATAGACCGGGTTCTGCGCCTGCATCAGATGGTACTGCCCGAGTGCCGCAGCCTTTGAGACCTGCACCGAGACGCACTCCGCTGCCTCAAAGTCTTCCATACACGCGCTCAGCGCGGAAACGGACTCCAGCGTCACTGCCGTCGCGACAATGCACACATGCGGATTTTTTTCCAGCAGCAGCGCGAGAATGTCCCGGACGCTCCCGGACGTGCCCCCCAGAAACGCATGTGTCGGCGCGGGAAGGTCGCGGCAGGCCTCCGGCGCGAGGCCGGGAATGATCTGCATGTTTGAAGCGGAGAACGACTCCCGGTTCTTTTCCAGAAGCGCCAGCGCCTGCTCGTTTTTCTCGATGGCATAGACAGTGCCGTCCGCGCAGAGCCGCGCCATCTCGATGGATACCGAGCCCGTGCCCGCGCCAACGTCCCAGCAGACGGCGTTTGGGGTGAGCCGCAATTTAGACAGGCAGATGCTCCGCACCTCGCTCTTGGTCATGGGGACAAGCTTCCCAGGCTCTAAATTGCGCAAAAACGCCTCGTCCGGAAGACCGGGGGTGACGATTTCATTTGGCGTATCGTTTTCAATCAGCGCGGCGCTGAGCTTGTCAAACGTGTGGGAACGCAGCTCCTGCGCCGTGCCGCGAGTGATTGCTTCGTCCGGGTAGCTCAGCCGCTCGCCGACAGCGATGCGCACGTGGCCGAGGCCCGCCTGCGTTAACCGCTCGCAGAGCGCCTGCATGCCGCCGTCTCCTCCGACGAGGGTGAAGACCTTCTTGCGGCGGCGCACCTCACGCGCGATATCAAAATCTCTTCCGTGAAGACTGACCGGGACTGCGTCCTCGTAGCTCACGCCCAACCGGGCACAGAGATAGCTCATGGAGCTGAGGCCCGGCAGCACCTGCACGCGGCATGCTTTCAGTAACGGAAGGAGCTTTTTTGTGCCGCTGTAAAAGCCGGTATCGCCCGACATGACGACGCAGAAGACCCCGCATTCCGGGTGCTGCGCGATATGGGAGGCAATCGTCTCCGGCGCAATCGCGTCGATCGTCAGCTGCTGCGGCCCTGCCACAGCGTCCAGCATCCGCCTTGCGCCGATCAAGCAGTCTGCCCGCCGGATCGCCGCGCGGACCTCCTGCGTTTGAAGCGCCTCGCTTCCGGGGCCGATGCCGGCGATAAAAACCTCAGGATTCGGCGAGAAGCCGAACCGCGTGCAAAGGGCGGAAATGGTCTTGGATAAAGACAGCCCCTCTTCCTCCGGCGGCCGGCCGATCACGACCAGACGTGCGCCCGCGCTTTTGGCGGCGGATTCCTTTTCCTCAAACCCGCCCGGCGTGCCGCCGTCCTTCGTGACAAGATACTGCGCGCCGATGGTTCGGAGCATCGCGGCGTTCATGGCCTCAGAAAACGGGCCCTGCATCGCAAAAATGTGCGAGGCCGGGAGCCCTGCCTGCGCGCACGCATCCAGGGACGACTGCAAGGGAAGCACGCGCGCCCAGACGCGCTCGGAAAAGCCGGGAAGCTGCGAAAATCCCGCCAGCTCCTTGCTGCCGGTTGTAAGCAGGATATTTCCCTCAGTTTCGGACAGAAACGCCGCCGCGTCCGAGACGGTCTCCATGTAGGTATGCTCCGGAGAAACGCCGGACGCGCTTCGCAGCAGCCGCCAGCGGAGCGTTTCCGTCTCCCGGCAGGCGCGCGCAATGCTTTTTGTGATGGACTGCGCATACGGGTGCGTCGCGTCAATGACGAGATCAAAGCGATGCTCCGTCAGAAGCGATACGATTTCGCCGACCGGGAGTCTCCTCGCCGAAACGCTGACATGTTCGGCCTCCGGCAGAAGCGTCTGGCCGTAGTCGGTCGCGACGCAGACCATCACGTCGCACGGCTGCCCGCTCAAAAACTCGGCGAGCTTCCGGCCCTCGGTCGTGCCGCCGAAAATACAGATTTTAGACATCGCGGTACCCTCTCGGCGTTACGAGATTGCCGGATAGCTCCTTCGCCGCGCTGTTTGCGATAAAGACTGTGCAGAACATGTCTGCCTGCGCGTCCCGGAGCTCTCCCAGCGTCAGGATCCGGCGGCTCTCGCCGTCTCGGCCGATATTGCGGACAATGCCGCAAAGGCGCGTCTCGGGCAGCACGCGAAGCAAAATTTCGCAAGCCCGTTTTAAATGCTCGGGCCGTCCGTGGCTCACGGGGTTGTAGATGGCGATCGAAAAATCCGCGCTCGCCGCGGCCAGCAGCCGCTTTTCGATCGTTTCCCACGGGGTCAGGCGGTCGGAAAGGCTGATGACGGCAAAATCGTGCGTTAGGGGCGCACCCAGCACCGCGCCGCCGCTGCATGCGGCCGTGAGCCCGGGAACTACTTCGATTTCCGGCTGGGCACATTCCCCGCGCAGCTCATAGACGAGCGCCGCCATGCCGTAAATGCCGCTGTCGCCCGAGCAGACGATGCAGACCTGCTTGCCGTCTCGCGCCAGATCCAGCGCCAGCTGGCAGCGCTTTGCCTCCTGCGTCATGGGCGTTTCAAAAAGTGCCTTTCCGGGATAGCGGTCCTTGACGAGGTCGACATAGACCGGGTACCCAACGATTGCGTCGCAGGCAGCAAGCACGCGATCTGCGCGGATGGTCATATTTTCAAAATTACCGGGGCCGATGCCCACAACAAAAACCTTACCCAAAGTGTACCTCCCAATGCTCCAGCGCGACGGCGACGGTCACGCCGTCCATCGCAGTTTTTGAAACGAGCAGCTGCTCCGCGCCCACCATGGCCGCCCGCTCGCAGACGTTATCCACGCCCGTAACGGACGCGACGAAGCTCGACGCTGTAAATTCCCCCGGCACGGCCTGCAAGGTCTGCGCAGGATAAAACGAAGCCTCCCAGCCGTTTTCCCGGCAGGCCATCAAAAGCCCCGGCTCGTCTTTTTTGAGATCAATCGAAAAAACGCCCGAGATGGCGCGAAGGTCCAGCCGGTTCTCCGCAAAAATGCGCCGGATGGCCATCTCCACAGCCTCCTTGGAAATGCCTCTGCGGCAGCCGAGGCCGACGTGGAGCTTCTTTGGAATCAGGCGCAGCGTCTTCTGAAAGGGCTCGCGCACGTCGCAGCCGATGTAGACCCCAAGTGCGCCGGAACCGGATTCATATACGCCGCCGGGAAGGGGCGGGACGATCGGAAAGGCGCTTGCAAGCGGCAGGTCGCGCTCTAAAATTCCGGCAGCAAAGGCCTTTGCAAGCTGCATGTCGGAAATCGCGCAGCCCGTTCGCGCAGCAAATTCGTCAACGGCAAATTTTCCGTTCACATCCGTTGCCGTGGTGATGACAGGGTCTGCGCCGAGCATGCTTGATAGCCGGAGAGCCAGCCGGTTCGCGCCCCCGATGTGCCCGGAAAGAAGCGGAATCACGTGCCGCGCCCGCTCGTCGAGAACTAAAACGGCTGGGTCCGTCTTTTTATCGCGCACATACGGCGCGATTTCCCGGACGGCAATGCCGCACGCGCCGACAAAGATCAATGCGTCCCTTCGGGAAAATTCCAGAGCGTAGACGGATGGTTCGATCGGCAAAAAGCCGGGCTCTTCCAAGCGCGCGGGCGTGTAGAGGGAAACGTCCATGTCATGCAGAGCGAGACTCACGCGCTTTGCCGTCTGGATTCCGGCCCTGCTGTAGCAGAAAACGGCCGCGTTCAAAGCGTCGCCTCGCGGAACTCGGTCGTAAAGGCGGGGTGGTAGAGAAGCGAGCGCATATAGTCGTCGCCTAAACACCCGCCGACGATGATCAGGGATGTTTTCGTGAGATTGTTTTTCGTGACCGCCTCGTGAAGCGTCCCCACCGTGCAGCGGAAGATTTTTTCCTCCGGCCAAGTTGCTTTAAAAACAACGGCAGCGGGCGTAGTTTCTGCATACCCACCCGCGAGAAGCTCCGCTTGCAGCTGCTCTGTCAAAGACGTGCTGAGAAAGAGCACCATTGTCGCCTGATGGGCAGCAAGAGAGCGGATGGATTCGCGCTCGGGCACGGGCGTTTTGCCTGCGGCTCTTGTGATGATGACCGTCTGGCTGACGTTCGGGAGCGTATACTCCGCGCGAAGCGCTGCCGCCGCGCCGCAAAATGCGCTCACGCCGGGGCAGACATCGTAGGAAATTCCAAGCTCCTCCAGCCGGTCAAACTGCTCGCGCACGGCACCATAGATGCTGGAGTCTCCGGTGTGGAGGCGGACGGTGGTTTTCTTTTCTTCCTCGGCCTTTTTTATAACAGAGATGACCTCCTCGAGCGTCATTTTTGCGCTGTTGTGGATTTCGCAGCCGTTTTTTGCATAGGACAAAAGCTCCGGGTTCACCAAAGACCCCGCGTAGATGATCACGTCCGCCTCCTCGAGCAGGCGCTTTCCCCGCACGGTGATGAGATCGACCGCGCCGCTTCCGGCGCCGACAAAGTGTACCATAAATTATGCCTCCATTATCTTTTGCAGCAGAGCCTGCGCGCAGCTGGTCTGGCACAGGCGGCCATATTCCTTGGAAAAAACCATCGCGCCGACTTCCATTTCGCCGCATTTATGCCGTAGGTGAAACTCAATGCGTCCGGCAAGGCGCGCAAGCACCGCGTCATATAGCTGCTCTTCCTTTAAAATGCGAAGCGCGTCGTCGCACATGACGCACGACAGCAGCTCCGAGACCTTCTCTGGCCGAAGGCCAAGCGATGCTGCGTGGGCGGCCAAAAGCTCCATGCGGCAGTCGCCGAATTTCGAGTGCGTGTTCCACATGCCGCCCGCCAGCTTCACGAGTTTTCCGATGTGGCCGATGAGAAGCGCGCCGCGAAAGCCCAGTTCCCGGCTTAATTCCAGCGCGTCGCCGATAAAATTGCTGGTCAGAACCGCCGTTCGGGGGTCGATGCCGATGGAATCCCGGATAAAATCCGCGCCGTAGTTCCCAGGCGTAAGAAGAACATACTCCGCGCCCAGTTCCCGCCGCTGCCGCAGCTCGACGCGGATGGTGTCTACAAGCGCCTGCTCGCTCATGGGCTCGACAATGCCAGTTGTGCCGAGAATCGAAATGCCGCCCACAATGCCAAGACGCGGATTGAACGTTTTTTTCGCGAGGGTCTCCCCCTCCGGGACGGAAATGACGACGGAGATTCCGCCATCGTAGCCGCAGAGCGCGCAGACCTCGCGGACGTTTTCCTCAATCATCCGCCGGGGAACGGAGTTGATGGCCGCCGCGCCGACGGGCTGGTCGAGCCCGCGCTTTGTGACTCTGCCAACGCCCGCGCCGCCGTCGATCAAAACCCCGGGCGCATCCGTTTTCCGGACGCAGGCAAAGACGAGCGTGCCTCGGGTGGCGTCCGGGTCGTCTCCGCTGTCTTTTCGGATGGCGCAGGAGACTTCGCTGGATGTTATTTTGATTTCCTCGACCGTCAGATGGAGCCGGATGCCCTTCGGCGTGAGAAGGTCGATGGTGTCCTTCGGCCTGCCGGTCAGAAGCATATAGGCCGCCGCCTTTGCCGCAGCTGCTGCGCAGGAGCCTGTCGTATAGCCCAGCCGAAGCTTTTTGCCGTCCTTTACGATGTATTCTTCCATGTTACCGCCGGATCTGATAGAGCATCGCGTTGCAGATGGCAGCGGCGACATTGCTTCCGCCCTTGCGCCCGCGGGCGATGATATAGGGCGCGCGATTGCCTTCGAGGATGAGCTCCTTGCTCTCCACGACGTTCACGAACCCGACCGGAACGCCGATGATGAGCGCAGGGGAAAGCGTTCCCTCCTCCATCAGATGCTCGAGAGAAAGAAGTGCTGTCGGCGCATTTCCGATGGCAAAAATGCAGGGCTTCGGAAGAGAGGCCGCCTTTTCCATCGACACAAGCGCCCGCGTCACGCCGCGCGATTTTGCTTCTTGGGCAACGTCCGGGTCCGACATGAAGCAGTGCACTTCGCCGCCGAGGCTGAACAAAATCGTCTTGTTGATCCCGGCCTTCGCCATTTGCGTATCGGTCACGATATCGCAGCCGCTTTTGAGCGCTTCGAGCCCCGTTTTCACAGCGTGCGGGGAAAAGACGAGATTATCCGCGTAGTCAAAATCCGCGGTCGTGTGGATGGCGCGCTTGATGACAAGCTCGTTTTCGGGGTCAAGCTTGCGCGAGCCAAGAAGCTCTGTGATGATTTCGAAGCTGCGCGCTTCAATCTCCATGGGCTTGAGGTCTTTCAGCATGGCAGGATTCCTTTCTGCAAGCGTCCAGAAACCGGACGGCAAACGATGGGTTGGCGTAAAAATGAAAGTGCGGGAAGCCCGCATAGAGCGTTTTGGATGCGTGCGCGCACGGCCAGCTTCTGCCCGACAGCTTTTCAGCGAGAAAGTCTTCTCCGGGATGTTCTGCATCCCAATGGTGAAATTCGTGCGCGGGGATGGTTTCACCTGCGCGGCAGAGAAGGTTGTCCTTCTGCGCCGTGAGCGTCACATAGCCGAAGCGTGTGAGCTTTCCCGTGTCAAAGCAGCCCCCCTTCAGCGCGCCTGCCATCGGGAAGTCGCCGATGGCTTCGGTCAGGTACATAAACCCGCCACACTCGGCGATGCAGGGAAGACCGCCGGTGACAGCTTTGCGAACCGATTCGCGCATGGCTTCGTTTTGCGAGAGCGCTTCGGCGTAGAGCTCGGGGTAGCCGCCCGGAAGATAGAGCCCCTGAAGGTTTTCCGGGAGCGCTTCATCTTCCAGCGGGCTGAAATCGACAAGCTCCGCGCCGAGTTTTCTGAGAAGCGCTAAGCTGTCTTCATAGAAAAAGCAGAACGCCTTGTCCCGCGCAACGCCGATGCGCACGGGCACTCCGGGCTTTGGAAGCTCCGGCGGGGCGAAGGAAAGGGGAGGAGCGCTTTTTGCAATTTCCATCAGCGCGTCAAAATCGAGCGTCTGCTCCGCAGCCCGGGCAAGGCGCTGCATTTTTTCCTTGAGGTCTGACACCTCCTGCGCGGTCACGAGACCAAGGTGGCGGCTTTCGAGCGTGCAGTCCGGAAGACGCGGCAGATAGCCGCAGGCTTTAACGGGATATTGGCGTTCAAGCTCTGCAGCCAGCGCGCCGTAGCTCATGGCCGTGCAGCCGTTTAAGATCACGCCCTGTATGCCGCTTTCCGGCCGGAACTGCAAAAAGCCCTGGATCGCGGCAAGGACCGACAAGGCTGCGCCTCTGGCATTTACGACGAGAACGACGGGACTTTCTGTCTTTTGGGCAAGCTCGAAGGTGCTCGCGCGCGTGCTCGTAAGCCCGAGCCCGTCGTAGTAGCCCATCACACCCTCGATGACGGCAAGCTCACAGCCGCGGCTGTTTTCTGCGAGCAGACAGCGAAGCATGTTGTCGTCAAAGAAAAAGGGATCGAGGTTCGAGCTTTTCGCGCCGATGATCCGGCTGTGGAACATGGGGTCAATGTAGTCCGGGCCGCACTTTGCCGCGGCGACGCTGCATCCCCGGTTCACAAGCGCCTGCAAGATGGCGCAGGTGACGGTCGTTTTGCCGCAGCCGCTGTTGGTTCCGGCGAGAACGAGCCTCGGAAGCTGCGCGGTCATAGGGTCACACTCCTTGTACGATGATGGTGGCAAAATAGCTGAGGTTCTCCGGAAGCTCGCGCAGATCGCGGTATACCTGCTCGGTGGGAAGCCCGCAGTCGGCGACCAGCGCCGCGCGATCAAGAAGGCCGGCGCGCTCGAGTGCTTGGACCGTTTCATGGATGGCGGAGCCGGATTTCATGAGGACCTTCGTGCCGGGAAGCTGCAGCGCCCGGTCCAAATCCGCGCTCGCGGGGATGATGTGAAGCGGCGCGTCGATCTGGGTGAGGCTGCATCCGAGCCTTGCGGCCACGGCGGAGAAGCTCGTCACACCCGGTGCCATGACCGTCTGGAAGCCATCTTCCCGGATGCGCTCCAGAATATAATAGGCCGTGGCAAAAACGGACACGTCTCCGAGGTTCACCATGGCCACATCCAGACCCTTTTGCAGAAATGCCTCTATTTGCCGCGCGGCGGTCTGGTAGCTCTCCTCGCGAAGGGTGGGCTCGTGCGACATGGTAAAGCTGAGCGGCAGAATTTCCTTTTCCCGGAGGTCCAGCGCGCCTTGCGCAATGTCCAGCGCCAGCATCTGGCCGGATCTGGTTTGCGGCGCGGCAATCACCGGGCACTGTCTTAATAGGTTTACCGCCTGAAGCGTCAGAAGCTCCGGGTCTCCGGGCCCGACGCCGACGGCGTAAAAGGTTCCGTTTGTATCGTTCATAAACACCTCAGGGGACAAACTCCAGCGTGTCGAAGCACGCGTCATATTTGCCCGGTTCCATGTGATAAAGCTTTGCAATGTATTCGCGCGTAAAAATTTCCTCAGGCGCGCCGATTTTGTCGATCCGGTCGCCCGCGACGCAGACGACGGTATCGGAAACGCGCGCGGCCAAATCCAGCTCGTGGAGCGACATCAGAACGGCTAAGTTCTTTTCGCGCACCATGCGCTTGAGAATGCTCAAAAGCTCCAGCTTATAGCGGATGTCGAGATAGCTTGTCGGCTCGTCGAGGACGATCAGCTCCGGCTGCTGGCACAGTGCGCGTGCCAGCAAAATCCGCTGCCGCTGTCCGTCGCTGACGGCGCGGAAGGGCTTATCGGCAAAGTCGAGCGCATCGGTCTGCCGAAGGCTTTCTTCGACGATCTGCTTGTCTTCCGCGCGCAGAACGCCGAGCCTTCCGGTGTAGGGATATCTGCCGGAGCTTACCACATCGCGGCAGCTCATCAGCTCGGGGTTCATGCGGGCAGTCATTAAGATTGCCATGCGGCGGGCGATATCTGACCGGCTTTGCTTGCGCAGGTCCTGCCCGTCGAGAACCACGCTTCCTCCGATGGCGGGAAGCTGGGAGATGATCGTTTTGAGAATGGTGGATTTACCGGAGCCATTGGGTCCGATGAGCGTGACGATTCTGCCGCGCTGCACACGAAGACAAACGTCGTGCAGGATGGCTTTTCCGTCGTACCCGGCGTCCAGATGCTCCGTTTTGAGATAGGCGTCCATGCTAGCCTGCCTTTCTGCGCACCATCATATAAATGACGACGGGCGCGCCGAAGATTGCTGTAACAGAGCTGATGCTGACCTCGGTGGGGGCAAAGGCGGTGCGGGCAATGAGGTCGCACATCAGGCAGAACGCGCCGCCGCCCAGAAAGCACGCAGGAATGAGCAGCAGCGGCTCTGCAGAGTGAAACAGAGACTTCATCAGGTGCGGTACGGCGATGCCGACAAAGGAGATGGGACCTGCAAACGCGGTCACGCAGGCGGAAAGAATGCTCGAAAGGAGAATCAGCGCCGTGCGGAAGGCTTTTAAGGCAACGCCCATATTCTGCGCGTAGACCTCGCCCAGCTGATAGGCGCGGATGGGTTT
>ENA-ORSA01001477-ORSA01001477.1-human-gut-metagenome-genome-assembly--contig:-NODE-1477-length-19402-cov-2.688531_pt1 | contig 19402 bp, 22 predicted proteins | sample MGYA00242179_ERZ509142 | MGnify/ENA primary metagenome ERZ509142 (study PRJEB26280, sample SAMEA2338659) | human gut metagenome | biome: human gut; feature: human-associated habitat; material: faeces... | reverse complement strand
CCACCGCGCATTCTTCGGTGCCCACTTCCACCTTCACGCCCTTGGTCATGTTCTTACGGCCCAAAAGCTCCGCTACGCCGGAGGTAAAGCCGCCGCTCATGCCTGCCACGCCGTCTACCTCCACGGTGGAAAGCCCCGCAATGGTGGCGATTACATCGTTGTTAAACGTAATCTTCCCGGATTTTTCGTTTTTAATTTGAACTTCCTGCATGGTTTCCTCTGCCATGGAAGCCACCTCCCAACTAAGATTGCTTTATTATATCAGGTTTGGCAAAATAGTACAACTTAGTCAACAGGCTATTTGCGCGGCATAATCTTGATATTTTCGCTTTTCACCCCGGTCTGTTCGCGCACGATGTCCATAATCTGCGCCGCCTGCGCGCTGGTCAGCGCTTCGGTGTTTTCCACCACCACATTGCACGCCTCATCCTGAATGGTCACAATGCATTCGCTGTATCCCTTGGCTTTAATCAGCCCTTCGGTGTTGGCCTCGGTTTCCATGGTGTGGATCAGCGCCAGTTTTTTCTCGTTGGCTTCCTTTATGTCCGCCGCGTCGGATTTTTTATCCTGGATAATGCCGTCCAGCCAGGCAATCTGCTGTTCTCTGTTGCTCTTTCTTTCCTTACGAAAATCCGTGTAATACGTCATCGCCGCGGCGTTGGCGTTGGCAGCGTCTGCCTCCGGTGTGGCGTCTGCGTTTGCGCTTTGCTCCGCCGTATTGGAAGGCGCCTGCATGGCCACCTGCGGGCTGTCGCTTACGGTGGTGTTAAATTTATAATTCAAAAACCCCGTAAAACACAGCATCGCCACCAGCGCCAATAAAATCCAGTTTTTCTTTTCAAATTTCATTGTCTTTGCCCCCTTATGGTTTCATTTCGAATACTTCCACTTTCGATGCCTCCACGCCCAGCGCCGTCTGCGCGGCCCTGGAAAGCGCCAGCTGCACGGAAAGGTCGTCTGCGCCCTCGGCCACGATCACAACGCCCAGCACATTCGGCCGCTTTTCCGTAATCACCACCAAATCCCCCGTGCCGGAAATCGGCTTTTGAGAGGTGGATTGGTTTGTCGTGCTTCTGTTTTGCATATCCACCGTGGAAGAGGTGGTCTGGTTGTTGTCATACGCCGGCACCTTTTCCGCCTCCCCCTCGTAGGTGATCATCACCTCCACCTTGCCCGCGTTTTTTATGGAGGATAGTATATCGGAAAGGCGCTGTTTTTCTTCGTTCGGGTCAAACGCCGCGCCCGCAGTGCCGTTTTTTTGCTCTGCTTTGCTTTCGCCGGCAAAAATCTGCGGCCAGCACAACAGCGCCAGCGCCGCCATCACCGCCGCGCACAGGGCATATTGCGCGCCCTTTGTCCGCCAAAGTTTCGGCAGCTTGATTTCTTTCCAGTTCATTCCTTCCGTCCTCCTCTGTTATTTTTATGTATATGTTGTCTTGCCCCTGTTATGCCCATTGCAAAATCCACCCTACCAGCGGCTTTGCCATGGCCAGCGTCATCGCCAGCCCCAGGCCCACGCGGCCAAAGCGTTTCAAATTGCCGCTTGGCAGCAAAATTTCAAACAGCGCCGTGGTCACCCCTGCGCACGCCATTGTCATTGCCCAGCTATACAGCGTTGCCTGCATGTTTATCCCCCCATGTTCAATGTGCCCGCGCGGATCATCAGCGTCACGCTGATAAACATCATCACCCCCACGCTCAGCACCGCGATATACAACAGCGTTGTCACCTGTGATAAATCCTGTAAACAACCCGCCAGCCGCTTTTCTTCAAACGGCTGCATCAGCGCCGCGGTCAGTTTCATCGTCAGCGTAATGGCCATAATCTTCATCACGGGCGATGCCATTTTGCACCCGATCAGCACCAGCCCCATCACCCCTACGCCGTTTTTCACCACCATCGAGCAGCCCACCAGCGTGTCCATCGTGCCGGAAACCATGTTGCCCACCACCGGCATAAATTTCCCCACGGCAAATTTGGCCGTCCGCATTGTCACGCCGTCATAGGTGCCGCCGGTAAGCCCTTGCAGCGCCGTTACGCCCAGGAAAATCACAAACACCAGCCCTGTCAGCCATGTGGCCGTTTTCATCACCAGCTCCGTCATCCGGGAAATGCGAATCTTGTCCGATAGGTTTTGCACCACCGTCAGCACCCCGGACACCAGCACCGCCGGCAGGGTAAATTTATGCACCATGGTCATCATCGCCCCGGTCAAAAGCCCCATCGCCGGCTGAAAGACGCCCGCGCTTGCCAGGCTGCCCACCGCTGTCAGCAGCGTGATGAGCACGGGAAACATCGCCTGCATCAGCTGCGTCATTTCCAATATCGCCTCAGAGCCGATGCCAAACGCCTGCACCAGCGCCCGCACCGCCAGCGATACCGCCAGCGCATACGACAAAAACCCGCATACCTCCGCCATCTCGCCGGACAGCACCCTGGGCCCTATGGCCCCCAAAAGCGACATCACACAGCACAGCAAAATCATCTGCACCATCCATTGTATGTTTTCCCGCACCGCGCGGATCAGCCCGCGGCCCAACACGGCAAAAATCTGCCCGGTGTCCAGCGCCTTTTCCCCTTTGCCCAGCGCTATCAGCGTTTGGGTAAAATCGCCGCTTTGCAAAAGTTCCTGCGCGGTTTCGTCCTCTGTCAGCCCCTTTTGCAGATCATACAAATTCAGCCCGTTGATGGTCTGCTGCAAGCCCGCTTCAAATTCCTCTTCGCTTGTCTGCTGCTCGTCTTGCTGCGCCTGTTCGTTTTCCGTTGCGGCCAGCGCGTTTTTCGGCTGGAAAAGCAGCAGCAACATCAGCAGCAGCACCGCCCCTGTTTTTTTCATGGCAGCACCGCGCTCAACAGTTCCAACAAATTCACCACCACCGGCACACATAGCCCCAGCATCACCACTTTGCCCCCCAGCTCCACTTTGGAGGCAATGGCGTTTTCCCCCGCGTCCCGGCAGGCTTGTACGCCAAATTCCGCAATATACGCCACGCCGGTAATTTTCAGCATCGTGGAAAATATGCCCGCGTCCGTTTCAAACCGGGCGCTGATCTCCGCCAATTTTGCCAATAGCAGCGCCGCCTGGTCTATGATGGAAAACACCAGCACCGCCCCCGTTATCAGCGCGCACAGCATCGCCAGTTCCGGCCGCAATTGACGCAGCACCAGCGTCAGCAGCGCGCCGATGATGCCAATGGATACGATCTTAATCATCTTTTTCTCCTAATACAGGTTGAAAACGCTCTTCACGCTTTCAAACAGATCGCTGATCACGCCGATCACCATCACCAGCACAATCACCAGCCCCGCAATGGCCACCATCGTGGCCATATCGTCCCGCCCGGCCTTGCCCAGCAGCTGGCTTAACACCGCCACCACAATGCCGATGGCCGCTATGCGAAAAATCAAATCTACGCTCAACCCTATCCCCGCCTTTTCAAAGTAATAGAACCGCCAGCCCCGCGCCGATCAGCACGCCCGCCGTTCTGTACAGCTTGCCCCGGCTTTGCTCGTTTGCTTCGGCCTGCGTTTTCAGCGCATACAGCCGCTCTTTACACAGCGCAAACGCCGCCGCCTGGTCCGCTTCGTGGCTGCCGATGCGCTCAAACAATTCGCACAGCGCCGCTTTTTCCTCCGGCCCCAGGGCTTGCGCCTGTTTGTTTTGCGCAGCCGTGTCCATCGTCTTTTCCAGCGCCGTATACGCCTGTTTCCCGTCTTCCAGTTCTTGAGTCAGCTCCTTTAGCCATTGCCCCGCTTCGCCGTTTGTCAGCGCCGCTGTGCGTCTTACCGCCTGCGGCAGCGGCTCTTTATAGTGCATAAGGCGCTGTCCCAGCGCATCCAGCGCCTGCTGGGTGGTTTCAATGGCCCGCCGCCTTGCCGTCAGCCGCGCTGCCGCCATACACCCCTGCCCCGCGCAGCCTATAAACACCACCATACACAGCCATAGCCTCATCTGCCCTGTTCCTTAATGCAAAGCCGCCTGTCCAGCTGTTTTATCACATGTCCCGGCGCCTTGCCCAAAATCAAATATCGGTCAAACACCTGTTCTTGTATCAGCCTTCGCATCCCCCGGCGCTGCATCAGGTCGTTTTCGTCCTGCCCGTGTACCGTGGCCAACACTTTCACCCCCGCAAACGCCGCCTCCATCACGGCCTCTGCGTCCTCTTCGCCGCCCAGTTCGTCTGTAGCCAACACCTGGGGCGAAAGGCTTCTCAGCGCCATCATCATGCCTGCGGCCTTGGGGCAGCCGTCCAGCACGTCGGTCCGCAGCCCCACATCCAGCTGCGGCACGCCCGCCACGCAGCCCGCCAGCTCCGCCCGCTCATCTACCAGGCACACCCGCTTGCCCGCAGCATCCCGCCCGCCGTTTGAAATCTGCCGCACCAAATCTCTCAAAAGCGTGGTTTTGCCCATCATCGGCGGCGAAATGATCAGCGTGGAATACACCGTCTCCCCCGCCTGCACAGAAGGCAAAATCCTGTCCGCGCAGCCTTTTACCTCCCGCATAATGCGCACGCACAGCCCCGTGCAATGCGAAAGCGCGCAGATTTTCCCGTTCCTTACCGTCACCTTGCCGGAAAGCCCCAGCCGGTATCCGCCTTTCAGCGTGATAAACCCCTGCCGCATCTCCTCTTCATAGGCATAGACCGAATATTGGCAGGCCGCGGCAAACACCCGCTCTATCGTTTCCGCCGAAACCGTCAGCGCCCCCTCCGGCGTTTTTTGCAGCCGCCCATCTGCGCAAAGATAAAAATCCTCCGTTCCCTTGCCGATCATCAGCGGCCGCCCGCACCTAAGGCGGATTTCGTCCGTCCCTTCCTGCGCGTCCCGGCCCATGGCCGGATCGGGTCCGGCCACAGCCCGGCCAGCGCCGCCGTCCATCCCGTTCTGGTTTTCATCTTTGGTTCCCTCCTTTGTACAACATATATATGTGCATTTGTCCGCGCATAGTCCGCCCGCGCTCCCTCGAAAAAACGCGAAATGCCCATAAAAAAAAGAACCGCCTTTTCTGCGATTCTCCCCGCTCGTTCTATGCTTGGCCAACGCCCTATACGCTCCTGCGTTTTGGCATATATCGGGCCGCGCCTTTGCACCGTCCTCGTCTTTTCTCTTTCCCTTGCGCCGCTTTTCCTGCTTTCTTTACGTCCTGCCGCGGTTTCCCCTGTGCCTTTTCTCTTGAGTCCCGTTTCCCCCGCTTTTGCCTCTCTCGTTCCTGTGGTATGCCTTTCCCTCCTCCCTTTCTCCTCTACCGGGCTTTCTCGCCCCTCTTTCTCATCCCAAACCTTTCGCCTGCCTTATCTCACAACCTTCCCGCACCTTTCTCTCCCGATTCCCCCCTGCTCATTTCTTTCTCTTGTCAAAGCAAATCGTTTTTCTGTCCTTTGCCCGTCCTTCCCCTTGCTTTTATACCCGGCATCCTCTCTCATCCCAAACCCTTTGCTCGCCTTGTTCTCCCGGCAGCAGGCCCGCTCTTTTCTTTCCCGCAATCTCGTTTTCCGTTCTGCTTTCCTTTTCGGATTTTCAATCCTCTTCTCTTTTTTCATTCGCCGCGCCGTTTTTTATGCTTTTCCCCGTCCTTTGCCTGCGTTGTATTATCCCCCGCGGCCCTTTTTTCTGCCTGCGCACATCCGCCCGGCATTTTTTGCATAAAAAAACAGCATGCCCTACCGTTTGCAGGCCATGCCGTCATTTTTTGTTTATTCCTGTTCTTCTGCCTCGTCTTCAAAGATCGGCTGGTTGCATTCCGGGCAAATCAGCTCTTCGTTTCCCAGCATCTCTTCGTCAAAGTATACCACTTCATGGCAGTGCGGACATTCCATTTCCAAAAAGTCGCCTTCGTCCTCGTCTTCGTCGTCTTCAAACAACTCGTCTTCCAAATCCGAAAGGTCCTCGTCAATGGCTTCCACATATTCGTTCATTTCGTCCAGGTCATCCTGCACTTCGTCTACCGCGTCGGATACATCCTGCAGCACATCGATGATCTTCAACAGCAGCTTGCCCTCTGCCGTTTCGTCCTTTACGCCCAGCCCATCGGACAGGCCCTTCAAATATGCCACACGTTCGGATAAATAGGTGCTCATTTTATTTTCTCCTTGTTTTACACGCGGCTCATATATTCGCCGGAGCGGGTGTCTACGCGGATCACGTCGCCTTCGTTTACAAACAACGGCACGTTTACCACAGCGCCCGTTTCCAGCGTAGCCGGTTTGGTGCCGCCGGTGGCCGTATCGCCTTTCACGCCGGGGTCGGTCTGCGTGATGGCCAGTTCCACAAAGTTCGGCGCTTCCACGGAGAAAGCCTGTCCCTTAAAGAACTTCACATCCACAGAGGTGTTTTCCTTTACATACTGAATCGCGTCTTCCACCAGTTCCCGGTTCAGCGGCAGCTGTTCGTAGGTTTCGTTGTCCATGAAATAATACAGATCGCCGTCGTTATACAGATATTCCATGCTCTTGGTTTCCACATGGGCCCGCGGGTAGCGCTCAGTCGGGTTAAACGTGCGCTCCAACACGCTGCCGGTTACCACGTTTTTAATCTTCGTGCGCACAAACGCCGCGCCCTTACCGGGTTTCACATGCAAAAAGTCCACAATTACCCAAACCGCACCGTCGATTTCCACAGTTTGGCCCTTACGAAATTCGCTCGCAGATAACATTGTTCAAGTCCTCCTCAGATTTACAAAATGATCAGTTCTTTCGGGGAAGCCGTAAAGTTCTCCATGCCGTCTTTGGTAATACAGACGGTGTCCTCAATCCTCACCCCGAATTTGCCCGGCAGATAAATCCCCGGTTCCACGGATAAGCACATGCCGGGCTGCAATGTTTCCTCGCAGGCCGGGGAAAAGCGCGGCTCTTCATGAATCAAAAGCCCAAACCCATGCCCCAGGCCATGGCCGAAACAATCGCCATAGCCCATCTGGTCGATAAAGCCACGCGCAATATGATCCACAATATTGCATACCACGCCGGGGGCTATTTTGTCAAGTGCGCGCTGCTGTGCGGTCAGCACAATTTGATAAATTTTCTTCATTTCCTCGTCCGCATGCCCCACCGCCACCGTGCGCGTCATGTCCGAGCAATAGCCGTTGTATTTGCAGCCGAAATCCATCGTGATAAAATCGCCGTTTTGGATTTTTCGGTCTGTCGGCTGGGCGTGCGGCATGGAGGAATGCGGCCCGGAGGCGATGATGGTGTCAAACGACACGGCGCAGCCCCGTTTTGCCATAAAATATTCCAGCTCCGCTCTGATTTCCAGCTCCGTCATCCCGGGGCGAATCAGCCCCAAAAGGAAATCAAACGCGTCGTCCGTCACCTTTTGCGCCCCGCGGATGTTTTCAATCTCCCCTTCGTCTTTGATAAACCGCAGCCTGTCCAATTTTGCGCCCATGTCTGTCAGCGTTACATGCGGCAGCTCGTTTTTCAGCGCCGCATACCAGGCCACCGTCTGCCGGTCCGCCTCAAAGCCCAGGGCAAAGGGCCGCGTTTCAAAGCGCTTTTTCAGTTCCGTAGCCAGGCTTATCCCGTGCCCCGTTTCCACCACCGTAAACGCCGGGCATTGCGTTTGTGCCTGCTCGGAATAGCGCGAATCGGTAAACAACAGCCGCTCGTCTTTTGTAATCAACAGCATGGTTTCCACATTGGTAAACCCGCTCAAATACCGCACGTTTTCATAGCTGGAAACCAACACGCCGTCCAGCCCTCTCATTTCCGGCAATGCCATCAGCGCTTTTATTCTGCCGTTCATCGTTGTTCCTCCTTTTGTCTTTGATATAGATCGCGAAACGTGGCCGCGTCCTCCGCCATATGCCCGGCGGATTCGCAAATCACCACCGCGTGATAGTCCCTTTCTGCCAAAAGCTTTGCCAGCGGATCAAACTCCGGGCCAAACTGCGTATCTTCATAGTTCCAATGCCGCTTTTCCCCGCCCTTGGTAAATTCTATGCGGGAAAAATGTATGTGCAGCGCTTTGGCCCTCTGTTCACCCAGCGCCGTTTCCAGCGCGTTTAGCACCGTTTCATAGCTTTCTCTGTCGCCAAACTGCCCCAAGCGCCTTGCATACAAATGCCCAAAATCCACGCAGGGAATCAGCCTTTCATCCACGCGGCAAATCTGCAAAATCTCATCCACATCGCCGATCTGCCCCAGCTTTCCCATCGTCTCCGGGCACAGCGTCACGCCCTGCAAAAGCCCCTGCGCCTCCAGCTTTTTCATAATCTCCGGCAGCAGCGTTGTAATGTTTTGCACCGCCTGTGCGCGTTGCAGTTTGCCCTGTGCCCCGGGGTGAAAGACAACCCGCCGCGCCCCCATCCATTGCGCAGCCCGGCAGGCCTGCTCAAAATAGCGCAGGCAGTTTTGCTTTTTCTCCTCGTCCTCCGTGGCCAGGTTGATAAAATACGGCGCATGCACGCTCATCCAAATCCCATAGCGGGCAAATTCTTCGCCGATGGCCCGCGCGCTTTCCTCTTTGATGCGCACGCCCCTGCCAAAGCTGTATTCAAACGCCGTCAGCCCAAACGATTCATGCAGCCATTTCGGCTGTTCTATCGTGGCCTTATGCCCCTGTGCAAAAAAGCTTTCCGAATTGCCGGACGGCCCAAACCTCATCTTTTTTCTCCTTTTCCCTTTGGTTTATTGTAGTATATTGCGCCGCCCTGTGCAAATGCAAGCCCGTTACTCCTCCAGCGCCTCATGCAGCAGCCGCAGCGCCTTTTTTTCAATTCTCGATACATACGAGCGGGAAATGCCCAAGAGCTGTGCAATCTCGCGCTGGGTTTTGCACCGCCCCGCCACCAGTCCAAACCTCAGTTCCACAATCAGCCTTTCCCTGGCGGACAACACGCGCTCCATCGCCTGCTTTAGCCGCTGCACGTCCATCCTCGTTTCCGCCTGTTCTTCCGTGCAGTCCGGCGAAACGCCCATAATGTCTATCAGCCGCACCTGGTTGCCGTCCTTGTCCGTGCCGATCACTTCTTCCATCGCAATCTCGCCCCGGCTCTTTTTCTCCTGCCTTAGGCTCATCAAAATTTCGTTTTCTATGCACCGCGCCGCATAGCTGCCGATCGGCCGCCCCTTTTTCGGGTCAAAGGTGTTCACCGCCTTGATCAGCCCAATGCTGCCGATGGAAATCAAGTCCTCCAAATCCCGGCCGCCCACGGCATATTTTTTGCAGATATGCGCCACCAGCCGCAAATTATGCGTCACCAGGCTGTGCTTTGCCTCCTGGTCCCCCGCCATCATGCGCTCGATGGCCCGCTTTTCCTCCTCTTTTGTCATCGGCGCCGGAAACGTCGGCCCGTAGTTCACGCTGCCCACAAACAACACAAGCTGGCTCAAATACAACAATGCCATTGTCAACATACCGTATCCCTCCCTGTTGTGTTAGGATACGCACCACCGCTTGTATCAAAGAACAAAGCCGCCCAAAAGGGCGGCTGTAAAAGCTGTTTTTTATCAATCTGTCGAAACGGGCGCGCGCCGTTTTCTTGCCGGTTTTGCGCTTTGCGCCGGGCGTTTTATCCGCCGGCCGATCGCGCTGTTTTGTATGCCGTAAACCACGCTGCACCCCAGGCCGAACGCCGTCACAATCTGCAGCCGATAGGTAAACCAGTTATGCAGCCAGGAATGGTTTCCCAATACCATATACCAAACATACGGCATGCCCGCCAGCAGCACCAGCAAGCTTATGCCCTTTAGCCAGCCCATCTTTTTCACAGAGCGATGGAGGGCAAAATCCACCACAATCTCTATGATCAAAACGCCGCTGAACAGCTTGATCATCTGATACAGATATTTTTCGCAATACAGGTTTTGTTTAATCGCCAAGATGCGGTTGCCCGGGTATCTTTCCGTGCCGTTTGTCCGGAAGGCCACCTGTTCCATCGCCTGGGCAAAAATGTTTTTCCCCAAAATCAGCGTGGCATACAGCCATTTCAGCGCCCAGGTAATTCCATATCCCATCAGCCAGTAAAACGCAATGCGCACCAGGCTCATAAACTGCGTTTTCCACGAAAAACCGCCGTTTTCAATATGCCAGGCCACAAACGCCACCGCCGGCACCCCCACCGTAATGGCCGGCACCGTTAAAAGGTCCACAAAGTTTGTCACGGAGCCTACCACCGTAAACAATAAACACAGCTTTGTTTCGGACATGCCCTTGTCCAGCCCTCTGAGCATTACAATCATGGCAATCATCATGATGATAAAACACGAAGCGTATTGCATGCTCACGGAAACCACAATAAACCGCACCAGCAGCATAGACAATACAAACGCCGATGCAATCCATGTATTGATGCTTTTGCGTATCTGGCAAAACGCGGCAATCAAAAGGAAAATGCAAATCGCGTTGATCAGCGTTCGAATCTGTGAATAGTTTGCCACCATCAACAGCGGCCTTAACAGCACCTGATACCCGTTCCAATACCTGGCATAGTTTGGAAACATCGCCCTTGAAATCAGCCGCATTTCCTGTTCGTTTACCGATCTTGTCAGCATCAGCTTATCGGTAAAGTTATCCATCATGCTGCTGGCCGAGCGAAAAATCAAAAGCGGCCGTTCCCCTTCGCTGTCCAGATATTGAATCCCGCTGTTGCGGTTTTCCATAATCGCCGAATCCAGGATCACATAGGCCATCATCATCAGCAATACATACAAAATGCTCAAGCATAAAATCAACAGCATGCATCGGGCAAACCGCTGCATGGCCGGGTTCAATCGTTTCATGCAAATCCTCTCTTTTCCCATGGTGTTTTCTGCACATCCCCGTGCGCAAAATTCACAAAACAGAGTTTCCCTTTTTAGGCAAAGCCAAACGCCCGGCCTTGCCTGCCCCTTTGAAAAACCTTTTTTCTACTCCAGCATCTTTTTCCGCGTCACAAAGTTCCAAACCATCACCACGGCCGTAGCAAAGATCTTTACCAGCATATAATGCAGCCCCAGCGATTCCACGCCCAGCCACATAACCAGTTGGTTGATGCCAAGGCCGATCACGCTGAAAACGATAAACAGGATAAAATTTCGCGTTTTGCTGGTTTCCTGTTTTACATCAAACACCCACAGCACGCTGGCAATGTAGTTGAAAATCACGGAAATGCTGAAAGACAATACCGAGGAAATCAGGTAATGAATGCCCAGCCATTCCGTAAACGCATACAAAAACCCATAGTCAATGGCAAATGCCAATACCCCAATCACGCCGAAACGCGCAATTTGCTGAAATAGTTTTTTCATTCCTGTTCCTTTTTCGTGCGTACCAGCACCAGTTCAAACAGCTGCCTGTGTTTTTTCACAATTACTTCCAAAATGATCCCGCAAACCCATAACAGCAGCGAAATTATCAGCATAAAGCCGGAGAAGATCAGCGTCGGGAAACGCTCTACCAGCCCGGTTTTAAAGTAATCCACAAACACCGGCGTGCCAAACCCAACGGAAATGGCCAAAAAGAGAAACGCCAAAATGGAGAAAAACAGCTGCGGGCGGTATTCTTTAAACAACCGCATGATGGTTTTCAATACTTTAAATCCGTCGCTGTATGTGTTCAATTTGGAAACGCTGCCCGCCGGCCTGTCCCTATAAGAAACCGGCACTTCCAATAAGCTCAGGTTTTTATCCAGGGTGTGGATGGTCATCTCGGTTTCAATTTCAAATCCCTTGGATAAAATCGGGAACGTCTTCACAAAATCATGGCTAAACGCCCGGTACCCCGTCATAATATCCTTTACCTTGGCCTTGAAAATCGTATTGATCAGCCAGCGCACCATCCGGTTGCCCAGGTTGTGAAACGGCCGCTTGTTTTCCGTAAAATACGTAGAGGACAGCCTGTCGCCGATCACCATGTCCGCCTTGCCTGCCAAAATCAAATCACACATCTCTCTGGCGTGCTCGGCCGGGTAGGTATCGTCGCCGTCTATCATCAGATAACAATCCGCTTCAATCTGTTTGAACATGCTGCGGATCACGTTTCCCTTGCCCTGCCTGTATTCGTGGCGCACCACCGCCCCTGCCTTTTCCGCAATTTCGGCCGTGTTGTCTGTGCTGTTGTTGTCATACACATAAATCACGGCCTCCGGCAGCGCCGCTTTGAAGTCTTTTACCACCTTTTCAATCGTCTTGCTCTCGTTATAGCAAGGCACCAGAACAGCAATTGATCCTTTCGCCATAAAGAAATCCACTCCGTTTCTTTCGATAATTGCTTTTTTACACGTACACACATCTTATCATAGCAGCCGGTAAAGTGCAATTTTGTTTCCTATACTACATTGTTTTTTCTTGTTCCCTCTTTTTCCTCTCCTTCCTTGTTTGTTCTCCCCGCTTTTGCCTTGCCAAAATGCGCTTTCCGCGGTTTTCATGCAGCGTTCTGCTTATAGGCCAAGCCGCTCTCTAGATTTTACTCCGCCATGCTTTTCTCCGCCTTCTCCACGCCCGCTTTTGCGCTGTTAAACGTTCCGCTTATCCAAAAAGCCGTTTTCTCTATCGATGCCCCTTTCATGCTTTCCCCGGCACTCTTCGTGCTCGTTTTCGCGCTTTCTCCGTTCCTGCTCGCTCTTTTTCGTCTGTTTCAATCAGCCCCATGCCTGTTTTCCCTTTTTGCGTTTTCCCGAGCACACCCTCTCCCAAGGCGCCCTGTTCGTCTGCCTTTGTTTGTAAACCGCGCCCCGGCCTCCTTCCTGTTATCTCTTTTACAAGGATTCCCTTTCTCCTTTTATATCCCCCTTATCTGCTCTGTTCTCGCCTGTTCTTCTATGCAAATCTTGTTTTTCTCCCGCATAAATTACACCGCCGCTCATCCTTCCCCCTCTCTTTACACCAACGCCCTTTTCCCTTCTCCGAAGCAAACCCTTTGCGCGTTTTCTCTTGTCCGCTTGCACTCTTTTTGCCTTGTTCTTACGCCCTGTCCTGTTTGCGCCGTTTGCTATGCCCGGTTTGGTTTTCCCAACGGAAAACGCCGCCCGCGCTTTCTCCCGTTTTTATGCAAAACAAAAGAGGGCGCTTGGCCCTCTTTTTTCACTGTGCCGTGTTGTTTTTCTTATCCGCCTCAATCCACAGCGGCCGGTATTTTTCCACGTTGGCGTTGTGCTCTTCCAGCGTTTTACTAAACACCGTTTCGCCCGTTTCCGGATCGCCCAGGCAGAAATACAAATATCCTTTCAAATAGCTCTCATCCGGATACAGCGCCGCCTCAATGGCGTCTTTGCCGGGGTTGCAGATCGGCCCCTCCGGCAGCCCTTTGTATTTATAGGTGTTATACGGCGAATCGGTCGCCAAATCCGCATTGGTCAAATTCAGCCGTTTTACCCCGATGACATATTGCACCGAAGCGCAGCTTTGCAGTTTCATCCCGCTTTTCAGCCGGTTATGGAACACAGCAGACACCTTTTTAAAGTCGGCTTTTTTCGCTTCCTTTTGAATCAGCGACGCCAAAGTGATCACTTCGTCCGTCGTCATGTTCAGTTCCTTGGCGCGCTCTTCAAATTCCGGCGTATACATCTGGCTAAAACGATACCACAGTTTGTTCGCCACTTCCGCCGGCTTTGCATCGCGATACACTTCATACGTATCCGGGAACAGATACCCCTCCGTCGGGTTTTTCCGTTTGGCGGCCCGTTTGTTGGGCTCGCTTAAAAATGAATACGCTTCCGTATAGGCAGACAGATCTTTAATCGCGTCTGTAAAATCCGAAGCCTTGGCAATCACGCCTTTGGAAACCAAAAGGTTTGCAATATCGTCTGCCGTGTAGCCCTCTTTGATCAAAAGCTTGGCCACGTTTTCCGTGCTGGCGTTTGTGCAAAGCTTGTTTACCACGTCCATCAGTTCCATCGAGGGAGACAGTTCATATGTGCCGCTGCGCAGCTTGCTGCCCCTATCGTATAGATCCACAAACAGTTTAAACGCCGTTTTGTTGCGGATAATGCCGTTTTCCTCCAAAATCCGCCCGATCGTGTTTACCCCGCTGCCGCGCGGGATCTCCACTTCGATCACGCTTTTGTCTCCCGCGTTCACGGGCGCCAGAAATTTCATGCGCACAAAGCCCCACATCATCAGCCCCAGCAAAAGCACAATGCCCAGGCTGACCATAAAGACCTTGGTCGGCCTATTGATGCGCTTTAAAATGCCGTCCATCTGCATGCGGGTTTCCGTTTGCCCCAGCCCGGTATCCTGCGTGTTAAAACGCGAAAGATAGCTGGCTTTGGATTTTTTCGTCTGTTTGCTTCTCATCTTGCCCCCCGGTATCGCTTAGGCTCCGAACCCCAGATCCATCTGCACGGCGTCCGCCAAAATCTTAAAGATATCGCTCATCAGCTGGGTCAGTCTGTGCTCTGCCAACATATAGTTTGTCAGCTCCGTATTCAGCGACAAAACGCCCATCAGCTGTTGATATTGCTGCTGCATCTCGTCCGTCACAGGCTGCCCTGCCATCTGAGCGCCCATCACCTGGCGTGTCAGTTCGGTATATTTATCATACAGGTTTTTGTTCAAATCGTTAGCAAACGCCTCTTCTTTGGCCTTCACATAGCTTTGATACACTTCGCTTTCCTTTATTTCCCTAGCCAGTTCATAGGCCTTATCATAGTTTTGCATGTTCTGTTTCCTCCCGGTGTATATCCAAAATGATGGGCAAAATCATCGGGCTGCGCTTTGTCTGCTGATATAAAAAGTTGCGTACGTTGCTGCGTATGCTGTTTTTCAGCGTGGTATAGTCGCCCGGCGTGCGCTTGTTTTCCAGTTCGCGCACGGTGTTGATCACAATCGTGCGCGCCTTTACCAACAGCGCCTCGCTTTCCCGCACATACACAAACCCGCGGGAAATCAGTTCCGGCCCGGAAATCAGCGCGCCCGTCACCTCGTCCACCGCCAATGTTACGATAAACAGCCCGTCCTCGCTGAGCATCTTACGGTCGCGCAACACCACGTTGCCAATATCGCCAACGCCGCTGCCGTCCACAAACACAGCGCCGCCCGGCACCTCTTCGCCCGGGGCAATGCCGTTTTTCGTCAATTCTATCACACGGCCAATCTGCGGAATTACCATATGCTCCGGCAAAATGCCCTGCTCTTCGGCCGTTAGGGCATGCTGGCGCAGATGATGAAATTCCCCGTGAATCGGCATGAAGAATTTCGGCTTTGTCAGCGCCATCATCAGCTTTTGTTCTTCCTGGCAGGCATGGCCGGAAACGTGCACTTCGCTCGTGCGGTCGTTTACCACCTTCACGCCCTTTTGAATCAAGCGGTCTATCATGTTTGTCACCGCTTTTTCATTCCCCGGAATCGGCGAGCTGGATAAAATCACCATGTCGTCCGGGCGGATGGAAATGGTGCGGTGTTCGTCGTTGGAAATGCGAACCAGCCCGCTCAGCGGCTCGCCCTGGCTGCCGGTGGTGATGATCACCACCTGATCCGGCTCAATAAAATCCAGCTGCTTATCGTTGAGCAGCGTGCCCTTGCGCATTTTTAAGTAGCCGATCTCCGTGGCAATTTCCGTAATGCGCTCCAGGCTGCGCCCCGCCATATATACCTTTTTGCCCCGCCGCTCCGCAATTTTTATAATCTGCTGAATGCGGCTGACGTTGCTTGCAAACGTGGCCACAAAAATGCGCCCCGTTGCCTGGCCGAATAAATCATCAAAGCTTTTGGCCACGCGCTGCTCGCTCATCGTGTAGCCCGGGCGTTCGGAGTTTGTGCTTTCGCTCATCAAAAGCTGCACGCCTTTTCGCCCCAGGTTGGCAAAGGCCGCCAGGTCCATCATTTCGCCATCCAACGGCGTATAGTCGATTTTGAAATCACCCGTATGCAAAACCAGCCCCACCGGTGTTTCAATCGCCAGCGCATAGGCGTCTGCAATGGAATGGCTCACCTTCAAAAACGTAACGGTAAAACAGCCGAGCTTCACTTTGCTCCCCGGTTTAATCACGTTTGCCTGAATGCCTTTAATCCGGTGCTCTTCCATTTTATGTGCAATCAACGCCAGGGTCAACCGCCCGCCGTAGATCGGCACGTTTTTAAAGTCTCTCAAGATAAACGGCGTGGCGCCGATGTGGTCCTCATGCCCGTGGGTAAAGACAAACCCGCGGATCTTCTCCTTGTTGTTTTGCAGATACGTCGCATCCGGGATCACATAATCAATGCCCAGCATGTCGGATTGCGGGAAGGTCATCCCGCAGTCCACCACGATGATGTCGTTTTCGTATTCGATCACCGTCATGTTTTTGCCAACTTCGCCGATGCCTCCCAGCGGGATGATACGTACCGTCGGCTGTTTTTCGTTGGTCTTTTTCCGGCCGGTTTGCGCCGCGGCCGGTGCGGCGGCTCTTTTGCGGGGCGCAGGTTTTGCAGAGCCCCTTGCGGCCCTCTCGCTCGTCGTAGCCCGGGCCGCTTCGGCGCTTAAATTCGCGGGTTTCCGCGTTTTGCGCCTAGGCGTTATTTTCCTTTTCTCTTCCAAGTGCTTCCTCTCTTTTCATCTTATAAGATATATTTCTTCAGCGCCGCCAAATCCATATGGTGTTTGAGTCGCGCATTGACATACGCCCGGTCAATGACAACTTCACCCTGCATGCTGTCCGCTTCAAAGGAAACCTCCTCTAACAGCTGTTCCAAAATGCCATGCAGGCGTCTGGCGCCCAAGTTTTCTGCATTTTCGTTGGCCTCATAGGCAAACGTGGCCAACGCTTCCACGCCGTCCTCGGTAAACACAAGCTTTACGCCCTCGGTGCCGATCAGCGCGGCATATTGTTTTGTCAGCGCGTTTTCCGGTTCCACCAGAATACGCTTGAAATCCTCCACCGTCAAAGAATCCAGCGTCACGCGAATGGGGAAACGCCCCTGCAATTCCGGGATCAAATCCTCCACTTTGGCCACATGAAACGCGCCCGCCGCGATAAACAGCATATGATCGGTTTTCACCGGGCCGTATTTGGTGTTTACCGTGCTGCCCTCCACAATGGGCAGAATATCGCGCTGCACGCCTTCGCGGGAAACATCCGGCCCGCCGCCGCCCGCGGTTTGCCGGCCGGCGATTTTATCAATTTCATCCAGGAAGATAATCCCTTCGGATTCTGCACGCTTGAGCGCTTCGCCGTTGATGTCCTCGCGGTCGATGAGCTTATCGCCCTCTTCCTGTTCCAACACGCGGCGCGCTTCGTTTACCGTCAGCTTGCGGATCTTGGTCTTTTTCGGCATCATGCCGCCCATAATTTCGCCCAGGTTAATGTCCACCCCGGCCTGGGAAAGATCCATGTTCGGCTTATCCTCTACTTCCAATTCTACCATCTGATCTTCCAAAAGTCCCGCATCCAATTGCATTTCTATGGCATGGCGGGTAGATTCCCTCACGGAAATCTCTTCCGGCGTCTCGGTTTTGGCAGGTTCGGTGGTGGTTGTGGGGCCAAACAGCGCCGCAAACGGATATTGCGGCTTTGCCTTTTCCTCCGGCTTGTCCTCTTTGGGCATCAAAAGATCAATCAGCCGTTCTCTGGCCGCCTCTTTTGCCTTTTCCGAAACGTTGTTGATGCGCTCTTCCCGCACCATATGAATCGAAGCTTCCACCAGATCGCGCACGATGGATTCCACATCGCGCCCCACATACCCCACTTCGGTAAACTTCGTGGCCTCCACCTTTACAAACGGCGCTTTCACCAGCTTTGCCAGCCGGCGCGCGATCTCGGTTTTACCCACGCCGGTGGGGCCCATCATCATGATGTTTTTCGGCATAATCTCCTCTGCCACGTCCTCCGGCAAAAGGCTTCTGCGATAGCGGTTTCTCAGCGCAATGGCCACAGCGCGCTTGGCTCCCGCCTGGCCGATGATATATTTATCCAGTTCTTCTACGGTTTGTCTGGGCGTCAGTTCTGCCATGGTTACGCCTCCTCTACGGTAATATGATCGTTGGTGAAAATGCAAATCTCGCCGGCAATTTCAATCGCTTTACGCGCAATGTCCTTGGCCGGAAGGTCTGTATTTTGAATCAGCGCACGCGCCGCAGCCAGGGCAAAGTTGCCGCCGGAGCCGATGGCGATCACGCCGTCGTCCGCGTCGATCACTTCGCCCGTGCCGGACACCACCAAAAGGTCCGTGCCGTCTGTGCAAATCAGCATCGCTTCCAAATTTCTCGTGGCCTTATCGCCGCGCCAGTCCCGCGCCAATTCGATGGCGGAGCGCATCAAACTGCCGCTGAATTGCTCCAGCTTTGCTTCAAATTTTTCCGTCAGCGCAAACGCATCCGCCACGCCGCCGGCAAAGCCGATGATCACCTTATCATGATAAATCCGCCGCACCTTTTTCGCCGTGCCTTTCATCACCGTCTTTTCACCCAGCGTCACCTGTCCGTCGCCGGCCACGGCGCATTTGCCGTCTCTTTTTACGCCCACAATTGTGGTTCCGTGTAAATCCATAGTTTGCCTCCTTCATCGTTGGCTGTCAAACATCGCCTTTTCAAATTGCTCCTTGGCCCAACGGCTTCTCAGCTTCTGCTTTTCCGCTTTGGGCATTCTCTTTGTTTCCATCGGGGCCATCAGCCCAAAATTCATATTCATGGGCTGAAAATCCTTGCCGTCATACCCGCTGACATACGCCAGCAGCGCCCCCATGGCCGTATCGTTCGGCAAAACGGGCGGCTGTTTCCCTTCCAGTTTCATCCCGCAGCACAGCCCGGCCCACAGCCCCATCGCCATGGATTCCACATATCCTTCCACGCCGGTAATCTGCCCGGCAAAACACACCGCCGGGTTTTTCTTCAGCGCCAGATGAAAATCCAGCGTCTGTTTGGGCAGGTAGGTATTTCTGTGCATCACGCCGTAACGCAGATATTCCGCATTTTTCAGCGCCGGGATCATGCCAAAGACCCGCTTTTGCTCTCCGAATTTCAAATTCGTCTGAAAGCCGACCAGGTTAAACATCGTGCCGGCCTCATCCTCTCTGCGCAGCTGCACAGCCGCATACGGCCATCGGCCGGTAGCGGGGTCTGTCAGGCCTTTGGGGCTCATCGGTCCAAACAGCGGCGTCTGATAGCCCCTTGCCGCAATGGCCTCGATCGGCATACAGCCTTCAAAATGCGTCACCTTGTCAAATTCATGCAGTGGCGCGCGTTCGGCGTCCATCAGTGCATTGTAAAACGCGTCGTATTCGTCCTTTGTCATCGGACAGTTCAAATAATCGTCCGGCTGGTCATAGCGCCCGGCATAAAACGCCCGGGATAAATCCAAGCTTTCCAGCGAAACAATCGGCGCTGCCGCATCGTAAAACGACAGCGGCGCCCCGCACAGCTGTTGAATTTGCTCTGCCAGCGGCCCGTCTGTCAACGGCCCCGTTGCCACAATTACACACGGGTGCTCCGGCAGGCGCTCTGCCCGTTTTGCCATTCTTTTTATGTTGGGGTGGTTTTCTATTTTCTCCGTAGCAAGCTGCGCAAATTT
>ENA-ORSA01001475-ORSA01001475.1-human-gut-metagenome-genome-assembly--contig:-NODE-1475-length-19429-cov-4.050686_pt1 | contig 19429 bp, 13 predicted proteins | sample MGYA00242179_ERZ509142 | MGnify/ENA primary metagenome ERZ509142 (study PRJEB26280, sample SAMEA2338659) | human gut metagenome | biome: human gut; feature: human-associated habitat; material: faeces... | reverse complement strand
TAACAGAGACACCGCTGGAATTGACGCTAGAAAAACGTTTAGCACTGAAACGAGCGTTACGGCCTGTAATTTACAATGAACGCATTTATGAGGTGGGTTTTATAAATGAGTATGAGAGTAGTTGTATAGCGTTGGAGGCAGAGGACCATGCAAAATGGCAAGCGTACAGGAAAATGGTGGATGAAGGTGGATTGAATGCGATAGGGGGAGAAATGGGTAAATTTAAATACCAAGGTAAAAGCGAAAGAATGTTGCCGTTAGAAGAACTGGAAGAGCGAAGAAGAAAAGAGAGAAAATAGGACAACGGATGGGATTGGATTATGAGCCGTACAAAATCAACAAAGGATGGTTCCAACCGAAAAGCGTCAAGTCCTATATTCTTGGGAGTTATGGACAAAAGATGACCGTGAACCAGTTAGCAGCTGCACTACAAAGTATACCGGGGAATTTGCTCACAAGTGAGAAAACCGCGCTTGCTCCTGGTGAGAGGACGAATCCAAAGTCGACAAAACGAAGCGGCCCAAAAACAGGAAATAGGACAAATAGCAGTACAGTATCCGATGAACTTTTGACATCACCGGCTGCAAAGGCAGCAGTTCGGTCAATAATGGAATTGATGAAGTGGATATTGGGTGGTCTCCGATAAAACAGGAGGTACAAATTGACGAAAAAATGGAAACAAAAGTGGAATGACTTTGTTCGAAGCGAGTTCTTTAGAAGCAAAAAGTGTGAAAGGTTTATTATCGGCCTGGTAATATACACTTTAACGGTAGGTTTTGGATGTATCATCCTTGGTGAGCTAACAGAGACGGGTTGGCTATTGATTCCCGGATTATTTCCAGGGTTTATTATGATTTTTCTATTCTGGCATTACCGGCCGATCGACCCCGGGCAGGTGCCGGAACGATTTGACAGCTGTCTGGAAAGCACAGCGGATATCATCGCATGCTGCAAGGCCTGGATGGAAGAGAATAAATACAGCCGGACGGCCCATGATGAGATCCAGGGCTGCCGGGTGTATTGGGGGTATCGATATCGAAAGCACAATGCCTATATAGCGGAATTGCTGGTGGTGATCGAATACGGGGAATATACGGAGAAGCAGGAAATCGATCTCCTGGAGGAAATCTATAACCGTATGCTCGGGGAGATCAAAAAGAACCCGCTATACCTAAACAGCAAAACCATTGTTGTGAACTGTATCCCAAACAGGCAGTCCGCATTGACCAAGGCCTTATATAAACAGGCGGAGGTGGGGTTGGAGAGCATTCTGGTGCTGCGGTGCGGATATACGCAGCAGGATAAAAGCTTCCGGATGCAACGGATCTGGGACAGCCCATTTAACAACCAGCGGATGCTGAAGAAGACGCGCAAGCAGGTGCTGTCGATCTTTGCCGGCAAGCTGACGCCCGTACAGGAGACACAAAAGGAGCCGAAATAGGCTCCTTTTCTTTTGTAAGTAAAGCTAAGCTAAAAAAGATAAGGAAGGAATATGGAATAACAAGAAGAGAAAATACATATGAAAAAGACCATTTGGGGAAATGGTCTTTTTCATTGTCATTATGGGAGAAACGAAAAATAAAACCAAATAAATTCAAAGAAAAAATCATTCATATATTGACAACCAAGAAACATTTATGTATCTTTGAAATATGGAAGAAATTTGTCAATTTAGCAGAGAATAACAATCCAATGCCATGATTGTCTTGGATTGGGGAGAATAAAATGAACCAAAATACGCAAAGCCATTTCGCATATGCAGGCTATGATGGGCCGGGGCCCGAGGGTTTTGCGATGCAAATTTTTGAAATGAGCCGCTCTTTTTGAAGAGTGGTTTTTTTATACGAAAAAACAAACAGGGAGAGAAAAGAATGAAAAAGCGGAAAAGCAGCGTACAGATGATCGCGGTTGTATTGTCCATCCTCATGATATTGAACATTCCTCTTCCTGTGATGGCGCAGGCAGCGATTGAAAACGCCATCGAAGAACAGCAAAACCAGCCTGTGCTGCTGACGGACAGGCTGACGGAAACCGAAACGTATTGGCAAAACGCGGATGGGTCGATCAGCTATGAAGCATATTTTGAGCCGATCCGCTATCAGGATGAAAACGGCGCCTGGCACGAGATTGAAAACGACGTGGTGCAGATCGACAAGAGCGAAGAGAGCACAGATCCGTTTAAAAACGAGGGGTATGCGTATCGCTCCGAATCGTCGAAAAACTGGGTGCTGTTTGACGAGGACATTCGCGGAGCCGGCCCGATCAAAATGATGCAGGGCGGGCTTTCCATTACCATGAAACCGCTGTGGAGCCAAACGGTGGAGGAAATCCCATATTTGGAGGAAGACCAGGTGGAGGAAAACCCGTTTGCCGAGGAAGACGAAACCGAGCCGCCGGAGGAAGAAAACGACCCCGCAGACGAAGAGGAAACAGAGATAATGCCTGCACCGGCCTTGCCGGAAAGCCGCCTTTCCTTTATCGAAAAAGAACCGGCGGAAACCGCACAGGCAAACGCGCGGGCGCAACGGCGCAGCGAAACTATGGCGCAACAGAATACAGACGCATATACATATTCTTCGGAGAAAGAATACCGGGCGGTGGCGTATTCCAATGTGTTTGAACAAGGGATCAGCCTGCAATTGGAACCAGGCAGCCAGGGCTTGAAAGAGGACATCATTTTAACGGAACGGCCGGAAATCGGCAGCTTTTCCTTTGAAATAGAGATAGAGGGCGCAACGCTGGAACTGGAAAACGAGGAAGGCGTTGTGCTGATTAAAGACGAAGAAACAGACGAAGTGTTGGGATATATCCCGCAGCCATATATGACGGACGCCGGCGTATACGAAGAATATGAAAAGATCAATTTTGACATAGGGGTAGAGCTTTTGGATTTGGGCCAGGGTAAATACCGGTATACCCTGATGCCGAGCGACGCTTTTTTGGATGCGGAAGATACGGTGTACCCGGTGTGCATTGACCCCAGCGTAACGATCAGCGGAGCCGGCAGTACGCAGGATACGTATGTGGATTCGTCTAACCCCAACAAAAACTACTATACAAACCAATATCTGCGCGTGGGGAAGGATTCGGACGGCGTGGTGTTTCGGTCGCTGTTGCGGTTTGATTTGCCAAGCGACATAGGCCAATCGTACATTTCCAAAGCGGAACTGCATACCTATCAATCCTACAACGGGAGCACACAGCCGAAGTTTGGGCTGTACCGGATCCGAAACGCCTGGGTTTCCAAGAATGTAACCTGGAACAGCGTAGCGCAATCCCTCACGGCAGACGGGCCGTATGTAGAAAAAACAATTGGGAATGTCAACAACTACACCTGGGACATTACGTCGCTGGCGCGGGTATGGTCCGCCCAGGGGAACTATGGGCTGATAATCAAAAGCCAGGAGGAAAACAACAAGCGCTATAAGCGGTTCTATTCTTCGGACGCATCTACCCATAAACCCAGCTTGCAGCTGACGTATCAGCCGATCAACAAAAACATTTCGGTGAGCGCAACGGCGGGCGGAAACAACAGCTCTAAGGGCAATATCAAAGTAAGCTGGACGGCGCAAACAGGGGTAAAAACAAAGGTATATTTGGACGGCACGGCCACGGAAGCCACCGGCAGCAGCTACACCTGGACAAACCAGGTGTCCGGTGTGGACCACAAGGTAAAGGTAGAATTTTACACGACATACGGCGTGAAGGTGACATCGGAAGAAAAGACGATTAAAATACCGGACAATTCGCCGCCGGTGTTTGACGATTTCGGCCAGGCCTATATAGACAGCGAAAACAAAGTGGCGCTGAAGTTTCACCCGGCAGTGAAACCCGGAAGCGTTACAAACGTGACATTTCCTACCTGGAGCAACGCAAACGGGCAGGACGATTTGGTGTACCACAACGCCGTGCATGACGGGCAGGGAAACTGGAGCTGCGTGATCAGCATTGCGGACCATAAAAACGAATACGGCTCATACGCCATTCATTTGGGCGGATACAACGCAAACAACGTGAGAATTGCGTTTGGGCATATCTTCCCAAGCATCAACGCAAACGGCGAATTATACAATGTGCAGAAAAACGTGTTTACGGACAGCGACCCGGTGTGCCGCGATATTACGGCGGAGCCGGTTTCAAACACGTCGTTTAAAATTACGGCGTACGGCCTGCAATCCAGAAACCAGATTGCAAAATATGAAATCTATTGGGTGGAAGCGGGCAAAACGGAAAAACATTTGATTGAAAGCATCGGCGGAGACGAATACCAATTGATCAGCCGCGCGTATGACCCGCAGGAAACAGGCTTGCCGAGCGGGAAAACCATCTATTTTTCCGTGAAAGCGTTTGATAAAAACGGAAACTATACAACGATGGACCTGCCGAGCAACCCGGTAGAGATTCCAAACTACATCACGCCGCAAAAGGCAAGCGCGCTGAGCGTGACAAACGCGGCGGGCGAAAGCTATACGTTTGCCGAAACGCCGCTGTTTGGCGTGAAGGACACGGCGGAAATCCATTGGGAAGTGGAAAAAGGGACGGACAGCGAATACGACGTTTCCATGATTCAATACAAAGTGGACGACGGCGCGTGGCTCTCGATTGACCCGGCGCAGATGACAAACAGCACGGCAGGCCCCAAACAAAACGGATACGCCGTGCCGCTGGACGGCAAAACAGAAGGATTGCATATCATTTCCGTGCGCGGGGTGGACAACAACAGCGCACACCCGCTTTCAGGCCCGGAACGAACGATTCAGGTTTTACGGGATATAACGGTGCCAAACGTGACCATGGCATACCCGGAAGGCGAAGGGGAGGTGCCAAACTGGGAATATGGCGATACGGTGCGCATTACAAACGTAGAGGACGCGCAGTTAAAACAGGTGCAGGCATACATCGGGAAAAAGCTGCCGTGGGATTTGCCGGGGCTGCCGGCGGTGTTTGAACCGGTTTCTTTAGCGTACACAAAAAACGAAGCAGGGCAGGATGCCTGGCCGGCAGACATTGCGCTTACCGGCGGACAGCTGACCGCGGACGGCACCTATGTATTGCGGGTGGTGGCTACGGACACGGCCGGCAACCAAAGCGTGGAGGAAAAAACATTTAACCTGACCATGCCGGGCCAGGTGGAAGTGCAGGGAAAACAGCTGCAATTGCAGTATCAGGCGCAAAACGGAGCGTATTGTATAGAAAACCGCATCAACGAAATCGTGTTTACGGCCACAGAGGGCACAACGCTTCCAAACGGCGCCGTTGCCAAATTGTTTGTAGACGGGCACGAAGCGCAGACCACGGTAAATTTGGAAACCGGACAGGTTCGGTTTACGGTGGATGTGCTGGGGGAAGAGAACGCGGCGCTGTTTGAACAGGGAAAAACCAAAAACCTGTATGCCGTGGTGTATGATCAAACAAGCGGCACGAAATGGGTTTCACAGCCGGTTTTGGTAAAAACGGAAGAACTTTCCATCGAAGAAGATACGTTTGCCGCTTTAACCGGATTTAGCGTGGACCAGGGCGCGTTGGTAAACAGCGCGCCGCAAACGGGAGACAGTTTTGAAATACAGGGCGTGGAAAACGGATATGGCCTTCTGGACGGCGTTACGGTAACGGCAGAAGGGTGCCCGGCAAACGTAGAATTCGAAGTGCGCTTTTTTGACGGCAGCCAGTACGGCGCGCCGGTTGTGGTGGCATCCGGGCAAACGGCGGTGTTTGATTATCAAGCGCCGGAAAACGCGGGCAAAAGCCCGTATGGGTATAAAATCAAAGGCATTGTAACAGAGAGCGGAGACACGGCGATTTCGCTAAGCGGGATTACAATCAAAGAAACCTATATCACCGCGGCGGACAAAACGGTGACGAATTTGGTAAAAACACCGGAGAACCTGTCCGCACAGGCAATGGTAAACTACACAACCTGGCTTAGATGGGAGGACAACGAGGAAAAAGAGGGCGTTTACGACGTATACAGAAAAGCGGCGGGCACGACTGAGGAAGAACGCATTGCGGAAAACCTGACAGAGCCGTATTGCTATGACTATAACCTAATGTATGGGCAAAGCTTTGAATATCGGGTGGTAAAAAAGGTATCGTATGCAGCCGGGGAAGACATAAAACAGGCGATCAGCCAGGCCAGCCAAAGCGTAAGCGCTACGATGGTAGACCAGGCGGAAATGGATAAATCTTTGGGGTTACAGGATTATTGGAGCTATGTAACTTCGGATATGGGCAACGGAACGGGGTATATCAACGTGGCCAGCGGAAACCTGGTCTATCAAAAAACGGACTTTGCCAACACGGCGCCGCTTTTGGCAACGGTGATGCGGCGCACATACAACAGCCAGAGCCGGGCGGGCTCCGGCCTTGGGCAGGGCTGGGATTTCAGCTTTAACACCAACCTTTTGGTGGAATACGGGCAGGAAGAAACCGGGGAACGGGCGGAACGAGCCGTGTTGCTAAAAGACGGCGACGGCACGGTGCACCGCTACGAAAAACAGGCGGACGGCAGCTATCTTGCGCCCAACGGCATTTTCCTAACGCTGGAAAAACAGACGGACGGTAGGTATAAAGCCGTGCGGTCTGACGATATTGTGTATATGTTCAATCAAAACATGATGATTGAATCGTTTGCCGAACCGAACGGAAACCAGCTGCTGTTCCGCTATGACGAAAAGGGGCGGCTTGTGTATGTGATGCACAGCCAGTATGCCGGGGAAACCTTTACGGACGCGGAAAAACAGTATGTGGAACTGGTATACGGAGAACAGCCGTATAACCGGGATAAAATCATAATGGCTAAAAACGTATTTGCCGGCGCGCCGGGGCAGCAGCAAACCGCGCAGGTGTATCGCTATACCTATTATGACGAACCCGATCAGAGGCATTACGGGCAATTAAAGCGGGTGGAAACAAGCGTAGAACGGCCGATTACAATTTACAACCGGCAGACAAACGCGCAGGGCGAAGAGGAGGAAAGCGTATCGGAAAGCCAGGAACGGCTGACCATGTATGAAGAATACGAATATCCCAACACAGAGGCACCGAAGGTAAAAATCATCACGCCCTCCAACAACGGGGTGGGCACACGGCAAAGCAGCCTGACGTTGGACGAAACAGGGCGGGTAACGGAATACATAAACGCAAACGGAGACACCAGCACCCTGACCTATACCGATACGGAGCAGGGGCATCGCCAGACCGTGATTACCAACAAGGTGGACGGGCATACGCTGGGCAGCATCGGCTACATAACGGATTCGACAAACCATGGCGTGGTATTACAGACCACCGCCGTAAACGGCCGAAAGACCTATTATGAAAACTATACGGATCGCTGCAGGCGCAAACGATCCGCACCTATCAGGACGCAGCGCAGACGGCGCCGGTTTCCTATGCCATCACCTATGATAGCCTGGGGAACCCGTTGACGGTCTTGGCGCCGGACGGGGTATTGACCACCAACATCTATGTGGCGGGCAAGGATTGGCTGGCCAGCCAGACCGTAAGCAAGAACGGAACGATCCTAAATAAAACAGCCTATACCTATGACGACAAGGGCAACCTGCTGACGGCCAAAACGGCAGTCAGCGATCCAGCTGCGTTTACCGATACCAAAACCACGGCATATACCTACAACGCGCAGGGGCTGAGGGTTTCTCAAACGGACTGGAACGGAAGGCAGACCGGCTATACCTATGATAAATTCGGTAGGCTGAGCGAAAGCACGGTATCGGGTTCCGGGATCAGCCAGACCACGCGGTATACCTATGACGCATACAACAACCTGGCCACCGCAACGGCGGAGCGTGGGGCGCAGGATATTACCACGCAAACACAATATGACGCGCTGGGCTATCTGGTAAAAAGCACAGACCCCACAGGGATGAAACAGGCGTATCGGTATAACGCAAACGGCCTGCAAACCGAAACGCTGACAATGGGCTATACATCGGCGGGCGCGTTTGTGGAAGCGAAGAAAACCACAGTGCAGTATGACGAAATCAACCGCGCGATTCAAACGACCCTGACGGACGGAACCGTGCAGACCGTGGGCGTGAGCGGCAAAGAAGGGGCTATTGAAACCAACACGGAAAGCACCGGCACGGACGGCGTGGTGCGCACCGGCAAAACGCAGACGGCGGCAGACGGCAGCTATGTAAAACAAACGAGCCTGGGCCTTGGGAGCAAAACAACCTACGACTATATCGGCAATATGAACCGCGTTGTGCAAATTCACGGCGAAACGGAAGAACGCGGGGTAAACGCGGCGCATGATGTGATGGGGCGCACCACGCATGTGTGGGACGATACGTTTAGCGTAGAAAGCTATACGGAGTATGACGACCTTGGCAACGTGTGCCGGGAATGGACGTATGTAAAAACAGAGGGCGAAACGCGCAAATATGCCGTAAAGGGCTACACGCACGACCTGGAAGGGCGCGTGACCAGCGTAAAAGAATACACGAATTTGTTGCCTTACGGAGAGATCGGCAGCGGCGAACCTGCGCAGACCACCGCTTATCGCTATGACGAAAGCGCGGGCGCGGGGCTGATAAAGCAAACGGTGACAGACGCGGAAGGCGGCGTAAGCGAAAGCTATTTCAACCAGCTGGGGCAGACGGTAAAACAGGTGCAAAAGGGGCGAAACTCCGAAAAGCAAATTGTGACGGTGTGCAGCTACGACGCGTACGGCCGGCAGATTGAAGTGAAACAGGGGGACCAGACCACACAGACCACCAAACAGAGCTATGAATATGACGCGTATGACAGAATAAAGACGCAGCGCACCAACGGCAGCACATATACCGAACTGGCGTACGACCATTTCGGGCGGCGGAACAGAATGACGGACCATACGGATTCTACGCAAATTGTGAGCAGTTGGCTGTATAATAAAAGAGACCGGGCGCAGTATGTGATGCAGGACGGAAAGATCATGGGCTTTACATACAACAGCGCAGGGGAAATGACAACCATCCGGTACAGCGCGGGCAACACGATGGAAATCGAAGGCGCGGTGCGGACGGTGGCGTATGATTACGACGAACTGGGCCGATTGACGGCGGTGAAAAGCGGGGTTGTGGACACAAGCAACGCCAGCTTGGACACGACCAACGTAAAAACGGTAAAAGACTATACCTACGCAGCCAACGGAGACCTAGCCACAAGCCGGGAATATATGGAGTTTGACACCAAGGCAGACCTGCAAGGGGTAAGCCTTGTACAAAGCTATGCGTATGACGCGGTGGGGCGCACAACGGAAGTGACATATACCCAGGGGGAAGCGGTCAAAGAAAAGTACACCCAAAGCTACGACGGGCGGAACTATATCACACAGGACAGCTATACGGACGGCTACGGCAGCACCGCCAAAACGCTGAACCGAACGTATCAATATGACGCCATCGGCCGGCTGACGGAAACCGGTGTAACAAACGGCGAAAAGACCAAGACCACCGGCTATCAATATGACAAGGTGGGGAACCGGCTATACCAAACCGTGGCAGACGGGACAAAGACGGTATCCACCAAATATACCTACAACGCCCTGGGACAACTGACCAAAACACAAAAAGGGCTGGGGCAGGCACAGAACGTTGCGAACTGGTACAACGAAGAAATCTATACCTATGACAACTACGGAAACAGAACGGGGACAGAGGTATATGAAGTAAACGAAGGGATCACGGGCAGCGAAAAGAGTGGGGACGTACGATACAGCTACGACGAAAGCAACCAGATGGTAAAGTACGAAACCAAAGGGACAGAGGAAGAAAGCTGGACGGAGAAAGCACGGAACGTATACAACGGCGAAGGAATGCGGATCCGTCAATATGAAAACGGAAACAGCTGGGCACGGCAGTATTTCTATATAGGCGGAGCGCTGGCAATCTCGACAGACGGCAGCAACGAAAACTTTGTAAAGAGCGAAAATATCTTAACGCCGGACGGCACGATCCTGGCAGCGTTACGGGAAGCCAAAGCGGGAGAAGAGATCGAAGGGAACGCATACTGGATCTATCATTATGATGCCAGGGGAAGCGCCACAAACCTGGTAGGGGCAAAGAACGGAAGCCTATACCGGGCAGAAGAAAACATCTACGATGCGTTCGGGAACAAAGAAGAGGAAATCAAACAGAGCACAAGCTCTGTAGTAAACGACATCAAGTTTACAGGGGCTACGCTGGACAACAGCGGGACATACTATCTCGGCAGCCGGCACTATGACCCGAACACGGGCAGGTTCCTACAGCAGGATACGTTCAAGGGCGAAGCGTACAGCCCGTGGACACAAAACCTGTACACCTATACGTCGAACAACCCGGTGAACTATGTCGATCCGACGGGACACTATTACAAAGAGATTTGTGGAGATATAGGGAAAGTGATTGATAGTATTTTTGGGAATAAAAATAGATTTTTCAGAACAACGCTTTCCAAACTTGGAGAAGCGGCAGATAAAAAGTATGAAACGACAGAAACGCCGGAAGAAATGAAAAAGCTGGCACGACAACAGAGAAGCATAAAAAAGTCTAAAGCAACAAACACATATGGAGGAGGATATAATGAACATAAGGCCAACATTCTGATGGAGATAATGATTGTACAGGCCGCAGATGAACAAGGGAGAACTAAAGAACAGGGAGCATTTGTATATCAAAGAGAAGATGGGAAGTTTTATATTTCCAATATACTGGAAGATGAGGTATTGAATATATCAGCAGAGACTTTCTATAAAGAAGCAATAAACTTGGGATTACTGGATGCAGGAAAACCGGTAGAATTATCATTTGGACATACACACGCGCTGTCGGATGGGAAAGTGGTAAATGGTCCTTCAAAGAGCACGTTCCCTAAAAAAGGTAAAGATCCTAAAAATGCCGTATCTGTATTTTACGGCTCTGATACAGATGCAGAAACCATATATAACGGGAATATGAAGGATGGATGGCTTCTCGTAAAAAACTATGTCATTTACTCGCCCTTTAAAACCGGAAACGGCTGGAATGTAGAAAGACGCCCGAAAACGCCAACATGGTGCAGGTAAAGGAGGACAAAGATGAAGAAAAGAATCACAAAAACAGTTGCATTTGCAATGATAATGATGTGTTTTCAGATACCGGAAACGGGATATGCCGAAGATATTGACTACAACAAAATGAATATGTATGCCATGGAAACAATCATAGCCCAGCCGGAGAAGATAGAGAATGAATGGGTAAGGCTGGGCGGGTATGCAAAGTTTGAAGAAAATGGAATGGCACTGTATAAAACGGAGAAGGACTATAAATATGACACAAAAGAAAATGCGGTTTGGCTGCCGGAAAGAGAGGAGGCCCCCCTTGAAGAGTACTTTGGGGACCCTGAAGAACAAATTGATGGGAGCGTATGGTTTGTAGACGCAGTGATACAGCCTGTAAAAAAGGATTCTCCGTATGCGGCAGAGGCGATGTATGTGATAGACGAATCAGACAAAATATGGCAAAATGCAAAGCCGCAGCCCGAAAAGAGAAAAAAGTACAACAGAGAGAATGAGAAGGAAGAGGCAAAGAGAGTCTCGATCTACCGGTTGTTGGGAGACCCGTGGAGCTACGACGGAAAGAAAGTTTGTGTGGATGTACGAGGGGCTCATGAAGGGGGATATGATTTTAATTCGGAGGATCGATATTTGACTCTTGAATGGACGGATAATGTCTACGGAGAATGGTTGGATTTTGGTGCGGCATGGAAAGAAATTGTAGAAGAATATGAACAAGATGAGAGATTCAAAAATACAGATGCGGATGTACAGTTTTATGTTGAATGCGCTGCATATTTAACAAGGGCACAAATGGAGACAGAGATGATGTTTTACATGTATAACGTAGACGTCAACAGAGCTAGTTTGTACGGAAATTCAGTGAACTTCGCTTGTTGGCCTTGTAAAATAACTATCAGCGAAGTGGACCAAGAAAAATGGAAAAAAGAGATACAAAACTTGTATGAACAGGATATAGAAAGAGGACGTATTCATTAACTGAGGAGAGAAATAGAATGAAAAGACGCATAGGAATAATGATGTTGGCATGTATGGTGGTATTTTCACTATACATGCCAACGGCAAAAATGGGGCCGGAAATAGGGGAGGAGGTTGAATGTATAGATGGAGGAGGATATACATTTGAGACGATATTATCAGGGAATCAAAAGACAATTGGAAGGGTAACCAGTATAGGGGGCTATTACCGGCTATATGACGACGGGATGGCATTGTACTATTCAAGAGAGGACTATATATACGATACAAAAGAGAATGCGGTCTGGCTTCCGGAGAGAAAAGATTTTTCGTTGAAAGCAATGGTACAAAAAGAACTGAAATATAAAGGGATATATGAGAATAAACAAACCATTTCGCCTTTAGTCATAATCAATGAACTGAGAGGGAAAAACGGATATGCGGCAACGGCTACCTATATTGATTGGCAAGATGGGGAGAATGATCCGGTCTATCAAAATGCAAAGTGGGAAAAAGCCAGAAAATATGTGAGATATGATAGAGAAGAGGTAAAAAAGGATCCGATAAAGGTATCGTTTTATCGGTTGGCGGGGGATCCCTGGCAGTTTGATGGAAAAAAGATACAGGTAGAATGCATAAGTGGGGATTTTATCTGTGCAGCAGAAGAATTGTTAGAAGGAGGAGGTTTGCGAATAGGAGAGATATATAGCTATCAGTTGGACGGGAAACAAGTTTGGAAAAAGATTGCAAAAAAATATGATCCAGATGGGGATAAAAACTACAGGTATGTACAGGCCACAGCGTATGATGGGAAATATCGAGTTGAAATTACGGGAATGTTTTACCTGTATTGGCTGGAGACAGAATACTGGATAGAGGATGAGGCGGAGAGAGGCCCGTGGTTCAAAAAATGTCGATTTGAGCTGGTGGATATGGAAGTAAATGAAAAGGATAGGGAGAATTTTCAAAAAGATATGAATGAATACAAACAAAGCGTAATGGAGAATAAGAAGGCCTATGAAAATTAGGTGTCCTAAAAATGGGAAAAGATAAAAGATCGTAACAGGGCACATGTGTGCAAGGAAAAGAAATAAAAGTTGGAATATTCAGTATTGTTGCTATTGTCCAATAGGAACGGAGAAAAAGAATGGTATGTAGAAGAATTTTCACTGCCATATAAAAGCGGGGATCCAATCGATAGGAGATGGTTAAATGAATATTAAAAAATGGATAATGCTTTTCCTAAGCTTGTGTATGCTGCTGCCGACGGAGACCTCGCTTGCACAAAAAGACGAGGCTGTAACTGATAAAATGGAAACAATGCCGATGGAAGCGGTGATTAGCTTTCCAGAGAAATTGGAAGGAAAGGAGTTTAGTACAAAAGGGTATATATATGAAATAGAGAATGGATATATCATCTATTATTCTCTCCAAGATTATCTGTATGATACAACAGAGAATTCAATTTTGGTTGAATGTGATAAAACGCTGGTTCAACAAGATCTTTCTGATGGAGAAATATTGACAGGACTGTGTATAAAAAATTTGAGGAGAGAAAATGGGCGGTTGCGAGGAGATTTGTATATGGATACTTACAACGAAAATAATTTAGTAAGTATACCGAGAAAGGAAAACGAGGATGAAAAGAATGTCTCGGTATATCGGATGTTTGGGAATCCTTGGCAATATAATGGCGCGCATGTAAGATTTGAGGCCCAGCTTGGATATGATACATACGAGATTGAGAACATACAAAGTATGATTTTTAGAGCAGATAGTACCAAGGATGGAATGCTGGAGCAAAGAGCAGCACAATACAACTTAGATGCATATGAGATGATAGGTGTAGCAAAGGTAGAGAGAATAAGAGTATACCTTTCAGGAAAGATATACGTTTTTCGATATGGCGGATATTATAACATGAGCGAATTGACAGATTTTGAGTATCATGAAAAAGTAGTTCAGAATCTGGATAAGTATGTAGAGGATTATAGAAAGAAAATGGAGGAATGGAGAAATAGATAAATTGTAATAGAGACGTTATAACGCGGGGGGGTAAAAATGCAGAACAAAACAAAAAAGAGGATATGGAGAGCATTCGCTACTGTTATGGCGGTGGTATGTTTTCAAATCCCCGAAACGGGACAGGCCGGAAGAATAGGAGACAGAGAAACAAACGAATATCCGATGGAAGCGATCATAGCAAATCCGGAAAGACTTGAAAATGAAGGGGTGGATCTAAGAGGATATGCAAAATTTGAAAAAGATGGAATATCGCTGTACAAGACAGAACAGGACTATGTATATGATACAAAAGAAAACGCTGTATGGATTCCAAACAGAAAAGGGAAAGAACCGGCCAAAGAGCAATTGAAGATTTGGGGCACATTGTACGATGGCCAGTACGCACAAATAGAGGCTGTGATACAGAGGAGCGAGAAAGAGTCTCCGTATGCGGCGGAGGCAGCCTATATAATCAATGAATTTGATGAAGTATGGGAAACGGTAAAAGAGTTGCCGAAGGCTGAAAGATATAATCGACAGAATGAAAAAGAGAAGGCAATGCGAGTTTCATTTTATCGATTGCTGGGAGACCCGTGGCGTTATGACGGCAAGAAGGTATGCGTGGATGTCAAACATAAGCAAGAAGGAGAAATGTTTTTAAATGATGAAGACGATATTGGTTCGATTATGGTAACAGAAGATATATACGGAGAAATGATCGATTTTCAGGCGCCTGTGCAAGGGCTTATGGATGAATATAAAAACAGAAAAGAGTTTGCAAACTTGGAGGAACAGACACTAAGAGATATAGTAGAATTACCGATTTATACAAAAAGAGTCAGAATGGAAATGGAAATGATGTTTTATATGCATGAGATAAGCGTTTTTGGTGGGGATAAGGAGGGAGTATGCCTATATTACTGGCCATGCAATATAAAAATTAACGAAAAGGATAAATCAAAATGGGAGGAAGGCATGGAGGAGATATACCGGTATTATAAGGATAAACCGAATCGCTAAATACGAAAGAGCTAGGTAAATGAGAAGGAGGGGGCACAATGAAACGATCGAAACATTTTGCAATGGTACTGGTTGGCTGCATTTGCGCTCAGTTTATAGGGATAGGAGGAGCATTGGCCGCTGCTGATGAGAAAGGAGAATATATTTGTGGCCTGCCAAAGGAACAGATCATCACGTCTCCGCAACAGGTAGATGAATTCGTGACTAGTGTATCTGGGATTGTAGACATTAAAGAAGATGGGTTTGCTGTGTACTATTCCACACAAGACTATGAATATGAGACAAAAGAAAATGCGATTTGGTTTCCGGAACGGGAGGACTATCCGCTAAAGAAGTTCTTGGAAGATAACCCCGAAATTAAACAGGGGGAAATATTGGGTAGTTTAAGTGGTTTGTTTGGTGTGATAAACGAACAAAAAGAGAACGGATATGCAGCGACCGCTACTTATTTAAATCTGGATGAATTGAGTAATGATAATGCTTATAAGCGTGCGAAAAAGGAACACTTAAAACCGGGGCAAAGATACGATAGGGAAGAGGAGAAAAAAGAAGCAATAGAAGTGTCCTATTATCGATTAAGAGGAAACCCTGAGCGGTATGATGGAAAGAAAGTAAAAGTAGAGGTGGTATTTGAAGCTACAGAAGATGCGGCTGTAAGTGTTAACCAGGAGACCTTAAAATTTGGAGGTATGCAGGTAGAATATGAGGTTAACGGAGAACTTATAGAATATGATCACATGGGGATCAGGGCTAAATTGGCCGAAGAATATAAGCAATACAGTGAACCCGGATCGCAAATGATATGGGGAATGTTGATCCCTGGAGGGAAGATACATGTAAATTTAACATGTATGTATTACATGTATTATGAGGTATGGAAAGACTACCAGTTTATAGGGTACGGAGGGAATACATCCGTATATGCACTTATGGGCCTTGAAATACATGAAAAAGATCGGGGGAAACTGATTCAATTATTGGAAGAATTTGAAAAGGAAATAAAACAATGAAAAAGAAAAAATATCCAGTGTTGTGGTGGGGCAACCCTTTAGCAATTCTTATGTTACGGATAGAGTTGGGTGTATTTGTTGTGATAGGTATTATAGGGGGTATTATAGACCAAGTGACCCTAGAGGGAATGTTACTCTATGCCTTTTTCGTAATGATACTCATGTTGTTGGAGATATTCTGCATATATTACAAATCAAAATCATATATTCTAATCCGCCCGCAAGGGGTAACATGGCGAGGATTGTTTGGCAATAAATATGCGTCGTTTCGCTGGGACGAAATTCAACAAGTAGGGATTGTTTGGGAGAGCGGGAAGTCAGGAGGAGCATATTTTAGTACCTGGCGATGCGAAACACCAGAAAAGCTGCTGGAAGCGCGCAACTATTATTTGGGGACGCAAGTTATCGTGCTAAATTTTACAAAGAAAAAGGTGGAACTGTTCAAGGAGACGGTTAACCAGTATATACCGCCGGAAAAATGGGCGCCGGATATGGATAAACATGGGAACTGGATTCCGGAGGACGGGCGGCCCATGTGGGTGCCCATCGACGAATGGGAAGCAGATAAGGCGGAAAAGCAGAATGAATAAACGATTGTATCCGGATCGACGGCAGCTGAACCGTATCCTTAGCGCCTGGATGTTGATAAGCAGTGTATTCTTATATGTTTTATGGATGCCGATTCCGGGCGCTCGGTATATAGGGTGGATTGGCTTTGCGGGGGTATGGCTGGTAGCGTTGATTGTTGCATATAAGAAGAGAAAGAAATTCTATGCGTACTATTGCAGTGAAAAAGGATTTGAGCGCATAGACCTGTTTGGGAATAGGATGAAGCTGATTAAATGGGAAGATGTGGCGCAGATAGCGATGCTGAAAAGCGTGGATTACTTGTATGTATCGGAAGTAAAGCAAAGCTGGGATCAGATTCGGCTATATTTTTCCAGGATGCCGGAGGAGGACACAATGTTAATCCCGCTGAATGGGCAGGTAGTGGCAGAGGCGATGCGGCGTTTGCCGGAAGAAAAATGGATAGGATTACAGAAGATGCCGGACCGTAAAGGAGCCTAAAAAATCTTTTTGGCGTCTGTTTGTTGAAAAATTTGAAAAGGAGCGAAACCAATGAAAAAAAAGATTCTTTTATTGATGGGCGTTTGTTTTCTGCTGCTGTGCGGCTGTGCGGGGCAACCGGCAAAAGCGCCGAGCGCGGAAGAAGGGGAGCGTATTTCGCTGATTGCGATCATCACAAAGCCGGAGGAATACGACGGCGTGCGCGCAACGGTGCGCGGCGTGCTAAAGGCGGAGGACGACGGCATTGCGCTGTATATGTTTGAGGAGGATGCGCAATACGAATCGCATATTTCGGCGCTGTGGCTGGGCAAATATAGCGAGATCGAAACCTTGAGCAAGCGGCAGCTGAAGGCAATGGACGGAAAGTATGTAGGCGTGACGGGCAAGATTGCGGCAAAGGCATACGGCCCAACGGGAGATTACAACTGTGAAATGACGGAGATAGAGAATGTTGCGGAGGTAAAGGCGGTCAATCCGCTGCCGAGTGAAAGCCCGGAGGTGTAACGGAGACAGGCGGAGCTGTAATCGGTAGGGCGTAGGAGAAGAGACCATTTTGGAAGGTGGTCTTTTCTTTGTATAAGGGGCGCGAGAGGACGATTGCACAGACAAAAGCAATCATCAAACGGCCAAAAACATCTGCACAGGGAATGCCTTGAAGGAAGGGAAAGGGGGATAAACATGGAACACTGGATTTGGAGAGCGTCACCGGTGGATAAACTGATATATTTTGGCAAAGAAGCGGTGAAACAACGAAAAGTTTGGATATTGGGGGATGAAGAAGGCTTTATGGAGCTGGGGCCGGATAAGCCGAGCGGCACAGAGATAGAATTTACTTTGCCGGTATACTCCTCTAAAGAATTGGCAGAGGCAGTTTGCCAAAAGGAGGAGCTTAAAGAATGCAAGGCCATAGAGATGGATTTGGAGGAATTTCTGTATTCGCTATGCTTTCAACTTATGGAAGACAGCGGATCTGTTGCCTTGTATTATGACGGAAAGAGAGGGTATGTTGAAAACGATCTTCGAAGCATTATCAATGGGATCGAGGCAGAATCGCACAAACTTACCCCGGAAAACGCTTTGCCGTTTACAGAATTTGAAGAGGAGGAAGAAGAGAAAGAAGAGTGCCCGCCGCTTAATCGACGCGAATTTAAGAGTATGCTGAAACAGACGCACGAAAAACGATATAAGATATTTGTGGGCGCTGCGGTGTCCTGGGAAAAAATCTGGGTGCTGAAGGATGAGGAAGAGGATATTGTGATGCTGCAAGATAACAACGGATTTCAAGGAATCGGTGTATGGCCCTACAGGGATTTTGCGGAATATGTGCAGAGACAAAAGGAATTTAAGGATTGTAAAGTGAGCAATATAGGGGTTTATGATTTTTTGGAGGCATATATTCCCGATTTACAAGAGAAGAAACTGGGCGTTGCGGTATTTTATAACGGGAAAGACTTTGTTCCTGTGGATGATGTAGAGCAGCTGGCAGCCGATATACAGGAAGAACTGGATCGGATATATTAAGGGGAGGCTAAAAGGGTTTTTTGATTTCGTATAATGTAATTAGAAGATGGTTTGCGTGTTATGAAAATCCGGATAAAAGAACACTGAGACAGCGAAGAAAGATAGATATGTGGCATCACATGGATATAAAAAGTGGTAAAAATAAAGATGAAATGGGAGAATGCATTTTGCATTCTCCCATTATAAAAAAGGAGCAACAGAATGGAAAAGAAATATCCGAAAAAACGATGGATGTCGAGTTTCGATCATGTATTGTTAATGGTAGCATGGCTATTTTGGATTGTAATAATGGGGATGACTATCTATGGACAATTAACAGAGAACCCAGGAATAAATATGATTATTTATGTAGCTATATGTATGGTCTGTTTAATGTCAATAGCAATATACTTAAAACCCCGTGTATATTCATATGTACAGTTGAAAGAGGACGGTATCTATTGGAAAAGCGTATGGGGAAGAACGTATGTATATTTTCCATGGGAGGATGTGGAACAGGCCGGGTTTGCACAAGGGGTCAGTTTAACAATGGTAAACGACTTGGATAGTGCGGTAAAAGGGGCTATACAAAGCAAAGCGGATACGACGGCGTATGTATCGACAAAAAAGATAAGGGATTACAACGATATTGTGGAGGCGGTGAAGATAACCCGACAAAAAGGAAAGGGCCTCTTTTCGTCACGGGAGATAATAAAAAAGGGTGATATATATTTCATCTGCTATGAAGCCAGGAAAAAGCAGATAGAGGGAATCAAGGAGGAATTGATTGGATATATAGGAGAAGAAAAGTGGGCCGGGGAAATGGATTTGG